>ULWY01099333.1_pt1 | contig 22135 bp, 35 predicted proteins | sample 1960761 | NCBI WGS metagenome assembly ULWY01 (sample SAMEA4835824, study PRJEB28245) | human gut metagenome | biome: gut microbiome; material: fecal sample | place: Denmark | collected 2008 | reverse complement strand
GCAAGGTAGATAACATCCTCTGGCTTCTTAGCCATCTTCTCTTTGAGAGTCTGCTCTTTCATACCGCCAACGTAATCAGAATGGTGATAGTAAACCTTCTGATCCATCTTCTTACCTGTTACTTTAATCTTATCAGCATTTACAACTACGATATAGTCACCTGTATCGATGTGTGGTGTAAATGTCGGCTTGTTCTTTCCTCTTAAAATGCTTGCGATCTCTGATGATAAACGACCTAATGTATGTCCTGTAGCATCTACTACATACCACTTTCTTTCAATGTTTGATGGGCTTGCCATAAAGCTCTTCATTGTGGTGTTCCTCCTTAAAATTATTCGAATTGTCCTGCATCATACCCATGCCTTCAAGCCGAAATGTCCGAAACAGCCTGTCCGCACAGTGCCGAATGCGTACTGTACATTGCTTCAAAAGAGTATTCCGCAAGTCCCGGGGCTATTGGGACGCACTTCACCTGTCTTTTGTCACATTTAGGTATTATATTATACGTGCCCGCGTGTGTCAACGCCTTTTTACCGGAAATGCGGATTTTTGTACAATATTCTTAATTTTCATATAAAATCATCTCAAATCCGGCAATAAATTCTACATATTTCATATGTAATTATATCCGCCACATCCTATAAATACTCAATTCCAACCAACTGCAGTCCACACGCTTCCGCTTTCGGTCCTGCTGCCGCGCGGTCCTTCGCATCGAGAATCTCCTTCACATGCTCCGGCGGATACATATTCATCCCGCATTTGAGCAATGTACCCATGATGATCCGCACCATATTATATAGGAAACCGGTTCCGCGGATCGTCATGATGATCATCTTGCCTTCTGTCCGAAAGGAGATCTCTGTGACCGTGCGCACCGTGGATTCCACCTGTGTCCGTGGCGTACAGAATGATTTGAAATCATGTTCGCCGACGAGATATGCCGCTGCCTGCTCCATCTTCGCGATATCAACATGGAAATAACAAAACTTCGAGTAAAGCCGCACAAGCGGATTCGGGAACTTGTCATTCCAGATACGATACTCATACGTTTTGATCGTATCGCAGAACCGCGGATGAAAATCATCCGCCACCTGACACGATTCCTGAATCCGGATATCGTCCGGCAACCGCTGGTTTAACGCGAAGCTGATCTTCTCCGGCGGAATCCGTGTCTCCGTATCAAAGACCGCCACATTTCCCAGCGCATGCACACCGGAATCCGTCCGGCTTGCGCCAATGATCTTGATATCTTCCTGCAACAGCTTCGACAGTTCGCGATTCAGGACTTCCTCGATCGTGATTCCGTTGTCCTGAATCTGCCAGCCGCAGTAATTGGTGCCGTCATAGGCGACGGTTAATTTGATTCGTTTCATGGAGCGAATCTCCTTTCTCTTTCAAATATCTTATTTCAATTCAAAATACAGCCACATACAATATCTCATTACTTCTATTATAAAATATAAAATCACCTGACTACTATCATAAACGATCTACATCTTGTTACACTTATCATCCCTATGCAAAGCTAAAATCTTAAAATTAAGATAATCGACACAACCGTCGTTCCCAGCATGCACACATATGCGACCACGTCGCGTCTCTCATACACGAGTGGATGCAGCTTCGTCCGTCCTATGCCGCCCGTATAACAACGGCTGTCCATCGCATCCCCCAGATGCCCGGCACGCAATATCGCATTCTGGAACAGCGGCAATATCACCGTCCGTAGCTTCTTTAAACGCACGACCGGATTGCCCTTCTTAAAGTCCGCACCACGTGCCATCTGCGCTTTCATGATCCGGTCTAACTCTCCAAATAATATCGGCACAAACCGGAGCGCGATCGTGATTCCCATTGCCACGCCGCCACTTAGATGCATACACTTCTCCATGCCATCCGTGAGCCGCGTCGGTGTCGTTGTATACATCAGCAGACTCGACATCAGAATCAAAAGCAGCATGCGCCAGAACACGAATCCTGCCTTAATCAGCCCTTCCTTCGTGACTGTAAGCACACCAAGCTTTACCAGCGTCGTTCCATGCACGGTAAATGCATTTAAGGCACTACAGATCAGTATAAACAAAAATATCCCGCGTGTTCCGCGTATCATCTTGCGCATCGGCACCCGGCTGCACGCCCACACACCGGCAAATACTGCGGTGAGAAACACAAAAAGCGGAAGATTCCGATCCAGCAAAAGCAGGATAATATATACAATTGTAAATCGAATTTTGACACGGGGATCCAGCCGGTGGATCATCGAATCCACGCTGTGATACTGTCCCCATGTGATGTCTTTCATCATGTTCCTACCTCTTTTTAGACATTACGAAATCATCTTCCAACCGCATCCGCGATTGCCTGCACGGTCTCCGCAGGCAGTGTATGCTTACACGATACCGGAAGCCCCATGATACGCAGGCGGATGAGTAGCTGCATGCAGACCGGAAGCTCACAGAGTGCTTCGGAGAGTACTTCTCTGGCTGACTTCCGGGTGCTTCTGTCTCCTGTCTGCCCGTGAACCAACTGTCCTGCGTTTTTGTCCCCTGGCTGTCCGGCAGCCGGCTGTCCTACGTTTTTCTCTAACGACTGTCCGCCCGTCAGCCCCGAGGGATCATCCCGCGTCACATGTTCCATCTCCCGCAGCCATAACCGGTAGAATATATCCGCAGGTGCCCCCTGCTCCACGATTCTTCCATCCTTCAGATAGAGCACCTGCTCTGCGTCCTCCACGACCGCATCCGCATCGTGACTGACCACAACGACTGTAATCCCTGCATCCCGGTGTAATGCACGCAGGATCTCCAGCATCTTTTTCTTTCCGACCGGATCAAGCCCTGCCAGCGGTTCATCTAAGATCAGATAATCCGGCTGCATCGCGATTACGCCCGCTAATGCCACACGCCGTTTCTGTCCACCCGACAGCTTATCCATCGGCAGATCATAGACATCCTGCGGCAGTCCGACAAACCGAATCGCCTCATACGCCCGCTTCTCCGCTTCCACTTCGCTGATGCCGACATTCCGTGGTCCAAACACTACATCTTCGTATACATTTTTTGCAAATAACTGCTGCTCCGGATACTGGAAGATAAACCCGATTTTCTTACGCAGAGCCGTAATATCTGCCGAAGCATCCGTCACTTCCACTCCATCCACGTATATGCTTCCATCCGTCGGTGAAATGAGTGCCGGAATCATCTGTAACATCGTTGTTTTTCCTGCGCCCGATGGCCCGATGATTGCTGTATAGCTGCCTTTCTCGATCGAGCAGGAAACATCGGTCAGTATCGGCTTCTTCCCATATGACAAATTCACCTGTTGAAATACAATCGCCTGTGCCGATGCTTTCGCTTTCTTCCCAGACGGTGCAGGTTCCATCGTCTTCTCCTTCAGAAATGCATACGGATGTTCCTTGTATATACGATCCGCAATTGCATCAAGCGAGAACAAATCCTTCGACCGCACACACCCGCACTTCGCTAAAGCATGTGCCAGCTGCACGGTCATCGGCAATTCCAGACCAAACTCCCGCAGCTTCTCCGGTTGTGTGAAAATCGCTTCCCGGCTGCCCTTCATGGCAAGCCTGCCCTGATGCATCACATAGATCCGGTCCGCCAGCAGAAGCTCCTCCATCAGATGCGTGATCAGAATGATCGTGATTCCCTGCTTCTGCAGTTCCTTCATCAACTGCAGCACGTCCCGTCTGGATTTCGGATCAAGCATGCTGGTCGCCTCATCGAGCACGATACAGCGTGGCTTCATCGCAAGTACCCCTGCAATCGCCACCTTCTGCTTTCCACCGCCGGACAATTCCTCGATCCGCATCGATGCCGCAAGACCCACCTGTGCAAGTGCATCCTCCACCCGCTTCACCAGTTCCTTGTGTGGCACACCAATATTCTCCGCACCGAAAGCAACATCCTCTTCCACAACACTTCCGATCAACTGATCGTCGGGATTCTGGAACACCATGCCAACCATCTTCCGGATCGGAATGATATTTTCCTCCTGCATCGCATCAAGTCCGCCGATCAGAACCGTACCTTCAATCGGTAACAGCAACCGGTTTAAGATCTTGGCAAATGTGCTCTTCCCGCTGCCATTCACCCCCGCTACAACGATAAATTCCCCCTCATCCGCATCAAAATTAATCCCACGGATGGCATTTACCATCTCGGTCAGATTTCCTTCTTCATCCCGGTCAAAATATTCAAATGTAAGATCTCTGATTTTAATCATATTATTCTGTGTTCCTGACTAACTTTTCGGTTCAGGCTGTCTGCCTTATAACATATGCATTACTATACCATTTTTTCTGCATATCCCGCAATTTTTTCTCAAAAGAAATATAAAATATTCAAAAAATATATTTGTATATCCATACTACCATAGCAAAATATTTTCATCACTTAAGATTGATTTTTGTCTCTTCTATGCTATAATTTATATGATTTTGACATTATCTGTAAAATGTAGGAAATAACAACAAGTTCAGATTATTTGTCAAGATGATCTGAACTATATTCTTTACACATTGGGAGGGTACATATGGATTTTTCAAATTTTCCAAACATTAACGCACGGATTACTGCCTGGGGCGGTATCAAGCAGACTGCATTTAACAAGAAAAAATACGCAGCCGCTGAAGCATCATGGAATTTGCTTTCGCCACAGGAGATTGCAATGTTTGACCAGCAGATTCCATACGGCGTGGAAGCGTTCTCATTCGTAGCAACACCGACAGCAATTCTCGTCTATGAGGCGAAGACGGTGCGCGTGATTCCGATTCGCGATATCATGTGGATCTATGGAAATGTGGTTAAACAGACGATGAATTTTATTCCGACAAGCAAATTCCATACCTTATATCTGCTTGCACGAGATGGTGGAACTTATTCACTCGGGCAGATTACAACCGGTGGTTTCTCCAAGAAAGCACCGCTGGACGAAGCGGTCGCCCATCTGCAAAACCTGTTATTTCCTTACAGAAAAGGAATTGTATATGGATATTCCGATGAAATCGCGAACTATTTCCATGGGAACTTCGCCGGAGCCGTCCAGATGGTTGACGCGAAATCTATGGAGCCTTAGACACACGTCAGGTATTCCATATGCCGGTCTGATTGGCTGCCAATGCAGTCTCACATAACGGATAAAAAAAGGATTAGCTGTATCCATACAGTCAATCCTTTTTCTTTTATATTCATATATTCTCATCAATTATTACATCGTCTGTATCGGCAGATTCGGTCAAACCATTCTAATGAATCGTTGTACTCCCTACGAATTCCGTCGTATCATCCAGATAGGTATAACCTTCGCCTGCCTCATACTGAATCAGACAGCCGGAGTTATAATACTGCGCAAACAATACCTTACCTTCGCCTCCATACACAACGATCACACCCGGACAACCAAACTGTCCGTAGAAGCTGTCGCAGTTCATACCCAGCGGTTCGTCCTCGTCTCCATTGAAATTGAAGAACTTATACTCACTGCCGTTCTTGGCATCCAACTCCTCCAAGACCCTCTCAGCGAAATAATACTCCAGTTCATTCGCTGCAGTAACACCATTCTTACTCTGATTCTGCGCACGGCTGATCATGTAATTCGTCAGCACCCCGCAAGGCACTGTTCTACCGACAGAATCCGTATACGTCTTGTTCAGATTCATATCATGTTCTTCCGCATAACTCGAGATCAATCCGGTCTCAACTGCCTGCACGATTGTCCGCAATTCTTCCGTCACATTCGATGCCCTGGCTTTCTTAATATATCGAATCACAAGCAGCCCGATCGTTCCTGCCAGCACCGCCATAATCGCGATTACAATAATCAGCTCTACCAGTGTAAAGCCTGCATTTCCTGAAATGTCTCTTCTCTTCTTCATATCCCTACCCCGCAATACCGAACTTGTAAAACTAAAACCATCATATCATCATATGCGCAGTAAGGCAAACGTATTTCCATAAAATGCACAACAAAAAATTACAATTCTGCACCGATCACGATTCCTTTTGCATCCGTCCCATGTCCAATCTGTCCCGTGACCGCAATCGGCATGTTATCTCCTGCGTACCGCTCCACAAGCTGCACGATATCCGGCGTACACTGCTTTGCTTCCATCTCCGTAAATGTTCCAAGCAGGATGCCCGCAATCTGCTCAAATGTACCAATCTGCTGCAACTGACTCAGATAGGTTTCCATGCGCGCCACTGTCCCGGATCGGCTCTCCAGAAGCAGAATCTTCCCATGCAGATCCGGCATATATGCCGTCCCTGCGAGCTTCAGGAAACAACGGATATTTCCTCCGACAACGATTCCATGCATCTCCGTTCCCTGTACATAATGATAATCTATCCGGTACAATGCATCACCATCATCGCACAGGACATTCTGCACATCCGCCATCTGTTGTTCCCGCTCGTTGTAAAGCACATTTCGTATCTGATACAGCACACCTGTCTGTCCGGTCTTCGCATAGATCGCATTCAATACGGTCGTCAGGTCACTGTATCCCCAGAACTGTTTGTTCGTCTTCGCAATCACACTGTAATCCAGATACGGCAGGATTCCATTCGCGATATCCCCACCGGATATGTCGCAGATTGCGTCAATCGTATCATCCTTATAAAAATCCATCACTGCCTTCGCACGTTCCTCTGCGGTTCCGCTCGCCACGCCGTCACGCGCATACAGAAACGGGCTGAACACACTCTCAATTCCCATATCCGCCAGCGTCCGATGCAATTCCTCTATCTCATTTTCGTATATCCGCTTGATTCCATCCGAGCAACAAACAATTCCAATTTTCTTTGTCATAGTAATTCTCCATGAAAAAATAAACGGGCTGCCTTTCGACAACCCGTCTGGTTTTATATAGATTAAACTAACTCAAGAATAACCTTCATAGCACCGTCACCACGACGCTCGCCAATCTTAACGATACGTGTGTAACCACCCTTGCGGTTAGCATACTTTGCAGCATACTCATCGAAGAGCTTAGATGTAAGGTCTACCTTCTTTGTAGCAGCTTTCTTTCCTGCAGCATCTGTAGGAACCTCAACTACCGGGTAGAGAACCTTAAGCATCTGACGTCTAGCGTGCAGTCTGGAAGGCTGATCCTTCTTAACTGTCTTCTCAACTTCGTCGTACTGTGTAACCTTCTTACCATCTACAACTTCCTTGATACGCTTGCCATCTTTGTCCTTCTTAGCAACCTTAGCTGTTACTTTGATCTCGTCGAAGTTATCCTTCTCCTTAACAGCCAGTGTGATAAGGTGCTCAGCGATCTTACGAACTTCCTTCGCTCTAGCCTCTGTTGTCTCAATCTTTCCATGATAGAGAAGCTGTGTTACCTGATTACGAAGTAATGCGATTCTCTGATCAGACTTTTTACCAAGTTTTCTATACATTGCCATTTTAATTTTCCTCCTTACCCTTTCGGGTCTTCACCATGCTTACTAATCCTTCAGCTTTGGTGGACATGTCTTAGGGAGGGACCCGCTCGCGGGAGGATTCCCTAAGACCACCTATGTGCTTATTTTTTACTCTTCACCAGTACGAAGTGACAAACCAAGTTCTTTTAATTTCGCATAAACTTCATCGAGAGACTTACGACCAAGGTTACGAACCTTCATCATATCGTCCGGAGTCTTATTTGTCAATTCTTCAACTGTATTAATACCTGCTCTCTTCAAGCAGTTATAAGAACGAACGGAAAGCTCCAGTTCGTCGATACTCATCTCAAGTACCTTTTCCTTCTGATCGTCTTCCTTCTCAACCATAACGTCAACTGACTTGGCATTCTCGGAAAGATCGATGAAGAGGTTCAAATGCTCACTAAGCACCTTTGCTGCAAGGCTGACTGCCTCATCCGGTGCCAATGTACCATTTGTAAATACATCAAGTGTAAGCTTGTCATAATCTGTAACCTGTCCAACACGTGTGTTCTCAACAGTCAGATTTACACGCTCTACAGGTGTGTAAATAGAATCAACTGCGATAGCATCAATAGAGGAATCCAGTCCCTTATTCTTATCAGATCCAACATAACCTCTACCATTTGTGATCAGAAGCTCCATCTCAAGCTTTGCTTCCGGACCACTCAGATTAGCGATTACAAGATCCTTATTTAAGATCTCAAGGTCTCCATCCACCTGAATATCACCAGCTGTCACAACCTTATCACCTGAAGCATCAATATATGCAACCTTAGGCTCATTTGTAGTAGCATTGTTCTTAATACACAGATCCTTGATATTCATCACGATCTCTGTAACGTCTTCCTTCACGCCCGGAAGAGAAGAGAATTCATGCAGAACGCCCTTAATCTTAACCTGGCTGACTGCAGTTCCCGGAAGAGATGATAACATAATTCTACGAAGAGAATTACCAAGTGTAATACCATAGCCTCTTTCCAATGGTTCTACTACGAACTTACCATATTTGTTATCGTCTGAAATCTCTACGATTTCAATTCTAGGTTTTTCAAATTCAAACACGACTGACCCTCCTTCTGGATAACTGGTGTTACTTAGCTACAAACCCTTTACTTACGCGAATTACTTAGAGTACAACTCGACGATAAGTGTATCATTTACAGGAACATCAATCTGCTCTCTAAGAGGAAGCTCCTTAACTGTACCTGTCAATGTCTCAACGTCTGACTCCATCCATGCTGGAGCTACAACGCCTGCGTTTGCCTCTACGATATTCTTAAATCCCTGAAGAGACTTGCTCTTCTCTTTGATTTCAATCTTATCACCAGCGCTGATTCTGTATGAAGGAATGTTTACGCACTTACCATTCACGAGTACATGCTTGTGATCAACGATCTGTCTTGCCTCACGTCTTGTTCTTGCAAATCCCATACGGAAAACTACGTTATCCAGTCTGGTCTCAAGAAGGATCATAAGGTTTGGACCTGTAAGACCCGGCATACGCTCAGCCTTTACATACAGGTTACGGAAAGGCTTCTCAAGCATACCATAAATGAACTTAGCCTTCTGCTTCTCGCGAAGCTGTAAACCATACTCGCTTACTTTTCTATTTGCTCTGGTCAATTTTCTCTTTGACTTCTTATTTACACCGAGAACTACTGGATCCATATCTAAGGATCTACATCTCTTGAGAATAGGTGTTCTATCTACTGCCATTATCATGTACCTCCTTATTATTAGACTCTTCTTCTCTTTGGTGGACGACATCCGTTATGTGGAACCGGAGTTACGTCTCTGATACTTAATACTTCCAAACCACAGGCTGCGAGTGCACGGATAGCTGCCTCTCTACCTGAACCTGGTCCCTTAACCATAACATCTACAGACTTCAATCCGTATGGAAGAGCTGCCTTTGTAGCTGTCTCTGCTGCCATCTGAGCAGCATATGGTGTAGACTTTCTGGAACCTCTGAATCCAAGTCCACCTGCACTTGCCCAAGATAATGCATTACCTTCTGCATCTGTCAATGTAACGATTGTATTGTTAAAAGATGACTGAATATGAGCCTGTCCACGATCAACATTTTTTCTAACACGCTTCTTAGCCACTTTCTTAGTAGTAACTTTCTTAGCCATTAACCTGAACCTCCATTACTTCTTCTTATTTGCTACTGTTTTCTTAGGACCCTTACGAGTTCTTGCATTTGTCTTTGTCTTCTGTCCACGAACAGGTAATCCTCTTCTATGACGGATACCACGGTAGCAACCGATTTCCTGTAAACGCTTAATGTTAAGAGCTACTTCTCTACGCAGATCACCTTCTACAACCTGAGTTTCGTTGATAATCTCGCTGAGTCTCTTAACCTCATCGTCAGTCAGATCACGAACTCTTGTGTCCGGATTTACGTTTGCTTCTTTCAGAATTCTTGTAGCTGATGTTCTTCCTATACCATAGATATAGGTAAGTCCGATTTCGATTCGCTTTTCTCTTGGTAAATCAACACCTGAAATACGAGCCATTCTTGTTATACCTCCGTAAAATAACTTAATGAAACAATTTTTGACACATGCTATGTGTCCAGCCGCTTTTATCAACTCCAGCCAAGAGCTGATGTCCGTTGTCGTCCACCCGATACCGGCGTGGCGTCAATCGAAGTTGGTATGTAATGTGGAATACCATTACACGCACAAATACAAGGCATAGTTATAGATGGGCTATCATCCTACATACCTTGTTCCAACTGTCCTGTCAGATTGTAAGACCTAATGTCTAACAATGACCCATGTTCTGCCTGCTGTTAATGACGAAACAGCAAAATACGACATGAATTAACCCTGACGCTGTTTGTGCTTTGGATTTTCGCAGATTATACGAATACTGCCTTTTCTTTTAATGACTTTGCACTTATCGCAAATTGGTTTAACTGATGCTCTAACCTTCATTAAAATACTCTCCTTTCCAAAAAGTCCGCTACGAAAACCTATAATACCATTTTCCATAGCGAAATGCAAGTGAAAATGTAAATTTATTTTGCTCTCCAGGTGATTCTTCCCTTTGTAAGATCATATGGAGATAAAACCACAGTTACTTTGTCGCCCGGAAGGATCTTAATGTAGTTCATTCTGAGCTTTCCGCTGATATGGGCAAGTACTTTAAGCCCATTCTCTAATTCTACCTGAAACATTGCATTTGGAAGCTTCTCCAATACGGTTCCTTCCATTTCGATTTCGTCTGCCTTTGGCATATCATATCCTCCTTAAATTTAATGATCTGTATTATAATTCAATTCCCTCTGCACATGATAAGATCTCCGGATCTCCCTCAGTGATCAGCACTGTATTCTCATAATGTGCGGACCGCGAGCCATCCATCGTAACAACTGTCCAGTCATCGTTCATCCAGCCAACCTCATAGCTTCCGATATTGATCATCGGTTCAATCGCTATGACCATCCCCGGCTTCAGCTTCGGTCCCCGGAACAGCTTCGGATAATTCGGCACGTTCGGGTCTTCATGGAGATGTGCACCTACGCCATGTCCGACCAGGTCACGTACTGCAGAATATCCTCTCTTTGTAACATACCCAAAAACTGCTTTGGATATATCTTTGATATGGTTTCCTGCCCGGCATTGTGCCAGTGCCTGAAAGAAACTCTCCTTCGTCACCTTGATCAGCTGCTCTGATTCCTCGTCGATTGCTCCGACACCATAGGTTCTTGCTGCATCCGAATGATATCCCTTGTATATAACTCCGGCATCGAGACTTACGATATCACCTTCCTGTAAGATCCGCTCTTTCGATGGTATACCATGTACAACCTCATCATTGACTGAGACACAGATGGAAGCCGGATAGCCCTGATAGTTCAGGAACGACGGTTCGCATCCACGGCTCCGGATATAATCTTCGCCGCATTTGTCAATCTCATATGTGGATATGCCCGGTTTTATAATTTTCTTCAGTTCCTCATGCGTCTGGGCGAGAATCTCTCCCGCCTTCCGCATAAGCTCTATCTCATGTTCTGTTTTGATTATGATCGCCATTTTGAACTCCGATACAGATATTAACCTAAAATAGCTACAATCGCATCAAATACGTCCTTCATGTCCTTTGTTCCGTCAACCTCAGCGATGACACCCTTCTTCGTATAGAAGTCAATGAGTGGCTGTGTCTGCTCATGATAAACCTTCAGACGGTTCAAAACTGTCTCCGGCTTGTCATCATCGCGAAGGATCAGGTCTGCACCACAAGTATCGCACTTACCCTCAACCTTAGTTGGGTTATATACGATATGATAGGTTGCACCGCAGCCTACGCATGCACGTCTGCCTGACATTCTGTTCACAATATTCTCATCCGGCACTTCTACATTTACCGCATAGTCAATCTTCTCGCCATTTGCAGCAAGTGCAGCATCCAGTGCCTCTGCCTGTGGAATCGTTCTTGGGAATCCATCCAGGATGTAACCGTTCTTGCAGTCATCTGCCTTGAAACGATCCATGATCAGATCTACAACCAGTTCATCCGGTACAAGCAGTCCCTTGTCCATGTATTCCTTTGCCTTTGCGCCAAGCTCTGTTCCGTTCTTGATGTTCGCACGGAAGATATCTCCGGTTGAGATGTGTGGAATTCCATACTTCTCAGCTAACATCTTTGCCTGTGTTCCCTTGCCTGCGCCAGGTGCGCCTAACATGATAATCTTCATATTCTTCCCTCCATACTTCTTATTTTTCTGTTTCTTGTTTACGCTCGTCTAAAATATCCCTATAACCAGGAATAGGAATGTACCTATAAGATACACTCCTGCTTCCTTTATCGACATTAATCATTCAAGAATCCTGAATAATTACGTACAATCATCTTTGACTCAATCTGATCAAGTGTCTCCAGAACTACACCTACAATAATGATGAGTGAGGTTCCGCCGAACGATACATCTGCACCAAACATTCCGTTGAAGAAGATTGGGATGATTGCAACGATCAACAAACCAACTGCACCAATAAATACGACGTAATTCAATATTTTATTCAAGTAATCCTGTGTCGGCTTACCAGGACGGATACCCGGGATAAATCCACCGCTCTTCTTCAGGTTGTTAGCAACCTCCATCGGATTGAATGTAACCGATGTATAGAAATATGCGAAGAATACAACTAACAGGATGTAAATGATCAGACCTACACTCGCCCATGGATATGCAGGGTTAAACCAATAATTTGAATTCATACCTCGCAGGATCTTTGCCCATACGCCATTGGTGTTAATGTTGAACAAGTTCACAATAACCATTGGTACGGAAAGAATGGAGGATGCGAAGATAACCGGGATAACGCTTGAGGTATTTACCTTCAGTGGAATGTGGCTCTGCTGTCCGCCCATCATTCTTCTTCCCTGTACCTTCTGTGCATGCTGTACAGGAATCTTTCTCACACCGCCCTGGAGCAAAACAACCAAAATAGTTGTAACGAGAATAACTGCAAGGATAATTGCACCTGCAATTACCATATCGACGATATCCTGTCCCTTCATGAACTTTACATATAAGTCTGAAAAATCACTTGGCATTCTGGATACAATGTTAATCAGCAGGATAATCGAAATACCATTTCCTACGCCTCTATCAGTGATACGCTCGCCGAGCCACATAACAAATGCGCTTCCGGTGGTAAGTGTCACGATAACCAAAATGTATCCAAGTGGACCTGTGATTGTCATATAATTTCCTCGGCCGAAACCGATAACAAGTCCAAGACTCTCAATTACAGCAAGGAAGATTGTTACATATCTTGTGATTGCTGTAATCTTCTTTCTTCCGTCTTCTCCATCCTTCTGCATCTCTTCGAGCGCCGGAATAGCGATTGTGAGAAGCTGAATGATGATAGATGACGTGATATATGGTGTTACATTCAGTGCGAAGATCGACATCTGTGTGAAGGAACCACCGGTGAACGAACTCAGAAAGCTGTTTGCATCGCCGAGTGCGCTCTCCAGATATTCCTTAATTGCGACGGTGTTGAGTCCCGGTACCGGGATCAACGAACCAAGCCGCACAACGATCAGCACGAAGAATGTAAAGAGTAATCCCATACGGATTTCTTTGACCTTAAAAGCGTCACGTAATGTCTTAAACATACTAGATCACCTCTGCTTTTCCACCAAGAGCTTCAATCTTCTCAGCAGCAGACTTACTGAATGCATTTGCCTTTACAGTAAGCTTTTTGGTCAACTCTCCATTTCCTAAAATCTTAACACCATCTTTTGCATTCTTAACAACACCTGCTTCGATCAGAGTTGCTACAGATACTTCTGCGCCATCCTCAAACTGCTCAAGTGCTGCAAGGTTGATTGCAACGATTTCCTTATGATTTCTACTTGTGAATCCTCTCTTAGGAATTCTTCTGTAGAGTGGCATCTGTCCACCTTCAAAGCCTGGTCTTGGTGCTCCTGAACGAGCCTTCTGACCCTTGTGACCCTTACCGGCAGTCTTGCCATTTCCTGAACCATGTCCACGGCCTCTTCTGAAGCTATCGCTTGATACAGCGCCTTCAGCTGGCTTTAAACTTGATAAATTCATGACTGTTCCTCCTTCTGACAAAATTAAGCTTCTTCTACTTTTACTAAGTGACGAACCTGCTGTACCATTCCCATTGTAGCTGCATTGTTTGGAAGTTCTACAGTCTTATGCATCTTTGTAAGACCAAGTGCCTTAACAGTTGCTCTATGCTTAGGAATTGCACCGATTGGTGACTTTACTAATGTTACTTTTACCTTATCTGCCATCTTAATTCCCTCCTTAGTTAAGAATCTCGTCTAAAGACTTACCACGGAGTTTTGCAATCTCTTCAGGGGACTTAATTGCCTTAAGACCCTCGATTGTAGCAAGAACAACATTCTGCTTGTTGTTAGAGCCAAGAGACTTTGTACGGATATTCTTGTAACCGGCAAGCTCCAGTACCTTACGGGCAGGACCACCGGCGATGATACCAGTACCTTCTGGTGAAGACTTCAGCAGTACGCTTGCGCTGCCGAACTCACCTGTATAATCATATGGAATACTTCCATTCTCATTGATATCAACTTTTACAAGTTTCTTGATTGCATCCTCTTTTGCCTTGCGGATTGCCTCAGGGACTTCAGCTGCCTTACCTAAGCCGGCACCTACGTGTCCGTTCTTATCTCCGACAACTACAAGAGCAGCAAATCTCATGTTACGTCCACCTTTTACAACCTTGGTGACACGCTTAATGTTTACTACGCTATCTTCCAATTCTAAATTAGAAGCATCGATAATTTCACGTTTCATGTGTTGTTCTCCTCCCTATTAGAATTCAAGACCAGCTTCTCTAGCTGCATCTGCTAAAGCCTGAATCTTACCCTGATATATAAAACCGCCTCTGTCGAAGACAACTTCCTTGATGCCTGCATCGAGTGCCTTCTGTGCAATTACCTTGCCAAGATAAGCAGCTGCAGCAACGTCGTTTGTCTTCTCCAACTGATCCTTAACGTCCTTCTGTACTGTTGAAGCTGACACTAAAGTGTTACCAACTGTATCGTCAATAATCTGAGCGTACATATGATTATTACTTCTGAATACAGCAAGTCTTGGTCTTTCAGCAGTGCCGCTAAAACGGTTACGAACTCTTAAATGCTTCTTTACACGGATAGCACTTCTTGATTCCTTTTTAATCATATCTTTTCACTCCCTTATTATTTCTTACCAGTCTTACCAACTTTACGTCTGATAACTTCGTCAACATACTTGATACCCTTGCCCTTATATGGCTCCGGTGATCTCTTCTCACGAATCTCAGCAGCGTATTGTCCAACCTTTTCCTTATCAATACCGCTAACAGTGATCTTGTTACCATCTACAGTTGTTGTGATACCTTCTGGATCGATCATCTCAACCGGATGTGAGTAACCAAGTGCAAGGTTCAGCTTGTTACCCTGCTTAGCTGCTCTGTAACCAACACCGTTAACTTCCAAAACCTTTGTATATCCCTCTGTTACACCAACAACCATGTTGTGGATCAGAGTTCTAGTAAGACCATGAAGTGAACGCATCTTCTTCAAGTCATTTGGTCTGCTTACGAGAATCTCCTCGCCTTCCTGCTTGATTTCCATCTCTGCCGGAAGTACTCTCTCAAGAGTTCCCTTTGGTCCCTTTACAGTCACCTTATTATTTTCTGCTATCTCAACAGTAACACCTGCCGGAATAGCGATAGGCATTCTTCCAATTCGTGACATTTCGCCTTGTCCTCCTTATTATTCTCTTGTGGAAAATCCCGACTACCATACAAAAGCCAGTACTTCTCCACCAACATTTTCTTTTCTTGCTTCCTTATCTGTTAATACACCCTTGTTTGTAGAGATGATTGCTGTACCGAGGCCACCGAGTACCTTTGGAAGCTCATCCTTTGATGCGTATACACGAAGACCCGGCTTAGAGATTCTCTTAAGATCTGTAAGGATCTTCTCGTTCTTGTTTGCACCATACTTAAGTGTAATTCTGATTGTCTTGAAGTTTCCTTCCTCAACAACGTCAACTGCCTTAACATATCCTTCCTTGAGGAGAATGTCTGCAATCGCCTGCTTCATCTTAGATGCAGGTATATCTACTGTATCATGTTTTGCAGTATTTGCGTTACGGATTCTTGTAAGCATATCTGCAATTGGATCGCTCATTGACATAGCTTTGTTTCCTCCTTAATTCTTCTTTCACTCTTACCAGCTTGACTTCTTAACGCCAGGAATCTGACCCTTGTATGCCAACTCGCGGAAACATACTCTGCAAATTCCATATTTTCTCAAAACTGAATGTGGACGACCACAAATCTTGCAACGAGTGTACTCTCTGGTAGAAAACTTCTGAGGACGCTGCTGCTTAACCTTCATAGATGTTTTAGCCATAGTTCATTTCCTCCTACTTCTTAAATGGCATACCGAACAAAGTCAATAACTCACGAGCTTCCTCGTCTGTCTCAGCTGTGGTAACGAAGATAATATCCATACCTCTTACCTTATCGACCTTATCGTACTCGATTTCAGGGAAAATAAGCTGCTCCTTGATACCTAATGCGTAGTTACCTCTACCATCAAAAGCATCAGGATTTACACCTCTAAAGTCACGTACTCGTGGAAGTGCAAGGTTTACAAGTCTGTCTGTAAACTCATACATCTTCTCGCCACGAAGTGTTACCTTACATCCGATAGGCATACCTTCTCTTAACTTGAAGTTCGCTACGGACTTCTTCGCACGTGTTACAACTGCCTTCTGACCTGTGATTGTCTCAAGATCCTTGATAGCAGTATCCAAAACCTTTGCATTTTCCTTTGCTTCTCCAACACCCATGTTGATAACGATCTTATCGAGCTTTGGAATCTGCATTACATTCTTATATCCAAACTTCTTAACCATAGCATCTTTAATTTCGTTGCTATATAAATCTTTCAGTCTGCTCAAAATCTTCTGCCTCCTTCCCTATATTAATCGATAACTTCTGTCTTGCCATCGATCTTGGCTACTCTGACCTTATCCTTCTTCTCACCCTGGAAGCCAACGCGAACCGGCTTACCCTTGTAGAGATACATAACGTTTGAAAGGTCGATAGGAGCTTCCTTATCAATGATTCCGCCCTGCTGGTTCTGCATGCTAGGCTTGCTGTGCTTGTGAACGATGTTTACGCCCTCAACAAGAACCTTGTTGTTCTTAGCATCAACAGATAAAACCTTACCTTCTTTGCCCTTATCCTTACCGGCAATGACCTGAACCATATCGTCTTTTTTAATCTTCATAGTTGCCATCGTCGCTACCTCCTATAATACTTCTGGTGCAAGAGACACGATCTTCATAAACTTCTTGTCTCTCAATTCTCTAGCGACAGGTCCAAAAATACGTGTTCCTCTTGGATTTCCGTCATCCTTAATAATAACTGCTGCGTTCTCATCAAACTTGATGTAGGAACCGTCCTTACGACGTGCACCCTTCTTCGAACGTACAACTACGGCTTTCACAACATCACCTTTTTTTACAACTCCGCCTGGTGTTGCGTCTTTAACTGAGGCAACGATGACATCACCGATATTTGCATATCTTCTTGTAGAACCGCCTAACACGCGAATGCAGAGGATTTCCTTAGCACCTGTGTTATCAGCAACTCTAAGTCTTGTTTCCTGCTGTACCATTTTGTCTGCGCCTCCTTACTTAGCCTTCTCGATAATCTCAACAAGTCTCCATCTCTTATCCTTAGATAAAGGTCTTGTCTCCATTACTCTTACTCTATCGCCAACCTTACACTCGTTGTTCTCATCATGAGCCTTGAGCTTGTAAGTTCTCTTTACAATCTTACCGTAAAGAGGATGCTTTACATTATCAACGATTGACACAACGATTGTCTTGTCCATCTTATCACTTGTAACTAAACCTACACGTGTTTTTCTCAGATTTCTGTCCACAATTTGTTCCTCCTTTTACGATAATTATGCGTTCGCCTTCTGAGCGATCAATGTCTGAATTCTGGCAATGTTCTTACGAACAACCTTAATTCTGCTTGTGTTCTCAAGCTGGTTAGTGGCGTTCTGGAATCTCAAGTTGAATAATTCCTTCTTAGCAGCTACTAACTCGCTCTGCAATTCTTCCAGAGACTTTGCGTTTAATTCGTTCTTATAATCCTTAAGCTTCACCGCCATTAACCTCCTTGTCTAAATCTGCTTTTGATACGATCTTGCACTTAACAGGCAGCTTGTGCGTAGCGAGACGAAGAGCCTCTTTTGCTGTCTCTTCTGGTACACCAGCGATCTCGAATAATACTCTGCCTGGCTTAACAACTGCTACCCAGTACTCCAGAGCACCCTTACCGGAACCCATACGAGTTTCAGCAGGCTTTGCTGTTACCGGCTTATCAGGGAAAATCTTGATCCAGACTTTACCGTTACGCTTTACATATCTTGTCATTGCGATACGGGCAGCCTCAATCTGGTTAGACTTGATCCATGCCGGCTCAAGTGCTACGATACCATACTCACCGTTTGTAATCTTATTTCCTCTAAGCGCCTTACCAGCCATAGTGCCTCTGAACTGCTTACGACGCTTTACTCTCTTAGGCATTAACATTATTTATCGCTCCCTTCCTTATTTCCTTTAGTAGGAAGTACTTCACCGTGGTAAACCCATACCTTAACACCAACTTTACCGTAAGTTGTGTTTGCCTCAGCAAAACCATAATCGATGTTTGCACGAAGAGTCTGAAGAGGAATCTTACCCTCTGTATAGAACTCTGTTCTAGCCATATCAGCACCACCAAGACGACCTGAGCAGCAAGCCTTGATTCCGTCTGCGCCCATCTTCATTGTTCTGTTCATGCATGACTTCATAGCACGTCTGAATGAGATACGGTTCTCAAGCTGCTGTGCGATGTTCTCTGCAACAAGCTGTGCATCGAGGTCCGGCTTCTTGATCTCCTTGATGTCGATGAAAAGCTTCTTAGAAGTAAGCTTCTGAAGCTTAGCCTTGATCTCGTTGATTCCTGCGCCGCCCTTACCGATTACTACACCAGGCTTAGCTGTATATAAGTTTACTTTCACCTTATCCGCTGTTCTCTCGATCTCGATCTTAGAGATGTTTGCTGAATAAAGCTCCTTCTTCAAAAACTCACGAATCTTATAATCCTCAACAAGGTTATCTGAGAACTCGCCGTTCTTGGTATCAGCATACCACTTTGAATCCCAATCCTTGATGATTCCGACTCTTAAACCATGTGGATTAACTTTCTGTCCCATTGCTTACCTCCTATCTCGCATCCAGCACTACAGTGATGTGGCTTGTTCTCTTCTCGATTCTGTAAGCTCTACCCTGTGCTCTTGGCTGAATTCTCTTCATTGTTGGTCCTTTGTTTGCATAACACTCAGCGATGTAAAGGTCTTCAACCTTCATGCCGTTGTTGTTCTCTGCATTCGCAATAGCGGACTTCAATAACTTCTCAATTACCTTTGATGCGTAACGATTGTTGTAAGCAAGAATACCAAGTGCTGAAGTTACATCCTTGCCTCTGATCGCATCTAATACGAAACATGCCTTTGTTACTGATACTCTAGCGTATGAAACAGTAGCCTTAGGTCTTGTATCCTTATTCTCATTTCTGAGTCTCTTAATCTGGGATCTATGTCCTTTTGCCATGAATGTGTCCTCCTTTCGACTTATCTCTTCTTACCCTTCTTCTCATCCTTGCCATGTCCTCTGTATGTTCTTGTTGCAACGAACTCACCGAGCTTATGACCAACCATATCCTCAGTTACATATACAGGCACATGTTTTCTTCCATCATATACAGCGATTGTATGACCAACGAATGATGGGAAGATTGTTGAACGACGTGACCATGTCTTAATGACGTCCTTCTTGCTGTCAGCGTTCATAGCATCTATCTTCTTTAACAAATAACCATCTGCAAATGGTCCTTTCTTTAATGAACGAGCCATAACTTACCTCCTTACTTAACGTTCTTACCGTCTCTTGTTCTTACAATGTACTTGTTAGACTGCTTGTTCTTCTTTCTGGTCTTAAGTCCCAGTGCCGGCTTACCCCAAGGAGTAGATGGGCCAGAACGACCGATCGGTGCTCTACCTTCACCACCACCATGTGGGTGATCGTTCGGGTTCATAACAGAACCACGTACTGTTGGGCGGACACCCATGTGACGCTTACGTCCTGCTTTACCGACGTTAACAAGTCCGTGCTCAATGTTACCAACCTGACCGATTGTTGCACGGCAAACGATAGGAACCATTCTCATTTCTCCGGATGGAAGTCTGAGTGTTGCATACTTGCCTTCCTTCGCCATGAGCTGAGCGGAATTACCTGCGGAACGTACAAGCTGTGCGCCCTTTCCAGGATAAAGCTCAATGTTGTGAATCTCAGTACCAACTGGGATATTTGCAAGTGGTAAACAGTTACCAACCTTGATCTCTGCATTTGCACCATTCATAAGCTCGTCGCCGACCTTAAGTCCAACCGGAGCAATGATGTATGCCTTCTCACCGTCTGCATAGTAAAGCAGTGCGATGTTTGCTGTTCTGTTTGGATCGTACTCGATTGCAGCTACCTTAGCAGGGATATCATCCTTTGTTCTCTTGAAGTCGATCATTCTGTACTTCTGTCTGTTTCCACCGCCGTGATGTCTTACTGTAATCTTACCCTGGTTATTACGTCCTGCTGTCTTATCCTTCTTTGCAAGAAGAGACTTCTCAGGAACACTCTTTGTAATCTCAACGAAATCAAGACCTGTCATGTTTCGTCTGGAAGGTGTATATGGGTTATATGACTTAATTCCCATTGTTGTTCTCCTTTCGAATCTCAATTTATTATCGTGCTTTTATTGCACATAGTGTTAAATCTTAAAGACCTTCGAATAACTCGATGTCAGCGCTCTCAGCTGTAAGCTGTACGATTGCCTTCTTAGTCTTTGCTGTCTTGCCGTAGGTCATTCCACGTCTCTTTGTCTTACCATCCTGGTTCATTGTGTTGACCTTAGCAACCTTTGCTCCCTCGAACATCTTCTCTACAGCTTCCTTAACCTGAGCCTTGGTAGCTTCCGGATGAACAAGGAAAGTGTACTTCTTCTCAGCCATAGCGTTCATACTCTTCTCTGTAAGAACCGGCTTAAGGATAACGTCATAATACTTAATATCTGCCATTATGCATACACCTCCTCGATTGCTGCTACAGCATCCTTTGTAAGTACGAGCGAATCATACTTCAGAATGTCGTATACATTCAGTGAATTTGTCATTGTTGTCTTAACTGTCGGGATGTTTCTGGCTGAAAGAACAACCTTCTCATCCTTATCCTTTGTTACAACCAAAGCCTTAGGAGCCTTTAAGTTGTCAAGGATCTGAACAAACTTTGAAGTCTTGATCTCATCAAGGTTAAATGCATCAACTACTACAAGCTTAGCATCCTGAACCTTAGATGTAAGTGCAGACTTCATAGCGATCTGCTTCTCTCTCTTGTTCATCTTCATAGAGTAATCTCTTGGCTTTGGTGCAAATACAACACCACCGCCTGTCCACTGTGGAGATCTTGTAGAACCCTGTCTTGCATGACCTGTTCCCTTCTGTCTCCAAGGCTTTCTTCCGCCACCAGATACTTCAGAACGTGTCTTTGCGCTCTGTGTACCCTGACGACCGTTTGCTAACTGGCTTACAACTGCCAGATGTACTAAATGCTCATTTATCTCAACACCGAATACGTTGTCGTTAAGCTCAAGCTTATCTACTTCTTTACCTTCGATGTTATAAACTGCTACTGTTGCCATCTAATGATCCTCCTTCCTGAAAGCCCGGCTTATTTGCCAGTCTTTACTGTTTCCTTAATCATTACTAATGATTTCTTTGGTCCAGGTACGGCACCCTTTACCAAAATTACGTTGTTCTCTACATCTATCTTAACAATCTCAAGGTTCTGTACTGTAACTCTTACATTACCCATATGTCCAGGCATCTTCTTACCCTTGAATACTCTACCTGGTGTTGTTGCAGAACCATTGGAACCTGCATGACGATGATACTTGGAACCATGAGCGGAAGGACCGGACTTCATGCCGAATCTCTTGATACCGCCTGCGTATCCCTTACCCTTTGACTTTGCAGTAACATCAATCTTGTCACCCTCTGCAAAGACATCAGCC
>ULWY01003762.1_pt1 | contig 22286 bp, 17 predicted proteins | sample 1960761 | NCBI WGS metagenome assembly ULWY01 (sample SAMEA4835824, study PRJEB28245) | human gut metagenome | biome: gut microbiome; material: fecal sample | place: Denmark | collected 2008 | reverse complement strand
TTCCGGTCTGCTCGTTATAGGCGGCTGGGGCATCGTCATCATTGTGAATGCCGTTTTCTCCGACAGGCCTTTCTTCTCCGGCATCGGACTGCACAGTTCGCTTTATTACATGTTTTTCTATCTGTTCTGTGTGCTCGAGGGCCTTTCCATCGACCGCGAGCGTAAAACCGAATGACGTATGGATAGCAGGTTCAAACCGCTCAACCCCTTGCTCCACAGCGAACTGCGGCTCGCCGTGATGTCGTTGCTCGTCAGTGTGGACGAGGCTGACTTCACGTGGCTGCGCGAACAGACCGGAGCCACGGCCGGCAACCTGAGTGTGCAGATAGACAAGCTGGCCGCGGCAGGATACGTGGAGGTGGAGAAGGGCTTCAACGGGAAGCGTCCGCGCACCGTGTGCCGCATAACCGACAACGGGCTGCAGGCCTTCTCCGACTATGTGGAGGCACTGAAGGGATATATCGTGAAATGAAAACTTACAAACCATAAAACTTATATGAAACTGAAAAACGCAACAAGAATTCTCGCGGCCGCGCTCTTTGCAGTGGCTGCACTGATGGCCGTTCCGGCACGCGCGGCTGAAGAATACCGTGCCGAAATGAGCAAGGACTCGCTCATGCAGAAGGCAGTGACGTGGCTGGTGGGCGACGGTTGGTTTGTGGAGAGCATCGACTCGTCGTTTGGATTTGTCAAGGCCAAGAAGTATGAGTATAGTGACAAGCTGCTCAGTGTGACCACTGCCAAGCGCACCGAGGTTAGTGTCATCATCCGTCCGGCGGGCGACAATGCATCGACATTCGTGGTACAGGCTTACGTCACCACCCAGGCACTGAAGCAGGTATTTGCCAAGGAAGGAATGAGCGACGACCAAGAGCTGTGCCGCAAGATTGCCGACGGAATAAAGGCACAGAAGTAAGGCGCGGCGGTTTACGTTTTTTTAACTGCCGGCTGTGAGTGATGAAGTCATAAAATATATAGATTTGCAATCTAAGTGAGAGTGAATCGGATGTATAATTGTTTTTAGTTTTATGACAATATGAATGTAAGACTGTTTCTCATGGCAGCCGTATTGGTGTTGTTCACGGCGTGCGGCACGCTGAAGTCCGGCAGCCGTTTCAGTACGGAGAAGGTGGAGTTGGGCATAAGCGAGGACGAGTTCGTGAAGCGTTATGGCAAGCCTCTCGCCCGTGAGGCCCAGAGTATAGAAAATAACCGCAGGGTGGACAAGCTGCTTTACATAGAAGCCGTTTTCAGAGATCAGTGGGTATCTGTCACAACGGAGTTCACCTTCATCGACTCGAAGCTGGTGAAACAGGAGGTGGTCAAGACCGAACTGATGTATAAACATGGCAACGATGACGATTGATGGTGCCGCGGCCGGACGGCCTGTCCGGCGTGTATGCGGCGCGTAAGAGCGTCTGTCGTAAGCCGTATAATCGCCACATGATATGCGAAAGAAAAACGGCGGAGAAGTCATCGCTTCTCCGCCGTTTCCTTATTTTGTGAAATTTCCCTGATTGTCTATGTAACCTTTCGTGCGTCCCTTGCGCACCTCGAAGTACGGAGGCTCGTCGCGCAGCGATATGTCGTCGTAAACGAAGTCGGCCACCACGGTGTCCTTGCCGTCAGGAAGGATGAGTCCCATCTTGCCGTCCTTCTGTGCTATGACCGGCATTATGCTCAGATCGTCCATATATACGTAGCAAGTGCGCAGGAAGTCGTACTGCGGACTGATGAGCACGTTGCCCTTGTAGTCCTTCATTCCGAACTTGCCGTCCTGCTCGAATATCTCGTGATACTGCATGTATTTCGACTTTATGCGGTTCAGATAGTACACGGCCTTGCGCTTGTCGTTCACCATCCGTATCAGGTAGGCGAACGTGTCGCAGTAGTTTGCCATGGCTCTTGCGAGCACAAGTTTGAAGTCGAGGCCGCTCAGCACCTTGCGGTTCAGGTCGATGTAGCGTGCTATGGCCTGCTCCTTCTCAGGCACCGACATTTTAGATATGCGCTCCTCGAACATCAGCATTGCGTGCTTTGTGCCCGACATTGCCTTGATGTAGCGGTGTATCTGGCGCGCCATCTCATCACATACAAACTTGTCGATTCTTTCTTCTTCTATCGGATCAACGTATGTAGATTCAAAATTATCAGGTGTAATCTTATCGTTCATAGCTGTAGGTTTCGTTTGGCTCAAAGTTACGATAATTTGATGAAACGACCAAACCTGTAAAGTCTTTTTTCCTAAAAATGTTTTTCATGTTTTCATTACAATGCGGTTAAGTAAATGAAAAATAGTTGTTAAGTCGTTTCTTTTCATATATTTTATTATTAAATTTGCGTTGTCAAGACAGTATCACGGTGATAATGAAACGGAAGGAAGTTTTTATCTCTTTCATACTTGCATGTGGCTTGGCCGCGCTGCCGCTTAATGTGTCGGCTCAGAAACGTCTGTCGGCCGAAGAGGCGCGGCAGGAAGAGCGTGTGCAGGTGGAGAAATGGAGGGGCGAAGTGAGCGGCGTCTATGGCGCGATGTGGCGTTCAAAGGTGTTCACGCTCGACTCGCTGCGCATGCCTATAATGTATAAAGTGTTCGGAGAGAAGCCTGCCGACGGGCGCAGTCTGTATATATCGATGCATGGGGGAGGCAGTACGCCGACGGCGGTGAACGACCAGCAGTGGCGCAACCAGATAGCGCTGTATTCTCCCAAGGAGGGAGTCTATGTGGCTCCGCGCGCTCCTTTCGACGACTGGAACATGTGGTTCAGACCTCAGATGGACGCTTTCTTCCAGCAACTCATAGCAGCTGCGGTGGTAGAGATGGACGTAAATCCCGACAAAGTGTATCTGCTCGGCTATTCGGCAGGCGGTGACGGCGTGTGGCGCATGGCTCCGCGGATGGCCGATAGGTGGGCTGCGGCGTCGATGATGGCAGGACATCCCGGCGAGGCTTCGCAGCTGAACCTGCGCAATGTGCCCTTCATGATATGGATGGGTGAGAACGATGGCGCCTACAACCGCAACCGTCTGGCTGCCGAGAAGGGTGCCGTGATGGACAGTCTGCATGCTGCCGACCCGGCGGGATATGTGCACGAGACTCACATCGTGGCTGGAAAAGGCCATTGGATGGACCGTGCCGACACGCTGGCGATAGCATGGATGGCGAAGTACAGACGCAATGTCGTGCCCGAACGTGTGGTGTGGCGGCAGGAGGAAACAGTGCGGCCGTCGATGTACTGGCTGAAGGTTGATGCGTCGAAGGCACGTCCCGGCATGGAGATCGTGGCGAGCCGCAAGGGCAACCGCATCGTTGTGGAGCGCTGCGACTATCCGTCTTTCACGCTGTGTCTGAACGATGATGTGGCCGATTTGGACAAACCTGTCATCGTGGAGTACAATGGCCGCAGACTGCTGAAGAAGCGAGTGAGGCGTTCGGCGGACACAATAGCGCGCTCGTTGCGTGAGCGTCAGGATCCGCGGCTCATATTTTCGGCAGAGCTGGAGGTGCGGATGCCTGACTGACAGGCTGCATACGGCGACATCCTGAGGCCATTCATGCATCGGCGATATGTGACTTACGGATTGAGTTTATTATAATTATCTGAAATAATAAAATAATATAATCATAAAAATATGAAGAAGTTTTTTTTGACCGCAGTAGCTTTGTTCGTGATGGCGGTGACGGCGTTTGCCGAAGGGCGCGCCAAGTATGTGTTCTATTTCATCGGCGACGGTATGGGTGTTAACCAGGTGAACGGCACCGAAACCTATCTTGCCGCCGTGCAGGGATTCATCGGCGTGGAGCCGCTTCAGTTCACACAATTTCCATATACAGGCCTTGTGACGACATATTCAGCCACAAACGGCGTGACCGATTCGGCCGCTGCCGGCACGGCACTTGCCACAGGCAACAAGACGAAGAACGGCGTTATAGGTATGCTTGCCGACCAGCAGACACCGGTGAACAGCGTGGCTGTGTGGGCAAAAGAGGCAGGCGCGGCCGTAGGTGTGGGCACAAGCGTCACGGTGAACCATGCCACTCCGGCATCGTTCTACGCTCATCAGCCCGATCGTAACATGTATTATGAGATAGGAAAGGACCTCATCAAGGCCGGATTCGACTTCTATGCAGGCAGCGACTTCGCCAATCCCGAGAACAAGAACGACGCCACTGCCACCGGCTCGCTCTACGATCAGTGTGCCGCAGCAGGCTATACCATAGCACGCGGATACAAGGATTTCCAGAAGAAACTGAAGACGTCGGACCGTATTATCCTCTTCCAGCAGGAGAAGGACAACGCCGGCGACCACTCATGTCTGTCTTACGCGATAGACCGTTCGGGCTCTGACATGACCTTGCAGGATGTAACCAGAGCCGGACTCAGCACTCTTACGAAGCAGAACAAGGACGGTTTCTTCCTCATGATAGAGGGCGGAAAGATAGACTATGCGTGCCATGCCAACGACGCAGCCGCGGCATTCAAGGAGACATACGACTTCGACCAGGCCATCCGAGTTGCCTATGAGTTCTACGAACAGCACCCTGACGAGACGCTCATCGTAGTTACGGCAGACCACGAAACGGGCGGTATAGTGCTCGGACGCGGCAAATACGAGCTTCACACCGACCTGCTGAAGTATCAGAAAATGAGTGCGGAGAGATATTCAAAACACCTGGAGCAGCTCTACAAGAAGTATGGAAAGAAACTCACTTGGGAGCAGGTGGAGAAAGACCTCAAGGTAAACTGGGGATTCTGGGACAAGGTTAAGCTGACCGATCATCAGACCGACAGACTCAAGAAAGCATACAAGAACCTGACCGAGGGCCACGACGAGGAGAGCAAGAACCTCTATGCCACACTCAACGGAATATCCGACGCCGCACGACGCACCATGGCCGAGGCCGCGATGGTGGGCTGGCAGAGCGGCGGCCACTCCAACGGCTACGTGCCGGTGTTCGCCATCGGCGCCGGAGCAGAGGCTTTCACGGGCAAGATAGACAACACCATGATTGCCGGAAAGATAGCCGAAGCCGCCGGTTGGGAGAAGAAATGATTTTTCACATGCATTGTTCATTATATCGGCACCGTCGCGCCTGTCATTGGCGCGCGGTGCCTTTTTTGTTTCCGTCAGACTGATGTCGCGGTGTGGTCGCGGCAAAACCGTAATTCTGGTAAATTAATCTGTAATGGCGATATGACGTGTGTGGCTTATTGTAAGTAACTTTGCGGCATGACAAAAAGCAAATGCCTATGACACGACTTCTTATCATCGCAATCATGATGTTTATTGCAGGAAACATTAAAGCACAAGAAAATATGAACATGAAAACCAGACAACAGTGCCTTGTCACCATAGGAGCACAAGGCGCAAAAGGCGACATCGCCGCATTGGACGGTGCCATTGACGCGGCTTTGGACAACATCCTGACCGCCAACGAAATAAAAGAGGCGCTCTCTCAGCTTTATGCCTACGCCGGATTTCCGCGCTCGCTGAACGCTCTCGCCACACTTCAGACCGTGATGAAACGTCGCGACGCCGAGCACAGACCGTATGAGACAGGCCGCGACGCCAGCGAGCTGCCGGCCGGTTATGACGCACTTGCCGAGGGCACAAAGGTGCAGACGCAGTTGAGCGGCGCACCGTTCACCTACGAGTTCGCGCCCGCCACCGACTATTATCTCAAAGCCCACCTCTTCGGCGACATCTTCTCGCGCGACGTTCTGAGCTTCCCCGAGCGCGAACTGGTCACGCTCGGAGCAATATCCGCACTTCCCGGATGCGAGTCGCAGCTGCTATCGCATGCACGCGGAGCCCTGAACATGGGTGTGACACGCGACGAGCTTGCCGCCGTCCCCGCCTGTCTGGAGAGCAATGTGGGCAAGGCTGAGGCCTCGCGTGCCCGTAAAGCCGTGAGCACAGCGCTCGGACAGCCGGCCGGAGACGCTGCCGACGAGCCCGAACTCACATTCCCCAAGGGCGAGCCCAACACCGCTTACGCCCGCTACTTCATAGGAAACAGCTACCTGGCACCGCTCGCCGACGGCGGAGGGAAACTGCCTGTTAGCAACGTAACCTTCGAACCCGGGTGCCGCAACAACTGGCACATACACCACAAAGGCGGACAGATACTCATCTGTGTTGACGGAGAAGGATGGTATCAGGAGTGGGGCAAGCCCGCCAGAAAGCTGAAAGCAGGCGACGTGGTGGACATTCCCGCCGAGGTGAAACACTGGCACGGAGCCACACGCGACTCATGGTTCCAGCACATAGCCATCTCTGTTCCGGCCGAAGGAGCATCGAACACATGGCTCGAAGAAGTGACCGACGAAGAGTACGATAAACTTAAATAAACCGGTATGCGCCGTGCCGCGGAACAGGACAAAAGAGCCTTCCGGCACGGCGTTTTGTTTACTCCACATGGCAAAGCCCGTGCCAAGCCGTGTAACTTCGTCTTTTTTAACCCCATATAACAAAAAAATAACCTCCGATAATGCCTTTATTTTAATAATTGGTATTAACTTTGCATGTGAATAATTATTCACACATATAAATATACAATTATGGTAATTGAAAAAGTTCATGCAAGAGAAATCCTCGACTCAAGAGGAAATCCGACAGTAGAAGTTGAAGTAACACTCGACAATGGTGTAATGGGCCGTGCAGCTGTTCCGTCTGGAGCATCTACAGGTGAGAACGAAGCCCTCGAGCTTCGCGACGGTGACAAGAACCGTTACCTGGGTAAAGGCGTTCTGAAAGCTGTTGAGAACGTAAACACAATCATCGCACCGGCATTGAAAGGCGACAATGTCTTCGATCAGCGTGCCATAGACTACAAGATGCTTGCCCTCGACGGAACTCCTACAAAGAGCAAACTCGGTGCAAACGCTATCCTCGGTGTATCTCTGGCTACTGCACAGGCTGCTGCTAAAGCTCTCAATATGCCGCTCTATCGTTACATCGGTGGATGCAACTCTTACACAATGCCTGTTCCTATGATGAACATCATCAACGGTGGTGCTCACTCTGATGCTCCTATCGCATTCCAGGAGTTCATGATCCGTCCGGTTGGCGCTCCTTCAATCAGAGAGGCTATCCGCATGGGTGCTGAGGTATTCCACGCACTGGCTAAACTGCTCAAGAAACGTGGTCTTTCTACAGCAGTAGGTGACGAGGGTGGTTTCGCACCGGCACTGAACGGCATTGAGGACGCTCTCGAGAGCATCTGCCAGGCTATCAAGGACGCTGGCTACGAGCCGGGTAAGGACGTTAAGATCGCTATGGACTGCGCTGCCAGCGAGTTCGCTGTATGCGAGAACGGCGAGTGGTTCTACGACTATCGTCAGCTGAAGGACGGCAAGAAGAAAGATCCTAACGGCAAGAAGCTGACAGCAGACGAGCAGATCAAGTATCTTGAGGAACTCATCTCTAAATATCCTATCGACTCTATCGAGGACGGTCTCGACGAGAACGACTGGGACAACTGGGTAAAACTGACAGCAGCTATCGGCGACCGTTGCCAGCTCGTTGGTGACGACCTGTTCGTTACAAACGTTAAGTTCCTGGAGAAGGGAATCAAGATGGGCGCTGCCAACTCTATCCTTATCAAGGTTAACCAGATCGGTTCGCTCACAGAAACTCTCGACGCAATCGAAATGGCTCACCGTCACGGCTACACAACCGTAACTTCTCACCGTTCTGGCGAGACTGAGGATACAACTATCGCAGACATCGCTGTAGCTACAAACTCAGGCCAGATCAAGACCGGTTCTATGAGCCGCACAGACCGTATGGCTAAGTACAACCAGCTCATCCGCATCGAGGAAGAGCTCGGCGCTACTGCAAGATACGGCTACGCTAAACTGAAGTAATCGACAACAATTATTTCGTTATAGTTTTTCAAGGCAGTCTTCGGACTGCCTTTTTTGTTTCCCGTGCTGCCGGCGGGGTGTTTACGGCTCTCGGGATGAATGTTTTTCCCGCCTTTTCCTGCACCGTATATAGGTGTCTTTATGGAAAACCCGAAAGACGAACTTACGATTTTTCTTGACAAAATTTTGACAAAATATTTTCGCGAAAGAGATGTAAAGGTATGTTAAATCAGGTGTATCGGAGGCCGTTTCGGGGCATACCGGCTCTTCATATACCCCATATCATAGTCCGAAAATATTGATTCCGTGTTCCGATATTGCCCATTTTGCAGTCCGATAACGCCCATATTAGGGTGCGATATGGCCTGTTTCAGCACCCGATATGGCCCATTTCGCAAGCCGAAATGGTGCTTTTCGCAATGCGAGGAAATGTCTATTAAATATAAATCATTGATAATCAATATGATATAAAAACCTCTCATAATCCGCGTATTTGCGCCTGAAGACGACTCGGTCCGTAAATATGCGCTTATTTTTCGGGGTATATCAGAAAACTCAGAGGAAAAAAACGAAATCCGATTACAATCTGAAAGCATCTTATATAGGTTCGTTTTCTGCATAAGAAAACGATGGTTATTCGTTAGAGATACAGCCGTCTGTTTATGGAAAACGGTCTCCGCGCGATTTATAATGAAACATAATGCGCCGCATAGAGGGTTTAAGAGCTGGTGTTGAGGCTGCTTTTCGGAGAACAGGAAGGTGAGGGGAGGGGCCGGACGATGGCTTGGATGCCGGGAGAGAAACGTTCGTCTGCGCCGTGCTTCCGTGTTGAGTGAAAAAAGAAGAGCGCACCGGAATATTACCGGTGCGCTCTTTGCGCGTTATGTCGCGGCATAAGCCGTCGACTGTTTATTTCTTTATCACTGTCACGACGTGGCTTCTGTCAGAGGTTGCCACCTTGATGCGGTAAACGCCCTTGGCGCATCCGCTCATGTCGATGGCCTGTGCCTCGCCTGCCTTCTTGGTGTCGGCGTGAGCCGTTGTGACGAGACGTCCTGCGTTGTCGTAAACATAATAGTTCACGTTGTCGGCGCTCTCGGCCATAGTCACGTTGGCGTTGTCAACCACAGGGTTAGGATAAACGCTTATCTCCTTGTCTGTTGTGACAGAGCCTATGCCCGTAGCGCTGGTCACGTTTACAGGCAGCTTGACCGTAGTCTTGGCTCCGGCGGCGTCGGTAGCAGTGAGCGTGAGCTCGGTGTTTCCGGCAGCCACGCCCGAGAGGAGGTAGCCGTTGTTGTTGGTCATGAGCTCGGCGAACTTGTTGTCAGGCATTGAAGCCGAGAACGTCATGGCGTCGCCGTCGGGATCGCTGAATACTGTCTCGTATGCGATGATGCCCGTGTTCTGACCTATATATACCTCAAGTTCCTGTGCGCCTTCATATACCGGTGCTCTGTTGGTGAACTCAACATTGTAAGGCACGTTGGTTGTCGAGGTGTTGCCCGGCTCGTCGGTTGCAGTAACGGTTACGTTGTGCAGACCGGCTGTGCCGTACTCAGGTGCCAGTTTCATTGTGATGTTGAGTTTCTTTCCTGCCGGAACGTTCACCTTGTTGTCGGTTATCTCGGCGTCGGTTGTCTCGGTGCCGTCGGTTATTGTGCATCCGGCAATAGAAGAGATGCCGCTCTCGTCGGCCAGAGTAACGCTGAATGCGTCGCCGTCGAGGTCTTCCACTGTGATGTTCATGTCGGCTGTCGAAGCCTCAGGCACGGTTGTCGTTCCTTCCGGACCGGTAACCACAGGAGCCGAGTTCTTGTTGAGCGTTACAGGATAGTTCACGATGGGCTGTGCCGGATCGTTGCTCTTTATCACGATTACCGCCTTGTTGTCGCGGTCGAAGTAGGTGCTTGCTGCATTTATCTCGACGTTGACAGGGAGCGACTCGCCTACGGCAATCTCGCCTTCGGTCTTGTCGTTGAGCAGTTTTATCCACGGTTTGCCCGGTTCTTTCTCGACACAAGTCATGAAGTAGCCGAACGATGACGAGTAAGAGTTGTAGAGTTCCTCGCCCACGTCAAGCCATCCGAGGTCGTTGAACCATGCCATGTAGCGTCCTGAGCGCACGCGTTCAGACTTGGCTGAGAGCACGGCCGAGTGAGGATATCCGGCCGGATATTTCAGCACGACATAGAATGTGTCGTTCGGGTTGATGTAAACCGGTTTGTCGAATTCGAGCATACGCGGCTCGCCGAAGTAAGTTCCGCTGTAAGGCTCTTCCTTCTCCACGCGCAGTTTGCCGTGACCTATGACGCGGTCGGATGTCACGTCGCTGCTTCCTATTACCGAAGCCTCGATGTCAACATTCTCCAGATCGCCAACGGTGCCGACGAAGTAGAGGTGAGTAAGGTTGAATCCTTCTGCCGGAGCCGTGTATTGTGTGGCGGCCATGAAGTTGTCGGTGATGTTGTCAGAACCTGTTCCGAGCAGCAGTGTCTGCGGCTGTTCTACATTCATTATCGGGTAGTAGAGCAGGTTGCTGCAATCAACGTCGGGCACATCATAGATGAATCCCTCGAAGTGTTCGCTCGGTTTTACCGATGCGGCTCTTGCTGCCACGAATCTGTTGCGCTGTGCAGCGGTGAGGCTGTCGGCCTTCACGTTCATGAATCCCGGCATTATTCCGCCTCCAGGCATGTCGTTGTCTGTCACTGTCTCGCCAACGCCGTTCGGGTCGATGCGCAGCGAGTAGGTCAGCTTATACTTGCCTTCGTTCTTTATCGTCATTGTTTCCTGTCCGGTGTAGCTGTCAGATACGTTGTTGACAACGATCGCCGGCTTGTCGAATGTCATGACAGGTGCCTCGGTGAGGGTGAGTTCGAACGGCACCACATGAGTGGTCTCGTCGAGTCCTTCGGTGGTGAAGGTGATGGGAGCGTTCACCGTTACAGGTACTCCCATGTCGTAATAGTGAACCTGGAACTTCACGGGCTCTTTGCCTACTTCTATTTCCATGCCCGGCATCCACTGCATCCAGCCGGTCATTGTCATGCCCAGCCACGGGTCGGTGTATGTGGTATATACCATGAGGGCTGCCTGGAGCGAGTAGTCGGAGTTGAAGTCTGCGTTGGTAAGTTTGAACGCCTTTGTTCCGTTGTTCTTCACTTCGAAGTCATATACGAGTTCCGGATAGGTGTAGCTGTTGGCTACTGCCTCGCCTCCAACCTTCTCCGGGAACACCGGTTCTGCCTCGCCTGTGATGTTGAGCTTTATAGGCAGCTTCACGACAGGCTGTGTAGGAACGTTGGTGTTGAACGTCAGTTCTGTGTCATATACATTAGCCAGACTGTCGGCCTTTATTTCTACAGGGATGGTTACGCTCTGTTCGGGCGCTACGCTGAAGCTCTTCACCGGATATATCTCTACGGCGTTGCCCGTGTTGATATACTGTTCGGGGAGCTGCATTCCGCGTGTTCCCGTCTCGTCCTGCATGCCGGCGAGTCCGAATACACCCACCATCATGCCGTTGTCCTGCAGATGATACTGGAACTTATAGTGTCCGTCCTTGTAGAGCAGCAGCTGGAAGTCCATGCCGAGCATTACGGAGTTGCCGTAGTTTACGAACGAGACAACCACGTGGTCGCCCTCTTCCTTGTAATAAGTACCGTCGTCTTCCGACGTACCCATCGTGTGGTTACCCCAGAACGGAGCGATGATGTTGGTGTAGAATGTATCTGTCGTAGGTATCTGCGACGGCGGTTCCGGGAACTCCTTGTAGTCGGTGTGCTCGGAGAACGATACGAATCCGGTGTTGTATATGTACATCGTCTTGTAGTTCTTTCCGAAGAACGGGAATTCGAACGGAAGTTCCACCTTATAGTAATCCGTCTTGTCGAGATAGTAGGACATGTCCTGATGAGCGGCCTCAGGGTCGGTTGTCAGGTCGATCCAGTCGTATTTGATGTCGCTGTAGTCGGATGACGACTTGCAGATGTAGTCTATCGACGAGTTGGCGTCGGTGGTCTGGTCGAGCAGGTCAACCCAGAGCGACGGCTCCATCGAGAACTTCAGCGTCTCGTTGCCGTTGTTTGCGATGGTCAGGTCCTTCGTTATGTTCACTCCGTAAGGCGTTGTCTCGTCGATGCTTTCGGGCGAGAGACTCCATTCCGGTACGCCGATCACCTTACCCTTTACAGGCAGTGTGGCTGTAGTTCCGTCACCATAGCTGATGATTATGTTGTCGGTCACTTCGCCTTCGGTTTCAGTCGGCAGTGTCAGAGCTATGTCCTTGCCGCTTCCCGGAGCGATGGTGAACTCCTTGGATACGTTCTCAGCCACGGTTATTCTGCCGTTCTCGGCCTTCACTCCGTTCACTGTGAGCACGTTTGTTCCGTTGTTGCGGAGCAGCACTGTGCGCACTGCCTTCGATGTACGGAACACTTCTCCGAAGTTGACAGAGGTTGAGTCGAGCGCTGCAACTGGCTTGAGGTTGTCGCCAACGATGTTTGCCTTGACCGTGATGTTGGTGCCGGGCTGCTGTGGATCGTTGGTCATGAGCATGAGGTTGTTCTTCAGTTCGCCTGCATAAGTGCCTTCAGTGGCGGCTGCTGTCACGGTGATCTGCTTGCTCTCTCCGATGTTTATCACACCGCTTGTGCTCGAAATGTTGCTGATGATCGACTGCGACGGTGCCACAATCTTGATGGCGCTGCCGGTATGTATGCTCTTGTATAGGGTTGAGTTATCGTCGTAAACGGCGTCTGCATCGGTCACAACGAACGGATCGGCACACTCGATGTCGCTCACACCTACAAACATATTCATACCTGAACCGAACACTTTCTCGGGCTCATAATCATCATAGAAGAACTCGATGCTGCCGTCCGAGCAGAGTGAGAAGTGGAAACTGATAGGCATGTATTCGCCGTTTCCGTTGATTGTACCTGTGAGTACATCCTTGAACTTCACGGTGAACTTGCCGTCCTGGCGGCCGTATGTTATCTTACTGTTGGCGCCAAGTGACAGCTTGCCTGAGTTTGCATAGGCAGAGATATAGCCGAGTCCCTGCACGCAGGTGGCCGTAGGTACGAGACACTGTATGTTTTCGTCGGTGGTCTGCATCTCTATGCTGCCGTGCGAAGTGACGTAAGCCTTAGAGTATGTCTGGCCGTAGAACGGGAACTGGAAGCCCAGATCGAGTGCCTCAGACTGCCATGTGTTGTTGTTGAACTGCGATGTTATGTCTGTCTCGCTGTTCAGTTCGGGGTTGTTGTCGTATGCGAACTCGTCGCTTCCGTTGAGGTTTGAGATGTACGAATAGCCGAACTTATGCACTGCTCCGGCGTTTTCTATCGTCTCGTCGCTGTATTTCGGGAATACATACTGCAACGGATACTCACCCTCGTTCTTTATTGTGAATGTGGCGGTCTTTGCTTCTCCGCCTACGGTGAGGTCGCCCATGTTGAGCTCTTTGTTGTCAACGCTCACCTTGGCAGGCATTGATGCCACGCCGCGTACCACGAAGCTGTATTTTATTCCGTTCTTGTCGGTGAGTGTCACCGTACCGCTCTGGCTGCCGCTCTTTGTCGGCTTGAATGTCACTTCGAGGTTGTTCGTAGAGCGTGCTGGGAATCCTCCGCTTATGTATGACGGCAGTTCAAACTGGTCTGACGAGCAACTCATGTCGTTGCTTTGCAGTCCGTAGCTGCCTGTAAAGGCTCCGTAGCCGCTGTTCACTATCTGTACGAGCAACGTTTTCTCCTGTCCCACGAGCAGATCGCCGAAATCCACGACCTTCGCACTTGTGAGTTCAGGCTTGTTTCCTTCGACAGTCATGTTGACGGTTACCTTCTTCTTCGGGTTCTCCGTCTCGTTGGTATTGACGTAGAGATTGTATTTGTATGTACCGTTCACCATCTTCTGCCCGTCGTTCTTCACCGTTACGGTCTGGCTCTCGCCCGGTCTTACCGTGCCTTCTGCCGGTTGCGGGTCGAGCACTGAGCTCCAGTCAGGGTTCTTGCTTATGGCCTTGATGCCCCATGTGAGTGAGTCTGCTATGTCGGCCAGGTTGCCTTCGCGCAGCACTTCGCTCAGTTGTGTCCATGTCTCACCATTGTCGCTGCTGTAGAAGCTGTATTGCTTAACCTGCTGCTGGTTGGTGATGTAGCCTGCACCGAGCGGCTGATCCTGTCCGGCAGGGAACTTCACAACTACCCAGAAGCTGCTTCCGGCCTTGAAATATATCTGCTCCTCGAGGCTCAGGTCATAGTTGTACATGAACCAGTCGTAGTTCACCTTCTGCAGTAATGACGCTTTCGAGATTGTCGCAGCGCCGTCGTATATTTCTATTACAGGGTCTTTTCCGTAAACACCGCCTATGTTGAGGTGTGTAAGATTGAATCCGTCCGGATACACATTAGGATCAACATAGAAATACTGTGCCTCGGCATTTGGCAGCGAGAGGTCGTCGTCGCCGATATATACGTCGGTCATGTCGGTGTAGGTAAGTGTTTTCGGATAGTCCTCCTTCTTATAGTCGGCGCTTATTACGGGTGCCGGGCTCAGCGAGAGTGCCGTTACCGAGTTGCGGGCCGGAACCAGTTTGCCGGGCACTGCGTTGTGTGCCGAGCTTGCAGATATGGTTGCCGTCTGTGTGGCAGCCGACATAGTGTATTTAAGGATACCCTTACCTATGTTGTTGATGTCGAAATGGTCTGAAGCCGTCTGTCCCTCGGCAGCGTTCACTGCGAGCGATATGTTGTCCTTGCTGAGGCTGACTTCAGGTCCGGCGTTTGTTGTTGCGCTCTTCACTTCGGTCATTTCGGCCGCGTTGCCATATCTGTTCACAGATTTTATACCTATGTAATATGTGGTCAGCGGAGTGAGTCCGTCGAGCTCATACTGCATGGTGTCGCCTGAGAGATGGAATTTAGTGTCTACCGTTACCGACTTTATCTGCGCCTGCGACAGGTCGCTTTCGGGTGTGAACGGTTCGGTGCTGTAGTATATCACGTGGTGGTCGACGCTCTTTTCTTCGGCATCAGGGATAATCCATTCTATGAGAATGTTGTCCTGTGACGGCGTGAGCGCGAAGTTGGAAACAGGTTGTGGAGCAGCGCCGCTTCCCATCTGCAGAGCCTTGAAGGCGTCGATGTATCCGCTTCCGAACTTTCCTGCCACTTCAGGGTTCTCCGTATAGAAGTCGTTTACAGACGATACGAGCTGCTGTCTGAGGTTTTCGTTGGTGAACTCAGGGCTTCCGTATTTTGAAAGCACGAGCGCAGCGATACCCGATACGTGCGGAGTAGCCATTGATGTACCCTCGTTATATCCGTATGTACTGTTGGGCAAAGTGCTCAATACGCCGTACTTCTCGCCGTAGTCCTCGTTTCCTCCGGGCGCGGTTATGTCGCACCAGTCGCCATACGAAGAGTAGCTTGCCGGGTGAAGCATAGGATCCATCGAGCCCACGGCCACTACCTTGTCGTAGCAAGCCGGGTAATACTCGCCTTCGTCGCCTGTGTTTCCGTTGGCGAATATACACAGACCTCCGTGCATCTTGTCGCCTCCGCCATACTGAGTGAAGTAGTCTATGGCGTCGAGCACGGCCTGCTCATAATATCCTGATGCGTCCCATCCCCACGAACACTGTGCTATGCTTGCTCCCATATCGGCTGCATAAATCAGCGCTCCTGCGTAGTTGGCGTCTGCTCCGGAACGGTTGTCGAATATCTGACATGAGATCATCTTTACACCACCGTTGCCGTTACCTCCGGCCACACCGGCCACTCCGACACCGTTGTTGTTCACGGCGCCCACTGTACCTGCCACGTGTGTACCATGACTGTGGGCACTTACGTCGGCAGAGTTTATCACGAAGTTGTAGCCGTAGATATCGTCTATATAGCCGTTGCCGTCGTCGTCAACGCCCGGTTTTCCGTTGAGCTCAGCCTCGTTTATCATCACGTCCTGCTGGAGGTCGGGGTGGTCATACTGGAAACCACCGTCGATGATGGCCACGAGCACGTCGCTCTTTCCTGTCTCAGTCTGCCATCCTTCCCACACATTGGCGTCGGCTCCTGCCACACTTCCCGGCAGTGATCCGTCGTTGTGGTAGTGCCACTGCTGCGATAGCAGCGGGTCGTTGAATGGAGGAGTTGCAGCTGCCTTTGCCGCTTTGGCGATATCGTCGGGCGATATAGGCCTGAACTTCTCGCCGCCAATCATCTTCATTGGGCGCACGTTCTCGGCAATCTGTATGCCAGGAACGCTCTTGTAGAGATTGCTGGCCTGCAAAGGACTGACACTTGCGTCATCGAAGCGAATCTCATACCACAGGTCTAGCCCCGCGGCCTTGTGTCTCTCCTCGAACTTCGGAGAGTAAGGTATGAGTCGCTTCATGCTGACAGCTTTCACTTTCTGGTTGACACGGTCGAGCGGTGTCACCCCGGTTGCCACTACGCCGTTGCTCATCGGAAGCGCGCGCTGCGCTATGCGTGATGCCACTTCGCGCTGAAGTTTCACACGCACTACGCCGGGCAATACCTCCGACGACTGCGACTGGGCAGCCGACTGCGGACTGTATGCCACGGCACACAGAAGCAGTGCGAGATAAAGTAAAGTTTTCCGCATAATGCTTTAATAAAGGGTTAAAAAATTAAAATATGTAATGAAAAATATGTGTAAGCCCATATATGTATCTGGATACCAAATATTTACATATCTGTTATTCTGAATTTAACGTTACAAAATTAATAAAATAATATTTTATATTTCCCTAGAAATGTACCGTTTTTCAGTATTTTTTATAAAAATTATATATTTTCATAATATATAAATTATTTTCTTTAAAATTCATTATTAATATGTCGTTTTGTTACAGATTTTTGTTTTCGGCATATTCTTGTGTCATTTGTCTGGCGTTTCAGGACGTCTGTATGTGACATATGGCGATGTGTTCACAGCCATTCGGATTTATGTATATTTATACATTTTCTCTTTGGCTGTTGCATAAATATTCATCGTCAACTTCACGAGAGTGCCTCTGTCTTGCAGAAAAAATATTCCGGCCGCAAATACGCGAGTTTTGAGCACTTTACGCATTTGCTTGATAATCAGCGGTTTGTGCGTTTTGACGTATCGGAACGGATTCAGACGGTTTGCGAAAGAGCCCATTTCGGCTTGCGATATGGGCTCTTTCGTGCTCCGAAATGGCCTTTATCGGCCATCAATAAAGCCTATATTGCAAGCCGAAATGGGCTCTTTCGCGCGACAACCTGTTTTCTACCCCGTCGGAAAGTGGTGCGTAACGTTGCGAAAAAGACTTTCCGGCGCGTCATGATGGGGTAGAGAAGGCGCGTCGGATTTCTATTTCGCGAAAAATAATTGTCAAAATTTTTTACTTTCGTATCTGCATAAATATACGGTTCTATGCACTGAAAAGGATTGACCGTCGGGCGTGAAGGGCAGGGGATTACGACGGCGATGTGAGGCCGGTGGCATATAGAGATGCGCTCTGCACGGCCTGTGTTAAGGATGGGTGAATCCGAGCGCCATCACGCTGAGCCTCACTCCGCCTGCCTTCATCAGCTCCTTACCACAGGCGCACACCGTTGAGCCTGTGGTCACCACGTCGTCAATGATGAGCACGTGGCGCCCTGCCACCATATCGGGACGCATCAGGCGGAACGCTCCCTCCATGTTCTCCACGCGCTGCACACTCGTCTTGCTCGTCTGACTCTCGGTCTCGCGTATGCGCGCCACGGCCTTCGTTACCACCGGAAGTCCAGTCACGGCAGCCACTCCGCGGGCTATCTCCTCGCTCTGGTTATAGCCCCGTTGCAGCATTTTGGCTTTGGCCAGCGGTACGGGGACGATGAGGTCGATGCCGTCGAAGAACCCTGCGGCCTTCAGCTCGCGCGCCGCCGCTATGCCCATCTGCCGTCCCTGTTCCGGCCGGTTGCCGTACTTCAGCCGATATATCACGGCGCTCACCTCCGAATGGGGCTGATAGAGCCACATGGCGGCGGCACGTTCCACAGCCATCCGCGCCCAGAACATCTGCGCCATCTCGTTGCCCGTCATGTCGGTCTCGTGGCCGGTGCGCGGCAGACGCATGTTGCACCTCGTACATATCGTGCACTCGGTGGTCGCCATACGGCGCTCGCACACGGCGCAGGGCCGCGGAGTAATCATGTCGGTGAAGTGGTGTATGATGCTAAAAATCCGTCTCATCGTTATCTTCCACGTCGAAATCGTCGGCAGCGTCGAGACACATGCGTATGATGTTCATGCCGAACCCGCGCGAGAGAGCATATTTTATGAGTTTCGTGTTCAGCTCGTAGTCGTTGCGGGCCTTTATGCTCCGGCGCTTGGCCTTGAGCATGGGGCGCAGCGCCTCGGCATATTCACTGTCGTCGATGCTGTCGAGAACGGGCGCGTATATGTCTCGTCCCACACCTTTCTTATATAGAGCCATCTCAATCTTGCGGCGTCCCCATTTGTCGAACTGTATCTTGTCGTGCACGAACGAGCGGCAGAAGCGTTCGTCGTCCACGTATCTCGCGCTTTTCAGACGGTCGATTATGCGCTGCTGCGCGTCTTCGTCCACTTGCCATGCGCGCAGCTTTGCGGCCATCTCGCCCGTGGAGTGCTCAGCCTTGGAGCAGAGGGCCGACAGCCGGCGCAGGGCCTGTTCTTCGGTTATTGTCTTGCGTTCTGTCATTGTCAGTGTTGTTTTTCTTATTCAGTCATGCCGTAGTTGTGGGACGGTCGGGTCGTTGCGCCATGGCGAATCGCTTGCGGCCGAACATGTCGTCGGATATGCTTATACGGTCAAAATGCTCATCTGTGAGCATCGTCATCATATCGTCGGCATACAGTGGGTTTATTTCGAATAGCAGCCATCCTCCCTGCCGCAGCGCCAGACGCGAGTAATGGGCAATGACACGATAGAATTTGAGCGGGTCGTCGTCGGGTACAAACAGAGCTGTGGCCGGTTCGTGGTCGAGTACGTTGCGGCTCATTTCCGCCCGTTCCTTGTCGCAGATGTATGGCGGATTGCTCACAACGAAGTCCCACAGTCCGTTGTCCTCAGGTGGACAGAGTGCGTCCTGGCGCACTATTCTCACTTGCGCACCGAGCTCCTTGGCGTTCTCCGCAGCCGTGGCAAGTGCTTCGTCGGCTATGTCCCACGCCGTGACGTCGGTCCCCGGTATGTCGAGCGCCGCCGTGACAGCAATACATCCGCTGCCCGTCCCTATGTCGAGAATGTTGGCCGAAGGCCTTTTCGGGTCGCGCAGCGCTGCCATAAGCTCTATGAGACCGGCTGTCTCCGGTCGCGGAATGAGCACTCCGGGACGCACCTTGAACGTGCGTCCGCAGAAGGTCTCGCATCCCAGAACATACTGTACTGGCTCGTTTTGCAGCAGGCGCTCCGCAATTTTTTCCGTTTCACTGTGCGTTTTTTCGGATAATTGTTTATCTTTGCCCATACAAATGTCGGTCAGACTCAGACCGAAACGCTGTTCGAAGACCATGCGTGCGATGTTTTTCGCCTCGCGTTCGTCGTAGGCCGGAATGAGAGCCTGCCAAAGTTCTCTGTACGTCATGATGTCTTTATCAGTGATTTTTTGTCTTGATATTGTTTTTTCTTCACCGGTACGGCCGTGTGCTTAGGGCCGGATGCCGGAAAGCCGGGCACTCCGGAAGGACTTGCCCGCACAAAGATACTTAATAATTTTGATATGAACCAGAGCACAACAGACGAAATGTACATGCGCCGCTGCCTGCAACTCGCAGTCTGCGGACGCCGCAACGCCAGTCCCAATCCGATGGTGGGGGCGGTGATAGTTGCCGGTGGACGCATAATAGGCGAGGGCTATCATGTGCGCTGTGGCGAGGGACATGCCGAGGTGAATGCCTTTGCATCGGTGGCGCCGGAGGACGAACGGCTGCTGCCCGAAGCCACGATGTATGTGAGTCTGGAACCGTGTGCCCACTACGGCAAGACGCCTCCGTGTGCCGATCTCATTGTAAGGAAAGGCGTGCGGCGCGTGGTGGCAGGATGCATCGACACCTTCTCTAAGGTGAGCGGCCGTGGAATCCAGAAGCTGCGCGATGCCGGCATCGACGTCACGGTGGGTGTGTTGGAGCGCGAGTGCCGCGAACTCAACCGTGTGTTCTTCACCTACAACAGTCTGAAACGGCCTTTCATAACGCTGAAATGGGCGCAGACGGCAGACGGATACATGGACGACCACTGCCGTCCCGTGGCTCTCTCGACACCGTTCACGCGGATGCTTGTCCACAAGCTGCGCGCCGAGCACGACGCCATACTCATAGGCCGCGTGACAGCCGAGCGCGACAACGCGCAGCTGAACGTGCGCCACTGGTCAGGACCCGACCCTCTGCGCATCGTGATAGACCGCAACCGGCCGTTCTTCCCGGGCCTCGACTTCGACCGGCCTGTCGTTCCGCAGATACTCGACGAGCTCTACCGTCGCGGCGTGCAGTCGCTGCTGGTGGAGGGCGGAGCGTTCACCCACGCCACGTTCATCGGGTCGGGAATGTGGGACGAGATACGTGTGGAGACAGCTCCCGTGGCTGTCGGCGGCGGAACAAAGGCTCCGCAACTTCCGCAGGACATCGAGGTGACGGGCTCGAAGACCTACGACGGCAACACGATCGTAACCTATGGACACGCACGGCATAAGGACATTTAATATAAATGTAACACTTATTAAACGCCGGCGTAATAAGCAAGGAATAATTTTACATTGTGTAAAATGGAACATTAACTATATCACGACAATCAATGAGAATTCTCTTTATCGTGCAGGGCGAGGGCCGCGGACATCTCACGCAGGCCATAACAATGGAAGCCATGTTGCGCCGCAACGGCCACGAGGTTGTGGAGGTGCTCGTGGGAAAGAGCGGAGCGCGCAGCCTTCCTGACTTCTTCAGCCGCAGCATGAACACGGAGATAAAGCTGTTTGACAGCCCTAATTTCCTCCCGACACCCTCAAACAAGCGCAGCAACCTCACGCGCAGCGTGGCATATAACATCTTCAAGATACCGACTTACTTGAAGAGCATTCTTTTCATCCGCCGCAGGATAGAACAGACTAAGGCCGACCTCGTAATCAATTTCTATGAACTGCTCACCGGACTGACCTATCTGCTGTTCCGTCCGCAGGTGCCTCAGGTGAGCATAGGCCATCAGTATCTGTTCCTGCACGATGGTTTCGAGTTTCCGAAGGGCAGCCCCGTGAGTCTGTTCTTCCTCCGCATGTTCACCCGTATCACCTGCATCGGCGCGCAGGACAAGCTCGCCCTGTCGTTCAGAAACATGCCCGACGACAGTGAATCGGGCGTGAGCGTGGTGCCGCCGCTGCTTCGTCGCGACGTGCTCGACACCAAGGCGGTGGCCGGCGACTATCTGCACGGCTACATGGTGAACGCCGGTTTCGGCGAGAGCATCGACCGCTGGCACCGCAATAACCCCGACGTGCCGCTCAACTTCTTCTGGGACAAGAAGGGCGTGGGCAAGGTTTATAAGGTGGACCGCAACCTCACGTTCAATCAGATAGACGACAAGGCCTTCCTCAAGTCGCTCGCCGGATGTCGCGCCTACGCCACAACCGCCGGGTTCGAGTCGGTGTGCGAGGCCATGTATCTGGGCAAGCCGATACTCATGGTGCCGGCACACATAGAGCAGGACTGCAACGCCTACGACGCGAGCCGCTGCGGAGCGGGCATCGTTTGTCACGATTTCGACCTGGGCCGTCTGCTCGATTTCTCGTCGAAGTATGCTCCCGACCCTGAGTTCCGCCACTGGGTGAGCTGTTGCAGCGTGCGCATGATGTCGCACATAGAGCATGCCGCCACCATGGTTCCGGAGCATCACATGTCGCTGTCGTTCCTTTTCTCGCTGCTCCCGTCGCGCTTTGTGGGAGCGTGAAGGATGCCGGCAGGTCCGGAGTAATGCCGTTTAGCGTTATCTGGCGGGCAATGACATGATAGTATGAACATGGCGCCGACGTGGATTTTAAGGTAAAATAAGAATCCATTGCGCATGGGTTTCAATAAGAAGATGCTGCTTCACTCCCGAAGAAGTATCTTTTCTTTATGTCGGAAAGAGACCGATGCGGTCACTTTCGGATTGTAACCGGATTTCGTTTTTCCCCTCAGAGTTTTCTGATATACCCCGAAAAATAAGCGCGTATTTGCGGGCTGAGTCGTCTTCGGACGCAAATACGCGAAATATGAGAGGATTTTATAATGTATTGAATATCAATAATTTATATTTGAGAGGTATTTCCTCGCATTGCGAAAAGCACCATTTCGGCCCCTGAAATGGGCCATATCGGGTGCTGAAATAGGCCATATCGCACCATGAAATGGGCTTTATCGCAC
>ULWY01029952.1_pt1 | contig 22391 bp, 20 predicted proteins | sample 1960761 | NCBI WGS metagenome assembly ULWY01 (sample SAMEA4835824, study PRJEB28245) | human gut metagenome | biome: gut microbiome; material: fecal sample | place: Denmark | collected 2008 | reverse complement strand
AATGGGGAAAGCGGCAGCAATGCCGCCGACCTACATAACAAGTTTCAACTTGTTCAGTTCTTCAATACGCTCTTTTTCCTTACGCTCGTAAGCTAAAGAAGAACGCAGAATAGCCTGACGAGTTCTGGAGCGCAACCATACCGCAAGCAGCGCCACCGCAATAAGGGCATATAACATGTAAGCCCAAACAGTAAGATAAAAAGGCGACGAGATATGAATAGCCAAACTAATTTCATCATCCGACTCAGAATTGTATGGCAAAGAATGAACTTTAAGCACATAGTCGCCCGGAGACAAACTGGTATAAGTTACCATATTGCCCGAGGTACGCGTCCACATCTTATCAAATCCGTCCAACTTATATTCAAAAGTACCATGCTGTCCGTTGCCGTAATTGAAAGTAGCAAACTCTACCGACAGATTGTTTTCCTTATAATTAAGCCGTATAGAAGATGTCATGCTAAGAATCCGCTTCAATATTCCGGTGTCATCACCCGGAACGACTTCTTTATTCAACACAAACAAACGATCGAACTTCAGATCACTTTTTCTTGACACTCCATTTTCTGATAGAGAATAAGATGCCAAACCGTTTGTACCACTTACATAAAGTACATTTTTATCATCGAGCAGCAATGAGGAGCCTTGAGCGAATGTCTGGTCAAACAAATGATAAGTAATATCTGTCTTTTCATTCTTCACATCAAACAATGAAACTCCTTCGCGGTGCAGCACATATAAATGATTGTCATCAGAAGCATCGCAAACATAATAACAATAGTCGCTTGGCAAACTACCGTTAGAACTATTATATGCCTTAAAAGAATTATCGGCTTCTATATACTTAAAAAGGCCTGAGCCGATGGTGCAGAAATAAACTTCACCTCTACTACTCTGGAATATCTTGACAATCTTGAATTTTCCGATAGCCGAATGGTTAGAAGAACTACTTGAATAACGCTTAGCAGTTTTGTTTACAAAATCTACACACAGCAATCCGCCAGCACTGTATGCCAACCAAGCTCGTTGCTTATTATCAATAAAGAATGTTTCAAAAGAATACTCCCAATTCAACTGCAATTTCACATCGTCAACAATAGGAGAAAACTTCTCTGTCTGTAAGTTAAAGAAAGCCGGTCCACCTTGGGTTAGCACAGCCAAACCGTCTTTATAAGGTTGAATGTCATTTACTATTTCATGAGGCAACGAAGTAGCGTCACCTTCTACATGATGCAATGAATGGCCCTTACCGGTACCGCAATCGAATACATACATTCCACCCAAATGAGTACCTATATACAAATGATTATTGCCCGGATGATAATAGATAGATTTCAATGTATTGGCTCCTAAAGTTGTAGAATTGCCGTTTTGATGCTTATAAGTAGTAAACTCGCCATCATGCAAACGATTCAATCCGCCACCCTCAGTACAAACCCAAATGTCACCGCTTTTATCTTTTGACATACGCCCAGCGATAGGAAAGCTCAAACGGCCCGGAGTATTCAGTTCCGCTTCGTAAAAATGGCTGCTCGCTCTATTAGGATTAAATATATTGACTCCTCCATAATATGTACCAACCCATATATTGCCGATGTTATCTTTATATAAAGAAATAACCGAATGATGGCTCAACGCATTCGAAGTGTTACCGTAGCTGGTGTAGTGTTTCCATTCAACTTCTCCTTCAGAATTAATGATACAGCAGTCGATTCCACGATAAGTACCTATCCATATCTGACCAAAATCATCTTCTATTACACTACGCACCTGATTGTCCGACGGCCCGTCGCCATCAAACTTGGCAGGATAATGAATAACTTGATGCGTAGCCGAAGTAATACGATAAACTCCGTCCCATCCTCCTACCCAAATGTCGCCTGATTTAGCTTTCAGAATACATTCGCCCATTTTAAGTTTAAACAGACGTTTTATTTTAGAAGGGTCTTTGCGAGAAATGGCAAGAAAATTATCACGGGTAACTACCCACAGCGTATCACCATCTACCGACAAAGCTTCCACTCTACCATAACTACGTGTGTCAATAGGCGTAAACAGTTGCAAACTATCAGCATTGGCACTGCACGTACAGATTCCATTTTGTACACCTACCCATACTATACTATCGGATGCACAGAATATACCCCTTACATCGTTTTTTCGCAAACAGGTAAAAGTCTCGGTCTCCACATTAAGGCGAACCAAATCGAAACCGGCATTTATATATACATTGCCGACATTATCAGCGCATAGCTCGTTTATTTCGTTATTTGTAAGTCCTTCAGAATTTTGAGAAGGATGAAACAGCCTTACATCGTTACCATTATAACGGTTCAGTCCTTCGGATGAGCCTAACCATACAGCGCCCGTCTTATCTTGACAAACGGCTGTTATACGTACTTGCGATAGCCCGTCCGCTATACCCAAATGCTTGAAATAATAGCTCTGGGCATATCCCGACAAAACACTGCACACAATGGCAATACACAATAACAAGACCCTATTCCTCATAGTTTTTACTCTACATAATTTACAGTGCAAACCTACAAAAAATAATAAAAACAGTCAATCCATATAAGGCACATTCGCCTACAAAAGCAAAGCGAGACTTGCATAGTTGGAAATAAAACCTTTCCTTTGCGCCCGATTTATTCACTAATTTAATTAATAACAATGAACGAAAACAATCAGAAAAGCAGCCGCTCGGTTCGTTTCCGACGCTTTACCAACTGCCCGTACGCTGTTTTCCGTAGCCTGAAAAATCAGGTAAACATCGGTGTGCTTACTATCCCGATGCTGGCAGTAGCCAACCTGAACGTTGCTTCGGCTCAGACCGACAATCAGGTGAAAGAAAAGATGTACGAAATGGAGGAAGTGGAAGTGACCGGTAGCCGCGCACCGCTGACAGTGAGTCAGGCGGCAAGACTGGTAACTGTGCTCGATCGTGAAGCTATCGCTAACGCGCCTGCGCAAAGTGTAAACGACCTTTTGAAGTATGCCATCGGCGTTGACGTACGCCAACGTGGTAACTTAGGAGCACAAACAGACATCAGCATCCGAGGGGGATCATTCGATCAAATTACTATCTTGCTAAATGGAATCAACATTTGCGACCCTCAAACCGGCCATAATGCAGCCGAATTCCCAGTAGACATAACCGAAATAGAACGTATTGAAATCCTTGAAGGACCTGCCGGAAGAGTTTATGGCACGTCTTCTCTTATGGGAGCTATCAACATCGTGACCCGCACTGATAAGCAGAGTGGAGCGGCAGTACACGCTGAAGGTGGTTCATACGGTTATTTCAATGGCGGAGGCCATGCAAGCATTGTCAACGGCAGATTCAGCAATCAGGTATCGGGAAGCTATACCCGTAGCGACGGTTTCAGCAGAAACAAAGCCGGAGGACTTAACGCTGACTTTAAACAAAGCAAAGGATTTTATCAGGGAAATTATCGTGGCGACCAAGTAGACGTGAAATGGTATGCCGGAATCAGCAGCAAGGATTTCGGATCGAACACATTCTACGGAGTCAGCTCGGACGACCAATTTGAGCATACCCGTAAATTTCATACCGCAGTACAAGCTGAGACTAAAGGACAAAACTATCACTTCAAGCCATCGGTATATTGGAATAGAGGTGAAGACCGTTTTGAATATTTCCGCGGAAAAGGAGAGAACACGTACAACTACGGACGTACGGATGTGCTTGGCCTCAACTTGAACAACTACGTAGAGACTGTTTTAGGAAAGACAGCTTTTGGCGCAGAGTTCCGCAACGAAGGCATCATCAGTACTAAACTGGGTGAGCCTCTTGATAATCCGACTAAAATACATGGCGTAGACAGAGACTACGATAAAGGATTGAACCGTACAAACATGAGTTTCCACTTGGAACATACGGTGATATTGCCGCGTTTTACCCTCTCGGCAGGAGTCATCGCTACCAAGAACACTTGGGATGGCGAAGGATTCAAGTTCTATCCGGGAGTAGACGTGAGCTACCAGTTGGCACGCGACTGGAAGATTTATGCATCGTACAATACCTCGCTTCGTCTGCCATCGTTCACAGAACTTTATTACACCATGCAAGGTTATAAAGCCGACAAGCATCTGAAAGCGGAAAAGATGCAGGCTTTCGAAGGGGGAATTAAATACTTAACTCCGGGAGTGAAAGCTACTGTAAGCGTTTACCGAAATCATGGAACCAATATGATAGACTGGATTAGAGACACTTCGAAAGGAGAAGACGAACCTTGGCAGTCTGTTAATCACACAAAACTTAATACTACAGGAGTAGAAGCCTCTGTATTGTTCGACTTCCGCCACTTCGTAGGCAAGAACGCTTTTGTAAAAGACTTCAATGTATCGTACTCTTACATTGACAAAGACAAAGAAAGCGAGCCAAATATCGTATCGCAATATGCCTTGGAGTATCTGAAGCATAAGGTAGTGGCACAGACCAACTTGCGTCTGTACAGCAAACTCAACCTGAATATCTCTTATCGTTGGCAAGACCGTATAGGCAACTATACTACCGACGGAAAGACAATGAGCTACAAGCCGTACACATTGCTCGATGCCCGCCTGTCGTGGGATGCCAAACAATACAGACTGTTTGCAGAAGCCAACAATATCTTGAATAAAACGTATTACGACCACGGCAATGTTCCCCAGCCTGGAATCTGGGTTCGTGCCGGAGCCACTTATCGTTTTAATTTCTAAGAACTTAAAATAAAGAAACGCCACACTGCGGTCTGTGAATAAACAGATAGCGTGTGGCGTTTCATTTATATATCAATGTTTAGAACTCTTTAATAGTACGGTTCTTAACCTTGCGAAGCATGGTTTGAAGCTCGAACAACTTTTCGGGATATTTAGCCGATACGTTTTCGCGCTCGGTAACCTTATTCATTTCATACAGTTGCGGTATGCTGCAATTACCGGTTTCTATCTTCGGTCCCCAAGTAATCATCGGTCCACCGTCGTTTGGTTCTATGTATTTCCAATCCTTAGTACGTATAGACAACACATGGTTTGCCGCCATCTCTACCAGCCACGGACGGTCGTTAGTATCTTCGCCAAGCAAAGTGCTCAAGTGACTGTGACTATCGGGAGCACTACCCTTAGGCATACGTGCATTTATAAGTTCGCCCAAAGAAGCCATCCAGTCTATTTGAGAAATCAACGCATCCGATTCTTTAGATTTCTTTATCTTAGCAGGCCAACTCACAATGGCGGGAACTGCCGTTCCACCTTCGAAAGCACTATATTTATTTCCACGCCACGGACCCGCAGGCTTATGTCCGTTCAGTAATTCTTCAGCACGGTCTACATATCCGTCGTCTACTACCGGACCGTTATCGCTCGATAAGATAATCACTGTGTTATCCGCTAATCCCAAACGTTCCAAAGTCTTAGTAAGCTGACCTACAGTCCAGTCGAACTGCACGATAGCGTCGCCACGCAGCCCCATAGAACTCTTTCCGCGGAAACGTTCGTGCGGAAAACGAGGCACATGAACATCGTTTGTAGCGAAATACATAAAGAACGGCTCATGCTGATGCTGCTCTATGAAACTGATGGCATGAGTTGTGATAGAATCGGCAATGTTTTCGTCTTTCCACAATGCCTTTCCACCTCCTTTCATATAACCTATACGTCCGATACCGTTTACTATAGACATATCGTGTCCGTGGCTCGACTTCAAGTTATAAAGCGACTCCGGATTATTCTTTCCGGTAGGCTCGCCTGGGAAGTTTTTCTTATAGCTCACCTCAATAGGAGCCGACTCGTCATAGTTGGCTACAAATCCGTTTTCTATGAATACACACGGCACACGGTCGGCAGTGGCAGCCATGATATAATGATAATCGAAACCTAAATCGGCAAGTCCGGCAGGCAGCGGAGCGTTCCAATCTTGCTCTCCATCCTTATCGCCCAATCCGAGATGCCACTTTCCGAATGCAGCAGTAGCGTATCCCGAATTCTTAAACATATCTGCCATGGTATATTGCTCCGGACGGATAATCATACCGGCGTTTCCGGCAGCTATATCAGTACCCGGCTTACGCCAAGCGTACTCTCCGGTAAGCAATGAATATCTTGAGGGAGTACTGGTAGAAGCTATGGCATGGGCGTTGGTAAACCGTACGCCATGCGCAGCAAGTCTATCAACATTAGGTGTTTTCACATTCTTTGCTCCATAGCATTGTAAGTCGCCATACCCCAAATCATCGGCATAGATAATGATTACATTCGGCTTGTCATTCGACTTCTTGCTCTGGGCATCAGCTGCCAACGCACACTGAAAAGCCATCGGTGCCAGCGCAGCCGTTAAAGTTAAACAGGTTCTTTTCATATTATCAGTCAGTTTATTACTGACAAACTTACTAATTTTCTCGAAAAGAGCAGAATGCTTAAAGAGTAATTATCTGAAAGTTTGCGAATAAAAAATCGTCGCTTCTTCTGAAATTCTCTATACTTAGCCTAAGTATATAAAAACTTAGCTTAAGTTTATATATACTCAGCTTAAGTTTATATATTCTTAGCCTGAGTATAGAGAGTTTATTATAAAACCGCACATTTGCTTCTGCCATGCAAAAACAAATGTGCGGTCTATATATTGTTATGACGGTTCTATCAGAACAAGAATCTCAATACGTCATTAAAATTAGCCCATATCAACAATGCGAAAAGCAGTACCATTCCTACAATCTGAGCGTACTCAAGGAACTTGTCGCTCGGCTTGCGGCGAGTGATGATTTCGTAAAGCAAGAACAATACGTGTCCGCCATCCAAAGCCGGAATAGGAAGTATGTTCATGAACGCAAGAATAATAGAAAGGAATGCGGTCATCTCCCAGAAACGCTGCCAATCCCACATCTTCGGGAATATGCTTCCGATAGTACCGAAGCCACCTACGCTCTTGGCTCCTTCTTTAGTAAATACATACTTCATATCGTTTACGTAGCCTTTCAGAGTATTGATACCCAATTCTACACCGGCAGGGAACGAAGCGAAGAAGCTGTAATCCTTAACAGTCATCTTATAATCTAAGGCATGTGCTATGGCTTGTACCTTGAAATTATTGTCGGTATGTACGTCTACTGTGTCGCGCACGCCTCCACGTGAATAAACCAACGAGAACGAAGCCGATGTTTTCTGCTCTAATTCAGCCTTTACCTTAAGCATTTCCATCTGGTCGAGGAACTCATTCCAGCTATTCATGGCAGTACCGTTGAACGCTATCAACGAGTCGCCTTTCGCTATACCAGCTTGTGCAAAACCACCGCCCGGTATTACTGAATCAACTACGTTAGGACAAAGCACCGAAACAAATGCAGGGTCTTCCTTGGCTACATCGAGCAAGCTCAATTCTGGCATAGCAATCTTCGCTTCCTCGCCATTACGCAATACAGTAACCTCGCGAGCCTCTACAATGCTGCGTATCATATCCATATTGAAACGAGTCAATTCTTCACCGTCGGCACTCTTCAGGATATCGCCGTCGCGGAAACCTATCTGCTTGGCTGTTTCATTGAACTTCATACCATATGTCATGTCTTTCAACGCAACATAAGAATCGCCCCATGTATAAAGAATCATTGAATAGATAAAGAGCGCAAGCAAGAAGTTCATCAATACACCGCCTATCATAACCAGCAAACGCTGCCATGCCGGTTTTGCGCGGAATTCCCACGGCTGAGCCGGCTGTTTCATCTGCTCGGTGTCCATAGACTCGTCTATCATACCGGCTATCTTACAATAACCGCCTAAAGGCAACCATCCCACACCGTATTCTGTTTCACTATTCTTGGGTTTGAACTTGAAAAGCGAAAACCAAGGGTCGAAAAAGATATAGAACTTTTCTACACGTATCTTGAATAGACGCGCAAAGAAGAAGTGTCCTCCTTCGTGAATAATCACCAACAGCGAAAGGCTGAGTATGAGTTGGAGGGCACGGATCAAAAATGTTTCCATCTAACTGTTTACTTGTGTTTATTGTTAATACTTGTCGTTTTTTATTTCTTCAATCCATTAATTACCAGTTCGGCGGCAATACGGCGAGTCTCCGCATCGGTCGATACATAATCCTCGTAAGTAGGTTTCTGAATGAAAGGCACTTTCTGCATGGCAGCCTCTATCACATCGCTCATGCCGAGGAACGAAACACGGTCGGCCAAGAAAGAAGCTACTACTACTTCATTGGCGGCGTTTACGATGCAAGGCATGTTTCCTCCTTGATGCAAGGCCTCGTAAGCCAAAGCCAAGTTACGGAAACGTTTGGTATCGGGAGCTTCGAATGTCAGTTCATTGCATTTCATAAAGTCGAGTCGGTCGAACGACGAACGTACTCTATTAGGATAAGAGAAAGCATACTGGATAGGCAAACGCATATCGGGCACTCCAAGTTGCGCTTTCACCGCTCCGTCTTCGAATTCTACCATAGAGTGAATAACCGACTGAGGATGAACCACCACTTCTATCTGGTCAGGACGAACCCCGAAGAGCCACTTGGCTTCTATCACCTCGAATCCTTTATTCATCATAGACGCAGAGTCGATTGTGATTTTCGCTCCCATGCTCCAGTTAGGATGCTTCAACGCCTGTTCTTTTGTTACCGTCTGTAGTTGTTCGGCAGTAAATGTTCTAAAAGGTCCCCCCGAAGCAGTAAGGATAACTTTTTCGATAGGGTTATTCATTTCAAGGCATTGGAATATAGCCGAATGCTCTGAATCGACCGGCAATATAGGAGTATGATACTGATTGGCAAGCTCGTTTATTATCTCTCCTGCCACCACCATAGTTTCTTTATTTGCCAAAGCGATGATTTTACCTGCACGTATAGCGTTCATAGTGGGGCGCAAACCGGCATATCCCACCATAGCCGTAAGTACAATATCTATAGTCTTCTCTTCTACCACCTGACATAAAGCGTCGGCTCCGGCATACACCTTAATGGGCAAGTCGGCAAGCGCCTCCTTCAGATAGAGATATTTATCTTCGTTTGCTATAACAACGGCATCTGGCATAAACTTACGAGCCTGTTCTATAAGCAAGTCAACCTTATTATTGGCTGTCAATACATAGGCTTCGTACAAATCGGAGTGTTCTTCTATCACCTGAAGAGCCTGTGTACCGATAGAACCCGTAGAGCCTAATATGGCAATCTGTTTCTTTTTCATAATCAATTAAAAAACAATGTATTTTTCAGGATTTATAGGATTACCTTTATACCACAATTCGAAATGGAGATGTCGTTTTTCGTCCGAAGAAGCGGCATTCTTTCCTATCAATGCCACCACTTCTCCACCTTTTACCTTATCTCCTTCGCGATGCATCAACGATTCGCAGTGTTTATATATAGTCACAAAGTTGCGGTCGTGCTGAATTTGTATCACATAGCCCCATTCGGCAGTATACGACGCGAAAATCACCGTTCCGTCGAGGGGAGCCAATACATTTTCTTGCACATCGGGAGTCAAGTCTATACCGAAATGACCTTTCTCCGGATTGAATCCGTCGGATATAACACCGCGTATAGGACGATAGAACACTATTCCCGCCATATCGGCATTATGCTCTACAGCAGTAAGGTTATAGCGTTCTTTTTCTTCGTATTTCTTTCGGAATTCGTCTTCTTCTTTAGAACGGGCCACTAATTCTTCGGCGCGTTTATCGGTAAGCGAATCGATAGACTGAACCGTATCGGCTTTCACCTGACCCTCAAGTATGTCCTTGATGTTCATTATATAATAGTTCTGTCTATCCAATGCTTTCTGCAACGAGTCGGCACGCAACGCGTTCTCTACTATCTGCGAGCGCATCTGGCTATCCATATATCCCGGCAGATAATTTCGCAAAGGGGTAAATATGATAATAACGGCAGCAATCAGGAAGATAACGACACAGGCACTCATAAGCACCGAAAGACCATTTAGTTTAGAGACATGAAGCCCGAACACTTCTTCCAAAGTGTTCTCATTGATAATGGCCAGCTTATACTTAAACTTTACATTGTGCCAAAACGCCTTGCGTCCTCTACGTTTCTTCATAACAAGCTACTCTAATAATCCCTCAGGGATATTCACTTTTAATATTCGTTTCTTCTTGTCCAAGTCGACAATGAATTCTTCGTGAGCAGGTAAGAGAAGTTCTTCTCCGTCTTTCTTTTCGATGACAAACAGTACATTCATCGTCGCGTCGTCTACATCTATTATCTCGCCCAGATAGCCATGAAGCACATCTTCTACCTTGAATCCGACAAAGAAGTTCCATGACGGTATGTCGTCTGATGTGTTATCTACGTATTTTTTAGGGAAATACACTTCTACATTAGTCAGCATACGTGCCCGTTCGGCGGTATCAATGCCCTCAAACTTTACCAATGCCACATCGTCCGAGCGGAATCTGTATTCTTCTATAAAGAAAGGAACCAATATTCCGTCGAGCAACAAAACCAGATAGTCGCATTCGTCTGTTCTGTCGAACACGTCGTCTGTAAAAGTGAACGAGACCTCTCCCTTCACTCCGTGAGGCTTATTGATAATGCCTATTCTAAAAACTTCGTCTCTCTTTATCATATTTTATTTTTAATCTTCTACACGAGTGATACGTGCTCCCAAAGCAGAAAGACGTTGCTCGATATGCTGATAACCTCTGTCTATCTGCTCAATATTCTGTATATGACTAATTCCATCGGCACTCATGGCGGCGATAAGCAAAGCTATACCCGCACGTATATCCGGCGAAGACATTGTTTTTCCACGCAAACGGAAGTTATGATCGTGTCCTATCACAACCGCCCTATGCGGGTCGCACAATATAATCTGAGCTCCCATGTCTATCAGTTTATCTACAAAGAACAAACGGCTTTCGAACATCTTCTGATGAATAAGCACGCTGCCTTTTGCCTGAGTAGCCACAACCAGCATTACACTCAGCAAGTCGGGCGTTAATCCCGGCCACGGAGCATCGGCAATAGTCATAATGGAACCGTCGATGAACGATTCTATCTCATAATGTTCCTGACTAGGCACAAAGATATCATCGCCTCTCTGTTCCAACTTTATACCTAAACGGCGGAAGCTATCGGGTATGATTCCCAGATTATCGTATGATACATTCTTGATTGTAATTTCACTGCCTGTCATGGCTGCCATTCCGATAAAGCTACCTACCTCAATCATATCAGGCAATACCTTATGCGTGCATCCCTTCAGTTCTTTCACACCCTGAATAACCAAACGATTAGATGCGATACCTGAGATTTTTGCACCCATACTGTTAAGCATACGGCACAATTGCTGAACATAAGGCTCGCAAGCCGCATTATATATAGTAGTTTCGCCCTCGGCCAATACTGAAGCCATCACGATATTGGCAGTACCGGTAACCGAAGCTTCATCGAGCAACATATAAGTTCCTTTCAGCTTATCGGCAGTGATAGAGAACAGTCCGTTCTCTTCATCGTATTCGAAATCGGCGCCCAACTTCTGAATACCTAAGAAATGGGTATCCAAACGACGGCGACCAATCTTGTCTCCTCCCGGCTTAGAAATCATGGCTTTGCCAAAGCGGGCAACCAACGGTCCTACAAGCATCACCGATCCGCGCAGACGAGAACATCTTGCCAAGAAATCCTTGCTTTCAAGGTAATTCAGGTTCACCTCATCGGCCTTGAAAGAATATTCTCCAACGCCTTTCATTGAAACCTTTACCCCCATATCGCGCAAGAGTTGGATAAGGTTATTCACATCAAGTATATTGGGGATATTGGTTATCGTCACCTCTTCCGAAGTCAACAATGTAGCACACACCACCTGAAGCACTTCATTCTTCGCGCCTTGAGGTAGTATTTCCCCACACAATTTATGTCCGCCTTCGATTACAAATGATGCCATAGAGACTGTTTTTTATATTTTAGAACTTCTTTTTCTGCTGATTGTTATTCGATACTGCCTTACGGCGTACAGCAACGAAACGCTGCTCCGCAAGTTTCATATCATCCGGGGTAAGTTTAATCTTTCCGCCCGACAACTCGTACAAGTCATCAAATATCTTTTGGTCTTCTACTCCGTCTTTATTCCAGTTGATGTAGTCCTTCTTCATGTGATTGGCTATCATCTTGAGGAGCTGTTGTTTTTCTTCTCCTTCTTCATAGTCGACAGCTATCGCTATCAAGTCCTGAATAAAATGTCCGTAGTGACGATAGCGTATCTTGCTTTGCGAATAAGGAATTCTATCGGGAGCGATTTCCAAACTTTCTTTCTTCACTATTTCTACCGGATAGTCTATATCCAATTTGAAATCGGCCATTATAGCCAGATGATCCCACAATTTATGATGGAAGTCCTCCATATCGCGCAGAGCAGGAAACATGCCACCCATAATATTTATTATGGTGTTAGCACATCGTTGACGCTCCTCACGATCGGTGATGGTGAGGCAATGGTCAACCATATTCTGTACGCTTCGTCCGTATTCTGGCAACGGCAACTTCCGTTGCTGGGTATTATATTCCATTCTTATAATAGTTTTTTAGGTGTTGAAGCCACGAACTCTTTCAGATAGAAAGGTTCGAAATAAGCTACGTCTTTATAGTCTTCTCGGGCTACGGCTTTCTCGGCCAACGGGAACATCCATTTTGCCAAAGGATGAATATCGCTAATGAAATGTGCGTTGGGGTGAGTAATCTTCTCGCGGCACTTCTCGGCACCGTTTCCAAAGAAATAAACCGGATGCTCGGCAAGGAACTCCGAATAAGAATTCTCGTCTATTATGTCTGCCGATACCGGACGTTTGGCATTCAGCGCACGGTCGTAAACAGCAGCGTATACTTCCATACGGCGTGCATCAATCATAGGGCAAAGCAATGCGTCTTCGGGCAAATCATGATGAAGCAATATGGGCACGCACATCACTTCGAGCGTAGGCAATCCTATCAATGGAATATTACGTCCGTAGCAGATACCCTTGGCCATAGAAACCCCGATGCGAAGTCCCGTATACGAACCCGGACCGCAGCTAACAGCAACAGCATCAAGAGGTATGGCATGGTTGTCGATGAATGACAATGCTTCGTCAACATATACGCCCAACACTACAGCGTGGCTGGGTCCTTTAAAATCTTCTTTTGAAAAAATAGAAGCTCCGTCCTGACTCACTGCCACCGAACAGACTTCTGTAGAAGTTTCAATATGTAAAATACACGACATAGTTTATTAAATATATAGTAGAGTGCAAATATACACTTTTATTTGCACTTCAATTCCATAAAATCACTACTTTTGCAAAAAAACAAAAAGACTTATGATACAATCAATGACCGGATACGGCAAGGCTACAGCCACATTCGGAGACAAGAAAATCAACGTAGAAATCAAATCTTTAAACAGTAAGGCACTCGACCTATCTACACGCATCGCACCATTATATCGTGAAAAAGAAATGGAAATCCGCAACATGATTGCAAAAACCTTGGAAAGAGGTAAAGTGGATTTCTGTATCTATATAGAAAAAGAAGCTACAGAGGCGGCTACTCCTATAAACGCCGCTTTGGTAGAGAACTACTACAATCAAATAAAAAGCATCTCTGAATCTTACAATATTCCATTGCCTGCAGATTGGTTCTCAACATTACTGCGTATGCCCGATGTATTGACCAAGGTAGATATACAGGAACTGAGCGACGAGGAATGGGAAGCCGCTTATAAGGTTATAGAAGAAGCCTTGCAGCATTTGGTAGATTTCCGCAAGCAGGAAGGCGCAGCTCTCGAAAAGAAGTTCAATGAAAAGATAGACAACATAGCTCGTCTGCTGGAATCTATCGAACCTTTCGAAAAAGAACGTGTTTCTAAGATTAGAGACCGCATAACCGATGCGCTAGAAAAGACTATCAGCGTAGATTACGACAAAAACCGCCTTGAACAGGAGTTGATTTATTACATAGAAAAGCTGGATATCAACGAAGAGAAGCAGCGCTTGGCTAATCATCTGAAATATTTCCGCGAGACTATGGCAGGCGGACATGGACAAGGTAAGAAGTTGGGATTCATTGCTCAAGAAATGGGACGTGAAATCAATACTACCGGAAGCAAGTCTAACCACGCACAGATGCAGAACATCGTGGTACAGATGAAAGATGAACTGGAACAGATTAAAGAACAAGTATTAAACGTAATGTAATGAAAACGGGAAAACTGATTATTTTTTCGGCTCCGTCGGGTTCGGGAAAGTCGACCATCATTAATTATCTGCTTACGCAAAACTTGAATTTGGCTTTTTCTATTTCGGCTACCAGCCGCCCTCCACGCGGAACGGAACAGAATGGAGTGGAATATTTCTTCTTGAGTCCAGAGGAATTCAAGCAGCGCATAGCCAACGATGAGTTTCTTGAATACGAAGAGGTTTACGAAAACCGCTTTTACGGAACACTGAAGGCTCAGGTAGAAAAGCAGTTGGCTGCCGGACAGAATGTGGTATTCGACGTAGACGTGGTAGGCGGATGCAATATCAAGAAGTTCTATGGCGAGCGTGCGTTATCAGTATTTATACAGCCTCCTTCGGTAGAAGAATTGCGCAAACGTCTTAACGGACGTGGCACCGACACACCGGAAGTAATAGAAAGCCGCATAGCTAAAGCCGAATTCGAATTAGGTTTCAGCGATAAGTTCGACGTAGTGATAGTAAACGACGACCTTGAAAAGGCTAAGGCCGAAGCACTGAAAGTGATTTCTGATTTCATCAACAAATAAAACCAAGCGACAATATGCCCAAAGATCCTAAGAAAGTGATGCGCACATTAATCATAATATGCGTCATCACAGGGCTATGCGCTACAGCCGTAGGCATCGTAGCGTTGGCTCTCAAAGAATATATCATTGCTGCCGCTATGTTTATCGTTGCTGGCTGGCAAGTATTGAAATTCATTAATTGGAGAAAGAAATGTCTCTAAGAGTCGGTATTTTCGGCGGAACATTCAACCCGATACATATAGGACATTTGGCTCTTGCCAACTATCTGCGTGAATTCGAAGGGCTGGATGAAGTGTGGTTTATGGTATCGCCACAAAACCCGTTCAAAAAAGACCAGATATTGCTAGACGACCATATACGACTGGAGATGGTACAGGAAGCGGTAAAAGACTATCCGTACTTTCGCGCTTGCGATTTTGAATTCAGTCTGCCGCGCCCATCGTATACGGTAGATACGCTCAACAAATTGGCGCAAGCCTATCCCGAGCACAGTTTCACACTCATAATAGGAGCCGACAACTGGAATTCGTTCTCTAAATGGAAATCGCCGGAAGAGATTCTAAAGAACCATCACGTAATGGTATACCCACGGCGAGGATACGATATCGACCTTAACAACATTCCTGCACATGTTACGGTAGCCGACACACCGCTGATAGAAATCAGCTCCACTTTCATCCGCCAATCTATAGCCGAAGGCAAAGACATACGCTACTTTGTACATCCGGAAGTTTGGAGGATTATACAAGAACAACATCTATACAAATAAATGCGAACGGGGAATAAAGCTTAGCTTTACTCCCCGTTCTTTTTCTTCCAATTATCAACTTCTCTATGTTATGAGAACATTTAAGTTCTTTCTATCAAGCGCATTTCAGTACCTGACCGATACGCAATGTTGTAGTACGCTTTATACCATTAATGCGGCACAACTTATCGATAGATACATGATAACGGCGTGAAATACTGCCTAATGTATCACCCTTACGAATCTTGTGATATTTCACCTCGCCACCGTCAGAACCTACAGCAGAAGCTATAGAGCGTCCTTGTTTCAGAGCCGCCAACGAACGACTACGCTGACTAGCATAACGATTGGCTCCACGAACAAACAGATAAGTGTCGGATACTATATCTTGATTAGGGAAATCGAATATGAATTCAGGATTGATAACCTCGCCCAAGAAACGAGTCTCGAAATGAAGATGAGAGCCGGTAGAACGTCCTGTATTTCCACCCAATCCAATAGGATCGCCTGCTCTTACATATTGTTCTTCTGCTACAATCTGCTTAGACAAGTGACCGTAGATAGTCTCTAATCCGTTATCATGACGAATAACTACATACTTACCATAGCCACGACGATCATATTTCACCATACGTATCTTTCCGTCGAAAGCGGCACGGATAGTATCGCCAATATATACCTTTACGTCAAGTCCCTCGTGCATACGGCGCCAACGTGGTCCGCACTTAGAAGTAATAACAGTATGAGTGGTAGGCATGCAAAAATTAGTAAGATCTATTCTGAAGCTATCGGGCACCTGAGCGTTTGCATACGCACGAACTCGATCGTTCGTCCAATTAGGATAGAGGCTATATGCCGGATAAGCCGATTGTTCTGCCTTAATCTGGCGAATCAACGCCAATGAGTCTACGGCTTTAAGTTTTCTGTCGATAGGAGCCTGACGCGCCAACAAATCTTGTCCAGATACGTTTACGCTAACCAACGCGAAAGCTGCCAAAGCGACTGTCTTAATACATTTTAAAATCATTCTTATATTTATATTTTTCAGCGATATCCATCAGCCGTTCGCAATCAGGATACAAAGGGGGTTGCGGCTGAGATAAGAATACCTTTCCGGTTTAAAACAATTCATTTTTAAGGCGTCTCAAATACAAATAGAGACTTTATTTTCAAAAAGCGTTTCAAATATAGCTATTTTCCGACTAAGTTAGACTCCCTATTAACTATTTTTTTCGTATTTTTATATAGGAAACTATGCATTTTACATGTTTATATGTTGTGCAACATATTTTACCACCCTCTTGACATAAATCAAGTATTAATTTAACAAACGCAATAATTCCATCGCTACAAACTCGAATTTCAGACGGCAACCTATACTTTTATCATGCATATAAGAAAAAGAAAGAATGCGAAGAGTCAAACAAAACATTGCGATGATTGAATTGAACCATCGTAATGTTTCAACTCAACCATCGCAATGTTTTTCTCGCACCTTTAGAGGCTCTTCACTCGTGCGTTATTTTTTTACCGTCATGAAATTACCGCCCAATTGACGTTCTTCTTGCGAAGCTCTTTAAGCTGTTGCCACACCACTTGATTCTTTGGATTCTCGCACTGAGGGTCCTCATCGAGCAGGCGTTCGGCTATATCGCGAACGTATTGCAGCAACTGACCGTCGCGGGCTATATCGGCTATCTTCAAATCGAAAGCTACCCCACTCTGCTGCGTTCCTTCCAAATCGCCGGGACCACGAAGCTTCAGGTCGGCTTCGGCTATCTCGAAACCGTCGTTGGTCTCTACCATAATGCTGATACGCTTACGGGTCTCTTCGGAAAGTTTATATCCGGTAACCAATATACAATAAGACTGATCGGCACCACGCCCTACTCTACCGCGCAACTGATGAAGCTGCGATAGTCCGAACCGCTCAGCGTTTTCTATTACCATAACAGAAGCGTTGGGCACGTTCACTCCAACCTCGATTACGGTAGTAGCCACCATTATCTGAGTTTGCTTAGCCAAGAAACGCTGCATCTCGGCATCCTTCTCGGCAGGTTTCATTTTTCCGTGCACCTTACTTACTCTATATTCCGGAAACTCCTCACAGATATTAGTATAACCGTCTTCAAGGTTCTTGATATCCATCTTTTCGCTTTCCTGAATAAGCGGATAAACAATGTAAACCTGACGGCCCGCTTCTATCTGCTTACGGATAAAGGCGTAAAGCGAAGCCCGACGGTTATCAAACTGATGTACCGTCTGTATAGGTTTTCTGCCCGGAGGAAGTTCGTCGATAACAGACACATCGAGGTCGCCGTACAAAGTCATGGCCAATGTACGCGGTATGGGAGTAGCCGTCATAACCAATACGTGCGGCGGATAAATGTTCTTACTCCACAATTTAGCACGCTGCGCCACACCGAAACGATGCTGCTCGTCTATCACCACCAATCCGAGAGAAGAGAAATTAACCGTATCTTCTATCACGGCATGAGTTCCTATCAGAATCTTAACATCGCCTGTGAGCAGGTCTTTCAGAATAGTTTCACGACGCTTGCCTTTCACGTTGCCCGTAAGCAACTCTACACGCACATTCATGCCTGCCAGAAATCGGCAGATAGTTTCATAATGCTGATTAGCCAAGATTTCTGTAGGTGCCATCATACACGCCTGATAACCATTATCGAGTGCTATAAGCATGGTCATCAGTGCCACAAGTGTCTTGCCGCTACCCACATCGCCTTGCAACAGACGGTTCATCTGTCGTCCGCTACCCATGTCGCGACGCATCTCCTTAATGACACGCTTCTGCGCACCCGTCAGTTGAAACGGAAGGTTTTGCGAATAAAATGTATTGAATATCTCGCCAACGTGCTCGAAAGGCAATCCTCGGAACTTGTTGCGGCGTTCCTTGGTGTAACGTAGTATATTAAGCTGCACATAAAACAACTCTTCAAACTTAAGGCGATACTGTGCCTTACGAAGCAATTCGGGGTTCTGCGGAAAATGAATATTATATAACGCCTCGGCAAGCGGCATCAGATGAAACGACTCTACCATCCATGGGCTGAGCGTTTCTTCAAACGGCTCGCGCTGAATGGCATGAAACAAATTACGCATCAGTTTCTCTACGGCATGAGAGTTGATGAGCATACGCTTCATCTTTTCCGTAGTATTATAATAAGGCTGAAGTCCCATGTTGCCGACAGTAAGTTCATCGGCCTCATCCACATCGGGATGCGCCACGTTTATACGTCCGCCGAATACAGTAGGTTTTCCGAATATGATGTATTCTACCCCAGCCTTTATCTTTCCCATAACGAACTTCAGACCTTGAAACCAAACGGCGTCCATTACTCCAGTGCCGTCCGAAAAATGGCCTACCAACCTACGTTGGCGTCCTTCGCCAAAGGTCTCGAAACTCAAGAACTTGCCACGCAACTGTATATAAGGCATATTGCCATCTATCTCTCTGATGGTATAAATGCGGCTACGGTCTACATACTTATAAGGGAAATAATACAGCAAGTCCTTAAAGGAAACGATATTAAGTTCCTTAGCCAGCAACGAAGCGCGTTGCGGACCTACTCCGGGCAAATACTTAATGTCGCGTGTTGATAAATCGAGCATGTCAAGACAATTACAAAAGAGCCTCTGCCACTTTCAAGTCGAATGGCGTAGTGAGTTTAATATTCTCTCTGTTTCCTTTAACCAAATGAACGGTAGCTCCGCAATGCTCCACTACCGAAGCATCGTCAGTAAACAAAGGGATATACTCTTGCGCATAGGCTTTTTTCAGCAAATCGACAGTAAACACCTGAGGTGTCTGCACTAATTTATAGCGGTCGCGAGGCACTGTTTCGCTTCCTCCGTCTTCACGGATATAGCGTACCGTCTCTACCACTTCGGTTACGGGCACTACAGCCTGCAACTGCGCAGCCTGTTCATAACACTCCTTTATTACACTCTGCGCCACGAAAGGACGCACACCGTCGTGCACGCCTACTACACCGCCCGTAGACGGTATCAAAGCTAATCCGTTCTTTACAGAATGGAAACGAGTCTCACCGCCATTGGCCAACTGATAAGGAATAGAGAAATGATATTCCTCACAGAGTCCTTTCCAATACGCCTGATGTGCGGAAGGCAGAACCAAAATGATATTTATCTGCGGGTCGTAGGCATAAAAAGCCTCAATGGTACGCATCAAGACAGGCATACCATTGATGGGCACAAACTGCTTAGGGATATCACCCCCCATACGCAGTCCCTTACCTCCGGCTACTATAATGACATATTTCTCCATTGCCACGTTAAACGAAAAGCATTCCCTGTTTTACTTCAAACACCTTTTCGGCACCGGCAAACTTCTCAAGAATAGTAAATCCGAACTCGGCAGCTGCGGCAGGACCTTTGCCTAAAATGAAATTATCGGCAACCTGAACCATAGCTCCTGTACACTCGGCTCCTTCCAGATATTGCTCAAAGCCAGGATAACAAGTAGCCTTCTTGCCTTTCAGCAAGCCACGACGGCCGTACACCAACGGAGCCGCGCAAATGGCAGCCATAGGCTTTTGTTCTGCGGCAAAGTCGCGTATCAATTTATCCAAGCCCGAGTGCATGTCAAGATTAGCCGCTCCAGGCATACCGCCGGGCAATACAATCATTTCTACATCCTCGGCCTTCAGCTCTTCGAAAAGCAAATCAGCCTCTACCGGAATCTGATGAGCTCCCATAGCTATACGGGTGCCTGTAACAGATACAGTCTTCACACTAAGCCCTCCACGGCGCATCACGTCAAGAGGTAACAAGGCTTCTATTTCTTCGAAGCCATCAGCCAAAAAGATACAGATTGATTTCATGATACGATAAATTTAAAATTTTATTTCAACTTAAAATAATAGGTAATGGTTCCGCTCTGGTTATCCACACCACTGATAGTATTGAAACGAGCTTTACGGGCCGCATCCAACGCCGCTTTACGCAACTGTGGGTTCACCGTATTTGTTCGCTTGTTTATGCTTGTACTTACTACACGGCCTTGCGGGTCTACTACTATAGTCACTACCACACGACCTTCATCCTGCACGTTATATATAGGCATCGGCAGTCCACCGGGTCCCAATGAACGTCCATTCAAATCGTATGTACCCGTACCTCCTACACCAGTAGCCTTTCCGGTATCACTATTTCCCGTAGGGCTTCCCTGAATTCCGGTTCCAGATTGTCCGTCTCCCTTGCGTCCCATCTTAGAACCTTTGCCAAAAGCACCGGCTATTTTACTTGAAGCAGCCGCTGCCGCGGCTTTTTCCGCTTCAGCATGCTTTTCAGCCTCCGTCTTTTCCTTCGGTTGTTCTTTTGGTTTCTCCTGTTTTACCTCTTTAGGAGTCTCCTTTTTCTTTTCAACCTTCTTTTCTTCCTTCTTCTTAGGAGACTCTTTCTTAGGTTCTTCCTTCTTTACCTTTACAGGAGACTCTTCATGCTGCGTTATAAGCGGTTGCTTAACCTCTGGTTCTGGCGAAGCTGGCACCTCTTCGGACACCTCGGCTTCCGGTTGAGGAAGCACATCAACTTCGGTCATGGTGTAAGGGTCGGCATCACCTTGAGCCATTTCTGTATTTCCAAGCATAACCGGCACTCCCCCCTCTTCTTGCTGTGGAGGCAAAGAAAGGTTATACCACCAAAGAAACAGCAGCAGCAAAACATGCAGCAGCAGCGTTCCTATTATTCCGGCTATCTTACTTATTTTCACGTTTTATTCTTCTTTTGTTCGTTCTTATCACTCACTCCGCGTTACCGAGTATAATGTATCATTTCTCCGGTCGGCGAGTAGCAAGCACCATCTTATAGTGATTTTCGTTGGCGATATTCAATATCTTGACAATCTCTCTATAAGGGATGGTTTCATCGGCATACAGAGCCACGTACATCTCAGGTTCTTTCTTTGCACAGTCTTGCAAGAAATCTGTAACCTGATTCACATCTAAAGGCATCTCATCATCGTTTCCGCACGCCCCGTAATAATTCAGATCTTTATCAATGATTATTCTCACCATTGGCTTTGCCGATGTCTGCTCAGAACCTTGCGGAAGCAATACCTTGATGGCATTGGGCGACACCATAGTAGAGGTAATCATGAAAAATATCAATAACAGAAATATAAGGTCTGTCATTGACGACATGCTAAACGTGGGAGATATCTTCTGTCTTCTTTTCAGTGACATAGGCATCTATTATTTTTCGTTAGGTTCATTCAGCAAGTCCATAAAGGCAATGGTACGTGCTTCCATCTGACTAACAACCTTATCTACGCGGTAAACCAGATGGTTATAGGCGAACATTGTAGCAATACCAACAACCAAACCACCTACTGTAGTAATCATAGCTTCGTATATACCACTAGAAAGCAAAGTAATATCTATGTTGTTTCCAGCGTTTGCCATATTCCAGAAGGCGCGAACCATACCTGTAACCGTTCCGAGGAATCCAATCATAGGGGCACCACTTGAGATAGTTGCCATAATAGACAACTTATCTTCTAACTTAGCCACTTCCACGTTTCCGGTGTTTTCTATAGCAGCCTGAACATCGGCTATGGGGCGATTCATACGGAGAATACCTTTCTCAATCATACGAGCCGACGGAGTATTAGTCATACGGCAATAGTTTACAGCTGCCTTGATTTCGCCTGTACGTATATAGTCGCGAATGCGATCCATAAACAACGGATCGTCCTTACTAGCCTTACGGATAGCTACAGCACGTTCGAAAAAGATGTAGAAAGCTATAACAGACATTACAGCCAATACAATCATTATCCACCCGCCTTTGCAAGCCATATCCCATAAATTCATTCCGGGTTCTGTGCCCGACACTGCTGT
>ULWY01073162.1_pt1 | contig 22440 bp, 26 predicted proteins | sample 1960761 | NCBI WGS metagenome assembly ULWY01 (sample SAMEA4835824, study PRJEB28245) | human gut metagenome | biome: gut microbiome; material: fecal sample | place: Denmark | collected 2008 | reverse complement strand
GAGTGACAAGTAGTTTGATTTATGGAGTACAATGGGATTTAGTTTTGAAATTTATTGAAACAAAAGGCGCGACAACAAAAGAAAATTTAACTTCTAATAGTAAAGCAATTGGAAATTGCAAAGATAATCTATGGAATATAACAAATGTAAACGTAAAATATTCAACAAATAACGGAAATACTTTTAATGTATGCCCATATCAAAAGAATGCAAGCGAAGGAGTATTATTAACAACAGGAGCAGATACAAGTTTTTCATTAATGAATATATATGATATAGCTGGAAATGTATGGGAGTGGACAAGAGAGTTTTGCAATACCAGCTATCCTTGTGTTTACAGGAGTGGCAGTTGCTACGACGATGGTTCGTACAATCCTGCTAAGGACCGCGGCTACAGCACTACTAGCCACTCGAACCTCCACCTCGGTTTCCGTCTTGGACTATGGAAGCAGCAATAAATCCTGAATGTGATAGACTAAATAGTAAAAAAATCGTTTTGATAACTCAAAACGATTTTTTACTATACTCTTTTAACTTTTCCATTTCTTAAACATTTAGCGCAAACACAAACTCTTTTAACTTCACCATTGATTTCAGCCTTAACACTTCTTAAGTTAGGTTTCCATGTACGTGGAGCTCTTCTACTTACGTGTGAACGTGCGATACTAATTTTATTTCCAGAAATTGGTTTTTTTTGACAAATTGCACAAACTGCCATTTTCCTTTGCACCTCCTTAAATTGACTTATTTCTATCTATGTAAAAACGATAAATCTTTTTTATTATGTGCTTTTTAGTTGCACATAAGTCAATCGACTTTATCTAGTTTAACACAAAATAAAATAAAATACAAGACATTTTAAAAAAAATATTAAAAATTTGTTGCAATTTATTAAAAATGTGATATAATGAGAAAGCGTATGAATTTCGCGTGGGAAATTTTAGAAAAAGACATAAAAAATAGAAAGGAAGATTTTAAATGGAGTGTAAAGTAGAAAAAACACAAAACGCAAATGAAGTAAAATTAGAAATCACAATCGAGGCAGAAAAATTTGAAAATGCCATAAAGAAAGTATATTTCCAAAGTGCAAAATACTTCAATATCCCAGGATTCAGAAAAGGAAAAGCACCACAAAATATAGTAGAAAGATATTATGGAAAAGAAATATTCTATGAAGATGCTTTTAATGACCTAGTACCAGCAGAATATGATAAAGCATTAAAAGACAATAGCATAGAAGCAGTTTCAAGACCAGAAATAGATATAATAACAATGGAAAAAGGACAAGACTTAAAATTTACAGCAACAGTACAAACAAAACCAGAAGTAGAACTTGGAAAATATAAAGGTATAGAAATTGAAAAAATAGAGTATAATGTAAAGAAAGAAGACATCGAAAAAGAATTAAAATCAATGCAAGAACAAAATGCAAGATTAGTTACAGTTGATGATAGAGCAGCTGAAAACGGAGATACAGCAACAATAGATTTCGACGGATATGTAGATGGAAAACAATTCGAAGGTGGAAAAGCTGAAAAATATGACTTAGTATTAGGAAGTCATTCATTTATAGAAGGATTCGAAGATCAAGTTGTAGGAATGAACCTAGACGAAGAAAAAAATGTAAATGTAACATTCCCAAAAGAATACTTCTCTAAAGAATTAGCTGGAAAACCAGCAACATTCAAAGTAAAATTACATGAATTAAAGAAAAAAGAATTACCAGAATTAGATGACGAATTTGCAAAAGATGTAAGTGAATTCGATACATTAGAAGAATTAAAAAACAGCATCAAAGAAAAACAAGAAAAACAAAACAAAGACAAAGAAAAATATGAAAAAGAAGATGCAGCAGTAAAAGCAGTTGTAGAAAACATGAAAGTAGAAATTCCTTCAGGAATGGTAGAAATGGAAATAGACAATATGATGAGAGACATGGAACAAAGAATGTCATATCAAGGTCTAAAAATGGAACAATACCTAAAAATGATGAACCAAACTGAGGAAGAATTCAGAAAAAATTATGAACCTCAAGCAATAGATGCTATTAAATCAAGATTAGCTTTAGAAGCAGTTATCAAAGCAGAAAAAATAGAAGCAACAGATGACGAAGTTAAAGCTAAAATAGAAGAAATGGCTAAAAACTATGGTAAAGAAGCTAAAGAATTAGAAGAAAATGAAAACATCAAAGAATACATAAAACAAGGCATCGAAAATGAAAAAGCTATGGAATTCTTAGTTGCAAATAGCAAGGAAAAGAAAGCTACTAAAAAAACAACAACTAAAAAAGCTGATAAAGAAGAAGCAAAAGAAGAAAAAACTGAAAAAGCAACAAAAAAGACTGAAACAAAGAAAACAACAAAAAAATCAGAATAATATTAAGTAAAAGTAGGGGGAGGTTTAAAAAAGAGATTTTTTATTCATTCCCTCTTTTTGCTAAGATGAGCGAAGGGGACCATTGGGGTCGGTTCTTTTTGGTCCCATTTTGGCAAATTATTTCAATAATAAAAATGGGACCAAAAAGAACCGACCCCAATGGTCCCAAAAGAACAAGGAGGAAAAATTATGTTAGAAAAAAACAGTTTAGTACCTTACGTAATAGAACAAACAAGTAAGGGAGAACGTTCTTATGATATCTTTTCAAGATTATTAAAAGACAGAATAATATTTTTAGGAGAAGATGTAAATAGTACAACAGCAAGTTTAGTAATAGCTCAAATGCTATTCTTAGAATCAGAAGATCCAGATAAAGAAATATATTTCTATATAAATTCACCTGGAGGAAGTGTAACAGATGGATTAGCAATAGTAGATACAATGAACTACATTAAATGCCCTGTATCAACATTTTGCCTAGGATTAGCTGCAAGCTTTGGAGCAGTATTATTAGCAAATGGAGAAAAAGGAAAAAGATTTGCAATGCCAAATGCAGAAATATTAATACATCAACCATTAATAGCAGGTGGTGGAATTTCAGGACAAACAACAGATATAAAAATCCATGCAGAGCAAATGATTAAAACAAGAGAAAGATTAACAAAAATCTTAGCTGATAGAACAGGAAAACCAATTGAACAAGTTATGAAAGACACAGAAAGAGATAATTATATGACAGCGGAAGAAGCTTTAGAGTACGGTTTAATAGATGAAATTTTATATAAAAGAAAATAAGGGAGAGTTTTGTAATGGCAAAAAATGATGAAACAATGAAAAATGTATATTGTTCTTTTTGTGGAAAGCCACAAAGTGGAGTAAAGAAAATAGTTGCAGGACCTGGTGTATATATCTGCGACGAATGTATAAGCCTTTGCACTTCTATATTAGAAGAAGAGGGATTTCTTGACGAAGAAGAAACATATACATTAAATGAAGAAACAAAAATTCCAAGTCCTAAAGAAATAAAAAAGGTTTTAGATGATTATGTAATTGGGCAAGATGAAGCTAAGAAAATATTATCAGTTGCAGTATATAATCATTATAAAAGAATAAACCACGAAGAAAAAAATAAAAACAAAGAAGATGAAGTTGAAATTCAAAAAAGTAATATTTTGCTTCTTGGACCTACTGGTTGTGGAAAAACACTTTTGGCAAGTACACTAGCAAGAATTTTAAATGTACCATTTGCAATTGCAGATGCTACAACACTTACAGAGGCTGGATATGTTGGAGAAGATGTTGAAAATATCCTTTTAAAACTTATTCAAGCAGCTGATGGAGATATAGAAAAAGCAGAAAAGGGAATTATCTATATAGACGAAATAGATAAAATAACTAGAAAGTCTGAAAATCCATCAATTACAAGAGATGTAAGCGGAGAGGGTGTTCAACAAGCACTTCTAAAGATTGTTGAAGGTACAATTGCATCAGTTCCACCACAGGGAGGAAGAAAACATCCTCATCAAGAAATGATACAAATAGATACATCAAACATATTATTTATTTGTGGAGGAGCGTTTGAGGGGCTGGAAAATATTATAAGAGACAGAACTGGAAAGAAAACAATAGGTTTTGGAACTGCAATTCAATCAAATAAAGAAATTGATAAATATAAAATATTTGAGGAATTGTTACCACAGGATTTATTAAAATTTGGTTTAATTCCAGAATTTATTGGTAGACTTCCAATTGTTGCAACTCTTAAAGAGCTTGACAAAGAAGCTTTAAAGAAAATTGTTGTAGAGCCTAAGAATGCATTAGTTAAGCAATATAAGAAATTGCTTGAAATTGATGGTGTTGAACTTGAGTTTAAAGATGATGCATTGGAAGCAATTGTTAATAAAGCAATTGAACTTAAAACAGGAGCCAGAGGACTTCGTTCTATAATCGAGGGAATTATGACTGATATTATGTTTGAAATTCCTTCAAATGATAAGATTACTAAGTGCATAATAACTAAGGAAACTGTTGAAAATGGCAAGGAACCTGAGGTTGTTGTGGATGAGAATAAAGCAAGTGCATAGATAGAAAATCCATATTAATATTACTAAAAAGTAATATTAATATGGATTTTTGACGTATAATCGTAAAAATGGTATAATAATAAGTATAAAAATTCAGAAAGGAAGGAAAAATTTTATGGCAAGAGAAACACGGAGGCTGGACAAAGTAGTTGGAGGCACAACAGGAATGGCAATTATTTCTGAGGGTATAGCTTATGTATGCGAAGAAGTAGGAGTAGATAAATTCCGTTTGATGCAGCAGCCAGGTTTTTTAGTTAATTCAGAACAGAGAATGTTTGAATTAGTAAAAGAAGATTATTTTTATGGCAAGGAAGAAAAGCGCAATAAAAAATACAATTGGTTTATAGCGTTAATTGTATTTCAGGTAATGATTGTCAATATGTTTCTTCTGACGAAAATTGGAGGAAGTAGATTGCGTGTTGGGGTAACACAAATTCTTTATGGCAGTTCCGTATTGTTTGATGTTTATTTGTTTAACAAAATAAAAATTAAACGATATGAGGTAGAAGGAATAATTGCTAGAAAGAAGTGTGCACTTTATAAAGTTCTTAATTCTTGGGATAAGTTAGGAAGAGAACCTAGTTTAGAAGAAGCAAAGATAGCATCTTCTAGGCCAACAGCAATAACAGCAGTTAGTCCGTTTGAGGTAAGTGCAATGATTATGATAGCATTTGGAATAAATACAATAATTTCAAATATAATCATATCTATGCCATTGACAATGGTACTTACTGTTTGTGTTATTAAGTTCAGAGTTTGCAACATATTCGAAAGAGGAAAAATGTGCAATCCAACAGAAAGCGAGTTGAAGGAAGCAATGCTTTTGGTTTCTTTCTATAATGAAACAAGTAACTAAAAATTTTCCTGATAAGGGATCCCATAATTTATGGAATCCCTTTAATTTGTGGGTAAGATTTTTAACAAAAATGATATCGTTAAAGTACTTAAATATATTTTGGCTACTGTAAAATATATTTAGGAGGTAATAATATGGAATTTAACGAATTAGTAAGCAAAAGGCGCACAGCAAGAGAATTTACAAACAAGGAGGTATCCAAAAAACAAATAGAAGAAGTCTTACATAGTGCAAGTTTAGCACCATCAGCAAAAAATAGGCAACCGTGGAAATTTTATATATTAAATAATGAGCAAAAAAATCACATTATGAATATGCTTGTGGAATGGGAAAAATCAAATAGAAATGAGAAAACAAGCGTAAAAGGTTCTGCAGAACAAATACGAATGGCAAATAAAATGATAATGATTTATAGTGATAATTATCAATCAAACTCAAAAAGTAAAAATTACAAGAAACCAGATTATATATCAATACGGATGTGCTATAGAAAATATGAGTTTGCAAGCTATAAATTTAGGACTTGGAAGTTGTATTTTATGTGATACATTATATATAGAGAATAAAATTAATGAATATTTAGGAATAAAAGATTTTGAACAGATATGTGGATTTATTATAGGAGATCCGATATATAACTCACAACCAAAAGTCAAAAAAGATTTAAAAGATTTATTACTAAAATAACCAAAACAGACGTCAATAGCCGTCTGTTTTTGGTGGGTATTGCATAAAATCACTTGTCACACTCACATCTTGTTGCCCAAATTTTCTCAATTAACTCTTTGCGATAAGAAGGGTTCCAGTTACAATAAAAATCTTTATAAAAATTTAGGAGCCGGTCTCTACATTTATCACAAGTTTTAGGAAATTGAATAATACCTTTTGTAAAAGCATTTTCACGATTTTCCCACCAAGCAATTGTTAGTTTGTCTAAATATTCTTCTGGAATATTATGCAGTAGCTCAACAAATTCCCAAGATGAAATTTGGTCATAAACACCAATATCTTGCCAATGTTTTAACATAGTGTTTTGCTTAATATTTATAGGAAACAAAACAGCGTGAGTTTCGGCAGGCATTTTTTCATAGATGAATTTTAATGAATCCAAACAATCCTGAATCTGCTCTTTTCTTGTTAAAAAAGGGGCTCCTAAAAGTACATTTATTTGAAGACCTATATTATATTTTTCGCATAATTTAGTTACTTCAATATATTTGGCTGTATCAATATCCTTGTTATAGATTGCACGAACATCTTCAGAAGCTGATTCAAAGCCTAATTCAAAGTGAACTTCTTGTTCTTCACCAAGGATTTTTCTTGTATCTTGAATCTTTCTTTCGGTAATTGTATTATAGTGAGTTTCCATTGTAATAACTGGAATATGTTTATGAGATACAAATTTGAGAACCTCCAAAAATAAATCATAAGGAATTTCTCTTTCAGAAAGAAAGGATCCATTAGCCTCTAATTCAAGTTCAACCATATCAAAATTCTCTAATTTGATTTTTGCAAGTTCAGGCTTTACCATTTCTAAAGAAAGGTTATAGTCAAAACCATAATTACAAAATGTGCAAGCATTTTCACACCCGCAAGACATAAAGAGCAATTGATATGTTTTGTTTTCTACTCTTACAAGAGAAACGAGTGGGGTTCCAGGCTTGGTTTTTATGCTTTTCCGCATCTTCCATATTTTATGAGTTAAATAGTCATTCATTCTCATATCCTCCTTAAAATATATTTATGTTTATTATATTGTATTTAAAGAAAAATAGAGTGACCTTTTAAACATTAAAAAAGTCACTTTATAGGTATGTATAAATTTAATTTATTGTCAGGTAAATATTCCTCAATATCAGGTAAATTTTCTAAAGAATATTTTGAATTTACAATAATTGTTCGGTATATTTTTTTGCAAAATTCATACAAAGCTGTAGAATTTGTATAGTCATATTCGAAAATTAAATAGTTACAAGGTTTTAAATTTAATGGAGACGAATTTTTAAACTTTTCAGGAGAAGCTATATAATAAGTAGCATCATCTATGTTGCAGGTTTTATCATATTCAAGTAATCCATATTCCTTTTTATTTTTTATATATTCACGGTTATTTTTCCAAAATAAAGGAGCTTCATTATGGCAATCTTTGATTGTTGTTTTCATTGGAATAGCATACAAATTAAAAGAAAGATTTTTCTCTATATGGTAGTAAAATTCATCAGTTACATCATCATTTATTAATTCATAGGGAGAGAAGAATTTTATATTTGTTTTATTACAACTTATTTTGCTAGGCAAGAAACCCATCATAGTTTTAAAAGCTCTTGAAAAAGCCTGTGATGAGTCATAATTATATTTTATTGCAATATCTATTATTTTTTCTTTACCATTAAGCAGGTCTAGAGCAGCCATACTTAGCCTTCTTTTTCTTATATAATCAGCTAAAGTATAATTTGTTACAAATAGAAATATTCTGTGCATTGTATATTCATTTACACCAAGTATTTGAGACATCTTTTTATAACTGATTTCTTCGCAAAGATTATCTTCTATATATTTAATTAAATCGTTGAATTTTTTATTACTTTGTTTATTCATATATACCTCTTTTTCAAATTGAAATTAGTATATCATATTTGTAGCAAAATGCAATAGTTTACAATGTTTTAGAGTTTATTTAATTTTACAAAAAACATTTACTAATAATAAAATATATGATAGAATAACAAGCAAATGTATAAAGGAAAGGAAGTTTTAAAGATGAGCCAAAATATGATGGACAACCTAATAAACAAAATCAAAGAAAAAAACAGCCCAATAGTAATGGGAATAGACCCTAGATATGAAATGATACCAGACATAATAAAATCAAAATATCCAAAGGATATGGCAGGATTTGCTGAGTCAGCAGTAGTATTTGCAAAAAAATTAATAGATGCAACATATGACATAATACCTGCTATAAAACCACAATTAGCATATTTTGAAATGATGGGACCTAATGGATTAGATGCATTTCAAGAAATAGTAGATTATGCTAAATTAAAAGATTTAATAGTAATAGCAGATGCAAAAAGAGGGGATATAGGAACAACTTCACAAGGATATTCCAATACATTTTTAGGAGAAACATCATTAGATGATTATAAAGAAAAAATATATGATGCAGATTTTGTAACAGTAAATCCATATATGGGAACTGACTGTATAAAGCCATTTATAGAAGATTCTAAAAAATATGGAAAAGGTGTATTTGTATTAGTAAAAACATCAAATAAATCATCAGGAGAACTTCAAGATTTAAGATTAGAAAATGGAAATAAAGTATATGAGCAAGTAGCAACATTAGTTGAGGAGTGGGGAAAAGACTTAATAGGAGAATATGGATACAGCAGTATATCAGCTGTTGTAGGAGCAACGTATCCAGAACAATTAAAAGAAATAAGAAAACTAGCACCACATACATTTTTCCTAATTCCTGGTTACGGAGCACAAGGAGGAAAAGCGGAAGATATAGCTTTAGGATTTGATGAAAACGGAATAGGCGGAATTGTTAATGCATCAAGAAGTCTAATGTGTGCTTATAAAGCAGACAGATGGAAAGAAATTTATACAGAAGAGCAATTTGCAGAAGCTACAAGAGCAGAGGCTTTGAGAATGAGAGAAGAGCTTATGGGTGCAATTCAGAAATAGAAGGGAGAATATATTATGTCAAAAATGCAATTACAAGCAAAATTAGTAAAAAAAGAACAACTAAAAGATGATATTTTCAAATTTAGTGTGGAAGCACAAGAAATTGTAAATATAGCAAAATCAGGTCAATTTTTAGAAATAAGAGTAACAGACCAAGTAGAACCATTCTTAAGAAGGCCAATAAGTATATACAATTTAGATAAAGAAAATGGTATTTTAGAATTTATATTCCAAGTAAAAGGAAAAGGAACAAAAATATTAGCTCAAAAACAAGAAGGGGAATTAATAGATATAATAGGACCTCTAGGAAATGGGACATTTGAGTATTCTAAATATCAAAATTTAGCAATAATAGGTGGAGGAATAGGAATATTCCCATTATATGAGCTTGCAAAAGAAGCAAAGCTTGATGGAAAAAATGTAAATACATATTTAGGATTTAGAAACAAAGAATTTGTAACATTAGAAGAAGAGTTTAAAAATGTATCAACATCTTTATGTTTGGCAACAGATGATGGAAGTTATGGAAAAAACGGATTTGCAATAAACTTTTTAAAAGAAGATATAGAAAAAGAAAAAATAGATTCAATATTTGCTTGTGGACCTATGCCTATGCTAAGAGCTGTAAAGGCATTAGCAATGGAAAAAAATATTCCTTGCCAAGTTTCATTAGAAGAAAAAATGGGATGTGGAATCGGAGTATGTTTAGGTTGTGCGGTTAAGACTGCAGAAAGCTCAAGTGATAGCTCAGAATATAAACACGTTTGTAAAGCTGGACCAGTTTTTGAGGCTGGAGAAGTTGAATTTTAAAAAATGACCCATTGGGACCGGTTCTTTTTGGTCCTATTTGGAGAAAATATTTTAATATAAAAATGGGACCAAAAAGAACCGACCCTAATGGTCCCGAAGGGAGAAAATAAAAATGAATTTAGAAGTAGATTTTGCAGGATTAAAACTAAAAAATCCAGTAACAGTAGCCTCTGGAACATTTGGCTATGGAAGAGAATATAGTGACTTTTATGACCTAGGAAAATTAGGAGCAGTAATAACAAAAGGAACATCTTTAAAACCAAGAAATGGAAATAAACCATCAAGAGTATGTGAAACACCAAGTGGAATGTTAAATAGTATAGGATTACAAAATCCAGGAGTAGAATATTTTGCTCAAAATGATTTACCATTCTTAAGAAAATTTGATACAAAAATTATAGTAAATGCTTGTGGTAATACAGTAGAGGATTATGTTGAACTTTGTAGAGTATTAAATTCTTTAGATATAGATGCTGTTGAACTAAACCTATCTTGTCCAAATGTAAAACAAGGATGTTTAGCTTTTGGTACAACTTATGAGGGTGTAAAAAATGTAACTAGTCAATGTAGAAAAGTTTTAGACAAGCCTTTAATTGTAAAATTAACACCAAATGTTACAGATATAACAGAAACTGCGAAAGCTGTTGAAGATGCAGGAGCAGATGGAGTATCTTTAATAAATACATTACTTGGAATGAGTATAGATATAGAAAAACAAAGACCATTTTTAGCAAATAATACAGGTGGACTTTCAGGACCTGCAATAAAACCTGTTGCTGTTAGAATGGTATATCAAGTTGCTCAAAAGGTTAATATTCCAGTACTTGGATTAGGTGGAATAGTAAATGGAAATGATGCAGTTGAATTTATGCTTGCAGGTGCAAAGGCAATTTCTATTGGATGCGGAAACTTTATTGACCCTTATGCTGCACCAAAAACAGTAGAAGGAATTGCAGATTATTTGAAGAGACATAATATTGAGGATGTTAATGATATTGTTGGTAAGCTTAAGATGAATTAATTATGATTAAGTATGTTATTGAGAATATGGAGCTAAAAAATAAACAGATTAAGATTTGAAAGTCTTAATCTGTTTTATGTTCAATTCTTGGATAGGGAGCGCTCTCTGCTGTTAATCCAACGAGATAGTCAATACTAGTATTATATAGTAAAGCTAATTTTTTTAAAGCTTCAATTGGAATTTGTCGTTTTTCACTTTCATATTGTTGGTAGGTATTTTGTTTACAGTTTAATATCTTAGCAATGTCTTCTTGTGTATAGTCATTATCTTCCCTAAAATTTTTTAATTTTAACATTTTTTTCACCTCAAAATCATTTTATAATATCTCATATTGAGGTATTGACAATAATCTCATTTTGTGATAAAAATATCTTAAAATAAAATAATGGGAGGATAACTAATGAAAAAAATAGTTAATAATAGAAATGATGGGATTACATTAATAGCACTTGTTGTAACAATAGTGATTTTATTAATTTTAGCACGGAGTAAGCATTAGCATGTTAACCGGACAAAATGGAGTTTTGAATCGTATATCAGAGGCAAAAGAAGACACTTTAGTAGCACAACAAGAAGAACAAAGTACATTAGATATGTATGAAGATGAGATAACAAATTATGTTGGAATTGATTGGGATGTAGCAAAATTAAATGCAAAAGCACCAAAAGAACAAAAGGAAGAAAGAAACAATGATGTTATTGGAATTGGTACCGATGGTAAACCAGTTAACATGGACTATTGGGAATATTGTTTTGACACTGTAACGAATGGATATGGATTAAATTCTCAAGAAGTATTTCAAAATACTGAATACAATAATAATGGAACGAATACTTCTACATTAAGAGAAAAAGGGTATAGAGGAAGTACAACAGATACAGAAATTAATGGAAAGATACCACAGTATATAAGTGTGGATAATGGTTCAACATATTATCCAGTAACAAGTTTGTATCGAACATTTTGCGGAATGAGAAATCTTAATAAATATCCTCAAATTCCTGATACAATAAAAAATATGTTTTCAGCGTTCGAGGGATGTCAAAATATAAAAAAAGCTTATATTCCAAATAATGTAGAGTCAATTTCTTGGGCTTTTAGCAATACTGGGCTAACTGAAGTTCCAAGTTTAAACAGAAATATAAAAAGAGTAATTGGATCATTTTCAAATTGCAATTCATTGAAAAGTGTTGAATTAAATATCCCAACGCAAGTTGAAGAAATGTCAAATCTATTTTATCAATGTGAAAATTTAACTGATGTTACTTTTTCAGGAGGAGAAAATATAATAAAAATGAAACAGACATTTTGTCTTGACAAAAATTTAACAAAGATTAAAGGAATGCCTAAAAATGTTAAAAACTTACACCAAACATTTATGAAATGCGAAAATTTAACTTTAATTGATTTGGTTGTTTCTGAAAATATTGAAGACTTAACACAAACTTTTTCTGACTGTAAAAAATTAGAAGGAACTATTATAATAAATGGAAACCCTACTAAGTATGAATTATGTTTTCAAAATACTTCAAAAGATGCAAAAGATAGCTTGAAAATAACAGGGAAATCTACAATGCTTGAACAGTTAATAGAAAAATCTTATGGATGGGGGAATGTTGTAATATCTGATGATTAAAATCAAAAAATTCCTCAAAATTGCTTAAAAAATAAGTAATTTTGAGGAATAAATTTATTTCAATCCCAAACCATACAAATCTTCATCAATTAAAGTATGAACCCTAGTCAAAGTTCTTTCATTATCAGACTTCAAACTATTCTCAATAAATTCAGGATGATTAACCAAAAATTCTTTCATAGTATCATCAGGATTATCAAAATATCTATTAATAAAATCTAATTGTTCATTATTTATAGCACCATGAGCTAAAGCTTCTTTAAATAAATCTTTATTAACAGTAGCTAAAGCGTGAGCAGTAACACCTACTTCTTTCAAATTATCAAAACCACATTGATTTCTATCAATAACAACCAAAGTATGTTCCATATTACCGTTCAAATTATTAATAATAGGAACCCATCTTTTAATATAGCTTGAAGCAGTAGTAATTAAATCAGATAAATGTAAAACTTTTTCTCCATTTAAATCTGAAATAGGCTCTGTTGCTTCAAAATCGTAATTACTATAAATAGCAGACATATCTTTAAAAATAGTTAAATGTGGTTTATTTAATAAATAAGCTAAAATAATAGAGAAATACCAATCTCTTCTTTCACCACCAGAAATATATTTAAAATTATCTACTCCGATATTTGTTTCAATATATTCTTTCATTTGATTTATAACATCTTGGTAAATTTTATTAGAATTATATTCATCTAAAACCTTATCAAAAAGTTTTTTTGGTAAATCCAATTTATTAGCTTTTCCATCGGTAATCAATTTAAGTTCATCAGTTATGTAGTTTAAAAATTCAGTAGATTCTTTTTCTCCGCCATAAACATATTGGCTATTAAAAAAATAAGGAGAAAGCTTTCCAGATGTTAGCCAGAATGGTTCGTTTTCTTTACAAAATTTTATTGCGTTTGATTCAAATAAATATGATAATATTTTATTAGACATATTAATCTAACCTCCTTTAAATTTAGGTATATATTATTACAGTTTGGCAAGCTTGTCAAGCAAATTTCTGATTGGGGACGGTTCTTTTTCCGAAAAGGAACTGTCCCCAATCAGAAAAATGTACCCAAAAGACCCGGTCCCAATGGAACATTAAAAAATTTTTCAAAAAATGTTGATATTTTTTAACATTTAGGCTAAAATAGAAAAAGTTTAAAAAAAGAAAAAAGGAGGCCAAAAATTGGTAACTTTAGAAGACGTAAAAAAGAATAATGAAATAAAGGCTCTAATAGAAGGAGCACAAAAGCAATTAGATGGGCTTCGGATATACAGAACATTCATATAGGCATCTTGGAATAGTATCTGAAAGAGCAGGAAATATTTTAAGAGATTTGGGATTTGATGAAAGAACAGTTGAATTAACAAGAATTGCAGGTTATATGCATGACATAGGAAATTGCGTAAATAGAGTAGATCACGCACATTCAGGAGCAATATTAAGTTATAACATATTAAAAGATATGGGAATGGATGTAAATGAAAGAACTGAAATTATGATGGCAATAGGAAATCATGATGAAAATACAGGAACAGCAATAAGCAATATTTCAGCAGCTTTAATTTTGGCAGACAAGTCTGATGTTGCAAGATCTAGGGTTTCAAAAACAAATATTGCAACCTTTGATATTCACGACAAAGTAAATTATGCGGTTACAAATGCAGATTTAAAGCTAGACGCAGAAAATAGGGTAATAACCTTAAAATTGGATATTGACACAAAAATCTGCCCAGTATTAGATTATTTTAAAATATTTATGGATAGAACAATTATGAGTAAATATGCTGCAAAGTATTTAAAAATATGGTATGAGCTTATTATTAATAATACAAAATTATTATAATAAAAGGTTAATTTAAATTAACTAGAACAACAAAAATAAGGAGGATAAAAAATTGAAAGGTAAAAAATTAAAACTAATTACAGAAATTTTAGCAATAGTAGTTATATGTTTAGTATCATTTGTAGGAATATATACAAAAAAAGCTAATAAAATGGAAAATCAAGTAAAGGATTATGAATTAAGTAAAGACTTAAGTGGATACAGAGAACTTATATTTAAGGTAAGTGATGCAACTGAAATCTTAGATTCAAAAGGAAAAGTTGTAGGAAATACTGATAACTACACAGATAGCACAATAGAAACAAATTCTTATCAAAAAACTGAAAATAAAATAAATAGTGATGAAGAATTAACAGAAGCAAATTACGAAAAAGCGAAATCTATAATAGAAGAAAGATTAAAAAGCTTAAGAATACAAGATTACAATTTAAGTTTAAACAAAGAAAATGGTGACATATATTTACAAATACCAGAAAATAGCGATACAGACCATATAATAAGCAATATTTTACAAGTAGCAAAATTTGAAATTAAAGATTCAGAAGATACATCAAATGTATTAGTAACAAATGATGATTTAAAGAAAATATCAGCAGTATATAATACAACAAGTTCAGGAACTACGGTATATTTACAAATTGAGTTTAACAAAAATGGTAAAAATATTTTAAAAGGTTTAAGTACTGGGGATTATGCAACAAATGAAAATTTAACAAATAATACAAACAGTACTGAAGCTACAGCTGAAACAAATACAGATAAATCAAGTGCAAACGAATCAAACACAAACACAGAAAGTAATGAAAATACAGAAAGTGATTCATCAAGTGAGGAAGAAAAAGCTACTCAAAAGAAAATTATATTATCAATAGATGATAATGATATGATAACAACAAGTTTTGATGACCCAATAGAAGATGGAATAATAGATTTATCAATGAACCAAGCAACTACTGATCAAGACTCTATATCACAAACATTACAATCTGCATCAACAATAGCAACAGTAGTAAATTCTGGAAAAATGCCACTTACATATAAAGTTTCAGAAAATAACTATGTAAAAACAGATATAACATCTGATATGTTAAAAAAGGTTATTTATGTAGTTGTAGCTATAACAATAATAGCATTAGCTATACTAGTATTAAAATATAAAGCAAGAGGATTAATTGCATCTATTGCATTTATAGGATTTGTAGCTTTAGATTTATTACTTGTTAGATATACAAATGTAACAATATCATTAGAAAGCATAGTAGCTATAATAATGACATTATTTATAAATTTTATAGCAATATATGGACTAGTAAAAATACAAGAAACAGATATAGAATTAAAGAAAAAAGCTTATGCAAATGAATTCAAATCAATAATAATTAAATTTATTCCAATAAGTATAGTTGCAGTAATATTTGTATTTATGGGCTGGACAAAAATTTCAACATTTGGAATGACAATGTTCTGGGGATTACTTTTAAGCATAGTTTACAATTATGTGTTAACAAAAAATATGTTAGATTAATAGAAAGGAAGAAATTAAATGAAAGAACAAAAAAGTACAAAGAAAATAATATATTTAATTATAGCAATTATAATTATTATTGGGGCAATTGTATGTAAAGCAAAAGGATTTAATATAGAACTTATGTACTCAAACAGACAACAAATAAGTATTTCAAATAGCACCGAACTAGATACAAATAAAATAGAAGAAATATCAAAATCTATTTTGGTAGGAAGAAAAGTAAAAGTTCAAGAATTAGAAAGATTTGGAAATGCAGTTCAAATTATATCAGAATCAATAAGTGATGAAGAAAAACAGAATTTAATTAATAAAATAAACGAAGAATGTGGAACAGACATTTCAAATGATGATACAAAAATAGTAACAGTAAGCAATACAAGAATAAGAGATATTTTAAAACCATACATATTACCAAGCATAATTACATTTGTAGCAGTATTATTATATTTCTTAATAATGTATCATAAAATAGGTGTAAGCAAAGTACTATTAAAAGGTATTTTTACACCAATAATTACAGAATTAGTATATTATTCACTTATTGCAATAACAAGAGTTGAATTTGGAAGAATAACAAATGCAATTGCAATAGGAATATATATTTTAGCAATAGGAGCTTTAACAATAAATTTCCAAAAAGAAAAGGAAAAGCTACCTAAAAATGATGACAAAAAGGAGAATGATTAAAAATGGGAGAACAACAAGAAGTTATATTAACTCAAGAAGGATTTGATAAATTAGAGGAAGAGTTAAATTACCTAAAAACAGAAAAAAGAACAGAAATTGCAGAAAGAATAAAAGTTGCAAGAGGATTTGGAGATTTATCTGAAAACTCTGAATATGATGAAGCAAAAAATGCTCAATCTGAAAATGAACAACAAATTGCTGAATTAGAGGCAAAAATAAGACACGCAAAAGTTATTGACAGCAGTGAAATTGACACAAAAACAGTTCAAATAGGAAATACTGTTAAATTATATGATGAAGAATTTGAGGAAGAAATTGAATATACAATAGTTGGTTCAACAGAAGTAAATTTAGTAGAAAACAAAATTTCAAATGAATCACCAATTGGAAAGGCTTTGCTTGGTAGAAAAAAAGGTGAAGTTGTTGACGTTGATGCTCCAGATGGAATTATCAAATTCAAAATTTTAGCTATAAAAAAATAATATAAATAAAACACTTGCATATATTTTATTTAGGTGAAATATATGCAAGTATTTTTAATTGAAGAGGAAAAATCCGCAAGCTTTTTTAAAAAATATTTTAAAAGAATAGAAGTTGTAAATGATAAAATTTTGATAAATTGTAATATAGAAAATCTTAAAGTTTCAACTAAAATAAAGCTATTTAGAAAAATAAAAAATATATTAGATTCAAATAATATAAAAAATGTTATTATTTCAAGAGGAATAAAAAAAGATTCTGAATTTGTAAATCTTTTTTATAGTAATAATTTAGATATTATAGACGGAAGGATATTATTTAAAAAACTTATAATTCAAATTATAGAAAATATATGTACTCATAATAATTTAAAATCACAGGAAAAACAAATAAGTATTTTAATAAATTCGGTTAATGTATTGGGAATAAATTGTGTTAAAGAACTGTCACAAAGATTTAAAAGCCTAAATGTTGTTACAAATAACATCAATTATTTTAAACCTCTTAAAGAAAAGCTTTGGGAGGAAGATGGAATTATTATAACACTTACAAATAATAAGAAAAAAGCATTATCTAAAGCGAATATTATTTTAAATATAGACTTTCCAGAAGAATTAGTGAATAAATATACAATATTTGAAGAAGCTATTTTAGTGAACTTGGAGGAAGAAGTTAAAATAAGAAAAAAGAGATTTTGTGGAAAGATAATTAATAATTATAAAATAAAGGCAGAACCAAATTCAAAATTAGCTGAATTTTTAAATAGAAATGAATACAAAAATTTTGAAACAAATGATTTAACAGAAGTTTATATTGCAAATAATCCAAAAGAAATTCAAAATATAATAATCCTATAAATAAGAGTATAAATTTCCTTAAAAAGTAAATAATATGATTAATTAAATTTTAAGGAGGATTATATGGGAGTACATTTTAAGGAAAATGAGGAAAAAATAACTTTAGGAATGATTATATCAGGTATAATGATTATTGCAATACTTGTTACATCATTAATAGTATATTTGTTAAATGTTAATAGCACGAAAAATAATGGAGAAATTGCAAGCCAAGAAGAGCTTAAAACAAGTGATGCTCAAAGTGATGATAATGAATTTGAGTCTGTAAGTATTGATATAGGAAAGTCTGTAAATGAAGCTAAAAATGAAATAGAGACTAATACTGAAAATACATTAAATAGCACGAATAACACAGTTAATACATCTAAAGCAAATACATCAAATACGACTTCTACTTCTGGCTTGACCTCGAATTCGGCTTCAGCTTCAGAAAAAAATACAACATCTACAGAAAAGACCAGCAAAAGCAATGAAAATAAGAATAATACAGAAAAAACACAAAGCGACGAAAATAAAGAAATAAAATTTACAGCGCCAGTAAATGGGGAAATACTTAGAGAATTTGCAAAAGATAGCCTTGTATATTCGAACACTCTAGAAGAATGGATAACTCACACAGGTGTAGATATAAAAGCAGATAAAACAACAGTTGTAAAAGCAGCTGCAAATGGAAAAGTAGAAAGCATAAAAAATGACCCAAGATATGGTTTAACTGTTATTGTAAGTCACAGCGGTGGATATAAAACAGTTTATGCAAATCTTTTAACTGCTGAGTATGTTGTTGAAGGAGAAGAAATAGAAGCAGGACAAACTATTGGTACAGTAGGTAATAGCTCTTCTTTTGAGATAGCAGATGATTATCATTTACACTTTGAACTTATTAAAGATGGTGAATATTTGAATCCTTGTACTTTAATGGAATTTTAGTTTTTCTGATTGGGGACGGTTCTTTTTCAAAATTTTACGAAAAGAACCGTCATAATTTTTTTCGTTAAAGAATAAAAAGATAGATGTTTGTTACAATACTAATTAGTGATAATAAATATAAAAACGGCTTGTAATAAAAAAAGAATTAATAATAATACTTATAATTGGCTTTTGTTACAGAAATCTTATATTTGTGTTACATTTGATTAAAATGTTGAATTAAAGCAACTGCAATGGTAAAATTAAAATAGATGTAAAATATGAATACTATTTTGGAGGATGATTTAAAATGAAAAAATTTGAAAATTATAGAGGAATAACTTTGATTGCATTAGTCGTAACGATTATTGTTCTATTAATTTTGGCACGGCATAAGTATATCAATGCTAACAGGACAAAATGGGATATTAAATAGAGCAGTAGAAGCAAAAGAGAAAACAGGATTAGCACAAAAAGATGAAGATGAAACATTACAAGGGTATGAGGATATAATGAATCAATATACAGGAAATTTGCCATCGAGAGATGAAACTAAGCCATATTTTCCAAATAGTACTTTTTCTTATAAGGAAGGAGATTTAAATTCAGGTTTGGTTATAAAAGATGCAGATGGAAATGAGTATGTGTGGGTTGAAGTTCCAACTACAATATATACAAATACGCAATATAATACAAATGGAAAACCAAATAACGCAAATGAATGGGAAAAGATAAGAGATTGTTTAAAAGCATATACAACTGATTATTCAAATGTATCGTATAAAGATACAAATAACGATGGAACAACATATTCAGATGATTATAAAAATATGCTAAAAAGTGTATATACAAATGGAGGATTTTGGATAGGAAGATATGAAGCAGGATTGGAAGAAGAAAAAACAAGAACATCTCATACGGATATAACATCAAATGATAAAGCTGTAATAAAGCCTAATAAAATACCATATAATTATGTGACACGAGATGAAGCACAAGAATTAGCAAAAAGAATGAATTATAAGACCTGTACAAGCAGTTTATTATTTGGAGTGCAATGGGATTTAGTGCTAAAATATATTGAATGCAAAAAAGCAGCGGAAAAAATTAATTTAACAACAGATAGTACAAAAATTGGAAATTATTATGTTTCTGAATTTATATTAAATAGAGGAAAATTTGCACAATATAATGCATTGTCTAATTGGTATGATTTTAATAGTGAAGAAAAAGATAGCTTGGTAACGGGAAGTAAAAAGAAATCCCAGAATTCATGGTTAAATGGAATATTATTAACTACAGGGGCAACAGAAGCAACTAATTTACAAAACATATATGATCTGGCTGGAAATGTATGGGAATGGACATTGGAATTTCGCAATGAAAATGATGTTTGTGTTGGTAGAGGAGGAAGTTATATTGGTAATGGACAGGGAGATACAGCCCAGTGTGGTGGTGGAAATGCTATAGATAGTTCACATGATTATCTTGGTTTTCGAATTGGACTTTGGAAATAGTATTTAACTCTGTCAACGATAACTGGAATAATTTAATCTATTACGTTTCATCACAATAGAACTAATAGTAATATAAAAAGTATATAGAAGATGTAGAATATATTGTGTATCACAAAATTATGGCTCGATGTACAAAAATTTGATATTAAGGCTATACAAGAGGGTAAGACTATACAATGCAAGCCAAAGCCCAAAAGATATATGTAACCTTGTGTTGTAAAGATAGAAGCTGGAGTATAAGTTTAGATGAAAGAATTAAAAAGATAAATTATGTTGTGAGAGGATGGATAAATTATTTCAGAATAGCAAATATGAAAAAGAAGATAACAAAAATAGATAAAAGCCTAAGAAACCGAATAAGAGTAATAATTTGGAAGCAATGGAAGAAAATTGAAAGAAGAGAAAGAGCACTAGAAAAACTTGGAGTCAACAAAGAAAAAGAGCATAACGTAGCTTGTACAAGAAAGGGATACAAAGCAGTGTGCAAAACAACATGGATAAAATTTGCTATAAATAATGAAAGATTAATAAATAGCACAGAAACTCAAAACTTCTGTGCTATTTTTGTATAACAATTAATTTCCATTAACGGCTTTATCACAATAGTACTGCAAAATTTCCCAAATAATTTTAAAAGGTCTTCTAAGTTTAAAAATATTCTCTTCAGAACCATCATTTAAGGTGTATTCAAAGAATGGAACATCCTGAGTTTCAATAATAGAATAATTAATTCTAATAGTATCAATAACAGGAATAATATCACTCAATTTCTGAGCATTGTAGTTACTACCATCTGCTGAATACCAATCTACAAACCGTTCCATCTGATCTAAGAACAGTGCACGGTTAATTTCTGTGGTATATTCATTACCGTCCTTTACGTAAATTAATTTAATAATGTCTTTCATAAGCTATACCTCCTTAATTTTATACCAAAACCAGAGGATAGCTTACAACCTCTGATTTTGCTCAAAGGTTTGTTCTGCAACTTTGATGCCAATAATTATATCACAAAAATATGAAAAATGATATAGTTTTAAACAAGAAAATGTGCTATAATTGTAAGGAATCAAAAATTATGGAGGAGAAAATGATAAATATAGATAAAGTAGAAAAGAAATTTCAAGAATATGTATCAAAATTTAACAGCAAACAAGGAAGAATAAAACTAAAAATTGACCACATAAAAAGAGTTGCAGAAATAAGCGAAATGTTAGCAAAATATCTAAAATTAAACGAAGAACAAATAAGGCTAGCCAAAGCGATAGGAATATTCCACGATATTGGAAGATTTAAACAAGTGGAAATGTATAACACATTTAGTGACAAAGACTCAATAAATCACGCAGAGCTTGGTGTGAAAATTTTATTTGATGAAAACTTAATAGAAGATTTTGGAATAGAAGAAAAATATAAGAAAGTTATTAAACTAGCTATATTAAACCATAATAAAGATAAAATTGAAGAAGGACTAACAGAAGAAGAAAATCTATTTTGTAAAATTATAAGAGATGCAGATAAATTAGATATTTTTTATGTCCTATGTAATTATGATTTCGAAAGTGCGTTTTGGTATAAGGATTTTAATTGCAAAGAAATAAGTGAGAAAATTATGATTCAATGTACTAAATTGCATAGATTAAACTATAAAGATATAAAAAACAATGCTGACCAAATTGCAGTTCCTTTTGCTTATGTATATGATTTGAATTTTGATTTTTCATTGAAATATTTGAAAGATAAAAAGTATTTAGATGAATTTACTAGGTTGGTTTGTGATGGATTCAAATCTGATAAGGTTCATAAACAGGTAAAAGAGTTGCTAGAGTGCGTTAATTTGTATGGGGAGTTATGAAAAACTAAAGGAGAGTATTGATGGAAGATAATAAATTAATTATATATAAAAATAGTGAAGGAAACATTGTAGTAGATGCTATTTATAAAGATGAAACTTTATGGTTATCACAAAAAGGAATGTCAAAAGTTTTTGAATGTTCTACAGATAATATAAGCTTACACTTGAAACATATATTTGAAGAAAAAGAGTTGGATAAAAAATCAGTTACCGAGAAATGCTCGTTAACTGCTGATGATGGAAAAAAATATAACACAACTATTTATAGTTTAGATGCCATAATTGCAGT
>ULWY01040727.1_pt1 | contig 22518 bp, 36 predicted proteins | sample 1960761 | NCBI WGS metagenome assembly ULWY01 (sample SAMEA4835824, study PRJEB28245) | human gut metagenome | biome: gut microbiome; material: fecal sample | place: Denmark | collected 2008 | reverse complement strand
AAATAATAAAAATATAAATTAAATATAAAATAAATCGATTTTTTTATATTTTTTAAAAATTAAATTATAAAGAAAAATAATTAAATAAAAATTGATTTTAAAATAAAAAATCTCCCAAAATATTGGAAGAATTTTTTATAATAAATTGTTAAATTACACCAATTCAACAATAGCCATTTCAGCTGCATCACCACGACGAAGACCAAGTTTTGTGATTCTTGTATAACCACCACCTTGTCCATTTGTCTTTGTCTTTTCTGCATACTTTGGTGCATATACATTGAAAATCTTTTCAACGATTGGGTGATCGATTCCTTCAATACGAGCTTTGAATGCTGTGATAGATTCTTTTGGTTTTCTTTGTTCTTGCAAATCATAAACATAGCTCATGATTTTTCTTCTTGCTGCAAGTTTTTTAGGTCCATCATTGACAACTTCAGTTTTTGTCTTCTTGCCATCAGCACCCTTGATTTCTTTAACAACCTTAACATTGTCTTCATAACTGTTTACTGCAAGAGTGATAATCTTTTCTGCTTGTCTTGCTGTAGATTTAGCCTTAGCCAAAGTTGTTTCAAGCTTGCCGTTCCAAAGAAGAGAAGAAACTTGTCCGCGAAGCATTGCATTTCTTTCTTTTGAAGGTCTACCTAATTTATCGTTAGCCATAATTTTGCTCCTTTTTGGGCACTTGCCCTAGTTTTAAATAAAATTCAAATTTATAAGAGGTTTGTTAACCCCAGAGTCATAAGACTACTCTTCATCCTTACGAAGTGTAAATCCATAACTTTCAAGTTTTTGGATAACTTCTTCAACAGATTTTGCTCCAAGGTTTCTTACCTTAAACATATCACTCTTTGATTTTTTAAGTAAATCTTGGATTGTGTTGATTCCTGCTCTCTTCAAACAGTTGTAAGAACGAACTGAAAGGTCCATTTCTTCAATAGGAAGTTCCATAAGTTTCACTTGTTTGTCTTCTTCTTTAGAAACCAAGATTGACATATCGCCAATTTGAGAACAAAGTTCGATAAACAAATTTACGTGTTCGTTGATGATTTTTCCTGCCAAAGATACAATTTCTCTTGCTGAAGTTGTTCCATTTGTTGTTACTTCAAGTGTCAATTTGTCATAGTCAATGCTTTGACCAACACGAGTAGCGTCAACATTGAAGTTAACTTTCTTAACAGGTGAGAAAATGCTATCTACTGCAATAAAATCAATATCTTCATATTTGTTTTTGTTGTTTTCACTTGAAACATAACCACGACCGTTTCCAATCATAACATCAAGATCAAACACTGCACCTTCGTCCATTGTGCAAATGTGAAGGTCTGGGTTCAAGATTTCTACTTGGTCGTTTGGTTCAAAATCTCTAGCAGTAACTTCTCCTGGTGTGTTTTTTCTAAGTTTCAAATAAGTAATAAAGTTTTTGTCTTGGTTTGTGCATTTAACAGCCAAACATTTCAAGTTCAAAACGATGTCAACAACATCTTCTGCAATTCCACGAATAGTTGAAAATTCATGTGCAACTCCTGCAATTCTGAAAGCGATTACGGCTGAACCAGGAAGAGAAGAGAGAAGAGTTCTTCTCATGCAGTTTCCAAGAGTGATTCCGTAGCCTTTTTCAAGAGGTTCTACAACAAATCTTGCAAAATTTCCACCATCTGTTTCTTCACAAGTGATTCTAGGCTTTTCCATTTCCATCATATTAAAATCCCCCTAATATTATCTTGAATACAATTCAACGATGAGTTGTTCCTTGATGTCAGTGTCAATATCTTCTCTAACTGGAAGAGCAACAACTTTTCCTGTCAAAGTTTCTGTGTTAAATTCCAACCATTTTGGCATAACAATCTTCATTCCCTTGAGGTCTTTAAACATTTCAAGTTCTTGTTTGCTTTCTTTGATTGTAATAACATCGCCAACATTTACTCTGTATGAAGCAATATTTACACGTTTTCCATTTACACAGATGTGTCCATGGTTAACGATTTGACGACATTCAGCTCTTGATGCTCCAATACCCATACGATAAACAACATTATCAAGTCTTCTTTCAATAAGGGACAACATGTTTGCACCTGTAACACCCTTCATTCTTACAGCATCTTCATAATATTTTCTAAATTGTTTTTCCAATATACCGTACATTCTCTTAACTTTTTGCTTTTCACGAAGTTGAAGTCCGTATTCTGTAACTCTCTTTCTTGATGCACCATGTTGTCCAGGGATAACTGGTCTTCTTTCCATAGCACATTTTTTAGAAGTACATCTTTCACCTTTAAGGAAAAGTTTGCGTCCTTCTCTTCTGCATTGACGGCAATCAGGTTCAATAGTTCTTGCCATTTTTCATTTCTCCTTTTATACTCTTCTTCTTTTTGGAGGTCTGCAACCGTTATGAGCGATTGGAGAAACATCCTTAATAAGTGTAACATTGAATCCAAGTGTAGAAAGACAACGAATTGCACTTTCTCTACCATTTCCTGGTCCCTTTACATACACTTCAACAGATTTCATTCCGTTGTCAAGAGCAACCTTTCCTGCTGTTTCAACGCAAGTTTGTGCAGCAAATGGAGTACTCTTTTTGGAACCTTTAAGTCCAAGTCTCCCAGATGAACATGAAGAAATAACATTACCTTCCATATCTGTAAACACGATAAGGTTGTTGTTGAAAGAGGTCGTGATATGAACTTGACCTTTTTCGATATTTCTACTTACTCTTTTTCTGGTTTTAACTGCTTTCTTCTTTGCAGTTGTAGCTGTTTTTACGTTTGCCATATCCTTACCTCTTACTTACCTTTCTTAGCGCTTCCGCTAACGATTTTCTTAGGACCTTTTCTTGTTCTTGCATTGTTTTTTGTGCTTTGTCCACGAACAGGAAGTCCTTTTCTGTGACGAATACCACGATAGCATCCAATTTCGTTGAGTTTCTTGATATTCATACTAACTTTTGATTTAAGTTCACCTTCAACCATAAGATTGTGTTCGATATAGTTACGGAGTTTAGCAACTTGATCTTCTGTCAAATCTTTAACACGAACGTCCATTGAAATTCCTGTTTCTTTGCAGATGTTTCTAGAAGTTTCAACACCAATTCCATAAATATAAGTCAAACCATATTCCAATCTCTTTTCTCTTGGAAGGTCAACACCAGCAATTCTTGCCATTTGTTTCTTTTCTCCTTTTTAATTAACCTTGTGTTTGCTTATGTTTTGCACTCTTTGGGCAAATAACCATAACTTTTCCGTTTCTCTTAATTACTTTGCATTTATCACACATTGGTTTAACCGATGCTCTGACTTTCATTTTTTGCTCCTTTTAGCCTTTTTCTCTCCAAGTAATTCTACCTTTAGAGAGGTCATACGGACTCATTTCGATTTTTACTTTGTCGCCTTCAATAATTCTAATGAAGTTTTGTCTAAGTTTTCCAGATATATAAGCAGTGATAACGTGACCGTTTGAAAGTGTGACCTTAAAAGTCATACTTGGCAAAACTTCTGTAACCACTCCTTCAAATTCAATTACATCTTCCTTGGACATAAAGACTCCTTTCTTTCAAAAATTTCCGTATTTCTGCATTGACTTTTTCCTGTCCAGATTTGAGTTTCTGCGCATCAAACCCAATTTTGGAAGCCTTCTGGACATGTTTGAGGCTTTTCTTCTTCGGTTTAGTCAATTTCAAACGTTTCCCATCAACCAAATAACAATAATGTATATCGGCGTCAAGAACAACAAAAATCTGATTTTTTTCCTTTCCTGCAGTGGCAATTACGACATCACCTTGAATAATACTCATCGTCAGTCTCCAAGGTAAGTATTTCAAGCCCACTTTTCGTGAAAAGAACTGTGTTTTCATAGTGTGCAGATGGTTTACCGTCTCGAGTTACGATGCCCCAACCATCACTAAGCATGCCTATTTCTTTTTTACCTGCATTGATCATTGGTTCAATGGCAAGCACGGCATTTTCTGCAATTACTGGACCATCTGTTTCTTTACCATAGTTCAAAACTGATGGTGCTTCATGCATTCTGCGACCTATTCCATGTCCACAGAGTTCACGGACAACCGAGAATCCATTGCTCTCTGCATGAGTTTGAATAGCATGAGAAAGTTTCCCAAGTCTGTCACCAATACGAACATTCTCAATGCCTTTAAAAAAACATTCCTTGGTAACTCTGACAAGTTTTTTCTTTTCTTCATTAATCTCACCGACTGGATAAGTCCTTGCAGCGTCCCCATGATAACCTTTGTAAGCTACCACAATGTCAACGCTAACAACATCGCCCTCTTTGAGGATTATGTTCTTGTTTGGAATACCATGAACGACCATTTCATTGACTGAAATACAAGTTGCAGCAGGATATCCTTCATAACCCAAACAAGCAGGCGAACCACCACTCTCTATTATAAACTTTTCTATAGATTTGTCAATATCAAATGTAGAAACTCCTGGTTTAATCAAGGCTTTTGCATAGATAAGTGCATCACGTGTAATTTCACATGCTTTCTTTATCAATACTATTTCCGCAGGTGTCTTTTGAATCAACTTAAATCCTCCCTCTCAAAAAGTTTTCAACAGTTTTGTAAGTGTCTTCAGGTTTATCTTCGCCTTTGACAACAAACAACTTATCAGCGTAGAAGTTTATAAGTGGTGTCGTAACTTTTTCATAAACTTCCAGACGATTGTTTAACGATTCCAAATTGTCGTCATCTCTTTGGAAAAGTGGTGAATCGCAAAGTTTGCAAGTAGTTTTATCATAGGTAGAAGTGTTGTAAATTTCACCACATTTACTGCATGTTCTTCTGCCTAAACATCTGCGTCTGATAACATCAAACGAAACGTCCAATTGTATCACAGTATCAACTTTTGCAATGCTTTCAAGCGCTTTCGCTTGTTCGATTGTTCTTGGAAATCCATCTAGAATAAATCCATTTTTACAATCGTCCTTTGAAATACGTTCTTTAAGCATAGAAATTGTAACACTGTCCGGAACAAGTTGTCCCTTGTCCATATAACTTTTTGCAAGTTTGCCAAGGTCTGTTCCATTTTTTGCATTTTCACGAAAGAGGTCGCCAGTAGATATTTGTGTAAGATCAAAATCTTTAACAAGTGCTCTTGCAAGCGTCCCCTTCCCAGAAAACGGAGCACCCAGCAATATGATATTCATATAATTTACTCCTTTCATATTGTAAGTGTTGTAAACAAATTAGTTCAAAAATCCTTTGTAGTTTCTCATAAGCATTTGTGCTTCAAGCCCTTTGTCAAATTCCAAAGCAACAGAAACAATAATCATAAGACCAGTTGTGCTGAATGCGTTAATCAAAGTTGCCAAAGTGGCATCATCAATTGCCTTGAATGCAAGTGATGGAACCAAAGCAATAAATGCCAAGAATACTGCACCAAAAAGAGTGATTCTTTTTGAGATTTTTCTCAAATAGTCAGATGTTGTTTTTCCTGGTCTAATACCTGGAATAAACCCACCCTGTTGTTGCATACGTCTTGAAATGTCATCTGTGTCAAATGTAATTTGAGCATAGAAGAATGCAAATGCAAGAATCAAAACAGCAAGCAACACGATATAAACCCATGAACTTGTGCCCATGTAAGTTTGATACCAATAATATGCTTCTGACTCTGGCCAGAAAATACTCATAATGAGTTGTGGCAAAGTCAAAAGTGAAGTAGCAAAGATGATTGGCATAACGCCAGATGCGTTCAATTTGATTGGAATGAACGTATCTTGTCCACCATACATTTTTCTACCTTTGATTTGTTTTGCATATTTTACACCAACTCTTCTTTCAGAAGAATCAATAAAGACAATAAGTCCAAAAATCAATACCAATGCTGCCAAGTAGATGATAATCATCCAAAGATTTTCAATGTTTTCTCCAACTTGAGAAATTGCACTAGAGATACCAGAACCAGCAGAAGAAAGGATACCTACGAAAATCAAAAGGCTCATTCCATTTCCGATACCAAGTTTAGTGATTTTTTCGCCAAGCCAAACAGTAAACATTCCGCCTGCCGTCAAAATCAACACAACACCAGTGGCAATTAACCATAAAGGCAAGTCGATTCTTGTGTCGAGTTTATCTTTAAAAGACAAGACAATTCCTATTGCCTGTGCAAGTGCAAGAACCAAAGCGCAAATACGAGTGTAAAAGTTGATTTTTCTTCTTCCGTCTTCACCTTGTTTTGACAATCTTTCCAAAGAAGGAATTGCCACAGTCAACAATTGAATGACAATTGAAGCAGTAATATAAGGCGAAACACCAAGTGCAAGAATAGAACCATTTGACAAAGCATCACCAGAAAGCAAATTCATTAAAGAGAAAAATGATGTTCCAGTAGTTTTGTCCTTCATTGCGTCTGCTAAATTAAATCCTGGGCAAACCAAAGCACAACCCACTCTAAAAAGAATAAGAAGTCCCAAGGTCCACAAGATTTTCTTTCTCAAATCTTTTATTTTAAAAGCATTTACGAGAGTTTTAAACATAGAATTACTCCTCTATTTCGATTTTTCCACCTGCTTTTTCAATTTTTTCTATCGCAGATTTTGTTGCCTTTTTTGCCTTGATAGTAAGAGGTTTTGTAATCTCTCCATTTCCAAGAACTTTAAGCCCATAAGGTGCTCTCTTTCCAACAACTCTGTATTCGTATAAAAGTTCTTCAGTAATAACTGTGTTTGGTTCAAACATTTCAAGGTCGCCAACATTCACAGTTGAATAGTTCTTCGTATAGTTGTAGTTGTTAAAACCACGAATAGGAAGTTTTCTAATCATTGGAATATTTCCGCCTTCAAATCCAGCTTTAACACCACCGCCACTTCTAGCCCATTGTCCTTTGTGACCTTTACCAGATGTTTTTCCAATTCCAGAACCAATACCACGACCAATTCTTACTTTTTTAGTTGTAGAGCCTTCGGCAGGTTTAAGGTTTTCTAATTTCATTTTGTCCTCCTTACTCTTCAACCACTTCAACGAGGTGTCTTACATGGAACAAACTTCCACGGATACTTTCGTTGTCTGGTAAAATTCTAGTTTGATTAAGTTTTTTAAATCCAAGGGCTTCCATGATTTTCATTTGGTTTTTATTGTAACCAATAGCACTTCTAACCCAAGTAACTTTCAATGTTTTTTCTTTTTTCATGACGCCCTCCGATTAAATTTCCTCAGGCTTTTTGCCACGACGAGCAGCAATTTCTTCTCTTGTTTTAAGAGAGAGAAGCCCATTCAAAGTTGCTCTAACAACGTTGATTCTGTTTGTTGAACCATGGATTTTTGTTACAATGTTTTTTATCCCAGCAACTTCCAAAACAGCTCTGGCAGCACCACCAGCGATAACTCCATGACCTTCTTCAGCAGGCAACATCAAAATTGATGTTGTGCTATATTTTCCAGTAGTTTCGTGTGGGATAGTTCCGTCAACGATAGCAACTTTCTTCATATTTTTCTTTGCAACAACTGTTGCTTTATCAATAGCGTTTGGAACTTCATTAGCCTTACCAATTCCCATTCCAACATTACCCTTGCCGTCACCAAGAACAACAAGAGCAGAGAAACGCATGGTTCTTCCACCTTTAACAACCTTTGTTACACGACGAACTGAAACAAGTCTCTTGTCCATTCCATCGTCTTCTTTCTTTGGCGCTCTTTCACGACGATTGTTGTTTGCAGGTTTGTCTTCTTTTTTCTTCTTAATTTCTTCAGCCATGACTTCCTCCTAAAATTTGAGTCCTGATGCTCTAGCACCATCAGCGACTGCTTGAACACGTCCTGTGTAAAGGTATCCACCTCTATCAAAAACGACTTCTTTAATTTTCTTAGCCTTTGCTCTGTTTCCAACTGTTTCACCAACAATCTTTGCAGCTTCGGTCTTTGTCTTTCCTTTAATCATTTCGGCAACTTCTTTATCAAGAGTTGAAGCAGAAGCAAGGGTAACACCCTTAGAGTCATCAATGATTTGAGCATAGATATTGCTAAGACTTCTATAAACGCTAAGTCTTGGTCTTTCTGTTGTTCCAACGACAGTATTTCTTACTCTCTTGTGACGAACAACTCTGTCTTTGTTTTTATCTTTAACAGTAATCATTTTCTAATCTCCTCCTACTTCTTGCCCTTACCAGCAGCCTTACCAACTTTTCTAACCAAATGCTCGCCTTCGCAGTGAACACCATAGCCATGATATGGTTCGTAAGGTCTTTTGCTTCTTACCATTGCACAAAATTGTCCAACTCTTTGTCTGTCAGCACCAGAAACAACGATTTCTGTAACAGATGGACAAGTAACTTTCAAGTCTGCAGGAATTTCAACTTCGATTGGGTGTGAATAACCAAGTCCCATAACAAGTTTGTTTCCAACAACTTGAGCTTTATAACCAACTCCGGCGATAACAAGTTTCTTGTCCCAACCTTTGCTCACACCAACGACCATGTTGTGAACAAGTGCTCTTGCAAGTCCTTGCTTTGCGTTAAGTTCGTCTTTTTCGTAAGTGAAGTGAATTCCATTGTCTTTAACTTCAGTTTTGATGCCTTTGTCAATGCTTTCTTTCAAAGTTCCCTTTGGTCCAGAAACAACAACTTGGTCACCATTTCTTTCAAATGTAACTCCATTTTCAAGTACAACTGGTTTATTTCCTATTCTTGACATTGTACACCTCCTTACCATACATAAGCGAGCACTTCACCGCCAACATTCAAACTTCTTGCAACTTTGTCAGTAACAATACCTTTGTTTGTTGAAATAATTGCGATTCCAAGTCCGCTTATAACCTTTGGAAGGTTGTCTTTGTCTGAATAAATACGAAGACCAGGTTTTGAAATTCTCTTCAAACCTTGGATAACACTTTGTCCTTCTTCATCATATTTAAGTGTAACTTCAATATTTTTGAATGAACCAGCGTCAACAAGTTTGTATTCAGCAATGTATCCTTCTTCCAAAAGGATTTTTGCAATTTCGATTTTTTCTTTTGATGCAGGGATTTCAACTGTCTTGTGTTTTGCATTGATAGCATTTCTAAGACGTGTCAACATATCTGCGATTGGATCTGTAACAAACATAATTCCCTCCTTACCAACTTGACTTCTTCACGCCAGGAATTTCCCCGCGGTTAGCCATTTCTCTAAAACAAATTCTGCAAATGCCATACTTACGAAGAACAGCATGAGGTCTGCCACAGATAGAACAACGAGTGTATTCTCTGGATTTGTATTTAGGTGTTCTTTTTTGTTTTGCAATTAATGATTTCTTTGCCATTGAATTCCTCCTATCTAGCAAAAGGCAAACCAAGTGCCTTCAAAAGTGCTTTTGCTTCTGCATCTGTTTTTGCAGTGGTAATAAAAGTGATATCAAGACCTCTAATCTTTTCTACCTTATCATAAGAGATTTCTGGGAAGATAAGTTGTTCTTTGATTCCCATAGAGTAGTTACCTCTACCATCAAATGACTTATCAGAGATACCCTTGAAGTCTCTCACTCTTGGAAGAGCGATTCCTACAAGTCTATCGAAGAATTCATACATTCTCTTTCCACGAAGAGTAACTTTTGCACCAATCTTCATTCCTGCTCTAACCTTAAAGTTTGAAATAGCTTTCTTTGCTTTTGTAGCAACAGGTTTTTGCCCAGCGATCAATGTCAATTCGTCAACAGCAATGTTGAAGCTCTTTGAATTGTCTTTAACATCTCCAAGTCCCATGTTGAGAACGATTTTCACAAGCTTTGGAACTTCGTTTATGTTTTTGTATTCAAATTCTTTTTGAAGTGCTGGAACGATTTCTTCTTTATAGCGTTTTGCTGTTTGATTTTGTTCTTTCATTTGCCACCACCTTATGCTTCTGTTTTAGCAGAAGGTTTTTTTGTCGACTTTTGTGCTGAAACTGTTGTTTCAGATTTTACTGCTTTCTTTGCAGTTGTTTTTTTAGGTTCTTCTACTTTTGTAGAAGAAATGTTCTTCTTTGCTTCTTTCTTTGTTGATTTAACAAATTCTTTATCCAAAGATGCAGAACATTTTTTGCAAACTCTTGCATTTTTTCCGTTGATTTCTTTATGAGCAACTCTTGTAGCTTTTCCACAAACTGGACATACAACCAATACATTTGAAGCTTCAAATGGAGCAGCTTTCTTTACGATTTCGCTCTTTTCTTGTTGAGTTCTTGCTTTCTTGTGTTTTGTTACGATGTTAACTCCATCAACCAAAACTTTATTATCTTTAGGGAAAACTTCCAAAACTTTGCCAGTTTTTCCTTTATCTTTTCCAGTAATAACTACAACATTATCACCTTTCTTAACTGTCATACTCATTTCGTTTTGTTCTCCTTTTAAATAACTTCTGGTGCGAGAGAAATGATTTTCATGTAACCTTTATCACGAAGTTCTCTTGCAATAGGTCCAAACACACGAGTGCCTTTAGGTTGTTTTTGATTATCAATAATCACAGCGGCATTATCATCAAAACGGATATGAGAACCATCAGCTCTGTTTAAACCTTTAGTAGTCCTTACAATAACTGCTTTAACAACATCACCTTTCTTTACACTGCCACCAGGGATAGCTTTCTTAACAGAAGCAACGATAACATCTCCGATGTTTCCGCTTCTTCTAAAAGAACCACCAAGGACTCTGATACACATAATTTCCTTAGCGCCTGTGTTGTCAGCAACTTTAAGTCTTGTTTGAGGTTGTACCATATTTCTCCTCCTATTTCGCTTTTTCTACGATTTTTACAACTCTGTGATATTTTTCTTTTGAAAGTGGACGAGTTTCCATAATAAGAACTGTATCGCCAACTCCACATTCATTGTTTTCATCGTGTGCTTTGAATTTCTTTGATTTTTGAACGACTTTTTTAATTTTTGGATCCTTAACTCTGTAAGCAACTTTGACAACAACAGTCTTATCCATTGTGCCAGCACTTACAACAACGCCTTGTCTTGTATTTCTCAAATTTCTACTTTGTTCCATCGTTGTTTCCTCCGTTTGCTATCTCTTTTTCTCTAATAGCAGTTTGAACTCTAGCAATTTCTTTTCTTACATTTCTAATTGCAAGTGGGTTTGCCAAGTTTCTAGTAGCATGTGAAAAACGAAGATTAAAGAGTTCATTCTTAAGTTCTTTAAGTCTTGCGTTTAACTGCTCTAAGTTCAACGTTTTAATTTCTTCATTCTTCATTCTTCTCACCACCTTCTACAGTAGTAGCAGTTTCCTTTTTGATAAACTTTGTCTTGCATGGAAGTTTATTTCCAGCAAGTCTAAGAGCTTCTCTAGCATTTTCTTCAGAAACTCCTTCGATTTCAAAAAGCACTCTACCTGGTTTTACAACTGCAACCCAGAATTCTGGATTTCCTTTACCTGAACCCATACGAGTTTCAGCAGGTTTCTTTGTAACTGGCTTGTCTGGGAAAATCTTAATCCAAACCTGTCCACCACGCTTAATGTATCTTGTAAGAGCGATACGAGCAGCTTCGATTTGGTTTGATTTAATCCAGCAAGGTTCTGTAGCAATAATTCCGTATGTTCCGAAAGCAAGAGTATTTCCTCTCATAGCCTTTCCGGTCATTCTGCCACGCATAACCTTTCTTCTTTTAACTCTCTTAGGCATTAACATTGTTCTTGTCCTCCTTTATGGATTGTTTAGACAAAATTTCGCCTTTATAAATCCAGCATTTGATTCCAAGTTTGCCATAGTTTGTGTAAGCAGCAGATGTAGCGTAATCAATATCAGCACGAAGAGTGTGAAGTGGAAGAGATCCTTCCATATACTTTTCTGTTCTTGCGATAGTGTTTGCTCCGTCGATAACACCGCTAACTTGAACTTTGCAACCTTTAGCCCCTGCCTTCATAACTCTTTGCATAGCTTGTTTCAAAGCTCTTCTCCAAGCAACACGTTTTTCGAGTTGTTGTGCGATAGAGTCTGCAACAAGTTGAGCGTCAAGGTCAGGTTTCTTAACTTCTTTAACATTCAATACAAGTGTTTTAACTGGACGAACGATTTTGTTCAAATCTTTCTTAATAGCTTCGATTCCAGCACCTTTTGTGCCGATAATCATACCAGGTTTTCCTGTATAAATGTCAATTTCAAGTTTGTTTTCAGTTCTCTTAATTTGAACTTCTGCGATACCAGCATTTGCATGGTTTTTCTTAAAGAATTCTCTAATATCATGGTCTTCTTTAAGGTTTGCGGCAAAATCTTCTTTTTTAGCATACCAAGTTGATTGCCAATCTTTGTTTATTCCAAGTCTAAGTCCGAATGGATTAACTTTTTGCCCCATTATTTTGCCTCCTTCAACTCGTCAAGAATAATTGTGATATGACAAGTTTTTTTCAAAATTCTATCTGCTCTTCCTCTTGCTCTAAAAGAAATTCTCTTCATAATAGAACCAGGTGTTGAATAACATTCTGCAACATAGAGATTGTCTGATGAAAGACCTTTGTTGTTTTCAGCATTTGCAATAGCACTCTTCAAAACTTTCAAAGATTCAGCAGCACCACTTTGAGGCATATAGCTCAAAATTGCAACAGCTTCGTTAGCTTTCTTTCCTCTGATATTGTCAAGAACAATTCTAACCTTTGATGAACTCATGCGAACATCTTTTGCAATAGCATAAGGACGATTGTCTTTATTTGCGGCTCTTTTTTCAGCCTTTTGTCTAATTCTTGTAGCCATCTTCCACCTCTTATTTCATTTTTGCGGCTTGTTTTTGTCCCGCATGTCCTTTGAAGGTTCTTGTCAAAGAGAATTCTCCAAGTTTGTGACCAACCATGTCAGCAGTAACATAAACAGGAATGTGTTTCTTTCCGTTGTGAACTGCAAATGTAAAGCCTACAAATTCAGGATAAATTGTTGAAGTTCTAGACCAAGTTTTGATAGGTTTCTTAACACCACTTTCAGCCATTTCGTTGACTTTCTTCATAAGTCTTGGGCTAACATAAGGTTTTTTCAATTCTTTACTCATTTTGGCCATCCTCCTAGTTTACTCTCTTAACCATCAAACGGTTAGATTTGTTTTTCTTCTTTCTTGTCTTAAGTCCAAGAGCAGGTTTGCCCCATGGTGTCATAGGTGACTTCATACCTACTGGGCTCTTTCCTTCACCACCGCCGTGTGGGTGATCGTTAGGGTTCATAACAACACCACGAACTGTTGGTCTAACTCCCATGTGTCTTGTTCTTCCAGCTTTTCCAAGAGAAACAAGTTCATGGTCAAGATTTCCAACTGTTCCGATTGTTGCTCTGCAAGTAAGGAGAACTTTTCTCATTTCACCTGATGGAAGTCTAAGTGTAGCATATTTGCCTTCCTTAGCCATAAGTTGAACTTCTGCACCAGCAGAACGAGCAAGTTGTCCACCTTTCTTTGGTTCAAGTTCGATGTTGTGAATAAGTGAACCAACAGGGATATCAGAAAGTGGAAGATTGTTTCCAACTCTGATTTCTACTCCGCTTCCGCTCATAAGAACATCACCAACTTTAAGTCCTACAGGAGCAATGATGTATCTTTTTTCTCCATCTTTATAAGAAAGGAGTGCGATGTAAGCAGTTCTGTTTGGGTCATATTCAATTGCAACAACCTTTGCAGGAATGTTGTCTTTATTTCTTTTGAAGTCGATAATACGATACTTCTGTCTGTTTCCGCCGCCGTGATGACGAACAGTAACTTTACCTTGTGCGTTTCTTCCAGCATGTTTTTTCTTAACAGCAAGGAGAGACTTTTCAGGTTCTTTCTTTGTCAATTCTTCAGTAGCAAGCTTTGAATAGAATCTTCTTCCTGCTGAAGTTGGATTACTTTTTATAATAGCCATTTTCTCCTCCTAATTAAGATAAACTTTCAAAGAATGCGATTGGCTTTGATTTTTCAGTAAGTGTTACGATTGCTTTTTTGTAATCACTTGTCTTGCCAACTGTTCTTCCTTGTTTTGTGTTTTGTGATTTTTTGTGTCCCTTAACGACACTTGTGTTAACCTTTGCCACTTCAACGTTAAACATTTTTTCAACTGCTTGTGCAATCTCAACTTTGTTTGCAGATTTTGCAACTACAAAACTGTAGATTTTGTTTTGAATACCTGCATAACTTTTTTCTGTAAGAAGTGGTTTCAAAATAACTTCATTTGCTTCCATTATGCGTTAGCCTCCTCTAAGAATTTGATTGCATCTTGTGTAAGAACAACGTTTTTGTTTGAAACAACATCATATGTGTTCAAAAGTTCAACGCTAACTGTGTTAAGATTTGGAATGTTGTTTGTTGCTTTAAGTTCTGCGTCTGTGTTGTTTGAACCAACAACCAAAACTGTTCCATCAAACTTAAATGCATTCAAGAAGTTTTGAGCATCTTTTGTTTTTGCACTAGGAACTTCAAACTTGTCAAGAACTGTAATTTCTTTCTGTGCAAGCTTTTGGCTAAGTGCAGACAAGAGTGCCAATCTCTTTGATTGTTTGTTTACTTTCTTTGAGAAATCTCTTGGCTTTGGAGCAAAAACAACTCCACCACCAATGAATTGAGGTCCTTTTGTTGAACCTTGTCTTGCTCTACCTGTACCTTTTTGTCTGTAAGGTTTTGCAGAGTGTCCTCTAACTTCACTTCTTGTAAGTGTGCTCTTGTTGCCTTGTCTTTGATTTGCATTATAAGCAACAACCACTTCGTGAATGAGAGGTTCGTTATATTCAACACCGAAAACATTGTCATTCAAATTTTGGCTTCCAACTTCTTCGGCTTTCATATTAAAAACTTTAACCTTTGCCATTTCCTCTCTCCTTATTATGCCTTAACAGATTGTCTGATTGTGAGGATTGCACCTTTGTTTCCAGGAACATTACCTTTAATCAAGAGCAAGTTTCTATCTGCATCGACTTTAACTATTTCCAAGTTTTGAATGGTAACTCTTTCATTTCCATATTGTCCAGGCATGTGTTTGTTTTTGAAAACACGTGATGGAGTAGAGTTCGCACTCATTGAACCAACTTCTCTATGAACAGGTCCTGTACCATGAGTCATCTTAAGTCTGTGTTGGTTCCATCTTTTGATTACACCAGAAAAACCGTGTCCTTTTGTAATACCCATTACATCAACCTTGTCTTTTTCATTGAAGATGTCAGCCTTAACAACTGAACCAACTTCCAAATTTCCGTCAAGAGCAAATTCTCTCAAAACTTTGCAAGGTTCAACTTTTGCTTTGTCAAAAATTCCTTTTTGAACTTTTGTCACATTTTTCTTCTTTTGGTCAAATGCACAAACAAGCGCTTCATAACCATCAACTTCTGTTGTCTTCTTTTGAACAACTGTCATAGGACCAGCTTCAACAACAGTTACAGGTATAACCAAACCATCGTCAGTAAAGACTTGTGTCATACCGAGTTTTTTACCTAATATAGCTTTCACTTCTCTTTACCTCCTTACAGTTTGATGTTAATCTCAACACCTGCAGGCAATTCAAGTTTCATAAGAGCATCAATTGCCTTGTTTGTTGGATTGTAAATATCAATCAATCTTTTGTGGGTTTTACTTTCAAATTGTTCTCTTGAATCTTTATACTTGTGAGGAGAACGGATCACAGTTACCACTTCTCTATCAGTTGGAAGTGGGATTGGGCCAGAAACCTTTGCACCATTCTTTCCAGCAGTTTCGATAATTCTCTTACATGCTTCATCAATGAGTGTGTGTTCATAGGCTCTAAGTTTAATTCTCATTTTTTGTGTTGCCATCTTTTCTTTTTACCTCCTGTAATAGCAAAACCAATATGTTGCATTTTTTTAATCGGTGTTTCATGTTTTTGTGCAACTGCTTGTTCCCACAACAAACTTTCTTGCACTGTCGAACACTACCCCGCGTGTGTCATGCTGTATGACTTAAAAAAATGTCATCTTGGGCGCCTCGGCATCTAGGCCGAAACTCTGGTCCATGCAAATTTTCTTATCGTCGCTTGTATGACGAAAGTAACCTTGCACTTCTTCCCATAAATAACAGCACTTGTATTATAGCAAACCAGTCCACCTTTGTCAAGGCTTTTTCAAAAGAAAAAATCAAAATAGCAAAATATTTTCAAGCCAAACTTTCTGCCCCAAACAGACACAACAAATCACTCATTATAATAGAAAAAGAAAATGTAGCCAGAAATAAAAAAAGATAAGTCTCAAAAACTCACCTTTATTTCTCCCCTTTATTATATAATAAATAAAATATATTAAAAATTATTTTTCTATATATTTTTCAGCAGTCAAATTTGTGAAATAACTTCTCGCTTTTGCAGCACATCTGTCAAGATTAACTAAACTTGTATCCACAACATCAGCCACTTCCATTTCACCCATATTATCAAATTCTTTCAATACACCCTTTTTGAAATCAGAATTGCTTAAACATGACTTTGGCATTTTTTCACAAAAGAGTTCATAATTTTGAAATCTTTTTGACAAGTCAATTTTGTGCAATATTTTTGCAGTAATTATTTGCATATTTTTATCATTCAAAATATTGTCAATTTCTGAAGTTGTAACATCCCCTTTTATTTTAGGCAATTTCAAAAAACCTTCACCATGTGCAATAAAAACAGAGCATTCTTTACCCAAATGTTCACTTTTTTCAATCACGGCGTAACAATTTTTAAACATCCCATTTTCAATTTTTCTAATTTCACACCTTGAAGAATTTGAAATTGCAATTTCATTCCTTGTATTTATTCCCAAAATAAAATATTGCCAATCACAATTTTCTTTTATATATTTAATAGGAAAATTATCCCAATTTTCTTGTGACAAAAAATCACTCAAAATGAGTGCCCTTGTTTTGTTTATATCTTTAACCAAATTTACTTTTTCACTACTTAATTGCCAATATTTGTTCATTTCTATTTCTCCAGCGGTGCCTATTCTAGCATTAAACATTATGCTTGTCAATAGTAAAAATCAAAATATTTTGTCGAATTTGAAGAAAACAAAAACAATTTTTATTTTTATTATAGATAATGAAATTTTTAATGATATAATATAAACAAATCGGAGTGTAGCGCAGTGGTAGCGCACACGGTTCGGGACCGCGAGGTCGTGAGTTCAACTCTCACCACTCCGACCAAAAAAAGATATGGCATAAATCACCATATCTTTTATTATTAAATTTTTGGCAAAATATCGCGGCTGTTATGATTGCTAATGCAATCGCATCATAAATGATGCACCGCAAGGCAAAAGAAAAAAATAAAGCACGACATCTCTGTCATGCTTCTTGGCTCCGGAGAAAGGGTTCGAACCTTCGACCTTGCGGTTAACAGCCGCCTGCTCCACCGCTGAGCTACTCCGGAATATCAACGGTTACGTGCTATATTTTAGCAAATCGAAACCGTTATGTCAACAATTTTTTATAATTTTTTTATTTATTTCAAATTTATTTCCCTTTAGTCATTTCTTCAATTCTTTTTTGTCTCAAAGCTTCAAGTCTTTTGTTTGTTTTTTCATTCAATTCTTGATTATCTGCTTTTGACTTATTCAAGTTTGCATCAACAATTTTCTTTGTTATTGAAGAAATTGTGCTTATTCTATCAATACCTTCTTCTGTCGTCTCCAACCTAATTCTATCTATAAAACCATCTACAAGCACTTTTTTAAGTCTATCTGCAAATCCTTCACGCAAAAACACTTCCTGCGGTATAGCATTCAAATAAGAACTAAAATCATGTCCACCAAAAGCCTTCAACGTCTTTGGATTAAGATCTCTCGTCCACATTTTAACCTCTTCACAAATTTTATCTTCAAGAGCTTTCCCTACATAAACTTTGTTTGACGTTGTTTCATCTTTTTCTATTATATAAAAATATGTAAATTTCGTTGTAACACTTGTAACACACACTCTTTTAAGTAAAAAGAGATTTTCCGGCACAGAAACATTTCTATTCACTTCATATGGTCTGCTTATATAATGCCAATCCATGCTGTCAGTTCTAAACCATTCGCCACTCTTGATCGCATCAATAACTTCGTCATAATTACAACATTTTATTACGTTATAACACCTTCCACTATACACATGTCTCATATGCACCTCACTTCATTATTATATCATACATCAAAATTGATGTCAATGTTCAAAAAAAAGAGACCGTAATCCCCTTTTTATTACATATTGCATTCTGGCCCAAGTGCAAAAAACACATCTTGAGCAGTCACATCTTTCACTTTTTCAACATATTTTATTTCTTTATTTTTGATTTTTTCTGCTTCTTTTTCACTTTTTGCAAAAAACATTTTTTCATCATATTTTTCCACAATCTGTGCAAATCTATATGCTTTTTTGATGTTTTGAATTGATTTTACATCCGCCAATCTCAATGCTTTTGCATCCTTTAACGTAAGTCCATGTCTTGTATAATAAGACAGCATATCTCCATTTTCTCTTACTCTGTTAAGTCTATCATAATTTTGATAATCCACAAAGTTGAATGCCAAAACATCTTTTTGCTTGCTTTTCCCCATTGGTTTGTTTATCAAATCATTTTCCACAACAAACTTATCAAGTTCTTCAATATTGTCAAATTTTTTGCAAGTATCCAAATCAATCACACCTCTCCATTCAAGGTCATAGGCATAAGCAAGATATTGACAATGGGCTTTTGCTTCTTGATATGTTTTCATTCCCAAAAGTCCACAAATGTCTTCCTCATCAAAGTCGCCTGTATCAATAGCAGTTTCAACTCTTGATTTCAACTCTTTTAATGGAGAATTTTTAGCTTCTTTTGAGCTCATTTTCTTGAGCTGCGTAATCAAATAATCATAAGCCATAAAATGATCAAACATTGAATTAAGCGCATCGTATGGTGACACATCTTCAAGACTTATTTTTGTTCTATATAACCTAGCATTGAAAATGTTTACATAGACGAATGCATAATCCACATCAATAACTTTGATTACGCAGTGGTCGCCAGCAACCATAAAATATTCAGAAAAATTGACAATATCTTTGCTCACCATGTCATAAATTCGATAATTATCTTTGCGATAACAACAATCTAAACATTCCAAAACTTCATCCATAAGAAAAACTCCTATGCCTAATGATATCACGGCATAAGGAGTTTGTCAATATTAAATATTTTCAGTAAGGAACATCGTTTTGAATGTATTGTTTCTTTCAAACAACTCTTCAAATGTCCCACTATCAATGATTTTGCCGCCATCCAAGAAGTAAATTTTGTCAACATCTCTAATTGTTGAAAGTCTGTGTGCAACAATAACAATTGTGCTTTTTCCTTTCAATCCATCAATGCTCTTTTTGACTTCTTCTTGTGCAAAGTTATCAAGTGAGCTTGTGCTTTCGTCAAAGATGATTATATTTGACAATCTCAACATTGCTCTTGCGATCGCAAGTCTCTGTTTTTGTCCACCAGAGAGTTTTATTCCACTTTCGCCAACTCTTGTATCAATTCCTTTTGGCAAACTATCCACAAATTCGTCCAAAGATGCTTTTTTGATTGCTTCATGAATTTCGTCATCGGTAGCATCTCCTTTTGCCAGCAACAAGTTTTCTTTGATTGTCATATCAAAGATGTATGGAAATTGATTTACCAAAGAGATTGTGTCTCTCAATGTTTCTTTACTTAATAACTTAATATCAACACCATCAATAAGCACTTGACCTTCGTCTGCTTCATACATTTTGCTCATCAAATTCAAAATTGTTGACTTTCCGCTACCACTTTTCCCAACAAATGCAACCGTTGTATTTGGTTGGATTTTAAATGACAAATTGTCAAAAATTTTGTTCTCCGAAACCAATTTTTTTGCAGATTTATAATTTCTGGCCTTGTGTTCTTTTCGCTTTTTCTTATCTAACAAATCGTCCGCTTTTATTTCTTCATATTCGTATTCTTTAAATGTGTAAGAAACATTCTTAAATTCAATTTCGCCTACAACATTTTCAAGTGTTACATCCCCAAATTTTTCAGTAACAAATTCGTCCTCATCAAAGAGTGAAAACATTCTTTTGTGACAAACTTTGATTGTAACGAATGTATTTGCAATGTTCCCAGCATTGAAAACAACTCCCCACAATGAATCTCTATTTGAGTAAACAATCATAAACGATGCCAGAGTCAAAGTTCCCTTATCCATCAACCAAATGCCAAACACCAAAGTGCACAAAATTCCAATAGCAATAATGAAGTTTCTTATTGACCAAAAATTCATATCTGTTACATCAAGTTTGTATCTATGGTTTCTGTAATCTTCATAGTAGGACTTTGAAACTTCAGACAATTTTCCTTCCAAACCGAGTGATTTAATATCCTTTTCACTGTGGACAATTTCGGTCGTAAGAGAGTGAACTTTATCATTCTTACGCCTTACAACCCACTTGTTTCTTCTTCTAATTTTAACACGTTTAAACTCGATAATTCCAGCTATAACAGCAAGTCCAACCAAGACAAGAGCGATCCACAAATTGAGCGTCATAATGTAAATAAGCATGATCGATGCGGTGACGATTTCCATAATCATATCAACAAGACTTGAAAGGTTGTCCACAATTTGTGCAGGGTCTTCGACAATTCTTTGAACAAATGTTCCTGTGTCATGATCATTATAGGTTTTTGAATTAAGTTTGAAAGCTTGTTTTGCCAAATCAAGATTCAAATCAGACATAATCCTGTTTGAATACTTGAAGTAAATCAAGTTGATAAAATACCAGCAGATACGCTGAAAAATCGAAATCCCAACAACTCCAAGCATCAAATATATTGCTTTTTGAAAGTTTGGAATTGTGATTGTTTCAATAGCATTCGCCATCAAAATCACGCGAAATATATCGCACACACTTGCTACTGCTGTAAGCAAAATATAAACAAAAATCCAGCCTTTGTATCGTGCCAAATAGCTCCCAATATTCAACTTTTTCTGCTTGTTCTGTTTATTTTTCATAAAAAATACCTCCTTATTTTTTGAGAATACGAAGGTCTTTTTATTTAGCAATCACCATTATATTTGACAAAAAAAGGCCAATCGTATCATAAATTTTAATTGATTGATAAAGTGTTTTTCCATTAAATAGCATCTCTCTCGGCCTCCTTTTGTTAAATTTCTTTAAGTTTCGACAGGCTTAATATACCATTATAACAATCGTTTGTCAACACCTTTTTTCAAAATAATAAAAAACCAATCATTTTGTGATAGGTAAATTGTTAAATCTGAAATTTGATTTAATAAAAAATTTATACAAAAATATTATATAAAAATTCAAAATATAAAACAAAAAAGCACCCTCATGCGGATGCTTTGATGATTAACCAGCAGTGTTCTATTTTCCCAGGCCGTCGCCAGCCAAGTATCTTCGACGATGAAAAGCTTAACTTCTGTGTTCGGGATGAGAACAGGTGGACCTTTTCTCTATCGCCACTGGCTATGTTATAATAACATTTCCTTTCTAAAAAGTCAATGATATTAACATAATATTTTGAATATTGCTAAATTTTGAAAAAAGGAGGATAGGAAGTAGCAATATTCAAACAGAGATCAAATTCTCTGACAACTACACACTTAGAAGGAAGCAAAAATGGAAATCTTAAGCAATTTGAAACAAGTTCAAATTCGCATGACTTAATATTTCACTAAATCCGTGATTAAGCCCTCGACCTATTAGTATCGCTCAGCTCAATGCCTTTATATATACGCACTTACACATGCGACCTATCAACCTTGTGGTCTGCAAGGGGTCTTACTAACTTATGTTATGGGATATCTAATCTTGAGGCAAGCTTCACGCTTAGATGCTTTCAGCGTTTATCTCAACCGCACATAGCTACCCAGCTGTGCCACTGGCGTGACAACTGGTGCACCATCGGTGCGTTCACTCCGGTCCTCTCGTACTAGGAGCAAACCCTCTCAAATATCCTACGCCCACGATAGATAGGGACCGAACTGTCTCACGACGTTCTGAACCCAGCTCGCGTGCCACTTTAATCGGCGAACAGCCGAACCCTTGGGACATACTACTGCCCCAGGATGTGACGAGCCGACATCGAGGTGCCAAACCTCCCCGTCGATGTGAACTCTTGGGGGAGATCAGCCTGTTATCCCCGAGGTAACTTTTATCCGTTAAGCGACGGCAATTCCATACTCAACCGCCGGATCACTAAGCCCTAGTTTCCTATCTGCTCCACTTGTAAGTGTCGCAGTTAAGCTCCCTTCTGCCTTTGCACTCTATACAGATGGTTTCCAACCATCCTGAGGGAACCTTTGGACGCCTCCGTTACATTTTAGGAGGCGACCGCCCCAGTCAAACTGTCCATCAGACACTGTCCACTGCCCGGATTCACGGCACAATGTTAGAATTCCAAATCACAAAGAGTGGTATCCCAAGGATGGCTCCACAGATCCTAACGAACCTGCTTCATAGCCTCCCACTTATCCTGTACATCATAATTCAAAACTCAATGTCAAATTACAGTAAAGCTCTACGGGGTCTTTCCGTCTAGTCGCGGGTAATACGCATCTTCACGCATACTTCAATTTCGCCGGATCTCCTGTTGAGACAGCTCCCAAGTCGTTACGCCA
>ULWY01001375.1_pt1 | contig 22526 bp, 20 predicted proteins | sample 1960761 | NCBI WGS metagenome assembly ULWY01 (sample SAMEA4835824, study PRJEB28245) | human gut metagenome | biome: gut microbiome; material: fecal sample | place: Denmark | collected 2008 | reverse complement strand
TCATTCCAGGTGTCCAGCTCTATCTCGATCCAGTCCTGTGCTACCTCTCCAAAGAAATCTTCAAGGCGGCTAAGAGCCTGTTTCTCATCATCATAGGCAACCGTTCCCAATACCTTCATAGAGGACAAAATGCTGCTTTTCTCTTCTTCCGTCAGGACTTTCTTATTTAATACAAAATCAGGAAGCAGGGAAATTCCACCTCCCCTGCCTCTGGTTGCATATATTGGTATTCTGGCTTCAGACAGCTTCTCAATATCACGATTTATCGTTCTTACCGAAACTTCCAGCTTATCAGCTAATTCTTTCGCTGTCATGCTGTCTCTTTCCATTAACAGATATACAATCTGAAACAATCTGGCTACCATACAATACCTCATTTTTTACCGTTTTTATCGGATGGCAATATAGATATCTATATCCTCCATCGTTCTATATTCTTCGAAATCACCTGTATAGGTTCTATCCAGAGGAATATTCCATATTTCACCCCATGCCTTGGAAACCGCCTCTACATAATCCCCATGTATCTGGAACTTTGCATATTTTCCCGCAGGGATCACCTTAATAACCTGCTCACCCGAAGCACATGCCTTACTTACTTCGAACCCGGCTGTCACCTGATAGCCTTTTTCATCATAATCTGAATACAGACCAATAGCATAAGTATTGACTCTGTTCCTGGTTCCACTTACATTCTCCGGTGTATACAGTTTCTGCCAGAGCCCGCTGATGACATCGCCCATCTTCGGGTCATCATTACTCGTTCTTCCGGCAAATCCTACTATGGTTTTCTCTTTCAGTTCTACAATTTCATAATTCATTTTGAATCCTCCTGGACATATTTTATTTTTGTTTACGTCCAAAGGATATCATTCTATATATGACATAGTATGGCATATTTAAAGGAAAAGTCAAATTATTTATTGTTAATCAACTGCAAGAATTTTTCTGCCTTTTCTTCCCCGATCCACTCTGTTATGCGGGCAATCACTGCTTTTTGTTTCTCCTTCATGAATTCCTCTGTATAAGTACGCATATACTGAATCTGACGTTCATTGAACTGCCCCATCAGACATTCATCAACCAACACTTCCTGATAATATTTATAATGTCTATGCATGCCATCACATAACTCATTCCAGTGTTTTTTTGCCGACTCATAATCTTCTTTACGTAAATCCGCAAAAATCATGTACTTATAAATATCTCTGTAAAATCCTCTGCAATAAGGAATTAATTCTTTCTTTTCACAGAACTTTTCCATTAATCCAATTCCCCATTCAGCAAATAAAATGGTATTTTCAGGAGTATCTCTCTTTGCCATATCTTCTACTGCATAAAGTATTTCCTTATTTATGACGCGAGCCATATTCTGCAGGTTATGAACAACAACAATCTTCATGCTCTCCAATCCCTGTTCTGAACTTGCCACCTGCGCCAGGATACTCTCCTGTAAACGATTACTTTTTACACTTGGTAGTTGAGCTATGTGTTCTCTTGCACTGACATAGTCCTTTTCATGAATATAAATCCAAGCCAGTGCGAAATGTGTCCTTTCTATCCATTCCTTTTGACTGCAAAAGCGAATTACCTGCATGCCTGAACTAATAGCCTTATCCCTTCTGCTTTCCCAGTTGCAGCTAAATCCTTCATAATCTACATAGCGGCTTAAATCTGCTGTGCGTTCAATAAGACATGTTGCGATTACCATATTACCCAGATTTTTACTCAGTTCCTTTTCAAGATAATTACATTTCTCAAGAGCTGCAATTTTAGGATCTGTAAACTTTTTTTCCAATTCAAGATACATATTATTGATCTGTTTTAATTGGGAAGTATCATGTTCTTTACTTTCAAGCCCAAATAACATATCTGTAGAGACAGATAAAACCTGTGCTATCGGAACAATCATGGAAATATCCGGCATTCCTGAACCAGACTCCCATCTACTGACTGCCTGAGAAGTTACTCCAATCTGATTTGCCAACTCTTCCTGCGTAAACCCTTTTCTCTTTCTTGCCGTTTTAATATTATCTCCAATATTAATCATTGCATATGTCCTCCGTTTCCCGGTACCGTAAATAAAATGTATCATTAGGGAAACTTAAATACAAGCAATGTCCCATGTATATATCCCCAATGGAGCATTGTACTTCTGCTTCAAATAATAGAATATCAAAAAAGAATTTCCTCATTCTGCTGAAAATATGTCATCTACGTTTCATAACATTTGTGCTACAATAAAGTGTATTAGGGGATTTACACACAAAAGATTCGCTGAATCTATCATAAAATAATTGGAGGAAATGATTATGCTTTGTATAAAAAACGGACTGATCCATGATGCTGTATCAGCCACTCCTTATGTAGGTGATATTTTAGTAGAAAATGGTAAAATTACGCAGATTCTTCCTGCAAACAGTTGCAAAGACGCTGAGACAGTGATTGATGCTACCGGGCTTAACGTTTATCCCGGTCTGGTAGATGCGCACAGTCATCTTGGATTGGACGGATATGCCATTGGTTTTGAAGGACAGGATTATAATGAAATGAATGACATCCTCACTCCACAGCTTCGTGCCATTGACGGCATCAACCCACAGGATGAGACTTTACAGCTTGCCCTGGAAGGCGGTGTAACATGTGTAGGTACTGGTCCTGGAAGTTCTAATGTTCTAGGTGGTATGTTCGTTGCCATGAAGCCCTTTGGCCGCAGAATAGATGACATGATTGTCAAGTTTCCTGTTGCCATGAAATGTGCGTTTGGTGAAAATCCCAAAAGATGCTATAAAGACAAAAACAATTATTCAAGAATGTCTACTGCTTCCAAACTTCGTGAAATGCTTTTTAAAGCAAGAGAATATCAGGCAAAGTTAGATGCTGCCGCAGAAGATCCTTCTAAAAAGCCTGCTTATGATATGAAATTAGAAGCCCTTCTTCCCGTTCTGCGCAGGGAAATTCCTCTAAAGGCTCATGCCCACAGAGCAGATGACATTTTCACAGCAATCCGCATTGCAAAAGAATTTGATGTAAAACTTACTATTGAACATTGTACAGACGGTGCTCTGATCGCAGAAGATCTGGCAAAAGAAAATTATCCGGTTGCAGTTGGTCCTTCTTTTGGACACGCTACCAAATATGAATTAAAAAATAAATCCTTCAAGACACCCGGCATTTTATCAAAGGCTGGTTGTCAGGTTTCTATCATTACAGACGCTCCTGTCATTCCACAGCAGTATCTTTCACTTTGTGCCGGACTTGCAGTAAAATCAGGCATGGATGCTTTTGAAGCATTAAAAGCCATTACCATTCACCCTGCAAAGCACCTTGGCATTGCCGACAGAGTAGGAAGTATTGAGGTTGGAAAAGACGGCGACTTTGTCATTAGTGATGGTAACATCATGGATTCTGCCACAAAAGTAAATTATACTATTGTAAATGGTACGGTTGCTTTTTCTCAGGTTGATTAATATACCCGATAGATTTAGTCATATCTGGAAATTGTTGCAATGGCTGTGGTTCCTGTGGCTCTTATACGCCGATTCAGGGGTCACCCGATCTTAAGTATCCGGTGAACAGGGTGAACAAGGGTTTCAGGGTCCACAGGGCGAAAAAGGTGACACTGGTGAAACACCTGCAATTACTGTTGTAGAAGATACCCCCATCAGCTACAGATTAAACTTTAAAACAACCACAGAAGACATTACAACGCCCAACCTGTTTAAACCTCTTGACGAATATCATGTAGATCTCTCCGCTTCCGGCAGTACACTGAATATTCCCTTAGGAAGCCTGATCCTGACCTACCAGAATACTACTTCCTCATCTGTGCGAATCAGTGTGGCTGCCAAACTCTGGTCGCTGTGTGAGATCCACTCCTTTATCTCTAACGGAGGTGCCAGAACCTCTATCTGGGTACAATAGAGTGAAACCAATGTCAGCTATGAAGCACCTGCCACTTAAAATACGTGTTCTTCTTTCCCTCAAGGATCTAAGAATACAGGCAATGCAATCCACGCATTGCCTGTATTCATATGTTAAACAGTGACATTTGCTCGTATTTTTGAGGGAACTCATGAAGATACTGAAAACACTCTTTGACCTGATACATCATTCCATTTTTCACACATACTTCCTTAAAAATCTCCAGCAGCTTCTCATTATTGGGACTTGGAATATCATATGCATTTCCATAGGTTCTGATATATTTATTCTTTACACCCGGAAAATGTTTATCCAGTGCTTTATAAAAATACTCTCTATCACCATCCCTCAATGTAACTCCCATTCCAAAGCATATAATGCCTTTTACTCCCGCTTTTACACAATACTCAAGGATTCCCCTGATATTTTCTTCTGTATCATTAATAAATGGCAATATAGGAGTAAGCCATACAATAGAAGGGATTCCAGCTTCCTTAAATTGCAGCAGAGCTTTAAAACGTTCTTTGGTTGTGGAAACATTTGGTTCCAGTATCTTGCAGAGCGTTTCATCATAGGTCGTTATTGTCATCTGGACAACTGCTTTGGATTTGTCGTTAATTGATTTTAACAAATCCATGTCTCTAAGTACTCTGGTTGATTTTGTCTGAACTGCTACACCATACTCGTATTGGTCTATTAACTCCAGACACTTGCGGGTAAGTTTCAGACTTTCTTCTATATGAAGATATGGATCACACATAGCTCCTGTTCCGATCATACATCTTTTACGTTTAGATTTTAATGCCCTTTCCAAAAGCTGTGGTGCATTTATCTTCACTTCAATGTCTTCAAATTCGTGCGTAAAACCATAGCACCTACTCCTGCTGTCACAATAAATACACCCATGTGTACAGCCACGGTAAATATTCATACCATTATTACTGGAAAGTATTCCTTTTGCTTCTACAAAGTGCATCCCCTTCACGCTTCGCTTTCTTCAATATTAAAAGTGTTTTTATTATAACACTTTTAATACGCCAACTGTATGTCATATTTATTATGATATTTTCTTATATGCCAAATGGTTTTGTACTATTTTGTTTCATATCCTGCCATCCAACTTCGGTATATATTCTGTTCCATTCTACATAACTCTTATATTCAATCGTGTCTTGCTCGCCCCTTCATCACTATGATAAACTGATCATCCATTTACGCTTTCTGAAAATAACAAGTGATACAACCAGTCTGAATATTTCTTCTGTGGTAAGCAATGTGTATACACCCACGATTCCCCATTGGAATACATATGCAGCAAGCAAACACAAAGGAATTCCAATACACCATGTGCCAATAATATCAATGATCATTATGATCTTGGTATTTCCACCACTTCTTATGATACCTCCACCAAGGATCATATTTTCAACCTTGATCGGAGCATACAAAGCAAAGACAACAAGAAGAATTTTTCCAAGTTCTCTTACGTTGTGATCCACACGATACAATCTGGTATATTCTCCCGCCAACAATATTAGCATTGCCGATACAAACACTGCACCTATTAACCCCGCGATCATAATTTTCTTGGATTCATTATATGCATTATCATACTCTTTCTTTCCAAGTCTCTTACCAACCATAACACCGGCCGCAGCTGACAAACCGCTCAATGCGCCTATAATAAGTCCCTGAATCGGGCACGTAAGAGTGTAGGCTGCAAGGTTTGCGGTGCCAAGATGCCCATACACCGCAGACTCCACATTCTGTCCCAGACTCCAAAGGAACTCACTGACCAGAATCGGCATGATCATAATAAGATAATCTCTAATGGTAATCTTCTTGAAACGCGGTGACAATATTGGTTTATCCCCATCCTTTTTAACACAAATAACAAATCCAATAAAGATGAACAATAAATTAAACACCTGCGAAACAAACGTGGCAATTGCTGCACCTTTTACCCCCATAGACGTAAATCCAAGTTTTCCAAATATCAGCACATAATTAAGTCCTGTATTTACAGCTACAGCCCCAAAACTTGCTAAAAATGGTATTGTTGCATGCTCCTTACAGCGCAGCCACGCGGATAAAACGGTACTTATTGCCATTGGAATATATGAAAATGCTACAATTCGAAAATATACCGCACCTACGTTTATAATACTTATATCCTTAGTATATAACCCAAGAATCTGTGCCGGGAAAATTCCTGATGCAAACAAGAACAATACAGATATTATAATTCCGAAAATGAGACTAACATCAAAACTGCTCCAAGCCTCTTTAGCATCATCTGCTCCGATAAACTGTGCTATTAATATCCCTGCGACAGTACTTACTGCACCAAGCACCACTGAAAAAATCAAAGAAAAATTACCACATAGTCCGACTGCTGATATATTAGCCTCTCCCAGCTGACCAATCATTATCTGGTCAATAATTGAAAATGATGCCTGCAGCATGCTTTGCAATGTAACAGGAATCGCTATTTTGCATAATGATTTTATAAACTCTGACATTATAGTTTCCTCGTACTTCCCCTTTTTATAAGTTTTACCGGAAGAATGATTTCGGCATCGCAATTTCTTCCGTCACGCATTGCCTCTATACATTCTATTGCAGTTTTTGCCCTGAGTGACGCATCCTGATGAATCGTAGTCAGAGCCGGGCTGCTTTCTCTACTTGCCATATTATCATCGAAACCTATTATCTGCATCTCTTGTGGGATTTGAAGACCCCTTCCTTGCAAAAAACGCATAAACTCAAGTGCATAATAGTCAGACACTGCAAAAATTGCAGTAATGTTACAATTTAAAAATTCTGAGAATTTTACCTGATAAAAGTGCAATCTTTCCTTTTCTGTATTTGGGATCTGCCAGATCAAAGTCTCACCTGGTGCAAAAGCTTCACAAAAACCGTCAAGTCGTTCTTTGTCCATGCATATATAATTGTCCGATATGCACAATGCTTTTTTATGTCCCAGCTCTTTGAAGTATTTTCCTGCCTGATAACCTCCATCATAGTGATCAATTACAAGATTAACAACTTTTGAACATTTTTCAAAATATCCATCATATACAACAAAGGATATCCTCATCTGATTTCGAAGTTCTTCATAATCAGCTTCACAAAACCCCATGAGAATCAGACCATCCATATTCCACATTGAAGCAAAAACCGGGATTTCACTGATATCTGCTGTTATTTTTATCATCAGAAAATATCCTTTTTCATTTACCTCGTGGGAAAGGGCATTTAATGATGACATTACAAATCCATCTTCTAAAACCCTGCCCTCATACTTAACATGGTCATTTATCACCACTCCAATGATTCTTGAATTATTTCTTGCAAGCAAAATACCTGCCATATTAGGGATATATCCTGTCTTTTCAAGCTCCTGCTGGACTCGTTTTACTGTTTCGTCCGAAATTTTGCTGGTTTTACCATGAATTACTTTTGAAACAGTCGCTGTACTAAGCCCTAATGCATCTGCGACATCCACGATCCGAACCCTGTTCTGTCCCATATCCATTCCTTCTTTTTCCCGATATTCTAATTAAATAGTATAATAGAAATACGGATTTTACAAAGGTTAAACGCATACCCCGTTACAAAATTCAAAACTGATTTTTGTAACATTTTACTATATAAGAAAAATAGCTACAGAAACTCGATATGCATGAGGTCAAAGTGAAAACCTTTGTGCAGCCGATTTAATTTGATTAGACTGGCCAGCATGTTCTCTTGACACGCGGCTGTCAGCATTTGTCCAGTTGAGATCATCATCCGTATAGGGTTCTGTTGGTTCTATTTCAAATATGTCACCCCCTGTAATTTGTACAATTTTCTCAGCAACATTTTTTGTATTTCCTGTAGCAGAATAATAAACAACCTCCCCTTTTTATTTCAAAATAAAGTATAAAGAAAACGAGCCTCCATTAGAAGTCTCGTTTTGTTATCCAGTATGAACCTTTTGGTTTGTTCTTATATGCAGTTTTTACTTCACTTTGTTAATAGCCTTTATAAGACGCTTCACCAGCTAAATCATTCAGTGTAACCTTTTCCTTTTTAGCCAGTCTATGATGAATAGATACCGCTATACAAAATGGTTTTCTCGAAATTTCAGTTCTGGCACAGCCACGCAGTTTCAACATTGTTTCATCAAACACTCCTGCGATCACATCTATATTCTGTCCCATATTTGCCAGAATTTTCCGGGCATTCTCAGGTGTATTCTCAAATGTAGTAAGTTGAAACTTCATATCCGGATAGATCTTCTGTATCTTAGGCCATAGTTCCACAAAAATCTCTGGTGGCGTCATCGGGGATATTCCAACACGTATCACTTCATCATTATTATTCATTGCATTTTGTGCGCGAAGCAACGATTCCTTTGAATATTGTATTAAGTATTTTGCATCCTTATACAGTGATTTCCCCGCTTCCGTTACAACAAGCCCTCTGTGTGTGCGCTCAAAAAGCTATAATTTCAAACTATCCTCAAGAGAATTAATCTGTTTAATAACTGCCGGTGCACTAATATATAGTTGTTCTGCTGCCTTACTAAAACTTCCAGTATCTGCAACACAAATAAATGTTTCTAATTGAGGATTATACATCATACTAATAACCATACCTTTCTGTAACCTGCAAGCTATTGTCCATTCTTTTGCCCTTCCTTGTAGATTACTATTTTCTTAATAAGCTAAGAATGAAACCTTCTCCATTTATATTCTCATACATTTTGTCAAAAACACTTAATTATTATAACATCATCTCCATGTATCTACGGTATGTTTTAAACCCCATTGCTTCGTAGAACGCCAGTGCCTCTTCATTAAACTCCCACATATTCAGTTCAACACGATTCCATTCTTTTTCCTTAGCATAATTACGTATGAATGATATCATTTCTGATGCAATACCTTGTCTACGATAAACTTTATCTACACAGAATTCATCAATATCCAGGAAATCACGCTCATTCATAAAAGGATTTTGGGGTTTGTAGATATGATGGAGTACAGCAAAACCGCATATAATCCCCTCCGTTTCCGCCACAATGATCTCCTGTTCCGGATCATTCCAGATAGTATATATATGATCTTGTAATTCCTTATTAAAACCAGCTCTGAAAACTTCAGGTTTACCTTCTACATGGAGGTCGTTAACCTGTTTTCTCATTTCATTAACACGAATCAATTCATTTTCTTTTGCAAAACGTATAATCATCTGCTCACGCTCCTTTTTTAATACAGCTAAATCGGATAAAAAAGACCACCTATCCAAGCAATGGTAAGTGGTCAGCATATACCTTAATATAATTGTTGAACTATTTACTCATTCTTGCAATTCAAACATTTACGTACACAATTAAAACTATACATATTGATAAGGTGCATAGCATAAATTTCAGTATATGAATATTTGATTGCAAATCTATTCATGAGAAAACTCCTTTCAAAAATTATTGTACTTAGATTACGCCTGTATTCAAATAATGTCAATAGAATTACTGCTCTATTATTTTTTTATAAAACGAATTATCTGCTAACATTTGTTTAATTGATGCAAACTTACAATTACATAATTTTTCACACAGATCCAACACTTCATCATTATCATAGTTTTCTACTTCATATCGTTTAAAGCCATCCTCTAAATGAAATATAAAAACAACTTTATCCTCTGCCAAATATTCATTCCAGTATTCTACTTCCAAATAATTTTTTATAAAATCTTCCCATATCTGAGCATTCTCTTTTGAAAAAGTTACTTGATAATTACTTTCCACTTTTTCAATTACAAATCCTTTATCTTTTAAACTTAATATACTATCATCAATTCCCATCACATATGAATAATACATTCCCCTGCCTCCAAATATTCTAATTTTTAAAATCTTTTGTATTTCACCATTATAAAGTTTAGGCAACAGCTTCATTATAAGTTTCGGCAAAATAATATACAAATCTATAAATGAAAAATTTTAATAAAAACTAGTTTCTATCATAGATTGCTTCCATCTAAATACTGGATTGCTGTTAAAATTAAAGATAAACAACGTCTATAAAAATATTTATAATGTCTTTTATCTTGAATATCAATTTTTGTAGTTTCATGATGTCGAATTCTAAAATTGTTACCAATCATGGTAAGCTCCTGAAACTCCTTTTTAAATAAATCTATAAATGAATCTTGACTATTACTCATGTCCATTATAATCTTATTAACCGACTTCTTTTTATCTATAGTCGGCGAGCAATAATATGTCTTTAATCTTTCAAACGCATCCCAAAGTTTTTCTACTGCAATTTGTAAATTATCTTCATCATAATATTTTGAAGCCTCTTGTAATAACTCTTTCAGTCCTACTTCTTCAATAGACATTAATGAATTTTTATTTATCTGAGTATCATATGTATTTGTTAACTTCCCCTCGTAAAGCTCAAATGATATCTCATTCAGTTTTAATATAGCATTAATCTTTGCTTCAAAATCAGCAGCTATACTATGTTTTGCAAAAAATTCTATTGCATCAAACACGCAAAACGGAGAACTAGAAAGTATAAATGCTTGTAAATCTGCCGTTTCAACATATTCTTTTTTATCATTATAACACTTTGGCACATAAAATTGCCTTATTTCACCAAAAACATCCTCAGCTACTGTTGTATTATAATTCCATCCCATTTCATCAGTCGCCTGGTATACGATATTATATTGCTCCAAAAACTGATAAATTTGATTTCTCGTTTTTCGTTTTATGGACAATGCTATCTCTTTTGCTTTTATTTCTTTTGCATTTCGTTGAGAATATGGAATAAACAACGTATTATCATCTTGCTGATATATTCTCCATCCATAAACATCACGATTGGATACTTTTTCAGCAGGGTAAATCTCATAGCCATCATTTTGTAATAGCTTGTTAATTGCCTCTAAAAATTCTTTCCAGTATCCCTTATCATATCGAACAGCAGGGTGAAATACTTCGCAAAGAAATCTTAGATATACTTCATCACTACCTTCTTGTAAATCGAATCTTTTGTCCTTAAAAACCCAGCAATATGGATAATCATTATCATTCACTGTATGTTGCCTGATATCCTGTTCTGCATTTGCAAATCTTGAATCACAACTTGGCATTTTTTCTAAATTATATAATCTTTTAAGAAAATCTATTTCTTCAAGACGACCATAATAGCAGTAATTAATGGTTTGGATTTGAAAAAAATTATCTATCTCCAATCCATTGTGAAATAAATCTAAAATATCTCGCTTTGTTATTTCTGTGATACGATTCACCACATTTTCTCCTTTCAAAGCATGTTCAACATTTATATATTGCTTTGTAAATATGTTAAAGAAAAGCACACCACTATTTTTAATAATACGCTCATCATTCTTAAATCACTTAAAATGCTTTGATTAATTAATATTATATCGTGAGCATAGCTCACTCAATGCATTTCATAAAATTACACTTGCAAGCAAGTAATTTTACTTCATTATATCACGATACATGTTAGGATCTAATAATTTTATTAATAAGTAAAGTCTTATGACTCTAAAGGGTTGCTCGTTTCTTTTTTTATGTCTATGATATCATACAAATACTTCTTACCATCATTTGCATGTCTAATTAATAGCGAAGCATGAAATACATTACACCTCTCAATATCCCCGTAATCCCCATAAACCGGAAGTGCAAATCGTTCCTATTATAAAAAAATGACAACAGAATAAATTTTGATTCTGTCGTCATTTTTATTAACTGCTGCGTCTGGATTTGTTTCTTTCACACTAACGTTCCCTTTCAAATCGGTTAGAAATCATCTCCCGGAGTTTTGATAAATTGCTGTCATCTGCTTTTCCAATATCTTTAATGCTGTACTCTTTTCCAAGCACATCATATTTTCCAAGTCCAAGCCTGTGATATGGTAATAATTCGTACTTTTCTACATTTTTGTACGGGATAATATAGTCAATGATTTTACTTATTTCTTCAGTTGAATCATTGACTCCCGGAATTACAGGAGTTCTTACAATGAATTTCTTATTGGGGAATTTTTGATAAGCTCTTATTGCATTCTCAAGAATCTGAGCATTATCTACCCCTGTCCATTCTGCATGTTTTTTTGAATCAATCATTTTAATGTCATGAATAACAACATCAACATGCACAAGTACTTTTTCTACATTTTCCCATGGAACATTTAACGCAGTCTCAATAGCGGTAGAATATCCATGGCTGTGTGCTGTTTTTAATAGAAGCGAAACAAACTCAGGTTGTAACAAAGGTTCCCCACCGCTTACTGTTATTCCTCCATTATTGGCTGAATAAAAGGCTATATCCTGATCAACCTCTTCGATTACTTCTTTTATGGAAAGGCTTTTACCGTAAGTGAAAATAGCCTTGCATGGACACAGAGAAGCCAGTTTCAAATCAATCCGGTCGCTTTTGGTCCAGTCAATTGATACCTTGCCATTTTCTTCATTCTTTAAAAAACATTCATCCGGAAAGGGCTTCTGCAAACATCTTCCGCACTTCTCATATCCTATACATTCCTTTTGATCAAAGGCAATCTCATTCTGCCTGCAAATACTTTCGGGATTGGAGCACCACTTACAATGTAAGGAACAGCCTTTTAAAAATACTGTTGTACGTACTCCGGGACCATCCTGGTAACTATAGTGTTGGATATTTATAACATTTCCTTTTACATCTTCTAAATTGTTATTTTCCATCCCACACCCCCCAGTTAAATTACATAATCACTGACTGTTGCTCTGAACGCTGAGACAACATTTGCACGGTATTCTTCAAATTCTTTACTCTTTCTGTCTCTGGGATGCGGAAGGTTGATATTAAATATTTTCTTTACTTTACAAGGTCTTGACTCCAAAACAACAATTCTGTCTGATAAATACACCGCCTCTTCAATATCATGAGTAACCATGATCATTGTTGTCTTGTTATACAGCCATATCTTTTCAAGTTCTTCCTGCATATTATACCTTGTCAAAGCATCAAGGGCTCCAAGCGGCTCGTCTAATAGTAATATTTCAGGTTCTCTTAATAGCGCTCTTGCAATGGATGCTCTTTGAGCCATGCCACCGGAAATCTGTCTTGGATAAGACTTTCCAAATCCTGACAGGTCTACTTTTCTCAAAATGTTTTCAATCTGATTTGCCAGCAGCTTTTTTTCCGTTTTAAGTCCAAGTCCAAGATTTTCTTCAATAGTAAGCCATGGTAATAATCTGTGATCCTGAAACACTACTCCTCTGTCTACTCCTGGTTTTTCAACTCTTTTGCCGTTTAACAGAATGTCACCTTCATAGTCTTTTTCAATTCCCATTATCAGTCTAAGTAAAGTAGTCTTACCACAACCACTTGGGCCTATGATAGAAATGAACTCACCTTTATTAACGTTAAAGCTCACTCCATCAATAGCTTTAACTTCCTTATCCTTTGAACGGAATACTTTAGTTACATCTTTTATTTTCAGTATTTCATCATAATATTCTTCAGCCATATCATACCTCTTTCCACTTAAACAGATAATTCTGAAGTTTTAATAAAATCGTATCAAACAGAATTCCTATAACCGCGATTACAGCCATAAGGGCGATCAGTCTATCTGATTTTAAATAATCTTTTGCATTTAATAATGCATAACCTAAACCAGTTAAGCCTCCAAGCATTTCCGCAGCTACTACAGATGTCCATGCTGCACTGATCGAAAGCCTTAATCCTGAAAAAATAATGGGTGCCGCAGAAGGAAGAACAACTTTTGTAATAAATGTCCTTTTATTAAGTTCAAGCACATTTGAAAGTTCTATGTACTGGGTATTTATATTTCTGATACCACTAAGTGTATTAACGTAAACAGGTACAAGAACCGCCTTTGCAATGATGATGTACTTTGATGTATCTCCAATACCAAACCAGAGAATAATCAATGGAATCCATGCGTAAATGGAAATCTGTCTTAAAATATTAACAATAGGATCGATAATTCTCTCAAAAATCCCACTAAAACCCGCTATCAGACCAAATATCATTCCAATCCCTATCCCCCAGAAGCAACCTATAAGTACTCGTTTCAAACTAACAAGTAAATCTATTTTTAAACTTCCGTTTTTAATTATTTCCCCAAGGGCTACAACGCATTTTGCAGGAGAAGGAAGAATAACTTCATATATAAGCCCTGCGCTTGCAAGCAACTGCCATATGACAATTAATATGACGGGAACAATTGTCATGTTCAAAGTTTTGATCAATTTATTTTTCATACTCTCTCCGTTCCTATATGCATACAGTCAATAATTAATCAAAATATCCTTCTGCATACAGATGATCAAGATCAGCACCACCATCAAAAGCCACATCATTTTCGATTAACCAATCATAGAATCTTTCAGAGCATTCCTGTAATGATTCTTTTCCTTCAGACCAGGCAAATCTTGTTTCCTTACCAGCATTCCACCAATAAATAACATTTTCAGCAGGTACTCTTGATACCGATTCATAAATTGCTGCTGCCTCATCAGTTTCCACATATTCCCATGCCTGAATAGCTTCCTGAATCTTTGTATAAGCCTTTGTAATGTTCGGATAGTTTGCAGCAAATTCGTTGGTTGTAAAGATAACACGGATTCCGCCACCACCTACGTACACACCGTCAGCAGGTGCGTTTTCGATTACTTTACATTCTCCACTGATAAGAATGGGATTCACAGGTGTTGTGGGATGATAGATAATGGCATCTACTTCACCGGCAAGTAATGCGTTAACATATTCCTGAGTGTTAACAATGTTTACATCAGTTCCAATAACCCAGCCCTGTCTCTGAATAAGTTCCTCTGTTACTACATAAGGGCAGCTTGATGCACTTGTCGCAATTGTCTTACCCTTTAAGTCCTCAAACTTTTCAATTCCTGAATCTGATCTTACGATAACATTAACGATTTCAGGTCTTGGCTTTTCTGTTGCCCATACTGCAATAAGATCAGCACCCTTTTCCTTGTTGAGCAGGTATGGATAAAGCATTCTGTTTGCAAAATTCAGATCGCCCCTTGCCATAAGTTCCTCTTCATAGTTCTCTGCGCCTTCAACAATGGTTACTTTAATGCCCTGGTCTTCAAATAATTCCTTATACCAGCCTTTTCCCTGTCCGATATACTGGTTATCACCTTTTGCTAACTTAATTTCATCTACTCCCTCTTCGAAGGGGTATGCCGCTTTTATTTCCTGGATTAATGCCTCAATAATTTCAACACTGATCTCATCTTCAGGAGTGATATGTCGTGATACATATTCCTGAGCAAGTTCCTGAGCTCTTGAAGATGTTGTGCTTTCAGTCTGTGTTTCAGTCTTAGTAGCTGCAGTTGTGTTTCCACATGCAGCAAATGTTGCTGCTGCTAATATTATTACCAATAAATTTCCAATTTTTCTTTTCATTTATATTTACCCTTTTATTTCTATTAGTTCTTATGCTACAGAATGTTCTGTTCTTGCTATGATTTCGTCCTGAACACCAGGATGCAATCTTGTAAAAAATGCTGAGAAACCTGCAACTCTTACAACCAAATCTCTGTGGTTTTCAGGATGAATTCTCGCATCCTTCAAAATCTCAGCATTAATGCAGTTAAACTGGATATGATTTCCGTCAAGATCAAAGTATCCTTTTATAAGAGCCTTGATCGCAGCATTGCCTTCTTCAGACTTAAACTGTTCAGGATTAAGCTTAACATTGAGATGCGTTGAGTTATAAGCCACTGCATCCTGAGCAGTCGCAGCACTGGCTACTAATACTGATGGTCCCTTTTCATCATTTCCGGGAGTAGCGGAAACAGAACCATCTGTTAATGCAAGTCCGGATTTTCTGCCTGAAGGAATTGCTCCGGTAAGAATTCCGTAATAATTGTATGTACTCTTTGAATATGCATCCGGTTTTGCATACTGCCCTAAGAAATTATTACCGTTTGCTTCAAATGCATCAAATGCTGTCTTGTATACATCCTTTGCGATCTGTTCTGCATAAGGATCGTTATTTCCATGTTTAGGAGCAGCAATTAACTGTTTCTGGATTAATTCATAGCCCTCAAAGTTTGCTGCCACTGCTTCTTTCACCTGAGCCAGTGTTAATACCTTATCGTCATATACAAGTTTCTTAATAGCTGCAAGTGAATTGGCTGCATCAATGCCCGTGGCAAATACAAATGCTGTTGCGGAGAAATCAGCTCCACCACTCCACATATCAATGCCCTTTTCAATACATCCGCTGGTTAATGCAGATCTGAAAGGAAGCTGTAAAAACCTGGAATTGAGATATAGATAAATTTCAGCAGACTTATGAGCAATCCTTATATTTCTATATGTCTGTTTTTCAAAAGCAGCATATAACTTTTCATATGTATCAAACTCGTCAATTTCTCCTGTTTTCTCACCTACTTCAAAACCGGTTTTGGGATCAATACCATTATTGAGTACAAGTTCAAGACTCTTTACAAGGTTAAAGCTTGATTCCATTAGATATGCTGTCTTACCGGGAATGGCCGTAGAAACGCATCCGTAAACTCCTGTGCTTCTTGCATCGGCAAGAGTTGCTCCATAGCGGGAATAAGCATCAAGAGACCTTTGTACCAATACATTTCCGTTCATAAACTGGGGCATACCCACACCAGTTTTTACAAGTTCAAATGCCTTGTTTAAAAATTCCGGCTTCAATTTTTCATGATAAATAAGTGCTAAAGGCGGCTGGGGAAGAAGCAATCCCTTTTGAGCCTCAAGAAGCAGATAGTCCACATCTGCTGTTGCATCAGACCCATCAGGAGCGTAACCGCCTAATGAAATAGTCTGAGCTGTATCTCCCGACTGTCCCAGAGCCATTCTTTCGCCATAGAAATAGCTTATATCGTTTAACTTCACGAAAAAGTTCTGTAAAAGAAATACTGCTTCTTCTTCCGTAATATCTCCATTTTCCAGATCTTTTTTGTAATAAGGATCAAGTACATGACCTAAAAATCCCTGACTTGAACCGCATCCTACCTGCTCAAGTTCTACTGCTAAATGAGCAAAGAAATGAGATTGAAGAGCTTCCCAGAAGTTTGTTGCAGGTTTCTCAGGTACATTATTTGTTACCTCAGCTATCTTAAGTAACTGCGCCTTTCTTTCTTCGTTTGTTTCTGTCTCAGCTAATTCTCTGGCAAGAGTCGAAAATCTTTTGGCGTATCTGATCACTGCCTTTAATTCAATTAATACTGCATTATAGAAATCAAATTTCTCACGATTTTCAATTTTATAATCAAGTGCCTTATACTTTTCTTCTACCTCTGCAATAATTGATGCCAAACCTTCGTTTACTACCCGCTTGAAATCAGATATTGAAACTCCTGAAGGTGCATCTGTATTATCTGAAAATACACCTGCCTTAATATATTCTCTGTAATTAACGCCAAGGCTTTCACTGACTCTGTTTTCAACATTCAAAGCAAGACCATGCTTTTTCCAATATTCGTCAGCTTCATCAACAAGTGCTTTTTTATCTTCATCAATTCCAAATGGGTTGTCATTGTATAACCAGTCTGTTCTCCATTCAGGGTAGATATAGAAAGCACCAAATTCGCCTGCAAGACTGCCAACAATAAGGTTGTCATCAATAAAGATTTTCTTGTGATCAAGAAGATATTCAAAAGCTCTGGCCCGCTGGATAATAGAGGGGAAATCCTTATATTCCTCATATACGGTTTTTAAAAACTCAAGTCTTTCGTAATCAATTTTCTGCTCTCTGTTTACAACCTGATCCTTTAATTTTTTTACCTGCTTTTCGCTGGGATAAATTACACTTTTACTCATTTTTATCATCTCTCCTTATTAATCCATAAACTCTGACTTCCAAGTGTCAGTTACGACAGCGTATCAGTCCTCCGGCTCCAAAAAATCTTCTTTTCATTATGTCTTACCTTTCTCGTTATTTTGGATGATGCTGGCAGGATTCGAACCTGCAACTTCAGTTGTGCAAACCTATGCTATTCCGGCGGCCACAGCATCAATACTTATAAAAAAACAAAAAGAGGCTTTAAATCGACTTCTCGACTTAAAACCTCCAGTTTTCTGGTCAGTTTTTATTTTAATCTCAGCTTTTCATTTTTTTCGACTTGAACTATCTTTCCATCCTGAATAATGATATTTACCGATCCATATTTTATGGTCTCAATAAATTCTTTTATCGTCAGGAGTTCTTTTTCTGTCACTTCATTCTTTTCCAAGAAAGCAACCCCTTCCAATCAATACTAAGTACGTAATTCGTTGTCACCAGCTATTTAAGTTGTTACATGAATGTTAACATCTTTTTTTCATAGTGTAAAATACATGAAGTTTATTGTCTGTGATAAGTGTTTTCTATCATAAACAGATGCAAAAAGCAGATCAGTCTGCTCACATAAAAGATTGCCCGGTTTAGAATTTCGTATCTCTTCGACTCATCCTTCTGTGCTTCCACATTTACGATGATCTGTGACAATCCGTCCCTCATGGGCACATAGAAATTTTACTGAAAAATAGTTTTCAAAAGACTCTACTTCCCATAAATTAGTTTTTCCCATGGTTCATATCCTTCCATGTAGCCAAAGTCTTCCCCGTCTCTGAATCCTTCCATCAGCTTTTCCCTTATGTTGTTAAATACAGTCTCATCAACATCTCTGAATTTCATGTGCTTATATAACCCGGACTTTCTGAAATCATACATAGTATCAACATTTTCAAGCAGTTGTTTTACCACCTTATATGTTCCCTCTACATCCTTTCCAGCGCATACAATATCAAGCATCGGCGAATACTCATTATATTTTCCCATTTCCAACGTATGCGATATTGATTGCACTTTCTCTGACAGGAATCTCGCATAACCGATATCATTTTCCTGTAATGCCAGTCCTGCCATCGTAGAAAGCACGAAATTTAATGTACTGAAACCGGAAAAAATCACATTTTCATATTGCTCATATGCTTCTTTAATTTTCCCCTGCTCCTGAAGCAATCTTCCCTGATAGTATTTTTTCATAGGATCGTGGTCTGAAAAATAATCCAGATATTTTTCTGCCTGAGTGTAATCCTTCTTTTGTAAGTAAAAAACAAATAAAGATTCTGCTGCATGATGCTGTATTTCTTCATTTTCATCATGCAATGCCATCTCATACCATGCGTTAATCTGTTTATCATATTTTTCCGGATTCTTGCATTTATCCGTTATTCTTCTTGTATCAAGCATTACCGCAGCCTGCCATATAAGCATGTTGCAATTCGGATACTCCTTTATAAGCTCTAATATCCATTCATAAGTGTTCTCGTATCCTTCTTCTGAAAACATCTTGTCCATCTTCCTGATAATTTCTTCGATTTCAACATCTGAAAGCTTTTCACGAAAAGAAAGTAATGTATCAAGAGAAATATTCAAAAGTCTGGCAATCGGTGCCAGCAGCTCAATATCCGGCTTGGAATTTCCATTCTCCCATTTGTTTACAGCCGGTGTTGTCACACCTAATTTGTTCGCCATCTCTTCCTGTGTCAAACCAACTTCTTTTCTATATTTTTTTATAACACCACCAATGTCCATTTGCTTCTTCTCCTTACAAATATTTGAAAACTTTTGTATACTCAGCATATCAAATCTGCACTTATTGCACAATTGAATGGTGTTTAATTTTTATTCAATTTTATTAACCATTAAGAAATAAGTGGAGACTTTCTGCCCCCACTCAGGATATGTTGTCAAATCAATATTTAACATCCATACTACTGAATTCTTTGATAATGTTTCCTGAAGTTGATTGTTTCCTGAAGATCATCTTCACTGACGAACAAATCCAGCATTTCCGGCGTAATGGTCACACCATTGAGCTTTGTCCACAAAGCTGCGTTTTCTTCCCGCAGAGCGTTATCATTTGTAAGCGTTTCGATTCTGGTATCACATTTTTCGCAATCCAACCCGCAGCAGGCAATCAGTTGATTCATATGCATTCTCCCTTACTCACAAATTACATTTCATCTTGCGCAGTGGCGCAGATGGTGAGATTCATAAGATCAAAATCAATCAGTTCTCCATTGATTTTGAAAAAGCCTGGGAATGTGCACAGCTTGCGAAAGCCAAACTTTTTATACAATGCAATGGCACGGTTGTTGTCACTGCGCACCTCAAGATTTATCTGTTCCACGCCTGTTTCCCTCGCAGAAATAAGGATATGCTCCGTCAATGTGGATGCCACTCCGCAGCCCCACCACGTTTTTTTCACGCTAATGCCGAATTCTGCACGGTGGCTCATGCGATTTTTATTGCGATTGAGGCTGGCAGTTCCAATGATCTCGCCGTTTGCCTTTGCAAGTAACTGAATATGATCGCGGGACTGAGCCTGCATGCCGAGATAAGTCCGTTCTGCTTCTACATTGAGCGGCACGCCTTCTGCACCGAAACTGAGGTTTTCCGTTTCTCCTCCAACAATTTTCAAATACTCCAATAATGCAGCGGCATCCTGTGCTTGTGCGCGAACGATTTCAAAAGTTGCATGTTTCATACGTATTGTTTTCCTTCCTATAACATTTTCTAAACTCATATCTTTTTCAACCACTCATAGGCAATACTTTCCTATTACTTCATCGCTCCAAATATGAGCTTCTATGTATCGTTCCGGTCCATACTTACCTTCACTGTTCCATTCCTGTGGATAACCATATTTATCTATTATCTGCAAGATTTCTTCATATGTATAAAGCTTCTTTCGGTATTCTCTCCCATCCGTTATTTTATTGCTAAACGTAGGATGTGAATCTCCATAAGTAAATGAAATAGTTCTTGTGTCAAACTCCGTGACAGGAATGCAGATAAACTTACTGTTTTCATACCATGAAGCCAACCATGGGCATGCTTCCACCACCATATAATGTGGTGCCTGCCGTTTTATTATTCCGCCCTTTTTTTGAAATTCTTCACGCAGAATATTCTCATAATATCTACGTAGCTTCATATAATCTGTTGACCTTTTGGCACAAAAAGAATCACACTTTTGATGCCTGATCCGCAACATTACACCGTCAGCCTCCTCATCCGGCAGATCAGATAAATTTCGAAATGGCCCTATTTCAGAATCAAAATAGTGGTATAACATCATTGGCATAATCATTCGCAAACCTCCTGTGTAAAATGCCAAAAAGACAAAGCTGCTACCGGGCAAAAATAGGCACACCAGACATCCGATACTGCTACCCCAATCCATGTGGGACTATCTGCCTGAAAGACACCCAGTATCGGCAAAAGCAGACAACTTACGGAAAGTATGCCGTGAATCAGCAATAAAGCGCGCAACCATTTATCCGCTCTATTTTTGGGGGTAAATTGTTAACCCTGCATAAAAAGTAGCAAGCGCCATCAGTGCGTACCCCAATAGATCAAAGCTGAACGCAATAAACATGGTGCAAGAATAACTTGCAAAATCAAGGACGACCAGCAGATTGATGTCGGAACTGACAATTCCAATTTGTCAATCGTGGTATTAAGGTACTGGCTTTTATTTCAGTTTGGACAACAAACACACCGACTCCACATGTGTCGATAGGGTAATTAAGATGCACTCTCTCCTGCCCCTGCATAGAAAAAGATTGCATTGTATTTTAGATGTAAGCCAGATCAGCTTACGATTGACTCTGCTCTTTCTCTATGGTTCACTTATCTCGTGATACTAACTTCTAGGATATTGTACCATAGATTGTTTGTTTAGAAAATTGCTTTCCTCTCAAATGGGCAGAAGAAAACCTCCAAATCTGTTGTAGACTTGGAGGCTTGATTCCAACCATTTTATTCACAGACAACTGTTTTTCTGCTACAATAAAAGAACTATGCAAGTGCAGGTTCCTTCCCTGCGATAATCGCTTTCACTTCTTCTATATCCTTATCTGTAGCTGAGGCTATCTGCTCTGCTGTAAAACCATTCTTATACATTTTTATAATAAGTCCTGCTTCACCTTCCGCACGTCCAATTGCAATACCCTTTTCTTCAATTCCCTGACTCAAGTTACACATAACACTCACATCCTTCCTGAAGTTCTCCTCAATAGGAATATCGTATTCATTTCCAATTATGTTCAGTTTTTCATCTATTGTAAGTTCCTGTGACAGCAATGCTCCTAACAGACGGTGCAATTCATATGTCTCATCATGTTCCGGCAGTTCCTTCGCTAAGCCCAGCATTATAATATTCAGCAGATCAAGATTTCCTTTCCATTCATAGGAACCGATCAAATCTTCCTTTGTGAGATGCACATGGCTCATGCTGCTCTCGTCCATGTTCATACATACCCAGATGGAATATACACGCTTAATGTCATCGTAGCTGGAGTTCTCAAAATCACGTTCTTTTTGTGATGAGATCAGTCTGCTCACATAAAAGATTGCCCGATTTAAGATTTCATATCCCTTCGGCTCGTCCTTCTGTGCTTCCACATTTATGATAATCTGTGACAATCCATCTTTTCTGCCATCTATAGATGGCATGCGTACATAAAAAACGATATCAAATCTTACCAGACCTTCATTGAT
>ULWY01042945.1_pt1 | contig 22816 bp, 20 predicted proteins | sample 1960761 | NCBI WGS metagenome assembly ULWY01 (sample SAMEA4835824, study PRJEB28245) | human gut metagenome | biome: gut microbiome; material: fecal sample | place: Denmark | collected 2008 | reverse complement strand
TTATTACAAGAATATGTATGTTTAATACTTAAATATAAAGATGAAAATAATAAAATAAATGACACAAATGATGGTAAGAGAGTTATAATGGAATCGGCAAACAAGATGCTATGCAAAAGAAAGGAGAATAATGTATAGCACAGTAAAACCACCATCATTTTATAATGTAGGAATATACATAAGATTATCTCAAGAAGATGAGGATAAAGCACATAAAAGAGAGTCTGAAAGCGAAAGTGTATTAAATCAAAGAAGTTTACTTATGAACTTTTTGAGGGATAATGGATTTGTTTTAACTGATGAGTATGTTGATGATGGATATTCAGGTACTAACTTTGATAGACCAGCATTTAAAAGATTACTTGAAGACATAGAAAATGGAAAAATAAATTGTGTTATAACTAAAGACTTATCAAGATTAGGTAGAGATTATATCAAATGTGGTTATTATATAGAACAATATTTTCCATTAAAGAAAGTTAGATATATTTCTATACTAGATAATGTAGATACTTTTCTAGATTCTGCAAATAATGATATAGCACCTTTTAAAGCTTTATTTAATGATATGACTAGTAAAGATACATCAAAGAAAATAAAGTCAATATTAAGGGATAAAAAAATAAAAGGTAAATTTATAGGTAGTAAACCAAGCTTTGGGTATGTGAGAGATCCGCTTGATAAAGGACATCTAATACCAAATCCAGATACAGCATGGATAGTAAAAAGAATATTTAACGAAGTGTCAAGAGGAGACAAAATATCAGATATAATTGAAAGACTAAATAATGAAAATATTCCGACACCAAGTGCATACAAGCAAATAAAAAAATCAAAAAGACAAATAAATGGATACATCTGGACTTGTAGTACAATTAATAAAATATTAAAAAATAGAATGTATACTGGTGATATGATTCAAAATGTTCAGACAAAATTAAACTATAAATCACAAAAGAGAATATGCCTTTCAAGTGAGTATTGGATAATTGTAGAAAATACTCACGAACCATTAGTAGATAGAGTAATTTTTAATCAAATACAGACAAGTGCTAACAGAACTAGAACAGTAAAATTAAACCGTCAGCAGAGGCTATTAGAGGGCTTACTTTATTGCAAAGAGTGTGGTAATAAGCTAACGGTTAGTTATAGAGAAAAACGCAATTACTGGTCTATGAATTGTAACAAATATTCTAGAAGTCCAAGACAAAGATTATGTGAACCACACTTTTCAGAGTATAATAGTTTTGAAAAGGCAGTTTTAAATCAAATCAAGAAAACTTGTAAAAAGTATATAGAAAAAGTTGATATTGATAGTTTAGTATCTAATGTGAAAAATGAGAAAGATAATAAGGAAAAATTGATTATAGAAAAACAAAAACTAGAAAGCAATATCAAAGAACTACAACTAAAAATAGATGCATTATATGAAGACAAATATAATGGGATAATCTCGGCTGATACTTATACAAGATTATCCTCTAACTCTGAAAATCTAATAAGAACATATAACTCTAGAATAAAAGAATTAGAAAATTCCATTAATGAAGTTCCTAAAAAATATAATGATGAAGAAACAAAACAAAAAATCAAAGAATTAATTAGTATGAAAAAAACCACTAGAGAATTATTATTCATACTAGTAGATAAAATAATTGTTGATAAAAACAAAAATGTAGAAATAATTTATAAGTTTAGAATATAAAATTATAATTTAGATTTAATACTATCATATTTATTAAAATTATAATACAAAAAGTACTATGTAACAAAAATGTATTAAAGTACCAATAATTTAATCATATATTCAGCTAGTTAATATCAAAATTACAATAATTATGATATAATTATATTGAGGTGATAACCATGGCAGTGCCAGAATTTCAAAGTTTTATGTTACCAGTTCTTCAATTATTTAGTGATAATAATATACATACTACAAGTGAATGTATGAAAACAGCAATAAATTATTTTAAATTGGATGAAAGTGATATAAAATTAACAGTTCCCAGTGGAAAACAAACTTTAGTGGCTAATAGAGTTTATTGGTCTTTAACATACTTAAAAAAGTCTTTACTATTAGAAACGGAAAGAAGAGGGGTATATAAAATTACTAAAAGAGGCAGTCAATTATTAGAAACAAAACCTAATAGAATTGATAAAAAACTGTTATCTCAATATGAAGAATATCGTATTTTTAGTAATCAAGAAAATGATGCTAATGTTGTTAATGTTGATAAAACAGAAGAAATTACCCCAGAGGAAAATATAGATAGAATATATAAAAAGATAACTGAACAATTAGCAGATGATTTATTAGAAATGATATTTGATAAAGATCCCTACTATTTTGAAAGACTGGTAATGGATGTCCTTACTAAAATGGGATATGGTAATTCTGATGATAACTCTAATACAGTTACTAAAAAATCTGGTGATGAAGGTATAGATGGAATAATAAACCAAGACAAGCTAGGCTTGGATAAAATTTATATTCAAGCAAAAAGATGGAAGGACAATGTTGGAAGACCACAATTGCAAAATTTTGTAGGGGCATTGTCAGCTAAAAAGTCAAATAAAGGAATTTTTATTACTACATCGGATTTTACAAAAGAAGCCAAGGATTATGCTACAAATTTATCACATACAATAGTTTTGATAAATGGAAAGCAATTAGCAAAACTTATGATTGAATATAATGTAGGAGTTCAAATAAACTACTCTTACGATATCAAGAAAATTGATAACGATTATTTTGAAATGATTTAAAAATTAACTACATTTCACGACTTCGGGGGTGGCGAAGGTGCCGAAATAGTCTACGCCCTTCGAAACAACCCAGCCCTAGCACAAATGGCTCTTGACAATATTGGCGAAGCTGGACAAATAGAGAGAAAAGTTTATCAAAGACGATTACCAGAAAATCCCAATAAAGACTATTATTTTATTATTCGTGATACCGGCAACCTTGAGTCCTTACTCGTAGAATACGGCTTTATCGATAATGCAAATGATGCATACAAACTTCGCAACAATTTAACCGACTATGTTGAAGGAGTCGTAAAAGCCATTGCTAACTATGCACAAGTACCTTATAATCCACCTTTTACTGATATAACTGAAGGATACTACACAGTAAAAAGAGGAGACTCCCTATACAGCATAGCCAATCAATTTAATACAACTGTTGCCAACTTAAAAGAGCTAAACAACTTAACTTCAAACAATCTTCAAATAGGACAAGTCTTACTAGTAACTGAAGAAGTATATCCAAACGTTACTACCTACACTGTCCAAAGAGGAGATACATTATACGAAATAGCCAGTAAATTTGGAACCACTGTATCCACAATAAGAAAATTAAATACTCTAACAAGTAACACTTTACTACCAGGCCAACAAATACTAATACCAGCATCAACTGAGCCAGCAGAACCAACTGTACCAGTCGAGCCGGAACCAACTCCACCAACAGAGACAGAAACCCCATATTTGATGTATACCGTTCAAAGAGGAGATAGTCTTTGGAAAATATCACAACGATATGGCATACCAGTAAATGAAATAATCGCTTTCAACAACCTAGACACAATAAATCTAAAAGTAGGCGATGAATTAAGAATACCCGTATCTTCTCTAAATGACGATACAAAGCAAATATATACAGTAAAAACTGGTGATACACTATGGTCAATTGCCAAAAGCTTCAACGTATCGGTAGATGACTTAAAAAATGCCAACAATCTTACAACAAATTTATTAACAGTAGGTCAAAATCTAACCATCCCACAATAAAAACTATCAACCAATTCTAAAAACAACTATGTTTACTAGCTTTGGTTAATAGTTTTTTATTTTTTGGAAAAATTTACCAATTTTTTTCAGTGCAAAAAAAGAAGCCTAAGCTTCTTAAAAATCATTAAACAGTTTTCTTTCTAGCAACTACAACACCATAACTGATACCAGCAACTACAATAAGTACAATAATTAAAGCCATAACATCACTAGACTTGATCTTTTCTTTAGCTTTAGTAGAACCAGTAGCAATTAATTTCATAATATCATATCTATCAGCAACATCTTTTTCATATTCTGACTTTATAGTGCTTATAATTTCATCATTCATATCGCTTGAATAACCACTCCAAGATTTATTACCAATTAAAATATAAGGGACACCAGAAATTTCTTCATCTCTAGCTTTACCAACTTTTTGTAATAAATCAGCATTTTCAGTATTATACCAAGTTTCATAATCAACGATTGTATAGTACTCACCATATTCGTCTTTAATACTATCAAAGAATTCCTCTGCTTCGGCACAGTGAGGACATCCTTCTCCACGGAAGAAATAAATTTTTACTTTCTTAGAATCTTCACTCTTAGTATCTTTTTCTTCAGTAGTAGCTTCATCTTTACTATCTGTATCAGCTTCATCTGCAAAGACAGTAAATGGTATCATTAATAAACACATTATAATTGCTAAATATAATTTAAATTTCTTCATACTTACCTCCATATTTATAATAACACAAAAATAAAAAATAGAAAATAAAACATAAAAAAAAGTCCAAAAATACTAAGAAAATTGGCTTTTTATAGATTATTCATCATCATTTTCACTACTTTTATCATTTTCTATAGGAACATATAACTTACATCGACAAACATGATCCTGTACAAATTCATCACAAGGGCAAAGTGTAGAATCATTAACTTCAACTCTACAAGGACAATGTCCTTCTTTTTTTTCTAATCCTTCAACAATAATAGAAACATACTTCTTATCTGGATTTAGTCTAAAACCTTTCATATTACCTCCTTAAATATTCGAATCATCAAAATCTGGTATAAAACTCTTCTCTTGAGTGTCTCCTTCTTGAATAAAAGCCATCTCTACACCTAATGAACAAGCATAATCAACAACATTCTCATATTCTTCATCCGTAATTCTTCTATTCAAATTAGGATAATCATCTATGACATCAATTGGTGTATATTGATTCATTATACTAATAATTATATTATCTCCATATCTATTATATAAGTATTTAATCAAATTTTTACTATCATCAACATGACCTGGCAAAACAAGAATTCTAACAATTAGCCCAGATTTCATTAAATCACCAACAATTTTAAACTTGCCAACCTGCTTATACATTGCCTCAATTGCTTCACTTGCATATTTAAAATAATCCCGACAATTAGAATACTTACATCCCAAATTATTATCGAAATATTTTAAATCTGCCAAATAAATATCAACAATTCCCTCTAACATTTCAATAGTTTTAACGTTTTCATAACTACTAGTATTATAAACAACAGGAATCTTTAACTCTTTATTTTTAACTTCCTGCAATACAGAAACAATTTGTGGAACATAATGTGTCGGAGTAACAAGATTAATGTTATGAGCACCCTTACTTTGCAATTCTAAAAATATTTCTTTTAATCTTAAATTACTTATTTCCTTACCATATCCACCTGTACTAATTTTTTTATTCTGACAAAAAATACACTGTAAATTACAATGTGAAAAAAACACTGTACCTGAGCCATTCTGTCCAGAAATAACAGGTTCTTCCCATTGATGTAAGCTATAATATGCTAATTTAACCTTATCTGTACCTTTACAAAATCCAGTTGTCTCATACCTATTAACACGACAATTTCTAGGACACAGACTACATTCTTTTAATATATCCATAAATAAAACCTCGATAAACTAGTTTATCATAAAAATAATAATTAATCTATCAACATAACTCTAAAAAAACTAAAAGTAACTTAAAATTTCTTCTCTAAGTAAACGTTTTTCATCTTCACCAATAAATGCACAGTTTATAGCATTCAAATTAAATTTTAAAAAATCTTCATCACTAAATCCAAATGTTTTCCTCAATAATTCATATTCTTTATTTAAATTAGTATTTGAAACAGTTCTATTATCTGTATTAATAGTAACAAGAACACCATTATCTACTAATTGCTTAATTGGATGAGACTCTATACTTTTAATAACATCAGTATCAATATTACTAGAAGGGCAAATTTCCAAAGTAACTCCCATTCTAATTAATTTATTAACAACTTCATCAGATTGAATACTACTTATACCATGACCAATTCTTTTTGCTCCAAAATCTATAGCATTATTAACACTCTCATAAGATCTAGCTTCTCCAGCATGTATTGTAAAAGGTATTCCTTCCTTTCTAATTATGTCAAATAACTCTTTAAATTTCTCTGTTGCATATTTAGCTTCATCTCCAGCCAAGTCAATACCAACAACACCATTTCCTAAAAATCTCTTTGTAAGCATAATTATTTTATAGTTATCCTGAACACTAAAATGTCTCATCATACAAAATATTAAATTAACCTTTACTGTGGAAACTCTTTTAAAACCTCTTCTTATTGCCTCAACAACTTCATCAATACTATACTTTTCCACATGAAACAATGGACAAAATCTTACCTCCGCATAAATAACTTCATCTCTTTCTAATTCCTTACCCAATAAATATGCATATTCTTCAATATTATTTAAATCCTGCAGCAATTTAATTGGAAGTTCGAACTTTTTTAAATATTCACCTAAATCTCTAGAAGTAGTATCAATAAGTTCATCAGTCGCATCATAACCCAATAATTTATTTGTATATTCTACATTTATAGAACCATCAAAATGTAAGTGTAATTCTATCTTTTTCATATAAAACCTCCTGTTATTATAAGATTCTAAACTTTTTATATACTTGAATTATATCATATTCTAAATAAACCTCTTACGAAAAAAGTCTAAAACCGTAAACTATACATACAATGCGTAAAATCATCATATATTTTCGAAGAGGAGGATAATAAATATGTATACTGGACTAAATGATGAACAAGTTGTAGTAAATAGAAAAAAATATGGAACTAATGCCATTTCTAGTAAAAAACAAAATAGCTTTATGAAACTTTTCATAGAAACATTAGCCGATCCAATTATTAAAATCTTATTAATAGCATTAGCTATAAAAACGATTTTTCTCTTTCACGATTTTGATTGGTTTGAAACAATTGGTATTGTAATTGCTATTTTAGTAGCGTCCCTTATTTCAGCTATTTCTGAATACGGTAGTGAATCAGCCTTTGAAAGACTTCAAGAAGAGTCTTCAAAAATAAATTGTAAAGTAAAAAGAAATAATAAAATAGTTGAAGTGTCTATAGATGATGTAGTTGTAGATGATATTGTTTTGCTTCAATCAGGAGACAAAATACCTGCAGATGGTATAATCATTTCTGGAGAAATAGAAGTTGATGAGTCAAGCTTAAATGGTGAGACAATTGAAATTGTAAAAAATGCAAATACTGATAACAAAGTATATCGTGGAACAGTTGTCTATTCAAAAGAAGCCGTAATGCAAACTAAAGCGGTTGGAGAGGCCACATTCTATGGAAAAATGACACAAGAGCTTCAAGAAAAAAATCCCGATAGCCCATTAAAACTTCGTCTTAGAAAATTAGCTGGTACTATCAGCATTATTGGTTACATAAGTGCAGCCTTAGTAAGTTTTTCCTATTTGTTTTCTGAGATTGTCGTTCAAAACAACTTCGTTATAGAAAATATTATTAAAACACTAACTAATTTCCCATTAATGTTCAAATACATTTTATATGCCTTAACATTAAGCGTTACCATAATAGTAGTAGCTGTTCCAGAAGGCCTTCCTATGATGATAACTTTAGTATTATCCTCTAACATGAAAAAAATGCTAAAAAATAATGTCCTAGTCCGCAAACTAGTAGGTATAGAAACAGCAGGAAGTTTAAATATTTTATTCACAGATAAAACAGGTACCCTAACAAAAGGAAAACTAGAAGTAGCTAGTCTTTTAACCGGTGATAAAAAAGAATTTACTCATGAAAAGGAACTATCATCATATACTAACTATAATAAAAACTTAAAATACGCTTGTGTTTATAACAACTCTTCATATTTTGATGATAACCATCATCCAGTAGGTGGAAATATAACCGATAGGGCAATACTTGACTTTATAAAAAGTCCTATCATAGGTAATGTCAAAAAGCTAAAGTCAGTTCCATTTGATAGTACAAAAAAGTACTCATCAACTATCCTAAATCTAGATAATCCAACCAACTACATAAAAGGAGCACCTGAAAAACTATTACCATTATGTACAACTTATCTATCAATAGATGGTAATAAAAAGACTCTTGTATCAACAGACGCTATTATGACGGATATAAAGAATAAAACCAGTAATGGTATTAGAGCTATTCTTTTAGCATATAATGATAATTACCATTATGAAGAACTTAATCGTCTAACATTAATAGCCATCCTATATTTAAAGGATGAAGTTCGAAAAGAAGCCATTGATGGTATTGAATTAGTAAAAAATGCTGGTATCCAGACTGTCATGATAACTGGAGATAGTAAAGAAACAGCTTTAAGTGTTGCTAAAGAAATAAATTTGATTACTAGTGAAGATGATATAGCAATAACCAGTAAGGAATTAGAAGGCTTATCAGATGAAGAGGTCAAAAAGATATTACCAAACTTAAGAGTTGTTGCTAGAAGCCTTCCACAAGATAAAAGTCGTTTGGTACGTATATCTGAAGAATTAGGGTTGGTAACTGGTATGACAGGGGACGGTGTAAATGATGCCCCAGCTCTAAAAAAAGCTGATGTCGGATTTGCTATGGGTTCAGGATCAGAAGTCTGTAAAGAAGCCGGTGATATTGTCATTTTAGATGATAATTTTTTATCTATTACCAAGGCTATTTTATTTGGTAGAACCATCTTCAAAAGTATAAGAAAATTTATAATATTTCAATTAACTATTAACCTCTGCGCTGTAAGTCTATCGATTGTTGGACCATTTATTGGTGTTGAAACACCTGTAACTATTGTTCAAATGTTATGGATAAATATGATTATGGACACTTTAGCTGGAATTGCCTTTTCATATGAACCGCCCTTAAAATCCTATATGTATGAAAAACCAAAGAAAAAAGAAGAAGCAATTATTAACAAGTATATGTATGGTGAAATATTATTTACTGGAATTTATTCATCATTGTTATGCCTAATTTTCCTAACAAGTAATAGTCTAAAATCACTTTATCGCTATGATCCAAATGATAAATATTTTATGACAGCCTTCTTTGCCTTATTTATATTTATGGGAATCTTTAACAGTTTTAACGCCAGAACAACCAGAATAAATATTTTATCAAATATAACTAAGAATAAAGCCTTTCTAATTGTTACACTAATAATTATAATAGTTCAATTATATTTAATATATTATGGTGGAGAACTATTTAGAGCCTTTGGTCTAACACTAAAAGAAATTCAAATAACAATATTATTAGCTGCAACAGTAATACCAATAGATTGGATTAGAAAAATTATAATTAAAAGAAGCCACTCCTCAATCTAAAATCAAACAAAAAACTTTGACTAAACATATGTCAAAGTTTCTTTATGTACTTATATTCTAGCAATCATCAAATTACTTGATGAATATCTTTTAAGTCCCTTATTAAATATAAAGAAAGCACCACCAATAAATATCCCTGTAACCAAAGTTACCAATAAAAATAAATATATATTGAAACTTTCCATAACAGAAACTGGTATATATATACTAAGTCCAACTGGCACAATTGTATATAGTAATACCTTTACAATTCCTTTAAATATTCCATCAGGGTATGTTGAAAATTGTATCATTAGATTATTTCCAGTACTAGCAACTAGTTCAGAATTATTAAACCAAAATCCCAAACTTCCAAGTATAATAGCAACAGAAGTAATAATTAAACAACCTGTAAATGAAAACCATGTAAATAATAAAAACTTTTTTACTGTAAATCCAGAAATGAAAAACATTGTATATCCATATAGAATATCACCTATAGCTGAAGATGAAACATCAGCTGTAATAACTCCTAATAATACATTTTTTGGTTGTACCAAAAAGGCATCAAGCTTACCTGTATTTATTGTATCTGATAGTTTATATGCACTCCTAAAAAGCAGATGTGAAAAACCATAAGTAGATGAAGCAAAAGCCCACAGTAGTAATACCTGCTTAAGATGATATCCACCTATATTATCTTTTAATGAAAATAATATAATCCATTGAATAATAAAACTAGCATTATTAAATATCATAAATATAATATTCATTAAAAAAGTTGTCTTATTTAGCATCTCCCTCATCAAAGAATATTTAATATATAAAAGATTAACTCGTATTTGATTTTTAGCCGCCATTAACATTAAGCTGTCTCACTCCCTTTCTATATAGTAATAAACATATTAAATATGCAAAGAATAAATATATTATTTGAGAAATAATTACCTGAATAGCCAAAGTCCAATTAAAATTAACAAATAACTTAGCTGGCCCATACGACACAACGTAAATAGGACTATAACTAACTATCGGTTGCAAAAGCTTAGGAAAAAACTCAATAGGGAAGAGTGTTCCAAGTATCAAAATAAATTTACTATATACCCAATAGAGTGGATTAGCATCTTCTATATAAAATGAAATAAGTCCTATAAAAATTATCAAAAATATACTTATAAAAGTAGCAAGTATCATTGTAATTAATACTACAAGAAATTTTAAAACACTTATATTAGGTAATCCATGTAAAGCAAATACACCAACAAAAGAACCAATAATTGCTAAAATGACAAACTTAATTGTAACACCACCTAAATGACTAAAAGCAGAATACAAAATATAGTTATAAGGTTTATTAATATTATAAGCAATATTTCCTCCACGTACATCGTCGGCTATTTTTTTACATAAATTACGGCCATTAAGTGACATCCATAGTACTTCAGTAATGATAACATACCAAATCATTTGCTTCATACTATATCCATTTATTAACTGACTAGGATTGCTATATAAATATCCCCATAAATTATAAAATATAAGCATTAAAACACAAAAACTAACAAATCCAGTCAAAAGATTAAATACATATTGTAAATTACTCATTATTTCAAACTTATATATTAATAAATACTTTTTCATTTTTTTCCTCCATTTTTATAAATATCACTAATAATATCTTCAAGTGGAGTATTAGAAATATTAATATCAACAATGTTATCAGTATTTAGTAATTTTAAAGCATCAGTAACACTTCTTTTCTTAGTATCAACTTCTATTTTTAAATTGTAGCCTTTATCTTTTAATATTGTAAGTCCATCTTCATCATCTAAATTAACTTTTTCCTTCATCTTTACATCAACTATTTTCTTATTTAAATAATGATATTTTAAGTTTTCCATAGAATCATCCATAACAACTTGTCCATTATTAATAATAATTACTCGTTTACATAGTTTTTCTATATCAGAAATATCATGACTTGTTAAAAAGATTGTTGTTTTATATTCCTTATTCATTCTCTTTATTAATGTACGAATATTTTCTTTAACAACAGGATCAAGTCCAATCGTCGGTTCATCCAAAAAAAGTACGCTAGGCTCATGTATCAAGGAAGCGACTATTTCACAACGAATCCTTTGACCTAAACTTAAATTTCTAACCGGAGTATTAATAAATTCCTCTAATTCAAAAACCTGTGTTAGTTCTTCAATCTTCTTTTCAACAGCATATTCGGGAATATCATAAATTGCACCAAAAAATTTGAAGTTGTCATATGGTGTTAGATGCATCCATAATTGTTCTTTTTGACCAAATACAGTTCCTATATTATAGGCTAATTTTTTTCTCTCTTTTGTAGGATCAATATTCATTACCTTTATACTACCTTTATCAGGATATAAAATACCAGTCAACATTTTAATAGTTGTGCTTTTTCCTGCTCCATTAGGCCCAATAAATGCAATTATTTCACCTTTATCAACTTCAAAGCTAATATTTTTAACAGCCTTAACTGTCTTATAATTTGGCTTAATAATAGACTTTAAACTACCTTTAAAACCTTTACTTTTAAGTTTAACCTTAAAGCTTTTGGACAAATTTTTCACTTCAATTATTGCCATAAAATATCTCCTTCCTTTCTCTAATTCCTAACTATAAAAATATTCATTTTGCTAGAAAAAAAGTACACTAGCTAGGAATTATTTATAGTCGAGCAAAACAAAAAGCCACTTCTAAAAAGGAAGTGACTCCGTACTTTTCGTTCGTGTAGGATTAATCCCTATGCAGCTCGATAAATCTTATGCATACTCACTCGACTTGCCAACATCGTAGCATAAAAGCAAATGCTTGTCAACATATTTTTGTTAACAAAACTACACAATCTTTAAAAAATCAGTGATATAAGTACTATTCTCAAATTTTTTAATTTCCTTACTATCTAAAATAAATAATTTATCTTTGTATACTAATAGTTTTTCTAGTTTTTTGTTTTTAATGTCATTACTAGCCCAACGATACATCTGAATAAGCATTCTAAGATTACACTTATATGATGCCATTTCTATCTTAAGTTTCTGCCGTATCCATCTTTTAAAAATACGCCAATATAAAACTGCTCTTTTAAGCTTTATATAAATAATAATATCAGCTTGAGATAAAGCTCCTTTAAAACAATCCCTACCAACATCTTCGATAATCCAATTTTTTCTTCCTATGATTTTTTTAAATAATTTATCCCTATCTGAACTAGTTCTTTTAACATCACCGGTAATTGTTTTTTTCCATACAATAGAATCCAGTTCATAATATTTTATATTAAGCGCATATGAAATTTTTTTAGCTAATGTAGACTTACCAGAACCAACCGGACCTAGAATATAAATTTTCATAAGTAAACGTTTATCAAAACTATTTAAAAGAACTTCTTAATTGATCAATTTTACCTTGATCCTTAACATATTCTCTTCTTTCTTTGACAAAGTTCTTTGATCCTCGCTTTTCGTAATCATATCTTGGTATTAGTTGCAAATGAAAATGATTCATTGGACCATCACACATTGTACATAAATAAACACTTTCGGCTCCATAAACTTCTTTAATTATGTTCATTGCTTTTTTTGCAAACACAAACATTTCCTCACACAAGTCATCAGGTATTTCCATCATGTCTTTGTAATGCGTTTTAGAAAGAATAATAGTATGACCAATGGCTCTTGGTCTATCACATAGGAAACATTCAAAATGTTCATTTTCAAATAACATTTCATCTGAATTATCTCCGTAAATAATATTATCATGTTCTCGGTTATAGCAAGTTGGACAAATGCCCATATCAGTCAACATGGCAGCAGTTAATTTTTCTTTTTCCATAATGCCTCCTAAATTAATTATACTATAAAAAACTCATAAATAGTTTTCAAAATTAATATAATTTGATAAAATTATAAAAGGTGATGAACTTTATGCTGAAAAAGTATCTAATAGTCTTTTTTGTATCAATGGTACCTTTAATAGAATTACGTGGAGCTATACCGTATGCTATAGGTTATGACTTGCCAGTTCTTCCATCTTATATTATTGCAATAATAGGTAATATGTTACCAGTACCAATTATATATCTATTTGCACGCCGTATTTTAGAGTTTGGCCAAGATAAAAAATATATTGGTAAATTTTTTACCTGGTGTCTAAAAAAAGGTGAAGCAGGAGGGAAAAAACTTCAAGAATCAGCTGGAAAGGGTCTTTACTGGGCTTTATTTATTTTTGTTGGAATCCCACTTCCTGGAACTGGAGCATGGACTGGTACTTTAGCTGCCTCAATCTTAGATATGGATTTTAAGAAAAGTATAATTGCTGTAATGGGTGGAGTAATACTTGCTGGTATTATCATGGGAATTATCTCTCTTGGCGTGTTTAAAGGTATCTTAGGATAAATAAAAAAACTGGTTGCTTTAACCAAGCATCCAATTTTTTTATTGTATTATTTATTGTCTATAACTTTTTCAAGAAAAATTCTTTCTTCAAACGCTCCATTGGTTGCCGCCTTTTTGTCAGCAGCAATTATTATATCATCTAAGCTAAATCCTCTGACTCCGGCCATAGCCCTAATTAGTTCTAGTTTATCTGCTAGTTCTTTTTTTATTTCATCATTAGTATCAGCAAGTCTTACTTCTTCCAATTCTTCCTTATCTTTTTCTAACAAGTACTGCCAATACTCATCATCATTTAAAGTTCTATAAATTGCTTTTTCACCAGTATTTTCAATTATTTTAGGAATATTATCTCTAACTAATTTTCTATATATTCTTTCTATACTATCACCTCACCAATTATATAATTAATTTAAGCAAAAAGTCCTATTTTAGTTTTGAAAAAACATCTTCTAGTCTATCATGAATAATCAAATCGGCCTTACCTTCATATGCCGTTAAACTACCATTTATAATAACTAAATGTTTTCCATCAAACATTCTAACTAAACTAGCGGCAGGCTCAACTGTCAATGATGTCCCAGCAACTATTAACAAGTCAGCTTTATTTATATAATCCATCGCTACAACAAAAGAAGTAGGTAATTGTTCGCCATATAAAACAACGTCAGGTTTAATTATACCACCGCAACTACATTTTGGTATACCCTTGCTGTTAAAGACATATTCAGCAGAATAACTTTTTCCACAATCTATACAATGATTTTTATATACGGTTCCATGTATTTCTAAAACATTTTTACTACCAGCTTTTTGATGTAATCCGTCGATATTTTGTGTAATAATTGCCTCCAACTTTTTTTCTTTTTCTAACTTTGCTAAATATTTATGTATAACATTAGGTTTAGCATCCAAGCAATTCATCTTATCTTTGTAAAAATCAAAAAACATTTTTGGATTGCTTTTAAATAAATCAATACTTAACATATATTCTGGTGGCAAATCAGTAGGGTAGTCCTTTTCCCTATATAATCCATTTTTACCTCTAAAATCTTTTATTCCTGATGCTGTAGAGACACCAGCTCCACCAAAAAAAACAATATGATAAGCATTATCAATCATTTTTTGCAATTCATCAATTTTATTCAAGCTATCACATCCTTCATATAAAATTATAGCACAAAAAACGAACTATAATAAGTTCGTTATTTTAATCACTAAAATGTCCAAATTTTGCCTTATCTTCATAACAAATATTCTTTAAGTTAAGATCCTTAATAATATTTTTAGGTTTACATTCTTCATATAAAGATTGTGGTGCCTCTACATTTCCTAAATTAGTTTTAATATAAATTGCTAAAGGTTCTTCGATGCCTATTGCATATGATAATTGAACTAAACACCATTTATATTCATCTTTAGAAGTAACGATTTTTTTAGCAATTTCTCTTGCTTTATAAGCACCAGATCTATCCACTTTTGAAGGATCTTTACCAGAAAAAGCTCCGCCACCAACACTAGCAAAAGATTGATAACTATCAACAACAATTTTTCTTCCTGTAAGACCAGCATCTCCTTCAAAACCACCAATAAAGAATCTTCCAGTTGGATTAATTAAGAATTTTTCTACCTCAATTTCATACTCTGCACAAATGTTTTTACATATATCAATTAATATCTTATCTGTTTCTTCTCTTTCTTTTTCAGTATTTTGATAGCAAATTGTAAAATCTTTAATCTTTAACAACTTATCATTATCATCATAAATACCAGTTATTTGACACTTTCCATCTGCCAAGAAGCGTCTATCGTGTTGTCTAAGTTTGTCATATTCTCGACTTAGTCTTTGTAAAATAACCATTGCTGTTGGTAAAAGCTCCTTAGTGTCTTTACATGCGTAGCCAAACATCATACCATTATCTCCAGCACCATTAACCTCATCATTTGTACCAAGTGCAATATCTTCACTCTGTCTTCCTAAATTGTCAATAACCTCATAGTTGTCATCATATCCAACATCTTTTAACACTCTCTTTACAATATTTGGAATGTCAAGCTTTGCCTTTGTAGTAACCTCCCCAGTTACAAATATTTTACCTTTTCCTCCCATTACTTCAGCTGCACATCTAGAATTCTTATCATACTTTAAACATTCATCTAAAATTGCATCACTAATTTGATCACATACTTTATCTGGGTGACCTCTAAATACTATCTCATTACTGTATAGTTTCATTTCATACTCCTTCTTTCTAAATATATTAAATCTTAGTCATCTAAGATATTTTTACATCTTATAAAAAAATGTCCAAGATAACTTACCTTGGACATTTAAAGTTACCTTATAGATCTAGCTTTACCACCTAAACTAATAGGTTGGTGTGACTTCATAGGGCTAGTCCCTCCATCACTCTTTATAAGATGTAACTAAATTATAACATGTTTTTACATAAAAACAATACTATTTTTTCAAAAATATAAAATTATATAAACAACAATAAAATAATAATGTAACTTGTTAAAACAGCTGCTAAAGAAATAGGAATACTATATTTAAAATAATCTTTAGTATCTAAATTATAACCGTTTTTCTTTAATAAACCAATTGCTGTTATATTGGCAGAAGCCCCAATTGGCGTAAAATTACCACCTAGCGTTGCTCCAGCAATTAACCCATAATATAGTAGAGTAGGATTAATAGATGATGCCGCACAAATGCCAGTAATAACAGGTAACATTGTAGCAACATAAGGAATATTATCAATAAATGCTGATATTAGAACAGATACAAAGACAATAACTGTATACATTACAAAAGGATTATCTCCAATGTTTATGAACATTTTGCTAATAGCATCAATGATACCAGCTTCCTTAATACCACCAATTACTACGAACAAACTAGCTAGTAATAATAATGTCTCATAATCAATTTCTTTAATATTAATTAGAATGGATTTAATATCCTTATTTTTAATAACTTTAATAACTAAACCAACTACAAAATAGAATGTACAAATAAGTCCATTAGTAAGTTTGCTTTTATTATCAACAAATGATGCAATAATAAGTGAAATGATTGTTAAACATAATAAAATAGTTGGTATATAATCATTAACTTTAGTGTTACCTTCATATTTTAGTTTCTTAGTTTCTCTTCTTTGTAAGTAAGCAAGTACAAGTGTAGCTGCAATTAGACTAAACTGAACTATAAAAAATAAACCAATTTTGCCATCGAAAAAGAAAAAATCAAAAAAATTCATATTGACTTCTTTTGCGAGTAACAAAGATGTAGTATCACCGGTAAGAGTTGCAGCACCTTCTAAATTTGAAAATATTGAAATACATATCAATGGTATAACTGGTGATACTTTGAATTTCTTTGCAACCACTAAAACAATAGGTGCAATTATTAAAACTGTTGCTACATTATCAATGAAAGCTGAAACAATACCAGCAAATACTGCCAAGATTATAGTCATCCACTTAATATTAGAAGCCTTCTTGATTAATTTATCTGAAATCAAGTCTGGCATCTTTGATTCTATAAACAGTGATACAGTACCCATTGTTCCAAGTATCATAAGAAGTACATTAAAGTCAATTTCTAAAAATATTTTTTGCACTGGTAAAATACCAAATACTACAAAAATAATAGCGGCACCAAGTGCAATATAATGTTTATATTTTGGTATAGAAAGCATCAAAATATAAGTTAAAATAAAAATTATTAATGCAAATATCATGAAAACACCTCACTATCAATAATAACATATAAAAAAACGAAAATACAAGAAATACTAAATTTCTTCAAACGCATTGCTAAAATGAATAAATATGCTACAATATTATCAAAGGGCTAGTACAGACTTTTAAGTTTTGTACTGCCCTTTTTTTGGAGGTAAAATAATGAAAAAAGAGGTTTTTAAAGTAGTAGCCATAGTTTTAACAATTATGTTAATAATACCAACAACTGTTAATGCTAGAAGAGGTTGCTGTTCACATCATGGTGGAGTAACAGGAAGTTGTTCAAATGGCAGACGGGTATGTGCAGATGGAAATTTAAAGCAATTTGTTCAGGCGAAGCAAAACAGATTGCAAGTTATAAACTTAAAGAAATAACAAAATGGTAGTATAAGGGGTAACTAAATATTAGTTATCCTTTTTTTTGAAACACACAAGTACATGTAAACAAAGATATAAACAATGTAATTTGGTCACAAATTATAAAATTAAAAGAACGCGTTTATCAATGCCTTAAAATCGACTTGCCTTATGATTTTCATTTCAATAAAAAAATAGAAAATATCTTTGACTAGAGATGGACATATTAAAACTGTAGAGTGATTTAGTCAAAATTTCATCTCCTACAAAGACAACAAAAAAAGCAACATCACTGTTGCTTTAAAATTCAAATGGCACGCTCTTTATGAACGTCTACGAAAAAATAGGGATAAAACCTGATTACATACTCATTATACTTTAAATATGAATTTATATCAAGTTGTTAATAACAAATATTATCTAAAGAACTCATCAACATATTCACAAATTTTTTCTTCTTCAATCTGTAACTTATAATATTCTATAAGTTCTTTTAAATAACTTCTATGTTCTATATATGTTATTTTATTCGGAATCTCATTTGCTAGCGATGAAACATATTCTAACTTCTGTTCAATTAAAGGTATTCTACTACCACTCCATGATTCAGAAGTGTAACTAACTACGGTCTTTTTGAATACTTCAATTTTATTATTTAAATTAATCAACTTTAAAACTAATTCTTTTTTATTATCTGAAAAATACTTATTAATTATTGAAAAAACATCATGCATCTTATCTAAATCTTCATAATTTTCTTCGATAAAATGATTTAAAAATACAACTTGTCTTTCTTTAATAATATTATTATTTTCTTTTTCAAATAAATAATGTAAATTTAAGTAACCAAATGGTTTACTGATTATTTCGTTGTATGCATCCATAATTAACTCTTCATAATTATCTAATTTCCAAGCGTTAGTAATAAGGCTTGAAAATTTACCAGAATGATAATTAAAACTTTTGATATTTTTGATGAGATTAATGAAAAATTTGTTATCCAATTTTATTAACTCTATTCCATAAAAACCTAATGGATCAAAAATATCACTTAATCCATTTATATATAATGTTTTGAATAAGTTAACATCTTCAAAATCCTCAATTATTTTTTTGGCATCTTTATCATCATGGTGAGATATAAAAGAACTAATCATGACATTATATTTAATAACATCATTAGAATATTTTTGAATAATAGATTTATCAAATTCTTTGTACCTAATTATTGTATCTATAGATAAAGATGCAATTCTATCATTACTTTTCTGTAATTCTATAAAATTTGTAACTAGTTTTAAATTATCTTTACTTTTTGTTCTTTCTTGATCTAATATTTCCTTCAAATACCAAAAAGAATTAAAACTACCATCATCTAATAAAATACATTTGATTTTATCTAATGTTTCTAATGATTCAATTTTTTGAAGAAACCATGCAAACATTGAAAAAGGATATCCATTTTCAATATATTTACTAAAAACTTCAATAATATCTTCTTCATTACATTTTTTATCAAAAATTAACTCTAATGATTTTTGTATATACCATTCATTTACATGAATTTCACTGCATTCAAGCTTCTTAAGATAAGAAAATAATTTAGAATAATCCTCAGTGGTATATTTATTAATAATTTTAATTATTTCTTCATCATTATCTTCTTTTTTTATAAAAGGGAGAATTGTCATATACTCTTCATTTTTATAATAATTATCTAAAGAAGTTTCGAAACTAAAATTAGCTTTTTTATACATCTTATTAAAAAGATATAATATATGTGATTCAGATATTGATGGTTCTTCTATTTTTGAAAAGAATAGCTTATTTAATACTTTAATATCATTTTCTAATATTTGTTTAGATGAATCATCAAGTGGAAAAACATTATAATTAATTAAAATATTATAGATAGAATTAGAATTATTATCATTTTTAATTTCTAGTAATTTTTCTAAAATAAGTTTTCTGAATTTAATATAATTATCATCAGCTTTCATTGTTATTGTGGAATACTCAATTGTAAACATATTCTCACCAGCACTAGTAAAGTTGTGAGTCAAATTCAAGAAATCATCTACTATACTAATAAATAGTTTTTCATATAAAACTTTGTTATCCTTAGCTTCAGATATTTTGGATAATATAGCATTCATTAACATATATTCACTTTCAAAGTTTCTGCCGATGCTATTAATATTAATTCCAAAATTATTTTTTAAACACTGTACTGTTTCATTAAAAATACTTGGTTTCTTGCCTAAATAATATAATAATAAGTCAATTGATTCTTGCTCATAATCACCATCTTTAAACAAAGTTAAGATTGATACTTTTTTATTTGTAATTTCATTCAACTTTTTTTCAATTAGGAATTCTTCTTTTAATCCTTCTTCTGATTCTTCGTCAACCTCTTTTTTTATAATTGTTAATGCTTTTAATCTATCAACATTGTAGAAGAATTCAAAGAACTCCAAATCTTCATTATATGGGCTTTCATTCCACGCCTTTTTTATCTCATCATAAATATATTTAATAGTATCTTCAGATAAAAATATTTTATTAATATTATTTATACAAGTAATAAATTTTTTAAGTAATTTAGGATAACTATATTTTAACAAATTATAAATGCTAATATTCTTATCATCAATAAGGTACTTATATAAAATATAATTACCAAACGATTGATCATTAATTTTTAAAGCTTTTTCTTCAAAAAAATCTATTAATTCTATATTAGATAATTTTTTATATTCTTCAATATTTAGTATATTTAATTCTTCCAATAGTTGCTTTGTATCCTTATTATCAAGTCTAATTGGGCCAAAGAATGCTAAGTAAAATAATATTTTAATATCTAATTCAGTTAATTCATTATCTTCTATTACACAATCATAAATTGACTTAAAAACATCTAACACATTGCTTAAAGAACTAATTTTTTTATTTTTTAAAGCATTAGCGCACATAATTGCAATTCTTGGATTATTTTTAGAAATACTAATTATCTTTTTTTGAATATCCTTATTTTTTATACCAATAGTATTTAGTAAAGTTTCTAATTCTTCTTTGGATAAAGTTGATATACAAAGTACTTTTGGATTCTTTACATATTTTTTTATTGAATTCTCAACATGTTTTAATGCATATTCACGTACAGTTGCAATTACTTTAATTTTGCCTGCGCTATAGATGTTTATATAATCTAAAATTGATTCTAATTGATTTATTTCATTTATATCATCAAAAAATAAAATATAATTACTACCTCCAGAAAGGTAGATTTTTAGATCGTTATATAAATTTCCACCGTTATTTCTTATACAATAACACTTTGTATCTTTATTTTCTTCTATATATTTTTTACAAACTTCTAAAGCTAATTTTGTTTTACCAACTCCAGGATTTCCCGTTACTAACACAAAATTATTATCATCATTATTAAATATAGATTCTAATTGTTCTTTTTCTTTTCTATAAACAAAAGGTATATATAATGGAGACTGACTATTATTTTTATCGTAACGCTCAATAAATTTTCCAATATCTGATATTTGGTTGCTATCAATAGGAATTCCCAAATGGTCAAAAGCTAGAAATGGATAACAATTATAAATGTCATGTGTCATAGAATCAATATCTACTAATTCTATTTTCACATCATCATATAGGTTTATAAGTTTTTCTTTACTACTTGCTCTCATATTTGTATTTGTATGAAAACATATAATTTTATCAACTTTATCAATTGATATTCCAGTTTTCTCAGGGGTATGAGCATCTTTTATATCTGACTCGATTTTTGAGACTGGACTACTTTCAACCGTTCCATACATAAAAAACAGATATTTATCATTTTCATCAAGACTATATGAATCAGGTACTCCAATTGTTGTTTTATCGGTTCCTTCCTTTCCTCCAATATCAGACATATTGGTTAGACCATATTTTTTATAAGCATATTCAGAACATAATCTTTGATATGCTCCAGGACTCAATGATTTAATTTTCATTTCAATATCATTAAAAACACTCATTTATAAATCCTCCCTTTAAAATAATTTGATTATTATTATACCACAATTTCGTTATAATGATGAGGATAACAAGAAAATATGATATAATTAAATAGAGGTGTTAAAGTATGAATGACAATTTAATTTTTTTCATGAATGCTTTCATGTATGAATTAGAAGAATTACTAAACAAAAACCTAAATTATTTTGATGATGTAAAATTTCAATTTGACGAAGCAAATACAGATCAACAAATTAAAATAAAAATTAAAGAGTTTATTTTAAAAAACTTTAAAAAAATTGAAAGCGTAACAGAAATTAGAAGTAATGATAAGGATGTTTTTATATCTAAAGAAGACTTTGCTATTTCAAATATAAAAGTACCTTCTGAACTAACCGAAGAAGATAGAATATTTATAAGAAATTCAAGAAGTGCAGTATATACAAATCCGGATTTATTATTCTTTATAACTGATGGAAAAGATGAATATAGAATATCTGTTGAAGTTAAAAGTACTAAGTCAGATAGAATACCTGGATCTAGCGTTCAACAAATTGATAAAAACGATTGGGTTATATTTTTAAAACATGATGATAAACACATATTAGAATTTGTAACTGGAAAATATATTGATGCAATTAGTGGAACAATGCAATTTCCAGATAGAAGTCCAAGACCTCAAGTATCATATAATATATTAAAGAATTGGAATAATGAATACAGAAATTTTAATAATGGAGTTTTATCATTTGAAGAAGATGAAAAGGAAAATGACAAAATGCAAGTTATCGATGATTGGCAAATGCTTTTATCAAA
>ULWY01097328.1_pt1 | contig 23012 bp, 23 predicted proteins | sample 1960761 | NCBI WGS metagenome assembly ULWY01 (sample SAMEA4835824, study PRJEB28245) | human gut metagenome | biome: gut microbiome; material: fecal sample | place: Denmark | collected 2008 | reverse complement strand
AGAGGTGATAATACATGAAAACATTGACCGAATTAGCCTTCAAATGTGATTCAATATATGCTATGGTAGCAGACGTTAAAACACTATACGAATGTACAGAGGTTTATCATATAGAATCATATGAATTAGATGATAGCAGAATAAAACCATTCTATCTAGTAGATGATGACAGATGGAAAATAAAATTGCCTGCTATAGATGAAGATGATGTGAAAAATTTTGCCGCAGGTGCTAGAAAAATATTTAATAATGGTAAATTAGTACATTATGATTATATGTATCATTTAGACCGTAGTTTTTTCTGTCCGCTTACTCTTGCGGAAGAAGTAAAAATACAAGAATCTGGAGACTATGTTATGATATAAAAAGGAGTGAATTGTAAATTGGATATATTAATGAATAACTCACAGAAACCGGACAGTTTGCGAAAAGTACGTTGTGATAAATCAATGTGTATAGATAGGATTTCTATTATTCGTTTAAGTTTTAAATCTATACGTAATGGACAAGAATATACTAACAAATTAAAGGGCCTACCAAAAATACAACGCTCTATTCGTGATACGTATACATGCGCAAGAAAAATATTTGTGAATGGTGTTATGGAAAGTAACCGATTTATGTCAAACACGATGAAAACTCGGTATCATAGAGCTTTTACTTTACAAGAAGAAGCCGACGAACAAGAATGGACAAGGTACTTATTGCGCAATAGTACAGAAATTCGAGAAATATAATATTTTTCTCAAAGAGTTGACAAGAAGTAAGTAACTATTAAATCGAAAATATTAAATATCACCTTTAGGAGTCTTGAAAAATGAATCAATTATCAAAATTAGTAAACAAAAGTAGCACTTTAAAAGTACTATCATGTAAACATGAACCGATGAAAGGGTTTTTATCTGTAAATAAAGAATCCTGGGAATATCGAGATAATGAACCAAAGCCTTTTTATATAGTAAAATCAGACCGATGGCATATAGAGTTACCAAATCCGAATAATACTTTTTATCAAGAACATGGTAGAAAACTTTTTATAAATGGACAAATAGTGTCATGCGATTGCATTACTGAAATGAAAGATAGATTTCTTGGTATGAGATCGAAGATTAAGATGATTTTAGATTCGCCGATTAAGTTCGGCTTCATCTTATGTATATTAAAAAGATTTTAGAGTAATACATCGCATGAATTTCTTATCAAGTACATTAAAACGAATGAATTGCTGGAAATTAGAGGAGTACCAATATTACGTACTCCTCTTTCTTTGTGATTTTGTGCTATGATTATCAATCTAAATAAACTAAAATAATGTCGTCATCATCCTCATCATAGCTTTTAATTACTGTACCTTTGAAATTCATCATTTTGTATTCTCCTTATCTTCTCTAAAGTTTAGATAGTATTAAACTCATAATACTCTGAAGATAGAAAATATATAAAATGATGCTAGTGACTTTTCTTGTTCAGAAGCACTCTGAACCCATACTATCAATAAGATAATATACAATTCATACATTCAGAACTTACAAAATGACATTCAGAACCATTAAGAATAGAAAAATACTTAATCAATTACATATTATTAACATGACTACTTGTATGTATTATATTAAGGGAGGTGGTACGTACAAGTATTAAAAGTTTCGAAAAGCAGGAGGCAGGACAAAATGAATAAAGATCAAGAACCATTGACACTCGCAGAAGAGATAGCTAAGAAAAGAGAAAATCCGTTATATTTAAATAATCCATTGGATAAACATAAAGGGACATCTGATGAGTTATACAATCCAGCAGTTTATCATGCTGACGATCCTACTTATAAAAGACCATTACCACCAGATTGGGAATATGTAGATTTATGGATTCCTAATGCAGAAGATATATTAGTTACGTCTTGTAAGGGATTTTTGTACGTTCCGTTGACGAAGATTTTTAATCTTTGTGTAGATGACGGACAAGCAGAAAATGCATTAAATAGTTTTATATTAACTTCAAAAAGATGCTATAATGGTAAAGAGATGGTATATCATTTACCGCAATATATCAATTATTTTGAGAAATTTTATGATCGAGATCATGAACTTTTATCTGGAATGCTTAGGATAAAATTGGTTATAGATAGATTCATCGATTATAATAAAGAAATGTTTATAAACGATTTATTCAAGTACATAATTACTCCATCAATAATGAATAAAGCTCAATTAATGAATGAAGATAATTATCTACTTGATTTGGATTCTAAGAAATATAAGAATGTAAAAAATCCATCCTTAACTTATAAGGATAGGCATAGTAAGTTATTGATGTGGTATTCATTATTACAAAATATGATTATTCCATTAATTACGCATTATATCTTCGTACACAAAATTGTTTCAGATGCAAATAATTTTCTGTTAGAGATATTTGATAAGATTATTCATCTAGATAAGCATATTGATATATATAATAAATTATATGAGACATGCTTATCTAACGTTAATCAGAGTTTCCACAGAGAAAAAGTATTATGGGATATGCAGCCTATTAGAGGTAAATCCCCTACAACTCAAACATTGGTAAGCGTACAAAATATTTTATTAAATATTGCACCAAAGTATACTTATGATAAAAATAATATCTTATTCAATTATGTATCAATCAAACAATCAAACGGATTCCAAGTAATTGATATTGGATATGAATACGATTATGTATCATTATCAAGTGCTAAGAGAGATGCAGAGAATAACTCAGCATTTGATAAATTTGAAGCTTATATGATTAAATCAGACGACCAATTATATCTACTCAATAAAACAGCAGCCGAAGAAAGCATGAGAAAAATAGATTTAATGTTTGGTCCATTTGATGATAACGAGATTGATTATTATATTACAAGATTATCCGATGTTGAAGGAAATATAATTAATCAATTCCAAAAAAAGTTGGTATTCAATTTATTTGATAAATATTTTGGAGATCCAATTACAATTGCAAATATTAATAAGAGAGATTATGTAAAACTTATCATTGCTGCAAAAAGAATGTTGCAAGCAAATGGATTAATAGCAATGCCATTTATTATTAGTAGCAAGATCGAAAAGATTGTAGAAAGAAAAAGTATCAATAAGAAAGAACTAGAAAAGCTTAAATCTAGTAAGATTTATGCGTTAGCTAAATCAAATTATATGGAAAACGATACCAAAATTGACAATGAAATCCTGTCAATTATTGCCACTGTATTATCATCAGATTTTAGAATCATTTCATATGATGAACCTAATGTAGATGGTATTCTATTAGATAAATCTGTATTATCAGATTATATTGGTGAAGAGATATTAACTTACATTTGTATTATTAATTGCAATTAAAATATATCCCGTATATCTATATAGATATACGGGATTTTTATTTATCTTCTATTTTTATTTTTTCTATTTCTACTATTCTGTTGATGATTTGCAGCAGTTTCTTCTTCGACTGCTTCAGTCTCTCCTTCTGTTACTTCTACTGGAACCTCTGCAGATGCTGTTGTAATAACTCCATCTGATCCTTCTACAGGTATTCCTGTATCTACAAGAGTACCATTTTCATCTTCTGTCATAAGATGCGGAAGACATACACCATTAGGAGCTGAATATACATGAGGAATACTGGATACAGGTTCTTCTGTAACATTAAGTATTTCTCTTTCTTCTTTAGAATCAGCTACATACATGATTGGCTTTGTAAGACCTCTAGCTTTTTTAGTATCAGCTTTTAAAAGAAGCTTTTTGAACTCTGCTTCTGTAGGAATAATATATTCTTTTCCATCTATTACTGCAAATACATTACAGTCTCTTTTAATTCTTGAATAGATACGAAGAGGAATTTCTACTCCTAATTCATCTCTTACTATTGTTTTACCTACAAATAATCCTCTGATAGGTCTTTTTACGTTTCTTAAATTACAAGTTAATCTGTCCATGTTTAAACACTCTTCTCCTTATATTTATTTTTCTTCTACTAAGTCGATGCATTCACCATCTTCGTCATCATCGTCAATGTATTCTGCATCTCCACAGTCACTAGCAACATCTAATCCATCATCTTCGTCTGTCATAAGATCAAACTGAGAATCAAAATCTTCGTTACCTACATAGAGATCATCTTCTACTTCATCAGAAGATTCGTTCATAAAAGATAAATTAAAATCACTAGATTCTTCTAATGATTTAGGCTGATTTTTTCTGCCAAATGATAAATTAAAATCATTTGAAGATTCATCAAACATGTTAAATTCTGTATCTCCAGAATCTTCTGGTACTGATCCGAAAGATAAACCTAATGAAGATTCTTTCTGTACTGTATCGATACATTCACCATCTTCATCATCGTCTACTTCTTCTGCAGCAATTGCTTTATCAAATGTATTATCTACATCTATTGAGAAACTCTGTCCGAACATCTCTTCAAATTCTTTAGTTGTCATTTCAAAATACCTCCTTGGATATTATTCGTTATCATTATCGTACAATATAGATTTATCACCATCCGGTTCATCTTCTATATCACCGATAATGTCTGTTGCTACGCATTCTTCATCATTAAAGAGATTATGCTCCATCTCTTCGCATATAGAATATGCTAGTAATTTATTAAGGTTGCTCATATCAATATCTCCTTAATCCTTAAATTAACTATATGTTCAGGCTTTGATTGTATACTGGTCTTGATCCTTTATACACTTTTTGGATAGATCAAAGTTCATACATTTACATTCTTCTTTATTTTTTGCTTTATCATCTATATATTTTTCTATACAGAATATTATAATTGGAATACCATAGAATAATTCTATACAAGCGTCCCATCCTATACAGTCAAAAGCTTCTATATCTTCTTTAGTAATTTCTTCATTATTAAAATATTTAATTACTATATTAAATATAGTATATTTACATTCAGTGTATTTAATATTATTTTCAATATTATAAATTAAGTCATCTCTAAATGATGGGATAGTACACTTCTGAGCTTCGTAACAATCGTAGCAGACATAATAATATTCTTCCTGTCTAGTTACAAAGATAGACCTACTATCATCTATATGAATAGGAAAACCTCTATAAGTATATTTTCTTATATGCTCTAAATCTTTTAATTCTAAGCATCTAAAGAAAGTATTATTATATACTATAGGAAATTTAGATGGTGGCCTCATTTGATGGCATACGTGAATATAATCTGAAGCATATTTTAATATATTATTTTTCTTTATAAATTCTATCATAAAGAAATCATATAAAGGATTATCATTTATATATTTATAAATGAAAGTTTGTACTCTAGATGAATAGAATAATGCTTGAAAATAATCTTTTAATTTAATAGAAAGATTATCTAATTCATTTATAGCATTATAAGCATCGTCTTGCATTATCATACTATATTCAGTATCAAGATTATCTAGAATAAACATATAGTTATTTACTATACGAGTTCTTATTTCTTGATACCTAGATTCTTGAGTAGTTTCAAGTTTATAGTTTATTCTATAAAAGTTTTTATTATTTTTTAAAGTATCTCTATTTACTGCAGTTACTTTAAATAAACAATAATCTTGCTTAATATTATATAATCTAAATACATCACCAGGATATGGTATAATAGTATCTGGTAATACATAGAATTCTCCTTCTATTATATCTCCTGATACACCAAACTCTTCTCTATTTAGATTAGTTTCTATTCTATTACCAGGACCAAATAATACAAAATTCTTTATTAAATCATATCTTATTGGAGAATTTTGTCCTTTAAAAGCATACTCTTGCTGAGAACCTTCATCAAGAGTAGTAAGATTTTTATTTATATGAAGATAATCACAGGTCCATGGATGCTTATCTATATTATTATAATACGGGTTATCTAAGAAAGAAACCATAGCATCTGTGATATTATTTACAGTGTCTACATATTGAGTATTTTGAAATCTACCCATATCTGTACCTCCTTTCGAATTATTTAATTGTTTCGGAACGCTATATAATACAAAAGCTAGGATATTAAGTATGTTAAACTTATAAATAATATAAAATTTTTATATTAATAAAAAATAAAAGGAGCTTTGCTAATATGGGATTTTCTAATAGAAAAGGAATTGCTATGGCAGGCGGCTTTAAATTACAAGCGGAAGTCCCACTTGACGTTAGAAATAGAGTAGATACTATAGCGGAAAGAGACGAGCTTGTTACTATTAACGCTGCTTGGGAAGGTATGCATGTTTATGTAACCAATACCAAAAAGACATATGAATATAAAGGAAACAAAACATGGGAAGAAGTCATTACTGGAAGTAAATATATACATCCTAAATATACTAAAAGAAGCAATGGTCTATATAAAATAACAGTAGACGACACAGGACATGTAAGCGATGTATCATCTGTTACTAAATCTGACATTACTGCATTAGGAATACCAGGAGCTAATACTGATACTACGTATACTTTAGTAACCGCAACAGATCCTGGTTTAATGAGTTCCGCTGATAAGGTTAAATTGGACGGTATAGCTAAAAATGCTAATAATTTTACCTATACACATCCATCATATACACCTAAAACTTCTGGGTTATATAAAATAGTAGTAGATGATACTGGACATGTAAGCGATACGGCTGCTGTAACTAAATCGGATATTACAGCATTAGGAATACCTGGAAGTAATACTGATACTACGTATGACAATTTTAAAGGAGCCACATCAGAAAATAATGGTACAAACGGATTAGTACCTGCTCCGTATTCAGGAAATCAAGCTCAGTTTTTAAGGGGAGATGCTACTTGGGCAACTCCACCTGATACAACATACGGAATTGCTACTACATCTAAAGACGGTTTAATGAGTACTGCTGATAAAACTAAATTAGATAGTATAGCTACTAATGCAAATAAATATACTCATCCTACTTATACTGCTAAGTCATCTGGTTTATATAAAATAACAGTAGATGGTACAGGTCATGTAAGTGCTACTACTGCAGTTACTAAATCAGATATTACAGGTCTTGGAATACCAGGACAAGATACAGTCGTAACTTATGGCGAAGTAACAACAACCGCCAATGGTCTTATGACAGCTGCTGATAAAACCAAATTAGATGGTATAGCAGTTGGAGCAACTAAATATGTACATCCTACATATCCAGAAAAAGGATTAGGATTATACAAAGTACAAGTTGATGTAAATGGTCACATTAAATCTGCTGTAGCTATAGGAAAAGATGACATTACAGCATTGGGAATACCAGGACAAGATACTAATACTACTTATACAGTAGGTACTGAATCATATTCTGGTACAACTAAATTATATACAAAAATAGGATCTGCAATAGACGGTACATTAACACAAAAAGCTATAGACGATAATTATACAGGAAAATCTACTAAAGTTAACACCACATTATCAGCTTCTGGATGGAGCGGAACTGCTTCTCCTTATACTAATACTATAACTATATCTGGGGTTACTGCAACTAATAATGTTGAAGTACTAATTCCAAGTACAATTACAGCAGCTCAAGCTGAGTCTTGGATGGCTGCTGGTATATTGTGTGGATCGCAAGATACAGATAGTATTACATTAAAAGCATATGGAGATAAACCATCTATAGATATACCTATAGAATGTATCATAAGAAAAGACATTTAAAGTTAGCCATCTTACTCGTTTGGGTAAGATGGTTTTTATTTAACATGGACTTTTATGCACATCTAAGTAATATTAAATAAATATGGAGGTTCCGAAATGGTTAACTATACGAAAAATAGATGGAATAACTATGATGATTCAAAGACCTTCTCAGAAAACTTAGAAAATGATGCTATTCTCACTTTAGAGAAAGCAAATCATATGGAGCAAGGTATCTATGATGCGAATAGGCGTATCGAAATTGGTACTATAAAAGTCGCAGAAAATACAGAGAATCCTAGCATTACTGTTACTTATAATCAAGACAGTATTACTATGGATTTTATATTACCAAGAACTAATCTGTCTAGTGCAGATATGAAAACTATACTGAATAATAGTAAAGAAGAATTTGTAAAGCTTTTCAGTAAAATATATGTAGGAGAGGACAACGAAGCTTCTCCTAATGATAATGACGTAATGTTTTTACTGAGTAAAGATGGCAATAGTATAGAAAAAATTCGTACTTTTAAACACAATGGAGATGGTTCTGTTACAAAAACAGATCTGAGATTACAAGTAGATATTTCTAATATTATTACAGATGCTAGTCATCAATTTATTACTCAGAGTCAATTAGATAAATTGAATGGCATTGATGATAACGCTAATCATTATATTCATCCTACAGGAGATGGAAATATGCACATACCTGCTACTGGAACTACCAGTAAAGGTAAGTTTTTAAGTGCCGGTTCTATGCCTGGGGAAGTGGATTGGAGACATTTAGAAAAAGAAGATATTACAAATGCTTTAGGGTATATACCAGCTAATAAGAGTGATGTAACCACAAGTGTTGTTGATAGTACAAAATCAGGTCTTATGAGTCCTGAAATGTTTGAGAAGCTTAATGGCATTGAGGAAGGAGCAAATAATTATACCCATCCAAATACTCATTCTGCTGATATGATATTAGAGACTGATGAAAGGCAGTTTATAAGTAAAGCTGATAAAGGATTATTAAGATATACAAATGATCAGCCTACTCTAACTGCACATGGAGGAATTCCTGCTGGTACAACTTTTGATAATAAAGCATTAGCAGAAATTCTTGGAGATATTTTGTATCCTTATGTACCTCCTGTAGTAAGTTGTACAGTTACAGCTCCTGCTAATGGTGGTACCTATGAATATGGAGTAAATCCGACAATTACTAGTGTAAGAGTTGGAGTTACAAAGAAATCTAAAGATATTACTAAAATTGAAATATTTAATACTGAAGATATTAGTGGACCACTTGCAACTCAGACTGATGGAATCAAAGATGGTGGTACATTCAATTATACTATATCTAAAGTATTAGACAAATTAACCAGCAATCTTAGAATTAGAGCTAGAATTACTGACGCTAGCGGTAAAACAGTTACAGCTGATTCAGGAGCATTCTATGTAATATATCCTATGTGGTATGGAGCTATTGATAAAGATGCTACTGTAGATCAGGCTGCTGTAAAAAGTACTACTAAATTAGTACAGACGAAAGCGAATAGATCTTTGACATTTAATTCTGATAATCAAAGATTAATGATAGCATATCCTGCGTCTTATGGTCAAATATCAAGTATTATGGATCCGAATGGTTTCAATATTACAGATACATTTACTAGATATATGGTTTCTATGAGATTTGGAGATGACGATATACAATACTTCGTATATGTAAATGAAGCTTCAACCGTAAATAATTTTACAGTGAGCGTCAAATATTAAATAAAGGAGAATTGTAGATATGGGATTTTCTAGTAAAACCGGTATCTCTCTCGCAAGCGGATTCAAGTATCAAGCCAAGAGTCCGCTTGATTTAAGAAGAGTTGTAGATACTGTAGCTGAAAGAAATGAGCTTGTTACTATTAATGCTGCCTGGGAAGGTATGCATGTATATGTAAAAACTGATAAGAAAACTTATGAATATAGAGGGGGAACTACATGGACTCCAGTATTAGCTGGTTCAATGTATACTCACCCTACTTATACAGCTAAATCATCCGGTTTATATAAAATAACTGTAGATGGTACAGGTCATGTAAGTGCTACTACTGCAGTTACTAAATCAGATATTACCGCATTAGGTATACCTGGTTCTGATACTAAATATGGGGTATTTAAAGCAGCTACTGCTGATGCTGCTGGTGGTACAGGTTTAGTACCAGCACCTGCTAAAGGAGCGCAAGGGCTATTTTTAAGAGGAGATAATGTTTGGGCTAAACCGACAGACACTACTTATAATGACGCTACAACTTCAGCGCATGGTCTTATGACAGCCGCAGATAAAACTAAATTAGATGGGATTGCTGCTGGTGCAAATAAATATACTCATCCTGGATATACTGCTAAAGCTAGTGGTTTATATAAAGTAACAGTAGACGCTTCTGGTCATGTATCAGCTGCTACTGCTGTAACTAAAGCTGACATTACGGCTCTTGGTATTCCTGCACAGGATACTAATACTACTTATAACACAGGTACAGCTTCTGTCTCAGGTCTAACAAAGTTGTATACAGAAACGGGAAGTGCTACAGATGGTACTATAACTCAGAAAGCTATCACTGACGCTTTAAACAGTAAGTCCAGCACCACTCATACTCATAATTATGCTGGATCTTCTAGTGCTGGTGGAGCTGCTAATAGCGCTGCTAAACTATCAACTGCTAGAACAGTATCCGGTGGTACTGATATTACTATGAGTTATTCTTATGATGGTTCTGCGAACTCCAACGCATCCATTGGATATTACAATGGCTCTGCGTATAATGGAAATACTAATAATTATCCATTTCATAGATTTGCTAAACTTGATCCAATTACAAGTTCTTATACGGATAAAACTATGACTGTATTGCTTACACAAGATTTCAATGGTGGGGCATTTGGTATAGCTCGTATATCTCTTAGAACTAATAATGTATCTAATAAAGATATCTCTTCGGCTGAAGTGAAATGGCTTGTAAGATCTGGATTTAATGCCGATGCAATTCAGGTTGCTATATATAATGTAGCTGGAGCTACATACGCTGATGCATTTCTTAAGTTATCACGTACCTATGCTGGCACGGTGATTAGAGCTATTGCTAATGGCGCTAGGGGTAATATATCTAGAACTTGGACTTTGGTAAATTCTAAAGAGGTAGATAATACTACATCTTCTGATCCAAAGACTTCTACAGAATGCTATGCAGATATTGCAACTGCTGGTACTAAGCTGCACAATCAATCATATTCTGCAACAGTTTCAGGATCTGATTCTGGTACAACATTTTATGCTAATAGTGCTGGAAGTGCTTCTAAAGCAACTCAAGACAGTGCTGGACAACAAATCGACAAAACTTATATCAAAAATTTAAGTATATCTGGTAAAACTATTACTTATACAAAAGGTGATGGTACTACCGGAACTATTATAACTCAAGATACTAATACTACATATAATGACGTAACTACATCTGCACATGGCCTTATGACTGCAGCAGATAAAGTTAAGTTAAATGGTATAGCTACTAATGCTAATAATTATACTCATCCTACATCTTCTGGCAATAAGCATATTCCATCTGGTGGCTCATCAGGAAAAGTTCTTAGATGGAGTGCTGATGGTACAGCTGTATGGGGTGATGTTCCATCCGATGCTATATCAATTACAAGAGTAGAATATAATAAGTTATTAGCTAATAACACTTACGACCCTAATAAATATTATTATGTAACAGATGATTTCGATTCTGCTACAATTATAAATGATTCTGCATCAAGTACAAGTACTGCATATTCTAGTAGTAAAACTAATGCTTTATTGGGCACAAAAGTCAATAAATCTTCTAAAGTTTCTGCTACTATGAATGCAAGTTCTTGGTCTGGGTCTAGTGCACCATACACTATCACATTAAGTATTAACGGTGTAACTACATCTAATAATGTAGAAATATTAATACCAGGTTCTGCCACAAATGCTCAAGTAGAAGCTTGGATGGCTGCTGGTATCGTAAATGGTACACAAGCTGCAAATAGTGTTACACTTAAAGCATACGGAGATAAACCAAGTATTAATATACCTATAGAAGCAATTATAAGAAATGATTAAAACAAAATACCTGGAATATATCATTATTATATTCCAGGTGTAATTTAAAGGAGGTAAAATAACATGGGACTTTATCAAGGAGCTGAAATGATAGCAGGAGCAGGTACTACTCCTAGTATATCAATAGATGACAATACAAAACATTGGATTATTAATGGAACAGACACAGGCATAGTAGCAGAAGGAAAAACTCCTACACTTGGACTTAATGCAAGTGGATATATAACTGTAAATGGTACTGCAACGACAATAAAAGCTGTATCTGATTATAATAATTTATCAAATAGACCTATTGTAAATGGAAAAGTTTCATCTTATCAAAGTAATACAAATTCTAGTCAAATTAGAAATATTACTGTCTCTACATCGGCTCCATCATCTTCAGATGGGGTAAATGGAGATATATGGGTGGTGTATGAATAATGGCTATTAAAAAAGGTGATAAACTAAATTTTGCATATACAGGTAAAGTTCAAACGGTAACTTTGCCGAAGGGTACTTATAAATTAGAAGTATGGGGTGCTCAAGGCGGATATAGATCTTCATCATCATACGGTGGAATGGGTGGATATTCTGTTGGTACTCTAACTTTAAAATCTAAAACTACTGTATATGTATACGCTGGTGGTTCAGGTAATACTGGTAAAACCAGTGGCGGGTTCAATGGTGGTGGATCCAGAGAAACATATAATGGTGGAGGTGGTGGCTCTGATATTCGCTTAAGAAAAGATTCATTATATGCCAGAGTAATTGTAGCTGGTGGTGGTGGATCCGATGGAGCATCATCTAGACAAGGTGGATATGGTGGTGGTGACACTGGACAAGCACCAAGTGATGGATATGGTACTGCCGGAGGTGGTGGTACACAAAAGGCTGGTGGTTCAGGTGGTTCCGGAAATCCAGGATCATTTGGAGCTGGCGGCAAAGGAACTTATTACTCTTCTGGCTACGCGGGAGCCGGAGGCGGCGGATGGTACGGTGGTGGTGGATCATACCCAGACAGTTCAGGTGACGATGACAAAGGTGGAGCTGGCGGTTCTGGATATATCTACACAAGTAGTACCAAAGGAAATTATCCTTCTGGATGTCTTTTAACAGCAGATGATTATTTAGCTAGTGCATCTATGAAAAATGGCGGAACTTCATTTACAAGCCCTACAGGAAGCTCGGAAACAGGTCATGCTGGGAATGGATATTGCCGTATAACAGTTATAGATTGCCAAGTGTGTCCAGACCTAAAGATAAAGGTTGGCGGATCTATTAAAACTGCTTCAGCCATGTATATAAAAGTAAATGGTTCATGGAAACAAATTACTTCTGCTTATACAAAAGTAAATGATTCATGGAAGTCGCTATAAACAAAAAAGAATCCCGTATAGCATTATGCTATACGGGATATATTTATTTTAATCTGTAACTACGAAATGCTTCTCAAGCTTTAGCAGCTGCAAGACGTTTTGTACAATACAGAATAGCACCAGCAGGAGCTGTAGCAGGAGCTTCGTCAGCAAATAATACATCTGCTTTAGCATTCCATGCAGTCTTTTCTGTATCTGTAGCAAATCTATGAGTAGCATCTTCAACGATCATTGTTGCAGCATGAGTTGCTGGATGAGTATACTTATTAGCACCAGCTTCGATACCTGCTAATTTAGTTCTCTCAGCAGCTGTCATTACTTTAAGAGTCTCAGTCTCAGTAATCATATCGATAGAATGAGTTGCTGGATGAGTATACTTATTAGCACCAGCTTCAATGCCCTCAAGTTTTGTTCTCTCATCATCTGTTAAGAATCTATGAGTAGCATCTTCTGTGATCATTGTTGCAGGGTGGCTAGCTGGATGAGTATATTTATTAGCACCCTCTTCGATGCCTTTAAGTTTAGTTCTTTCAGCAGCTGTCATTACTTTAAGAGTCTCAGTCTCAGTAATCATAGATGCTGGATGATTTTCCGGATGAACGTAATTATTAGCATTATCTTCGATACCTGCTAATTTAGTTTTTTCCTCATCTGTGTAATCATTTGCAGATAATCCTTTACCCTCAACTTTATCTACTTTCTTATCGAGAGCAGCTTTCTGAGCTGTGGATACAGGTTTGTTCATATCAGATGTATTATCTACATTTTCAAGTCCTACTGTAGTTTTATCTGGAGCTAACCATTTAGCAGTACCATCAGCAGCATATCCAAGGATATTTCCTGTAGCACCACCAGCTGGAATATGTTTATTACCAGCAGTTGTAGGATGGACATATGCAACACCAGTTACTGTTGCAGACCAACCATCTGCTCCATGGTATTCATAAGTTTTCTTATCAGCTTTTACATAAACCTGCATACCTTCCCAGGCAGCATGTAATGTAACAAGTTCGTCTCTTTCTTCAATAGTATCTACCTGCTGTCTGGTATCAAGTGGAGATTCCGCCTGAAGTTTAAAACCACCAGCTAAAGCAATACCTTTTTTATCAGCAAAAGCCATGTTATTTTCCTCACTTTCAAAATTTATTGTTATAAATCTTCATAAATAGGATTAATTAGAATCTGAAATCCATATTAAATCCAGATACTGTAGATGCACTATTTACATATACATTATAAGCTACAGAAGTTCCATCAGCACAGGAAACGTTTACTGTAGACTTAGTAAATGTACCAGTTACATCGAAGTTATTTGCATCAAAGATCTTTGTAAGGTTACCATAAGATGCAGGATAAGCAAATACCATTTTCTGGTTAGCTGCTGTATAAGCCCATTTCTTATTACCCTTAGTTTCAACTTTCTTAGTCAGAGCTTTAACTGCAGCTGCATCAACAGTAGCACCAGCAGCAACAACACCCTGATAGAATGGATATACAAGACTAAATGTACCTGTATTGGCAGAAGTTACTTTATTATCAGAATCGGTTACTTTTACAGTAAATCTAGTTCCGTTAGCAGCTGCAGCTTTAAGTTCTTTAGAGAACGCAAGGCTAAATGAACCACCATTAGCAACACCCTCTGTCTTAGTAGCAAGAGCAGTAGCACTGTCAGAACCAAATACTTCTACCTTAGTGATGCTTCTAGCTTTCTTTGTAACGTTAGCAGTTACAGAAGTAACAGTTGTACCAACACCAATTTCGAATGTACCACCATTAGAAGGAGCTGCAGAAGCAGATACTACTGGTGCTACATACGGATATAAGATTTTATCAAGTACTTTAGAGATAGGTACATTATCAAATGTATCACCTACAGCAACACCACCATGAGCAGATACGATAGGTGTAGCATTTGTATAAGTAATATTACCTGTAAGCTGTTCTTTTTGGGCTTTGGTAATAAACTGGTGAGTATCATCCTGAGTGATCATAGATGCAGGGTGAGTAGCAGGATGAGTATATTTATTAGCACCAGCTTCAATACCATCTAATTTAGTTTTATCTTCTTTAGACATAAATCCATCTGCAGAAGCAGTAGCATTATCATGTCTATGATCTTTATCGGCTTTCTTTGTAATTGCTTCATTAAGAGCATCAGAAACTTCTTTATGAGATTCAATCCATGTAGCAATCTCAGAAAGTGTATCGAGAGTTTCAGGTGTAGCTCCACCGATAAGTGCAGCAATCTTCTCGTCTACATATGTTTTAATATTTTTATCACCGGTTGCATCCATAAATACATAGTCAGCAACTGTAGCGGCGAGCCACTCTTGCCATACTGGAGCTTTTTCAGTACCGGCGTTTCTATAAGCAAATCTATTTTCCATTGCCATGATTATCTATTTCCTTTCTTAAATAAAATTTTTAAATCTTACTATAATGTTTAAGAAAAGAAACACAGGCATCTAATAATAGATACCTGTGGATAGATATAATAATTATACATTAAAGCAGAGACAAAATCCTGTATTAGATACATTTTGTTCTCGGTAAGTAAATTCTCCTTCATCGTCTATACAACAATATGATTTAAACACATATTCATTCGACATATAATATGCTGGAGTTGAATATCCAGAACAAGTTCTAGTCCAATAATAATATGTCGCATCATTTAAATATTTCACCCTTGATAAATTGCTATTAAATATAGGAAATGCTGTACATTTATCTTCTCCAGATATTCCACCAGGGCATGTTGAATTAGTTCCTCCCATTTCTGTAATTGAAGGTAAAAATAACGTGTCTATAGTAGCTTTCGCTTCCTTGCAAGGGCCATTGTTTGTATAAGTGAACACTGGAATTATATATTTTGTCAGATCGGAGGGAAAACATTTTTCTATACCAGGAATTTTGGTTGTTCTAAATTCGCATATATTCCAAGCAACAGATTCGTCATAATTACCAACATTACCTTTCATTATATCGGACATTAGTAAGTTTTTCATTCCAAATACGATACCGGCTTTCCCACTTCCATCGATTTTGTCAAAATGATTAAAATCCCATATCTGTAATACGCAATTTGCATTGTAAGAATCTATAGGTATACTTATTTCGTCCCCAATTTTCCAATAGCTTGACGCTACACCTAGATTTGATATAGCTGATATAGTTTCCCAACTATTATTTTTTAATGTAGTATCTATAGTTGTATTGTATATCTTAAAAATCATATTGTTACTGTCATTATATACTTTATTTGTAGACATAGTAAAGAATCTATAATAATACGTAGTATTATTAGGTATTGATTCATTAAAAGCATTGTCTTTATATTTATTTCTACTTGTGTTAGTTACAACTATAGTACCATCTTTTATTGATTGAGGATAATGATCATTATTTCTAACCAATATAGTAGATTCCCATGTAGATAAAGTAGTATGATCATAAACAGAATCATTGGGATCTGACCATCTAATATACACTTTATTAGAAAATGCTACCTTGCTTATAATATTTACATCTCCTGGAGGAAATCCTTTGGATGATCCAGAAGATCCTCCACTTCCGTTATTTCCTTTTATTAAAATACTCATTATATACTCCTGTTCCGGGGACAAAAGTTATATAATTTTATAGTAATACGTCCATATACGTTAAAAAGACCTCTATATAACAAGTTTATAAATAAACTTGTTATATAGAGGGTAATTACTGATTTTGTTTGTACTCCCCACATTGGAAAGGAAGTATATTACTCTATGAGCGTTTTAATAAAAAGAATAGACAGTTCAAGCGGAGGAGGATCATCCAAAGGATATCCTCCGGGAAATGTAACTAATGTAACTATCAAAGGCGGAAATAAAAAAGTAACCATTAAATGGACAGATCCTGATGATGTAGTAATTGGAGATAAAACATTGTCTACTTGGCAATCTACTACATTAGTACGTAAAAAAGGATCGATCCCTACAAGTATTAAAGATGGAGTTGTGATATTAGAAACTACAGAGAAAAACAAATATAAAAATACTGAATATAGTGATAATAATTTAGATATAGGTACTTATTATTATAGATTTTTTGTTTGTAATACTGATAAAATATATAATAATGATAGTAGCATGATATATAGCGCTGCTGTAGTAGAAGCCAATCCTATATTAAAAAATAATACTTGGGAAGTGATAAATAAAATATCAGAATTAGGTATAGCTTCTTCTATATGGAATATAGGAGATGAAATAGACATTACTTTATCAGAAGTAAATAAAATTGATTATATAAATGATTATGATACTAATTGGAACAATGAATATATAAATACATATATATCTGCCCAAACTGTTACTTTACAAATATGGGATTTTAATCATTTTGATAAAAGCGATGGATCTGGCAAAGCTGGCATAGTATTCGGAATGAAAAATTTAATGAAAGATACCAATTATAGATATAACCACGTATCTACCACGCAAAAATGCTGGACTAATTGTACATTTAAGGATTACGTAATTCCTAGAATAATAGAATCATTGCCAGAAGATGTGAAATCGGTAATTAAAACAGTTAATACGTATGCTAATATTGCAAGCCAAAGCGAATCTGATGGTAAATTATCAACTGATACAGTGTTTCTACCAGGATATACAGAATTGGGATTAACCACTAATAGTACTATAGTTAATTCTCATAAGAAACAAAGCCAATTTCCTATATTTTCTAATGATGAATCTAGAAAGAAAAAATCTAGTAATGGAGAAGGATCATATAATCAATATTTGACAAGAAGTACATCTCCATTTTGGTCTGGTAATTTTGGTGAATGTATGATGGTGACAGATGCTGGAGCAGGTAAAAGTTATTATGTTCATGTAGAAGAAGGTGTTTGCTTCTGTTTCTGTGTATAATTTCTCATAATATATCTTTTTATAAAGTCCTCACATAAAGGAGGATATATTATGAGTATTATATTAAAAGGGAATAATATTAGTTCTAATAATAATGGTATAGGACCAGGGGAAGTTACTAATATAAAAGCTTCTCAAAATGCTTCTTCTATTATATTATCATGGGCTAATCCATCTAATGTAGTTATAGACGGAACTACATTATCTATATTTGATCATGTAATAATAGTGAGAAATGAAAGCCGTTATCCGACGAGTATTAAAGATGGGAACACTATATATAGTGGAAATGGAACCACATGTTCAGATAGTGATGTAATTAAAAACAAAAAATATTATTATAGATTTTTTGTATACGATACTAATAAATTATGCAATAATAATATGAGTATGATTATTGAAAATACATTTTATGGCATAGACCCTATATTAAAGAATAATACATGGGAACAAATAAATGCTGCTTCTGAAGCTGGTATAGCTTCTTCTTTATGGAAAGTTGGAGATGAAATAGATATTACCTTATCAGGAACTTTTAATGAAACTGTTACCCTTCAGATATGGGATTTCAAACACTTTGACAAATCTGATGGATCTGGTAAAGCAGGTATAGTATTTGGAATGAAAAACTTAATGAAAGATGTACAATACATGAATAGTTCTCATACTAACTCTGGCGGTTGGAATAATACAGCTATGAAGAAAACTGTTATGGCTAATATTTATAATAGTATACCTTCTGATTTACAGTCTTATATTAAAGAAGTAAACACATATGCCAATCAAGGTTTGGGCAGTTCATCTTCTAGTACAGGGTTATTATCTAAAGATAAAGTATTTTTACCTGGTATGACAGAAATGTTTGGTAAAAATTATAAACCAGATCAATCTGAAACTGAGAAAAACCAGAAAAAATTTCCTATATTCACAAATGATAATTCTAGAATAAAGAAATTATCTAATGGTAGTGGAGATGCTTATCAATGGTGGCTTCGTTCGGCTATTTACGGAAACAACTCCGACTGTTTCTGTGATGTCACTATATACGGTACCCACGATTACACCGGCGCCAGCTATGGCTATGGTGTGTGCTTTTGTTTCAATGTATAATATAAAAACCCAAGATACTATATATATAGTATCTTGGGTAATTTTTGCTTTTATTGTATATTATAATTGTGATTTACACATATAAATATATTTAAGAAAGGAGAACGATTTATGAAAAATCAGTTCAATATTGTTCCAAAAAATTCATCAGACCATGAAAAGAGCGATCTTATTCAAACGCAATTTTATATTAAAGCTGGTGTAGCGTTTATGATACTAGACAGTGATTATGGAGATAAAATTTCATTAAGAATACGTACAGAATGTACTAAAACGAAACCTGTTAATTTTTGCAGATTACAGATTATTGACAATTTCATTTTAAACCAGGCAAGACATCTTGTATGTATAGATAGTTCAATACCAATGAAACCGGTAAATGTTATATATCGTTCTAATAAGTGTACTAAACCATCTGTATATTATGCTTCTTTGAAAACATTATATATGGCATTTGGAGTTAGTAATGCTATACATATAACTTGTAGTGGTCCATGCTTAGTTATGGATAACGATCAAAAGTATTACATAACCTTTGATAATGATAGATATGTAATTTTAGTTGATGAGAACTATAAAAATCCTAGCAAATTACCAGGAATCTCATTTGCAAAATTACCATTAGAAAAAGAACAAATAAAGAATGTTTCAACTTTTAATAGTACAGAAGATGCGAGAATATTTTTAAGTAAATTAATAGATAAATATCTCTTTGATGAAGAGTTACCAGAAAGCAATGCAGATGTCTGTATTACATTAAGAGCTTTTAGACATAATTGCATTCCAATATCTGTTGATTTATTTAATATAAGAAAACTTATGTCAACTTCAGATGAAGAGGAGGAAAATAAATCATGACAACTTTCAAATTATTTAAACCAGCCAATCTGACAGAAAGAGAAACCTTACCAACGAAATCATTTGTTAAACTTGTGGGAGAATACGTACTTGTAATAATAGATAAAGATTATGGAGATAAAATAAAAATTCATGGCGAAAAATCTGATGTTATACTATCTAAAATTGATATAAAATCCAATATCATTTTAAATAATATGAGACAAGTGACCATATCGTGTGATACTCTTATATCAAGTATTTATACTGAAATTAGAATATTATTCCATACCAAAAATGATTATTTTTCAAAAGCCGCAGTTTACGTAATAGATAAGCTTGCATTGTCCGACGCTATTGGATATGATAATTTAACTTACTTAGACGTTGGAACAATAAAATTGATCGAAATTTTTTGTAATTACGTAATACTAAGGATAAAACGCCAAATTTTATAATTGTAAATAAATTGTTTCATAAAAAACCATTAGTCAAAGCACAAATACATTATGGTATACCTGACGACTTTATTATCATAACCTATAGAGACTACGGAGAGAATATAATCATTTCGAAAAATGATAAGAAGATATCTTTAACTAGAATGGATACATCATCATGCAAAATTATATACAAAGCTAAAAAGTTATCCGTTTTGTATACTTCCGATAATATATTATGGGACGGTGTGAAGTGTGTCAAAAGATTTTATGTACCAGTAGAGTATTCTGAACCAACTGCATATATTACATCTTTAGAAGAATTTGTTTCAGTTATAGGAAAGAATTATTTCTGTCAGTTAGGAAATGATTTACTTGGCTTTTCTGAAAATTAATATACTAAAAAAGATAAGGAGAAATGATATAATGTATAATTGTAAAGATAGAATGATATTTAGACATGAGCCTATTTGTTTTAATGGAAAACCGATAATTAATAATTGTAAATGGAACTTTAAACTTATTGCAGACAATTTAATGCAGAATACAGAAAGTCTAATTACATTGGAATATAACGAAGAGACAGAAAAAGATTTTGTTCCTTTATTCTCTTTAAATTTATATACCAAAGTTCCATATAACTAACATAATATAGCTGGTATTCCCAGAGAAGAAATATTCATAGAAGGAAAAGATGTACAGATTGAATCTCCAACACTTATGACATTTGTTTACATTCCATCAAAATACTTATATGATGAAAAGCTACATTTATTCAAAAATATCTTAAGTGCTTATGAAGCAAGTGAATATCATTCTAAAAAGGCAGATGAATATATGAATAACTATAATAAATTAAAAGATAAGTATTCAGAATTAACAGGAATGACATATGAAGAGATAGACGAAAAAGTAAAAAGCACAAATTGCAAAAATAATAAGGATGCAGAAGATAATGAGAATTAGTATAGATATTATACATCAGGAGTACTTATGTCATCATTAATAGTAGTATCGATATTATCAGTTATAATCATATCATCAATAATTATGGTAATAATAATATTTACAATAATCAAAGAATGCTTCAAATTATCTATGATTTTAATTATATTATTTTCTATTATAATAACGGTGCTATGCATGTTTGTTTTTATAGTTGAAATAATAATTAAATATAGTATAATGTCACGAATAATCATGCATTTATTATGACCATATAAAAAGATATAGATGGATATACCATATGGTATATCCATCTTCTTCTATATAAAATTTAAAAAAATCTTTTTTATTTTTTATAAAATTACCTGAAGAACTATGTAATAAATTACATAGTTCTTCAGCCCCTTTATCTTTATGTAAATAAATATTTTAATTAATTAGTAAATTTTTCCAATTTTTTGGAAAAATATTTGGTAATTAATTGGAAAATTTTGGTAAATAGGTTTGAGATATGTAATTAATAAAAATAAAGGAGGTTTTATATAGTGAGTGTTATTATAAGAGGTGGAGCATCTGCCACGATCTCTGGATCTTCTTCCAAGGGATTTCCCCCGGGCGATGTAACCTCTATCTCATCAACCGTAAATAACGGTAGAGTATTAATCAAATGGTCCGATCCAAAAGATACAGTAGTTGACGGGACTACTATATCTGCTTGGAAAGGAACTTTATTAATACGTAATGCTGATCACTATCCTGAATCTATTAAGGATGGCGATGTAGTACTAGACAACACTACAAGGGATAAATATAAGAATACTTGGTATACGGATTCGGGCTTAACGAATAACCATAAGTATTATTATAGATTCTTCCCATATAATACTGCCAAAGTATACAACGATTCTAGCAACTTGATTTTTGCTGCCATACCATTGTCCTTTGCCCCCACATTGAAAGATAACACATGGGAACAAATAAAAGCTGCTAGTGAAGGTGATGCTATTCCATCTACATGGAAAGTTGGAGATGAAATTAATATCACCTTATCAGGAACTTTTAATGAGACTGTTACTTTACAGATTTGGGATTTCAAACACTTTGACAAATCTGACGGATCTGGTAAAGCTGGTATAGTATTCGGAATGAAACATTTGATGAAAAATTATCAACAAATGAATAGTTCTGATACTAACTCTGGTGGTTGGAACGATACGGCTATGAAGAAAACTGTTATGGCTAATATTCTTAAAAGTATGCCTTCCAATTTACAGTCTTACATTAAAGAAGTAAACACATATGCTAGTATGGGAGGCGGTAGTTCATCATCCAATGCTGGTAGACCTTCTAAAGATAAAGTATTCTTACCTGGTGATACAGAAGTTTATGACGGATGGTCTTCTCAAGCTGTCACTGAATCTAATCAGAAAAAGTTTCCTATATTTACAGATAATAATTCTAGAATAAAGAAAATGAATAATGGTAGTGGAGATGCTGATTGGTGGTGGACTCGTTCGCCTAGTTACGTCAACGACTACTATTTCTGTTATGTCAACCGCGATGGCGGCGCCAACAGCTACACCAGTGCCAGCAACGGCTATGC
>ULWY01039252.1_pt1 | contig 23162 bp, 22 predicted proteins | sample 1960761 | NCBI WGS metagenome assembly ULWY01 (sample SAMEA4835824, study PRJEB28245) | human gut metagenome | biome: gut microbiome; material: fecal sample | place: Denmark | collected 2008 | reverse complement strand
AATTATTATTTTTTCTCTTTGTTTTACTGTTGTGTCTGCAAATAAGCTATTTGATATCTGATTCAATCTTTTTCCAAACTTTTGAAGTAAAGTATTTATTACTGTATATTTTCTTTCTAATTTTATATCGTTATTAGATAAAATTAGAAACTCATTATATGTCTTTTCCTCCACTTCTATTATATATGACATCACAATATATTCCAATGAAGCTCTAAGTAGCGTATATGAATCTACAAAGTTATAATTGTTTAAATTCTTTTCAGAATTCTTTATTGTTTTATATGCTTGTGTTATCAATCTTATGCTTTCAATATGTTTTACCTTAGATGTTTTTAGTCTTTTCACACTATTTTTACAACTTTTTTCTAATGGTTCTATAAATTTTGTTGTGATCGTTCTATCTATATCTTGAGTATTATTTATCATTTTTTTCCTTCACTTTCTCTTCTTTTTCTACAACTATATTTCGTGCTTTTTCAGTCAACTCATATTGTGTATTACTATCAAATTCTATACATTTATTTGTATAATCTATCATATTTAATTCTATCAATTTACTGTTTAATAAAATATATATTTTGTCAAATTCAACTGGATATTTACTTTGAATTATTCCTATTGAATATTGTAATCCTTGAATTTGTTGATTAGGTATATAAATACAATCCCTTATAAGTAAATAATTTTTTTCAAAAATTTTATATCCTTTTCCATTTAATTTTTTTAGTTTAGTTTTAACTGCACCTAATATACTTTTTAAAGATACTGTTCTAGATTCAAGCATTGAATATTCTGTGATATTACCTCCTAATCTCTTTATTCTTTCCTTACACTTATCTGGATTTTTCGATTTTCCATATGTAAGTTCAGAATATAAATTTTCTGCTTCAATAGATTCTTTATCTATTGATACTGTACATTCAATTCCAATACTCAGCACTTCATTTTGTAAGTCTGGCTTATCTTTTATATTTAAATCTTTAAATTTTTCTTTAAAAAATTCCTCTAATACAACTTTCGCATAACATTCTTCCCAACTGTATTTTGTATGTCTAGGCAATGGTTCATCATCATTTATCTTCATAATAGTTCCTCCTAAAATTAAAAAGCAAAATAATATTGTAACACCTATTACTATTATTTTGCTTTTCTTTTGTCTATTTTTTATTTACTTTTAAAGACTGTTTTATTAAAGGAATAATATTATCTATTTCATCTTCATTGTTTATTGTAATGCAATAGTCTCCATTGCCCCAATGTCCTGTATTACTTATGTCCTTTGCTATTTTTAATGGATCATTTAGACTACCCTTTTTCATATTTATATAAACTTTTAATTTATTTTTATGAAATTCTATATCTGTAATATTTCTTGAGCCTTTAAAAGCTATATATAACTTCTTGGCTTCAACATCTATATCATCTAATTCTAATATTCTATTTTTTAATTTTTCATATATATTTCTTATATCATCTGAAGCTTTAGATAAATGATCCTCTTCTGTATATACAATTATTTCTTTATTGACATCATTTTGTATAGATTCCGTTTGAATATCTTGCACTTTAACATTACTTGTCTTTTTTATAAATTCAATCTCGATAATATTATCTTCATATCTCGTTACTTTAACTAAATCAACTGGTATGTTTTTGAAGTCTGTAGCATTTAGTTGATATACAGTATATATTGGAGAAACAAATATAATTCTTGATTGACTCCAATCAATATTTTCAATAGTTAAAGACGATTTTGTTTTTATATTGTGTTGAAGTACAAAATCTGCTTTTCTTTCAAGCATCAATTTTAAATATGTATATCCTTGATCAACTAAAGAAGCATTTTTTACATTCTTATATTCAATTATTCTAAAAGATTTAGTCTCTTCATCAAAAGCTAATGAATCAATCCTAAAATTTCCTACTGAAAATTCCGTATCAATTAATTTATATCCTAATATAGTTTCTATATTGTTTTCAAAAAATATTTGTAATTCTTTTTCATTCTTAAAATCATTTTGTTTTAATTCTTTATTTTGTTTTAATATCATAAATTATCTCCTTTATTCGTATTTATAGTTTTCTTCATCTTCAGCTACTTTTAATTGCCTATAATCTTTTTCTTCTTCATAAACAGGATATTTAATTTCGTTATTTCCATTTGCTATTTCAATTTCATCTTCGATATTTAAATTCAAATAATTCTTCATCAGTAATTTTACACTTAAAAACTGCTCAATTATATAATTGCATCCTTGATTCAACTGACAATATGGTAGATCTAATTTCAAATGTAAACCATTTTTACTCTTTCCTGGTAATAATAAAGCGCTATAAAGATTTTTGCCACTTCCTATATTACTATTTCCTAATAAAATTGTATATGAAAATTGTTTATAATTTAGATCAGTTATATCCTTATAATATTTAGAATCAAATACATATATTGTATTTTCATCTGAGTAATAATGATCTGGTCGTATAAAAAATTTATGTTCTGATTTATCTATATTAAACTTTTTATTTTCAAATCTTCTTTTAATTTGTTTTCTCTTATAGTCAAATATTAACTTGTTGTTTTCTTTATCTACTTTTATAAAACAATCATTCAAATATTTATTAACCATACTTTCCCAAATTATATCAAAATAGTTTATTTTAAAATGAATTGCTCCTCCCGTAGCTTTTCTATCATAGCTTTCAAAAAAATTTATCAAAGCACTAACAAGTTCCTTTTGATAATCTTTAAATATTGTACTTCTAAATTGATATAGTTGCCTTAATGTATATTCTTTGTTTGTCAAAAAATCAATTTTACATTCTTTTTCACGAACAATTGGTAATTGAATAAAATATGAAAAATTTTTTATTGTATAGTTTATTACAAACGTCATGCATTCACTTATAAAAGCTGTTTTATTACTTTTTCTTTTAGAATATATAGGTAAAAAAATCAAATTTCCGTTAGAAACAATTGTGTTTGACTTTTGTATAGTATCTTTCCACGATATTGGGCCATTTGCATCTTTAGAAATAATTATTTCTTCTTCTTTATATATTCCATATTTTTTATAATACTCGTAAACCTTAAAAAAAGATTCAAAAGGATAATCTGATTCAAAATTATTTTCATACCCTATGTATTTATTGGCTACATTTTTTGATCTATTTTCCGTGTTATACTTACAGATAACTTTAAATAACATTTTTATATTTTCTTCTACTTCTTTTTTATTGTATTCTTTAAAATTATTATCATCATTAAAAAAATGCTTTGGAAAAACTGCCAGTATCTTTTCTTTTTCAATAATAAAACCTACAAAGTCAAGAATAAAATTCTTTAACTTCTTCGAATATCTTTTGTCCCCATCTGATAAATTAAATTTTTTTACTTCTCCATTTATTTCATCACCATCTTGTCCAAAAACAATTTGTAACATATATCGTACCTCCTATATTACAAATTATTATTGTTCCATGCATCAATGCAGTCGAAAAAATCATCACTAAATATTTTCTCATCGTTTTCGTATTTATCATACAAATCAGAAAAATTAGTTATACTATCATCAAATAATTTTACTTCTGTCTTATATGTTGCTCCTTGTATATCAAACCATAAATAATGCAATAATTTATTCTTTATTTTTTCTTTATTATTTTCATTATCAAATTCAATAAAGAATTGACCTATTTGCTTGTCTTCTCCAAGTCCTAATTTTTCTGAAGAAGATATAAATTTATTTAAAACACCATATAAATTTATCCAATTAGTTTTTATCATTGCTGTCCCATCATTTAAGTCTATATCTACATTATTTAAATTGATATCATTTTCTTTCACTGGTTTAGTACTGATATATTCCCATTCAAATCTCCTTTTAAATGCTGTATCCATAACAAATACATTTTGATCAGATGTATTAACAGTTCCCACTATTGATAAATTTGCAGGTAATTTTATCCTATCATCAGCTAAAGCTATTATATCTTTTGCTATTATAGGGTTATTTATAAAATATTTACTCCAACCTTTTTCTATTCCTTCATTTTCTCTATCTAATAATTGAAAGATATCTCCAAATATTGCTGAGCAATTTCCTCTTGACATTTCTTCAATTACTAAAAAAACCTCTTTAGATGTATCTTGGTATGCTTTTTCTAATGCTAAAGTAAATACTCCTTTTGCAAAATCATATGATATCTCTCCATTTTTCTTAACTGTAGGTAATATTTGTCCCACAAAATCACTATATGTATATTCAGGATGGAATGTTATTCTAAAAATATATTCATTTGAAATTTGTTTTTCTTTTAGATATTTTGATATTTCATAACTTTTACCTGTACCAGGCGCACCATAATAAATTTTTTGCATATAAAATCCTCCTATATAAAACTTTCTATATAATCTCTAAATGCATCTAAAGTTTTATTCCCTCTAGATAGTTGATTAAATATTGACATATCAAATTTATATCCATCTCTAATTGCTAGATAAAAAGATGCATACGCTTTTAATACAAACCAATATGGTTCATTATTTATGTGTATTCCGTCCTTTAATCTTGTAATCAAGTATGTTATCGTCTTATTTTCATTATCTATCCTAAAAATTTCATTTTGGCCATCTTTATTGGTTTGCACAATCCATTCGTTATATTCTAAAATATTATTAGCATTCTCTTTTAAATCTTTTTCCTTTAATATTTCTTCTATATTTCTATCAAAAATGTCTACATTATTAAAACCTAATATTTCTCCACTGCGAATATTTATTGCCATTGATGGAGTATAGTTTGCTTCATTTGCATTTATTATATAAATAGGCCTATTACTTATTCTTCTATCTTTAGAACTCTTAAGATTTGGCATAATACCTGACATAACAGGAAAAACCTGTTGTGCTAAAATACCGGACCTCGTTTCATATGCTGGAGGAATAACAAAAGCGTAGGCCTCAATAATTCCTTCTTCATTTTCTATTACTCCAAAATAGGTACTTGATTCACCATATATTTCAACTTTTTCCTTAAATTGACATTCTGAAATATTTAATTTAGGATATTTTTTATTTAATACATCCATTATCTTATTTATTAGTTCATCTGCATTATGTATATTAACTTGTCTCCATAATTGATTTGTATCATAATCAACCATATTAAATTTTTCCTTCAATGATATTGAAAAAACTATTTTTCTATCCATATATCCTCCTTTTAAAAATTTTTAATAATAACCTCATCTTTTTCATATCTCCAACCTGAGACTCCAGCATTAATAATTTTATATTTATTCTGTTTTATCCAATTTAAAAGTATTGTATTTTTCTTTCCTTTATGTTCAACTACATTTGATAACAAAAATTTATAGCCTAACTTATCTATCTTCAATAGTGTATTTAATAATTGAATTTCGTCTATCTTTGTCCATCCCTTTCCACCTCTTTTGCCGTCATTGTAATATGCATTGGTAATAAAATATGGTGGATCAAAATAAAAAATCGTATTTTTTGAAAAGCTTGTCCAATCAATATTTATATAGTCCTTATTCCAAAATTCAATATTTACTGTTTTGGGTTTGAAGTTTTCTATTCTCTTTTTCATATCATCACTATATCCGGCAACACCAATAGGTGTATTAAACTTCTGTGAATTATTAAATCTAATCATATTTTGAAATGAATACATATGTAATACAAACAAACTCACACTATCCATTGTATTTATATTATAATCATCTCTCAATCTGTTATATGGTTCTTTCTCAGCCTTTGCTAAACCATATTTATCTATACAACTTTCTATATCTCTAATCACTTCTTTTTTATCATTAGTTACAAGCCATTTTATTATATCATAAATTTTTGTATTTATTTCATTATAATATACTTTTTTTGTTGCTACAATATTAGCTCCAACATTAAAAGCTCCCCCCATAACATCTACAAAGTTTTCAACCTCATAGGGAAGTTCCTTTATTATTTTTGGTACTAGTGTATTTTTGCTTCCTGAATAATTTAATGGTGATTTATTTACTTCTAAATCTTTTTGGAAATAAATTATAACTTCATTTAGGTTTTCTCCATTTCTTTTATTGCTTGAACGATGATTCTGATATTCTTGATAATTAAATTTCTCTACATATACCTTATTATCCTTTGCAAATAATTTAGCTAAACTAACTAACTCTTCTAAAGGTACTAGTCCCTGATTACTATAACTAATAATTATATGCTTAAATCTTATTTGTCGAAATAAATCTTCAAATTGTGCCTTAGCTTCACTTTTTCTAGCATAAAGTGAATTTTTATTTTCTCGTTCTCTTTTTCCTCCCACTCCTTTTATTTTAGGAGAATCATATTTTGCTAAAGTCTCTAATAAATGGTATGCTGATACATACTGTGTTACAGTATAAGGTGTGTCTATGTATGCAATATCTCCTTCAATTTCTCTTACTAATAAATTTGTATCCTTTGAAAATATTTCATTTTTTGAGATTTTATTAACTCTATTAAATTCCAGTGGTTCTAATATAAACTCTTTTTCAGCTCTCGACTCCCAAAATTTAAAGAATGCTTCATATGTTCCAGATGTATTTGATACCTTTGTAACACTTTCTAATAATGATGCAATTAAAAAATAGTATTCATTTTCAGTTATTATATCATTGTTTTTCAACTTTTCTATTTCTTGTCTAATTCCATCTATCTTTATGCCATTTATTTCGGTAAAAAATCTTCTTCCTCCAATTGGAGTATAATTCTTATAAACGAAATATGTATCATCTGCTACATATTTATTTGTATTTAACCAGTCAAAAATATCTATTTTATATATTTTTTTAAATTTTTTAAATTTTGGCATATCTTTAAATGATAATTTTGCTCTAGAAATTACATATGAATAATATAAAAAATCATTTGATATAATTTTATATTTTCCCTTAAAATAATCTCCCACACAACCTGTTCCTGCAAACAAATCTGCAAATGTTTCACCTTTGATTTTATATTTTTTAATTATCGATTCTATTTCCGGTAATAATTTTATTTTACTTCCTAAATATCTCATATTGACTCCTATCTTTCTATAGCACTTTTTCCGCTTTTTACCCACTCATCTAATTCAGAATATTTAAATTTCCATTGCTTTCCTATTTTATGTGCTGGAATTGTATATCCTTTTTTTAGCCAGCTTCTTATTGTAACTGGCTTTATTCCTAAATATTTTGCAGCTTTTCCAATATCTATCCAATTTTCATTAATCTCTTCTTTCATAGCTCTCCTTAATATTTATTTATATTTATTATTATTTAACTATATTTGCTAATATTTTATCATAAATAATAAAAAGATACAATCCTAAAACATTTTATTTTGATAATTTTTTATTATTTTGTTACTTAACTTCTTCCAAAAAACTCATCATAAATATATCCTCTTTCAATATATATATCTGTTAACTCCATTTTATATTGTTCCAATAACCATAAATACTTTTTCTTAAAAACATTTTTACTTAGCCATTCAATGCCTTTACTAGAAATAACAACTTTTTTATTAATCAAAAATTTATATTTTTCCAATCCGTTATCACACATTTTATTAATCGCTTTTCTAATAGTAATTTCTTTTCTATCAAAATATTTACACAGTTGTTTTATATCCATATCTTCATTCCACCAATCTTGATTGTTCTCTACTTTTAATAATTCTTCATATAGTTTTATTCTATTTTCAAAAAAATCTATATCTGCATCAATTAATGCTTTTTCTTTTTGAAAATATACATTTAATAAGCAGTAATATCCTTCTATCAAAATAAAATATTTTCTGCTTCTTATTTTCTCACTTCTCCATCTACAAGTTGGATGTTTTTCTAACATAACATCTATTGCTTTTCTTAAATCCAATTCTGTTATTTCTTTACCTTGTTTAGTAGTTAATCTAAGTAGATGTAATTTCTTTAATATTTTATCGTATGATAAGAAAACACTATCTAACGCCTTTTCCGAATTAACATACATTTTTCTCACTCCTATATATAAAAATTTCTTAATGCTAGTTTACATAGCATTAAGAATTTGCAAAATTTATTTTGCACGAATATTGGGTAGTATTTTTTAGTACCTAATATTCGCCAGTTAGGTGTCTTGACACCGTTTTTGCTGTTTAGGGCAAAATGCCCTAAAACCTTTTTGGCTCTCCGAGGGATATTTTTTATATCGCTTTTCTTCTTTTGTATTAAAAAATCTCTAAAATATTTAAATTTTTTTAGTTTAAAATATTCTTTACTTTTGTTCATAAATATTTTATAATAATTTTAGTTTTTGGATTAAGTTAGTATTTAGTTTAGTCGCTTATACTAACTTTTTCTTTTTCATTTTGATCATATTTTTTCAGTTCAATTCCATAACACAATTGATACAACTTTTGAATAACTGCCTCTGATAATTCTTTATCTTCACTTTGATAAAATCTATCTAATAAACTCTCTTTATTAAATCTAGTTGTTACTATAATTGGTAATTTATTTTCATTTCTATTTTCTATAATTGTATATAATTTCTCTAATGCCCAGCTACTAACTCTTTCTGTTCCTAAATCATCAATTATAAGCATATCAACCTCAGAATATAATTCTATTATGTCTTTCTCTTTGCTTGAAAAATCTTTGAAAGTATCCTTAATTACATCTAACAATAAAATCAATCTTCCCATTAAAACTAACATATCTTTTTCAGTTATTCTATTTAAAATAGCTGTTGCTAAATGTGTTTTACCTACTCCAGATTTTCCTGTAATAATAAGCCCATTTTTTTGATTTTTATTAATACATTTTTCTGTAAAATCTTTTGCAATTTCTACTTCTTTCTTATTAGTTTCTGTTGTTATAAAGTTATCAAATTTATAATCTTGTATTTGTTTACTAATATAATTTTGTATATAAAATTGCCTTGTCATTTGCTCCATTTGTTTTCTTTTTTTCTGTTTTTCTTCTTTTAAATCAATTTCATTCCAATAATCCTTTGACTGTTTACAATCGCATCTTTCATACTCTATTGAACTAAATGGCATATTTGCATATAAATAATCTAAACCTATTGGTTTTAAATCTTTTCCACAAAATTTACATTTATTGAGGAATATTTCATCTTTAGAATTACATTTCGTATTTTCTAAATCCATTTGTGTTCTCTTCTTCCTTTCTTATTTCTTTACTTTTATTTTCTTTAATCTCTTCTTCTCCGTTACATAACGTTACTGTAACGTTGCTCTTTCTATTTTCACTTTTCAACTTTTCACGATATTTTTGTTGTCTTAACCTTCCTTGTTCTTTATATTTTTCATATGTTTCAATACTTTGATATTTATTCCAATTTTTAATTTTGTACACTTCATTTTCTAGAATAATCATTTCTAATTCTAAAAATTTTTCAATAATTTCTTCCATTTTTTCATAAGACTTTCCCATAATCTTTGAAAAATATTCAATTGTCATTGGTTTATTATCACCTATTACTAAATTACCTTCTTTATTACATTCCATAGCAATAATTAATAATTGTATCCATACTCTAATATATGTATCTCCATCAGGTTCTTTAAGTAATATTTGAATTTTCCTATTTGCAAATAAATTTGCATCAATTTTTAACCATTGTAGCTTGTACATTGCCTCCTTTCCTCTCTTTCTTCAAAATTTAAAGCATAGATTGTAATTCCATATTTTTTAAATATTCGTCTAGTGCTTGTACTCTAAACAAATATTTTCCGCCAACTTTACAATACGGAATTTGTTTTTTCCTTACCAGTTGATTAATTAACCAATATGAAATACCTAGATACTCTGATGCTTCTTTCATTGTTAGTGTAGTTCTTTGAACTTGATTACTCATCATAATATACCTCCCTTCTTTCTTATTAGAAGGTCTTCCTCTCCCTTCTAATATAAAGCTCAGAACAACTGTAAAATCTTGTACTGTTTTTAAATTTTTTTTATTTTTTTATTTTACTTTCTTCTTTTATAGTGTTTTCAATGGTTTTGCCATTTTTCATTTATAATAATTATTGTAATTTTTATTATATTTTTGTATAATCAAGATACTTTGTTAGCAATTTTATTTTATAATATATATTGCAATTTATGTTTTGAGGTGTTTACATGTTAAGAAAAGATAATATTTCAGTAAAAGATTGTTTCAATATTTGGTTTAATAGAGAAAAAAGAAAAGAGTTTTATACAACTTCTATTTCTTTGTATAAAACTACTTTTAATCATGATAAAGGTAATAGATTCTCAAATATACTTTTTAATGATTCTAAAAACGATAAAGAAATCTATTTTTCTTCAGCCACTTTATTAGAGCCTTTTGAAGAAAGTTATGGAACTTTTTTAATAAAATTTCTTAATGCAAATTTTTCATCTTTCAAAACAGCTTATCATACTTTTTTCTGTTTTTATGGATTCTCTATTTTAAGTGAATTTTATGCCTCAATTCCTTCATTAAAATTCTTTAAAACAGAAGATGAATTTATAGAAACTTATCAACCAATTTTTAATAAAGTCAAATCTAAATTAAAGAAATTACAATATTTGATAAAACAATGTGTAGACTATATGTATAATCTAAATAATTGCTCAATAGATAAGAATTATACCCCATTAGAAAAATATCTTTCTTATTCTATTTTCAATAATTTGTTTAAATATTCTACAAACATAGAAATATATTATTACCAACAATTCGCACATGATATATACCATATATCTTCACAATCTATAACACCCAAAATTGTTAGAGAATATTTAGAAAATGGAATAATAAGTCTAGGCGATAGTCCAGTTTTTCATACATCCTATTTATCTAATGTACTTTATGTTTCTCTATTTGAGATAGCTACTAATAAGAATATAAAGATTAAGGTTTGTAAGAACTGTGGTAAATATTTTATTCCACTTAGAAATACTGAAAAATATTGCGATATTGTATATTATAAAGATGAAGCAACTTGTAAAATTATTGGAGCTAATAATTCTTATTCTAAAAAAAGAAATATTATTGAAGGAATTAAATTTTATAGAAATAATTATCAAAGAAGATTAATGCAAGTAAAAAGATCTAATAATGAACAAGTTAAAATAGATTTTGAGAATTGGAAAAAACTTGCTAGAGAAAAAATTAAAGAATTTAATAATAATAAAATTTCGGAGAAAGAATTGCTTGAATGAATGAAAAGTAATAAATAAAAGTCATTCAGACTTTTATTTATTACTTTTTATAGTTGTATTCCTGCATTAAACAATTCATTTAAACTTCTTTTTATGTTTTCATTTGGTATTTCAAATCTTTTCATTTGCATTGCATAAACTATCTCCTTTAAAAATATTAAATCTAATAATGCCAACCCTATGAATTCTTTGTCTAAATCTCCATGTGCAAAATGATTTCTTTGTTGGCTCAATCTTTCTCCCATTTTTTTATAATCTAACTCTTCATTATTCAATTCATATAGTTTTTTTCCAAATGGATATATAATTTCATTTAGGCTATTGCAAGTATATTCCAAGTTTTCTGCAAACCCTTCCAATGATATAAACTTTAAAAGATTTTTATAAATCTTCTTTTCTTTGCCTTTGGAATTTTTTATTAAATTTTCAATTTCATTTGTTGAATTTTCTTTAGCTTCAATGGTTTTTTGCGAATGTGGTATTCCATTCTTAAATAATTTTTTAAATTCCCATTCAAAAGCTGCTGTTGTCATAATAAATGTTGCTTCATTTTCTATCCTTCCCTCTTTATATGTCATTGGAATATGCCTCATATATAAACTTTTATCAACTATACTCTGTAAAATGTTACTTTCATATTTCTTTATGTATTCATAAGATATAAATCTATTTTCTAATATTTTATCTTCTTCTTGAATTATATCATCATTTATAATCTCAAACGTTCCTATCGATCTATATTGCTTATTATCGGATGTATATATATTTACATCTTCTATCGATATATTTTTTCTGTAACACAAATATTGTATAAATTTTTTAATTACATTATATAAATCTGTTAAAATACTGTAGTCTTGTATCGGTTCAAAATTTAAAGTTATAGCACTTCTAATTCTTACTGGATATTCAGTTATTTTACCATATAAAGTTTTTGAAATATTTAAATTACAATCAACTTCTTTATCTTTTATTACGAATCTAAAATTTTCTGTTTGTGTTTTATCAAATGATTTTAACTTTACCTCTGCCTCACCATTCTCATTAAAATTACTTCTTTCAATTGCTCTTCTAGTATCATATATTCCGTTTAATTCTTTGCAATATATAGACATTCTTGATATTAGAGCTTGGCTGTTCAAATATATAACGTATTGTATTTTTATGTATAAAAAGTCAGAAAAAAAGGAGGTTCTTATATTCTTTGATTCAGGAATCATAACTATTCTCTGGTAGTTCTCTAATCTCTGTCCTACTAAATATTTTTCTTCTAAATAATTATCTTTGTCAGTATATGCCCCATTAGCTAATTCTTGTCTAAATGTTTGTTGAAATTTCTCTTTATAATCATTTATAGGTATTAATTTTAAATTATCTTCTTCTAATGTAAAATCAAATTCTATATCTTTATATTTTAATGTTCCTTGTATCATTTACTATCACCTTTTCATTATAAACCATTTTTTAAATTAAAATAATTATACTCTTCATCAAGTACAAAAGTTAAACTATTTATAGGTCTAGTCATTCCAACATATAATTTATTTTTTGTTTCAGCATTTATCTTTGCTGTCCCCTTAATAAGATAATTTTTAAATTCTTTTGTTGGATACACCAAAACTCTATTATAAGTAGCACCTTTAGATTTTCCCATTGTAATAGTTGGAGTCAATTTACAAGTTTTCGTTCTATTACTATAAACAATTTGAATTGGCTTATACTTTTTTATATATTCTTCAATTTGACTTTTTTTAATTACAAAAACTCCCTGATGTTCTTTTCTTTCTATTTCTACATACTCCATAGGCTTATATTCTTTGTAAAAATTATTTACAAAAGTGACTATGTCTTTGTAACATCTATAGCATTTGTTTAATGTCGTATTGTCTATATCACATTCTAAATCTTTACATTCTTCTTTAATAAAATTTGCTATATTTCCATTTGAATATTTTAAATATTTTTGTTCATAATGCGTTTTATAAACAGTTTGTCTTGGATCTCCTACCAAAATCACATTCATATTCGACATTAGTAATCTCTTAATAAGTTCTAAATCATATCCCGCCATATCTTGTACTTCATCTATAAATATATTTTTAAAATTCAAGGACAGTCTTTTTATAACCTTTCCTTCTGTTTTATCATCTATTCTTATAACTAATTTTGATAATTTATCTGTATATACATTATTATTACAATCAAAATAATGATTATGAAAATTTTCTTGTTCTCCCCAATATACTGGTCCTCTTTTTCCTATATATTTTATTCCTGATCTTCCTTGAGCCATAAAAACTCCTTTAACTTTATTAATTTGTAAAGAATTTTTATACGGCTTGATTCCATGTTGCAGTAACATAGAAAACCATGTTTGTACTACAACATTTTTGGGTAAATAGCCCTTTATTTTTATTATTTTTTCTATAATTTCATTTTTGCAATTTATTGTAAAAGTTGTTATAAGTACATTTTCATTCAAAGTCAATGCTCTGTCAATCAAATATTTTGTTTTTCCTGTTCCTGCACCAGCTATTATTAATTTATTTTTCATAGTTACCTATCGCTTTCTTAATATAATCTGGATAATTAATACAAATTTTCGATTTAAATATTTTTATTGCACAATCAGTTTTATTTGCAACCATATATTTTATTAATTCATCATCTGTATCATAGTCTTTCTCTAAAACTTGATTTATTATTTCTAATGAATTTGCACGTAAAATACATGGCTCAAGAGTATCATAATTAAATTTTCCACCGTTTTTAGCTGTTAATTCTCCTTGTTCTATATGTGTTTTATTATCATAACAAATTTCAATATATTTTTTTGAATTTACTCCTAAATAATTTTTATATTTATCTTCTAAAGCCTCAACATCTCCATCATTATCAGTTAATACAACGGTTTTTTTCTCAAGTTTTTCTGCAATTTCCAAAAATCGTAAAAAAGTAGTCCCTACAGATATTATATCTATTTCATTTTCTATTGGTAATTTATGGTATTCGTCTTTATATGCTCTCTGAACAACCAATTCATCGGCATCTCCTTCTACTAATATTGCTTTTGAACAAAGTAAAAATCTTAATGTATCATATCCAGGTTTTTTCATAAAAAATTCTTGTGTATCTTCACTCAAATCATTAAACTTCATAGTTCTTTGATTTTCTAGTAATATCAATTTTTTCAATCCTAATTTATTTGCAACAAAACTGCTATGTGTTGTTATGAATATTTGTTTATTTCCACTTACCTTTTCAACATCATTTAGTAATCTATTTAATTTTGAATAAGTTAAATGATTTTCAGGTTCTTCCAATAATATTATTCCTGCCTTTTCTGCTTTTGGATTTTTAAGTGACAATTCTATTTTTAGTGTTGATTGTTCTCCTTTTCCAACATTATCAAATGGAATTGAATTTATTTTTGTTATTATAGCTTTTTCCCACTGATTTTTATTTAACATTTCTACATCCATTTGTATTTTGTTTCCCATCAAATGATCTTCTTCACTTAGTCTATTGTTTATATCAACAATAGTTTGACTATTAATAAATTGATCTCTTACATTTCTATAAGTTTGAGAAATATCTATAATTTCCTCTTCTTCTAATTTTTCTTTTATTATTTTTGAAATGCAAGTATCTGAACTATTTTTCAAATTTGAATCAGAAGTGTCAATGAGAACTGATTTAATAGGTATAGATCTAGTTGTCATTTCATTATCATCATTTGCAGAACAATGCCATGATACCTTATAGTATTCTATAGGCAATGTTGTTATATTTCCTTTTTCTACAAATGTTTTATATTCTTTTTCATAATTATTATCAAATTCGATTGAAAAATTAATTGTAGCCATATCTATTCGTTCAGAATTATTAGTTCCTAATAATTCTGGAGAATCATCAAAAAATATTTCTATATTTATTTTAGGTAAAGGTGTATTATTATTTATATTTATTTGCGATATGTATTCATTAACACATTCCTCGTTAAAAATATCTTGTGTAAATGAATTCCTTATGTATATTCCTCTATAAAAACCAGTTAATGCCAAATGAATTGCTTCAAGAATTGTTGATTTTCCTTCATTATTATTCCCTACTAGTATATTCATTCCTTCATAAGGTTCAAATTCAAATTTCTTTAGTGTTTTAAAGTTATTAATTTTCACTTTAATAATATTCATAACATTCCTCCTGTTTACTATTATATCAAAGCTATTCTTCATTCTCAATTATTTAATGAAAATAATATTACATTTCATTTAGTATTTTAATGTTTAACAAATATGCTTTATGAGTTTTATTGTAATCTTTTCAATCACCTAAAAAGAAGTAAAAATAGCTGGTAATTTATCAAAAAATACTATGTAATACACATAAATTCTCTCCCTTCCATAGTTATACTCGAAAGGAGGTGAAATGAGTAATGGCTGGGAGTATAGAAAAAAGAGGAAAAATAGTTACAGGCTAACAGTATCAGAAGGATTTGACCTAAACGGAAAACCAATGATACACAGAAAAACTATTCATGGAACTAAAAAAGATGCAGAAATTGAACTAGCAAAATTTGTTACTGAAGTACAAAATGGTTTAGTAATTGATGGTAAGTCTCTTAAATTTTCTGAGTTTGTTGATGTATGGAAAAGAGATTATGGTTCAAAAGAATTAGCTCCAACTACATACAAACGATATTGTAGAATGTTAGAAAAAAGAATTTTACCATACTTCGGACATTTTTATATAAACAAAATTAGACCAACTAATATTATGAAATTTTATGACTTACTTGAAAAAGACACTCAGTTGGTTAGAAAAAAAGGTAACAATGGTTCAAAAACTAAAAAGCCTTTATCTGGTAAAACTATTCTAGAACATCACAGATTATTAAGAGCAATGCTTCACAAAGCAGTTTACTGGCAATTAATTGTAAGTAATCCTGCTGAACGTGTTCAACCACCTAAAGCTAAAAAACCAAAAAGAAGATCTTATGATGATGAGCAAACTAAAATCTTGTTAGAGAACTTAGAAAAACTTTCAGTAGAAGATACTAAATATAAAGTTGCAATCATACTTACTATCTTTACTGGTGTTCGTTTAGGTGAATTAATGGGATTAGAATGGCAAGATGTTGATTTTAGAAATGGAATTATCAGTATTAATCGTTCTAGTCAGTATCTATCAGATATGGGAGTCTTTACAAAAGTTCCTAAAACAGAAAGCTCTATTAGAGAAATTGCAATACCCGAATTTATCATTTCTTTACTTGAGGAATATAAATTATGGTATGAAGAACAAAAATCGCTATATGGCGAATTATGGACAAATTCTAATAGATTATTTGTACAAGCTGATGACAAACCTATGCATCCTTCTTCTATAAGCAAATGGTTTGTTAAATATGTAGGTACAATAGGATTACCTGTAATTAATTTTCACGGATTAAGACATACAAATGCAAGTTTACTAGTTGCACAAAATGTTGATATAGCTGTTGTTTCTGCAAGACTTGGTCATGCACAAATAAGTACAACACTTGACTTCTATGTTCATCCACTACTTTCTCATAATAGAAAAGCTGGATATGCACTAGAAAACTTATTATTACCAACAAGGTCTTAATTTCACTTTTTTCTAATTTTCACAAATTACAAATTTTCACGATATAAAAAAGTAAAAAACTTTGAGATTTTATATCTCTTTCCCAAAAGTTTTTTACTTGAAGATTTTAATAAAAATCATAAATTTATAATACATTTTTATTGAATTTTTATTAAAATTTAGGGCATTTGAGGTGGTTATTTTACCCAATTTTTACCCAATTCTACATAATATTGCTGTTTTTGCTCATTATTGCAACCAATTTTAGGCAATAAAAAATCACTAAAACCATTACAGTTCTAGTGATGTATAAGTTGGTTGCGGGGGTAAGACTCGAACTTACGACCTTCGGGTTATGAGAATATTATCGATTTTTAACTTATATTGAAATCGATAGTATTTGCTTATATTTCAATAGTTTTATTGTTTATAAGTAATGATTTTTCAAGTGATTTCAAGTCGATTCTTGGTACTCTGTCCTCATCTTTTTCCAAAAGTTCTATGCTTTATATGTCAAATTAACTAAAAATTCACTCAATACATAGTTTTAATATATATTAATTTTATAAAAGTTTGAGAATTGTTATGAATAATCTTAGAGAAGTAAGTGCTGATATTTTAAAAGAATAGCTATTATATAGATATGATGAACTTTCTTCTATAACTTGTGATAAATATAGAAAGCATTAAGTTTAATTTAATGATATTTATGATAGAAATGTGTCAAATAAAAAATATTTTTAGAAACAATTAGAAATACTAGATGCTATTTTTTTGATTATCTTGTTTATTTAATTAAGAAATATTATAAAAACGGTTTTGTTGATAACTCTCAATTAGTTATAGATGCTTTGAGAAATAAAAATGCAATTTACATATTATTATTTAAATCAATTTAAAAATGCAAAATTTGACTTTTAAATTTTAAAATCAAATTTTGCATTTTTACTACTCTTTTTATATTATATATTTTGTTTTTTCACCTTCTTTATCTTTAAAAGTATTATTTGTAATTTCACTGATTACAAATAATTTCATTAATATTATCCAATAATGGTCTAAATTCTGAGAAATTGATATTCTCATAATTTGATGCAATATATTTTGAAAAATGGTCTTTTCCATAATATTTATCTACATTAAAATCCGAATTTCTGCTAAAGCTTTTTCCATTTATTTTATGTTCAAGAACATTTGGATCAAATAAATCCTCTATCTCCGATTCTGTTTTATTGCTCATCAACTGATGCGTTGTTAAATATAATTTTCCATTATCAATAAGCTTGTAATTTCCGCCTTTTTCAAAATTGAATAAAGAAATCTTACAATCCCTTGAAAAAGTATATAATGGTTTGCCTTTTGCATACAATTCATTATCAAATATTAAAATGACAGGATTCTTTTGCTCAATACACGATATTTTATTAAAGTATTCAAAATAGTTACAAAAAACTTTTTTATCTCCATAATCAGAAAAAAAACTATAAATATTTTTCATTGCATCAGCACCATCAAGACTCATATTAAAAAAGAATCGAGTTCTTTTAGTTCTTCTAAAAAATGAAACTTTGAACTCAAACTTTCCATTTGAATTCTTTTCAACCAAATTTGGGTATTCCTTATATAAATTTTTTAAAGCAGACTTAATATACACAATATCTGTTTTTCCTTCAGTAACAATTACTGGTTTTTCATTTGCATAAAAATACTTATAAAATAAAAATTTTTGAAATTCTTTCTCTCTAGAATTAAATTTAAAAAATTTTTTATTAGCAATTCCCTCAAATTTATTATTGTATTTGTCAATTTCATTTATAAAAGAAAAACAACCTTCTAATTGCTCCATTTTTCCTTCCTTATCATCAATATAAAATCTACCATTTCTATATAGATGATATGCCATAGAGCGAATTCTTTTATAATATATATGATTTATATTAACTTTTTCATTTACAACTAATCCCGTAACAGATTGGCTAGAACCTTTATATATTAACCTAGTTTTTTTTGAATTAATTTCAAATCCATTTTTAATGATAATCTTGTTTATTTTTTCATAAAATTGTTCATAATTTTTTAAAATATTTTTGTCATTTGTTGAAAATGTTAAATCATCAGCATATCTCGTATAATCTAAATGATATTTCTTTGCAAGTTGTAGTATTTTATAATCTAATACATTACAAATCAAATTAGTTATAATTGGCGAAGTAGGCGCACCTTGTGGTAATTTTCCATCGTAGCATACTAATTGTGCAATGACTGTCGAAACCTCAACAGGTAATTCAAAATACTTATTTTTCTCAAAATATCCTCTGACTCTTCCAAAATGAAAACTATCAAAAAAATCTTTTAGATCTATATTAATAACATATCGTTTATTTTTATGAATAACTGCATTAGAAATAATGCCTTTTTTTCTTTCAAAGGCATGAGAAATATTTAAGTTAATTCCATTATCTTTACAGATTTGATCTCGATAATTATATAGACAAACAGATAACTTCTTTTGAATTATTTTCAATACATCTTTAGATGCATGTATTTTTCTATATCCTCCAGATTTTTTTGGAATTTCAAAAGAATAATAGTAACTTTCAACATGCTTATTGTAAAGAACATTAGTAAGAGTTTTTCTTTCTATATTGAGAAAATCCGCAAGCTCATTTCGTGTCTTTATTTCATTAAATTTTAGTTTCATATATTTCACCATAACAATACATGGCAACTCATTATGCGAAAACTGTATAATTATTGTTCAGTAATTAAAAGTCATAAAAAGAGTGTAAGGAGCAAATCTTCCTAACATTTTTGTCACTGCTTGCGAAACACAAGCATAAAATCTTGCCATGTATCGTGTTTATATTACCATTTTTTTATCAACAATTCAAGCGCTATGCAAAATAATATTTCTACAAAATGTAAGTTCGTCAAACATATGTCACACTTTACTGATAAATATATACTTTGAAATACTTTCTTTGATACATAAGCTCTAGATTCTAATAAACTCTAAGTATGTTTCTTCCAAACTAATAGTTTCGTTAGGAAGTTGTTATATTCTCTTGCCTAATGTCTTAAATTTTCTTTAAAGTCCTCAAAGCTCACAAACATTCTTTGTAATAAAATCTTTCTTGATCTTTTCCATGTTTTCTTTCTAATCCACTTGTTGAAGTTCCAGAAATAATTTCATGTAGTATTTATGTATAAAAGTGCATATATATACAAATATTATCTTATTCTAGATATTTTTTAGTTAATCTACTTATTTCGGATAGAAAACTCTCAAACAACCGCTTATATATTATCTTCTTTACACCATTCCTTAAGTATGTCCAATACTATTATTTTCAAATAATATATATATGAATTATCTATTTTTTCGCTTAATTCTTCTCCATGTATTATCTCGCTTCTCCACGTATACACTTTCTTAAATACATCTCTTTCATTAAATTCATCATATTTATTTTTGAAATATTTTTCAATTAATCTATTACATTTTTCTCTACTCGAAATCTTTTTACTATTACTCAACAATCCAAGTATCGAATTTTTTTGTTTTTCTTCTAAGTCTGATTTTTTAACTATTTCTATACATTCTTCTATTACTGCTATTTCTTTTTTAGTTTTTAAATCATTAGTTCCCATAGTTTCTATCGCTTGACATAATAATAGTATCTTTGTTCTTTCATCTGCTTTTTCTGATAAACTTACCAAATTGAAAATTTCTTGAGTTTTTTTAGAAAATTTATTTTTTTCATCTAATTTGCCAATCTCTTCCAAAAAAACAAACGGCTTATTATCCTCTACAGTTAATTTAACATTCCACTCATTTTGATATTTATCATAATCGTTTAAGTCCTTATCAATTTCATAAACTTGAAGCCCCAATAAATTACTTTGATATTTTTTTGTACTAAAAAACCATTCTTCGTTTTGTATAAATTCCTTCAATGTATATCCATGTTCCGAATGATATATTCTTGATATGTAGGTATCATCTCCTAATTCAAAATTACTATGTCTTCTATGTATTCTATACAAAATATTAAAATATAACATTTTACCTTCATTTAATGCTTGAAACCTATCTTTATAATATCCTAAAACAAATTCTAGATATCCTCCATTTCTTATTCTCCAACTACATACTTTGTCTTTATGTCTAAACAGTTCTTTCCATTCTTCTTTTTCGTAATATCCATTTTCATATCCTTCTCTCATTTTTATTTTTATTCCAGCTATATACATTTTTCCTCCATATATACTTAATTTTTTTGCTAACTCTTTACCACTTTCCCCTCAAAAATAGGATTATACTTAAATATAAAATACTCTTCAAAAAAACTTAAAACTCTATTTCCCAAGCTCGCATCCAAAACTATATTAATCTTCGTCAATTTAGATTTCATCCAATCTTTAATTCCGTCCTTCTTGTCTTTCAAATTGCTATTATCTAAATTATCTAATATTTGCTTCATTTCTTCTTTAGTTATAATTGCAGTAATCTCTTGTTTTATTTCTTCTAAAACTTTATTATCTAGTCTATCTTCCTGTATACTTTTTATCAATGACTTGGCCAATGTACTTTTAGTTTTGTTTATGCAATAATGTTGTGTAGAAAATCTCGCCTTTGTTTTTTCACCGGCTTTTCCTATTTTTAAAAATACTTCTTTATCTTTATACCTATAACAAAACATATATATTCCCATTTTTCCATCTTCTAATTTACAATCTGGATTTATATGTATTTCTATATTTTTCTCGTTTAATGCAGCATTATCTTTTAAATTTGAATCAATATCTTTTAGGATTCTTATTATTTTAGCAATATCATTTTTTGTTTGTTCCTTTAACTCTTCTTCCATATATATTTCTCCTTCTTTCTTTATCCAACTCCAAAATCCGTATTTTCAACCAAAATATCAACATTCTCAAAATCCTTATACAACGGATAAACCTCTTGCATAAACTTTCTTTTTAAATCCTCATCAGCAGGCATTATATCATCCATTTCCTTGTACAAATTAACACAAACTCTATCAAAATTTTCTATACCAATTTTAATATCCTCTTCTACTTGCTCTAAAGTTTGTCCTTCAACTCCAACCAACAAATTAACTATATCAAACACTTCCTGCAAATCAGATAAAGTAGGATATCCAAAACCTTTATTTAAAATTTTCTCTCTAAAATCAGCGTCAAAAGTCTCCACTCCACCTTTTACCTGTAAAACTATTCCTAATTTTGAGCACTTTTCTCTTAAGGTTATTATGCGTGATTTATACATATAGTGGCTTTCTATAATTAATCTTTTAATTTCTTTTTGTTTACAAACTTCTAACAACTTATTAAAGCTTTTTTCATTTAATTCAAATATGCTTCCTGAATTAATAGCTTCTAGTACGCCAAATTCTCCTGTAACTTTATCTAATGCTTCAGCATTTATCTTATATTGCTCCTCTTCATCTTTATTTCTGTCTAAGTGATAATTACAAAACTTACACTTACTCCATTTGCATCCATTACCTATTAATAAAACAATTTCTCTTTTATCTTTATCTAGTATTTTTGAATATCTTTCCATAATTCTCCATTTCCAGACAGTACCTTAATAAATTTTTCTATAATTTTTATCTTGTTCTATAAAATCAGCGCTATTTATATACTTTTACGAACATTCTAATATTAATATTTCTCTATTGCAAGCTTTTCCTACCAACTTATATAATTAACTTTACTGATTTTCACAGTTTTATTAATTGCCAAAATAAATTTTCCCCAGCCTAGCTAGGGGGCATAAAACAAAAAATACCACCCCGCATGGGGTGGATAAAATGTAAAAGCAAATCAGTTATGGATGATTACCTCCATAGGTAATTTGCCATTCGAGGCTTTCAAGTTGCCAATTTCAGTTACAGTTCGTGAATCAAATCCTCGAAAAATCGAAACTTCTCCATCTTCTGATCGAACTGTTATGAAATCACCTATCCGTTCAGATGCAATATCAAAGCTTTTTCCTGCTTCGATAATCGCTCCCTTTCCGTAATAGCTAATTTCAACTGTTTTTGATGTTTCATTTGTAATTTTCATGTCTATCTACCTCGCTTTCAAATAAAACACATATATATTATAGCATATTGTTGACATAACTTCAAATTGATTTATATAAAAATCCATTTATTTAATTTTGTCTTCTTCTTTAATTTTCTATTGCTCTTAATTTATTTTCAACATTTTCCAAATATTTCTTGTACTCCACATTTTCATATGCTACACTAATAACATAATTTAATTGGCAAGCAGTAT
>ULWY01046564.1_pt1 | contig 23236 bp, 18 predicted proteins | sample 1960761 | NCBI WGS metagenome assembly ULWY01 (sample SAMEA4835824, study PRJEB28245) | human gut metagenome | biome: gut microbiome; material: fecal sample | place: Denmark | collected 2008 | reverse complement strand
TGAAATATAGCTATAATAGTAGAAAGGGGAAGATAAGCCACTTCCTGATTGAGATACGCTTATCTCCCTCCCCTTAAACCAAACGGTGAAAACAAGAAAACCATGAAAAAAAGAACGATATATCCCATTGATTATCCCCTGGTATAAATGAACGATATGGAAACAAAGAATGGACTAAACTACAAACTGGAGTCTTTGGACGGACTTCGACTCACGATTTACGAACAACCAAACTCCAAACTTATCTATATCCCTTTGGTTATAGGAGTAGTCATATTAATGATTCCAATAATCATTTTTCCATTTATCGTGGCTGAAGATAGGGGAGTTCCCTTAGGTTTTGTCATAACATGTGTCATTGCCCTACTGACTGGTGGGTATCTACTAAGAATGTATCTGTGGAATGCCTACGGCAGTGAAGTATTCATAATCAAACAGAATACATTTTCCACCTATTATGACTATAAATTCTTCAAGGACAATGTACGCACTTTCAGATTCCAATCAGTAGCGGTTCATGGCATAGAGGATGAGAAAAACACTTCCGGTAGTGAAATGATAGCTTTTTGCATTGATGAACAGACTTTTTCCTCAAGAGAAGCTATTCCCATAGACGTTATTACGCAAATAGCAAAAATCTTGAAGCAGTCATCATGTTACTGACAAAGCTTCTGTATAGAAAGGTTGTACTGCACACCATGTCGCAGTGCAACCTTTCTTCTTTGGGTTGCCTTTCCAAAAAGATTCCCGAAAAGCTTTGTCGTTCACATACAATCGTCTAAATTTGGCCGAATGAGAACATTTCACATTTTCTGCAGCCTGTGCCTTCTGTTGTTTGGTACGTCCGCATGCCACCGGATGCCATCCGACAGTCCCCTCCTGATGAGGGCGCAGGGGTATGCCATGTCCGATTCCACCTACAGCTTTGCACCCTGGCTGGCACAACTCATCGACTCTTTCGTCGCACAACATCCGAACCTGAACTATGACATCTTTATCAACAAGATTGACGAAGATACCTTGCAACTGGCACTGCAAGGGACGGTCACAATGCGGATGGAAGGAGAACGCGCATGCTATGAACTGCATCCGCTGACTGTATACAAAAGCGGAAATGTTTCCGTCAACGTCTACAGCGGAGCGGAAATGTTCCTCGTCCCCCGTGCAGACTCTCTACTGCCTGAAAAAGGCGACTACTACCCAACGGCACGCAGGGAAGCCTTCTGTCTCATCTATGTCTATGACGACAGTCTACACTTCTTCCGGGACTGGAGAGAGGCAGATATCTATCCCTTTACTGAACATCGTATGAACGTATGGCAACCTGATGATGATGAAACGACTGACTGACTTTCTGAAAACATGCCTGCTCCTGCTGCTGGCGATAACCGTCTCGTGCAGACCTGTCCCCGAAAAGGAGCCTCAACCGATATACACGTTCCAGCAGTCCTTCCACCCGTCGATAGAGGCGGTTGTAGACTCATTCACGGCACGCTATCCTGCCACTTATACGGAACTGCACATCAACAAGGTCTGTGGCGCACGGGTATTCTTTGCCCTGCTCTACAGCGGTGAATCTCCCTTGTCAACCGTTCCTGCATGCATAAAGGCATCCACCTTCGACGGAACGGTCGTCAGTGTGTATTCGGGATTGGAGGACGTCTGTGTCCGGCATGACAGCCTGCCTCCCGTCCACGTCGATGAACAGCTCATACGGAAAGGACACTTCTGGCTGATCAAGCATGATTGGAGGAATGTGCTGCAAGTCCGTGAGGCGGATGCCCGTCTGCGTTCTCCCTTCGTACCTACACCAGGATTCATTTCTGCAGACGAACTGAACACCTACATCATGATGGACAGCATCAAACGTTATGACGACCTGCATCATAGGGGCATCATTTATTGAGTATCAGCTTTCCATCGTAAAGACCGTTCCTTTTGACGACAGCAAACCGGGGCTCACCCCTTCCGTCGGGCACGCAGATACTCCACAATGCCGGGGATGAGGGAGATGATGATGATGGCGACGATGACCAGCTTCAGGTTCTCCTGGATGAACGGCTGGTTGCCGAAGAGATAGCCCGCATAGAGGAACGAGGCGACCCAGAGAAGGCCTCCCGTGAGGTTGTAGAGCATGAAGTAGGTGTAGTGCATCCGTCCCATGCCTGCCACGAAAGGAGCGAAGGTACGGACAATGGGGACGAAGCGGGCGAGGATGATGGTCTTTCCACCATACTTCTTATAGAACTCATGTGTCTTGTCGAGATAGCTCTGCTTGAAGATTTTGGAGTCCGGGTTGCTGAAGAGCTTCTTGCCGAAGAAGTGCCCGATGGCGTAGTTGCACGAGTCGCCCAGCACGGCGGCGGCAAAGAGCACGAGTGCCAGCAGGTGCACGCTCAGCGGCATGTCAGGCTGGGCGGCAATGGCTCCGCCGACGAAGAGGAGGGAGTCTCCCGGGAGGAAAGGGGTGACCACGAGTCCGGTCTCGCAGAAGATGATGAGGAACAGGATGGCGTAGGTCCACTCATGGTAGTCGCGCACCATCTCGACCATGTGCTGGTCGATGTGGAGGAGGAAGTCGATGATAAATTCCATAGGGTTGTGTGATGTGTTTGTGTGTACGGGCTCCGGGGAGCTTCCGGGGACAAAGATACGCATTTCAGCGGAATATCTGCAAGGGGGAGAGGGAGGAGAAGCCGCTGCCCCTGCCCGCACGCACAAAAAAATAGACCCATCTTCACAGACAGGTCTATTCTATTATAAACTTTTGTTTTAACAAAGCACAAGATTCCTCTTGTGTTTATCGTGGTCGGGCCGAAGCCCGTTGACGGTCAAGAAGGTCATTCAGCCAGCGGGTCGAATGTTCCGTCGGCACCACCATGGTTGTGGTCGCCCCAACCGATGGTCTGTTCCACAGCGGGGTTCTGGCTCATGGCACTCTGTGCCAAGCCCAGGAAGTAGTAGTTCGGTTGGTATTGGAAGTAAAGCTCGCTGTGGTTCGAGTCGTATGAGTCGCCCTTCTTCTTCTTATACGTCAGGTATTTCGTATAGAAAGCCTTCAGCGCCTCCTGCTGGTCGGCAACCGGTTGGCGCAAGTCCATCACGGCTGCGGCACGTTCACCTGAGTTTACTGTTCCGTCTGTACCATAAGCAATGCCGCAGAGCGGGTCGGGGTTGTTGTCGCCCACATAGCTGTCGCCGTTCGGATAGTCACGTCCGCCCAAGCCGTCGTTGTAGTCGTTGCTGACGCGGAACTCCATGTTCTCACGACGTTGGCCGTTCATGGCGCGATAGCCTAGCCAGGTGCAGGTGTTGCCGTTCCATCCGGTGAGCTTCCACGATGCCTTCAGGGCTTCCTGACCCTGACCGCCGTCGAACAGCATCCAGCGGCGCATGTCGTCGAAACGTTTGCCCTCGAAGGCAAGCTCGATCTGGCGCTCATAGAGCACAGCCGACATACAGGCTGCCTGGTCGCTGCTCAGCGTAGCGTCCAGTCCGCAGTCGCCCGTGTAGCCCACACGGCGGCGGATTTCCTTCAGGATTTCCACGGCCTCGTCCATGTGTCCTGCACCGCAGGCAGCTTCAGCCAGGTTGAGCTTCACCTCGGTGTAGCGCAGTTCCATCCACGGAGCTGCCGAACGGCCGAAGTGGCGGTCGTCGCTCCACTCATAGAGCGGGCTGTTGTTGACGTCGTAGTCATCCGAACGCTTGCGCACGTAGATGCCCTTGGCATTGCTCATCAGGCCGTCGGGACCGAAGTTTGTGCCCGACTCCACGTTGTCGCGGTCTTCAACGGAAGCGTACCATACGTAGTTCCACAGCACGTAGTCCGGACCGTTGTAGGGGTACATGTTGTCGGCGTTACGCGGGTCGTTGGCGAAGGCCCAGCGTACGCCCGGGAAGGCGAAGGTGCGGTAGAAGCGCGGGTCGCGGTTCATGAACGGTGCGTTCTGTTCGTAGGCATAGACCGACGGACTGAGCTTGCTGTAGGTGCTGTTGCTCGGACGCTTGCCGTCTGCCATGGGGAACATGCTGATAATCATTTCCGACGGGGTCTTGCCGCCTCCGCCTTGTGCGTTTGACGGACGGATGCCGCTCTCCCAGGCATTGTTGCGTGCATAGTCGGGCACGCCGCCGGGGTTGATGGTGTTGTAGAGCGTCACGAGGACGGCTTCCTTGCTCCGCTTGTTGCCTGCCGGGCTGAAGATGCGTGCCCAGTTGGCTGCATTGGTCTCGTAGGTTGTCTCCTCATAGCCGTAGCCGCAGCCATCGATGACGGGCAGTGCCTCCTTCATGAAGGTGTAGGCGTCCTGCCAGCGTTGCTGGTCGTTGGCACGGTTGAAGAGCGGGCTTGCCCAGAGCAGGAGCAGACGTCCCTTCAGCGCGAGTGCCGTACCGGTGGTCACACGTCCGTAGTTGGAGTCTTCCCATCCGCCGTTAGCTGTGGCGGGCGTCAGCAGTTCGGCTGCCAGGTCGAGGTCGGAGACGATGAAGTCGATGGTTGCCTTTGTCGACGAACGCGGCGTCTGTGAGTCAGCCACGGGGTCCTGCACTTCGGTGATGATGGGCACACCGCCGTACCACTTCACGAGGTTGTAGTAGCACCATGCACGCCAGAAGTAGACTTGTCCGAGGAGCTGGTTCTTGTCCTCCTGGGGGATGTTGCCGTTCGTCAGTCCGCGGATGACGTCGTTACAGTTGCGGATGCGTCCCCAAACGGACTCGCGGATGTTGTTCGACTGGTTCTGGAAGTAGTCGGGCACGGTGTTCGCACCGCTGAGGTAGGTCAGCTTGTTCTGCGGGTCGTTGAACTTGTCGAATCCGCTGTACTCCTCCGTACACTTCGAGAGCAGGTCGGCAGAGCCGCTGGAGGGATACTTCCAGTTGGGACCGTCCAGTGTCGGCTGGCAGAACCAGTAGATGTCGCTCACACGTCCGGTGGCTCCGCTGACGTAGTTGTAGACGTCCTCGCTCACCTGGTCGTAGTTCTTCTTGTCCTGGAGGAACTGGTCGCTGCACGCTGTGAGAGCGGCAGAAGCGGTCAGGGCAAGGGCAAATAGTTTTATCGTTGTTCTTTTCATTGTCGTTCGGTTAATGTGTTTTTAGAATGAGATGTTGATACCCACGGTGAACTTGCGCAGCGAGGGATAGCTGTCGAAGCTGCTCATCGGGTCCATGAAGTTGTCAGGATAGGGGTTGTAGAGGCTCAACAGATTCTGTCCCGTCACGTTGAAGCGGCAGCTCTGGATGCCGAGCATCTTGGTGACGCTCGACGGCAGTGCGTAGGCGAGTGTCAGGCGGTTGAGGCTGATGCGTGTGCTGCTGATGCGCCAGAAGGTCGAAGCCACGCTGTTCACGCTGGAGTAGGCGAGGTTCGGATACTTGGCATCGCGGTTCTCTGCCACGACGAGGTTGCCCGAAGCGTCGTAGACATCCTGATAGGAGTACATGTTGTCCACGTTCCAGAACGACGGCATGTTGGAGTATTCCAGGTCGCCTTCAGCCTTGAGGGCGGAAGTAGGCACGATGCTGTAGCCACCCCAGCTGGCACCGAGCTGTGCGCTGATGGAGAAGCCTTTCCAGTCGGCACTCAGGTTGGCGGTCACGCCGTAGGGGTTGCCGCGGTGGGAGAGTTCCACCTGGTCGTTGTCCTTGTCGACGATGCCGTCAGGACCGGCGTAGGTGCCGTCCTCCTGCAAAGGTCCGCGGACGTCCTTGTAGATGAGCATACCCGGACGGACTTCGTCCTTGGACATACCCATGTAGGAGGTGACGTTGTACTTGGCGAAGTATTCGTCAATCTCCTGGAAGTTGCGGAACATGCCCAGACACTGCATACCCCACGTACCCTGGTCGGTGCGGTCGCCTTCCTGAATGCTGCGGAAGAGGTAGTCGGTCGCCCAGTCCATGAGGAGCACCTTGTTGTCGGTGTAGCCCGTGTTCAAGCCGATTTTGTATTTGAAGTCCTTGCCGATGTTGTCGCGCCAGGTGATGCCCACCTCGACGCCATAGCTGTCCAGCTTACCGTAGTTCACCTTGGCCGACTGCGTACCGACGGTGCCGGGGACGGAAGCCGAGTAGTTCGTCAGCATCTCGCGGTTCCACTCATAGTAGCCGTCGATGTTGAAGGCGAGGCGGTTGTCGAGCACGTTGAAGTCGAGGCCGACGTTCGCCTTGTAGGTCTTGTCCCAGTGAGCGTCGCGGTTCACGGCGGAGTTGTTCTTGTTCAGTGAGATGTGTGTGCCGGCGTTGTTGCCTGTGCCTATGCCGATGACCGGACCCTTGTCGAGGTCCATGCCGTAGGTCTGCATCCACTGCCACGGCGTGGTGTTGTCACGACCGGTCAGACCGAACGAGGCGCGGAGCTTCAGGTAGTCGATGAACTTCACGTGGTCCTTGAACCAGCCTTCCTCTGACATCACCCAACCGGCAGATACCGACGGGAAGGTACCCCAGTAGTTCTCGGGGGCAAACTTGGTCGAGGCGTCCGAGCGGAGCAGGAACTCCAACAGGTAGCGGTCGTTGTAGGCGTAGTTGATGCGCCCGATGTAGGACAACGTTCCTGATTCGGCGCGCGTCCAGTTGGTGGTCATCTCGCTGTCCATACCCACGGAGTTCGACTGTCCCGTGGTGAATTCATACGGGTCGGTCACCTGTCCGGTCATCCACTCGCTCTCGGTCTCCGACTTTTCGATGGAGAAGAGGGCGCTCACGTGGTGGTCGCCGAAGTCGCGCGAATAGGAGAGGGTAAGGTTCATCTGGTAGTTGTCGGTGCGGTCCATCGTACGGGAGAGCATGTCGCCGTTGTCTACCGAGTTTCCGCCGTTGGCGAGGATGAAGTTGTTCTCGTCCATCAGCGCTTCGTATTCAGCCTCCTGACCTGCGATGGGAGTGTACAGGTGCTGTCCGCTACCGGCGCGGCGTGACATCTGATAGAGGTTGTACTCCGTACCGTACTGGTTGTTCTTGTTGGTGCTGATGCTCTTGGCGTAGGAGAAGCGCACGTTCAGTCCCTTGAGGAAGTCGATGTGGCTGAAGTCGTACTCGAGGCTGCTGTTGATGGTCAGGTTCTGGCTCATGGAGCTGCTGTAGTCGCCGTTGTTCTGGAGCACGTCGAAGTGGTAGACCTGGTCGTCGCCCTTCTTCTCGTTGCTGATGCCGTAGGCGGCGATGGGCAGTCCGTTGACATATTCGGGGATGTAACGCGGACGGTAGAGCAGGCGGCGGTAGTCATTCTCCGAGTCTGTTCCGCCGACTTTCACGAGCGGGTTGGTCTTCTTGCCATAGTCGCCGGACACCTGCAAGCTTGCCTTGAAGCCCTTGGCTATCTGCAGGTCGACACCGGCGCGGAAGTTCCAGCGGTCGTAGTCGAGCTTCCCGAGGTTACCTTCCTGGTCGAAGTAGGAGATGCCTGCGTAGTAGTTGGCCTTCTCCGACGCACCACTCAGGTTCACACTGTGCTTCTGCGTGATGCCGGTCTCCCAGTACTTGTCGAGCAGATTGTAGTTGAGTCCGCGCATGGCGGCAAGCTCGTCGGCCTGGAAGAGGTCGAGTTGGGGGTTGAGGTCGGTCTTGAGGGGGTCGGCAGCCTTCACGGCGTTCCACAGACGGCCGTACTCATAGGAGTTCAGCATCTTGGCATGGCCGACGGCGTCGGTGATACCGAACGAGCCGCTGTAGGAAATCTGCGGAGCGCCCATCTTGCCACGCTTCGTGGTGACGAGGACGACACCGTTGGCAGCACGTGCACCATAGACGGCTGCGGCGGCGTCCTTGAGGACGGAGATACTTTCAATCATGCTCGGGTCGAGGTTGTTGAACGCCTCCGAGCCGAGGTTCTGCATGGTGTTGCCCACCTTCACGTCGTTCGGGTAGATGAAGCCGTCGATGACGAACAACGGTTCCTGTGCGGTCGAACCGAGGGCACTCACGTCGCCCGAACCACGGATGGACAGGCGGGCGGGAGCTCCCGGACGTGCGTCGCCGCCGCTCACGCTCAAACCGTTGACAAGTCCGCTCAGCGAGCTGGCGAGGTCGCCGCCCACGAGGTCCTGGATTTCATCCATCGGGACGGTGGAGATGGCACCCGTCAGGTGGGCCTTCTTCTGCACGCCGTAACCCACGACAACCACTTCGTCGAGTTGCTGGGTGTCCTCCTTCATCACGATTTTCACCTGTGAGAAGTCGGTGACGCGCAGGGTGGAGTAGCCGATGTAGGAGATTTCCACGGCTCCGCCCTGGGGAACTTTGATGGTGAACTTACCGTCGAGGTCGGTGATGGTGCCGCCCTGGGTCTGTCCGGCGATGCGTACGGCAGCACCGATGATGGGGATGTCGGTCTCGTCGACGACCGTACCCGTGAATGTGATTTGTGCTTGGGCAAATGCCGACGTAAATGTGCCGACGGTCATCAATGCACCAAGACCTACCTTTAATATCTTGTTGTATTCCATTGATTCAATGCTTAGTTTGTTTTGACTGGGTGGGTTGGCAAGCCTGTGGAGGCGGGGGGCTCGTTGGCGTCCGCTTCCCCCGTCCGCCTGTCAACCTGTTTGATTACTTATACCAGCGCGGGTCGCCTGCCTGGTTCTGAGTGGCGACAGGAGCCGTCGGTGTGAAGTTCACGCCGCCCTTTTCCTGGTCGTCGAGGTTGATGGCCTGGAGGAACGTTCCGGCAAAGGTTGGGTCTTCGAGGGTTGCATACGGGTTGCCGTCGCTGTCCTTGCGGCCGCCGGTGTCGTTGCCGTTCGGTGTTCCGCCGTCCACGCCCCAGATGGTGTTGCCCGGTGTGTGGCGTTCACAGTTGTTCTGCAGGTACTGGTAGATGCGGAAGACGTCGTAGAAGATGTTGTACTGCGTGTTCAGCACGACGGTGTTCGTGTTCGGCATGTTGTTTCCGAAGTCTTTGTTGGAGAATGTCTTACAGAAGGTATTGTAGCGGATGTTGTGCGTCGACGAGTTGTCGTTGTTGCCGAAAATCTTCTTCGGTTGGGCGTTGCTGGAGTTGGAGTAGCGGATGAAGTAGGCAGATTCGTTCTTCACCAGGTTCCAGATTGTGTTGTTCTCGATGGTCATGTCCTTCACCAGTCCGTTGCCGCCGCCGTAGAGGTTGATGAACGAGTTGGACCCCTCGTTGTTCAGCTGAATCAGGCAGTCGGTGATGCGGAAGTCGCGGAGGCTCCACGGCTGCTTGTTGCCATAGATGAGGCTGTTCGGCAGGTTCTTGATGTTGCACTCCTGGAAGATGACCGGCTTGTTGATGACATAGCCGTTCTGGTTGGCTCCGTTCGCCTTGTAACCCAGGCTCTCGGTTGAGATGGAAGCGTCAGGCGTGTCGCTCAGCATGAGGAGGCCCGTCTGGGTGGCACTCGTACAGTCGAAGTCGATGAACTTCACCTTCAGTCCTGCCTGTGTCACGAGCGCTCCTTCCGGTCCGACGATGACGCGCGGGTGCGTGCCGTCCTTCTCGGTGCTGCGCAGGGTGATCTGGTTCAGGCGGAAGTCAACTTTGCCGTTGAGCGTGTAGGTCTCGCCTGCTTCAAGCGCGAAGCCCTGTTCCTTCTCGCTGTCCTGCAGGTTGGCATTGATGTACTCGGCAATGTCCGTGCCCACGGGGATGGTCGTTGCCGGCACGAGAGCGGAGTACTGGTAGACCGTAGCCGATGCAGCCCCGGCGTTGTTGAGCTTGTCGTTGCCCAATGTCTGCAGGCTGATGTTGTAGACGGCGTCTTCTATCTTGGCGAAGGCCACAGAGCAGCCGTCCACGATGCTGTCTTGAATAACGGTGAGGGGATTCTCCGAAGTCACAGACTCGTCCTCCGGGTTCTCAATACATTCGATGTTGCAGAGATAGCCGCCGGCTCCGTAGATAACCGGCCAGGAAACCTTGACACTTTCCGTTCCGTCGGGGTTGGTGAGGATGCTGAATGATGCCTCGTCGATGGTCGGCGATTCCAGCTGCGTGTTCGTCACACCGCCACTGAAGCTCTCGTCATCGACTCCTCGTGCACACGAGGCGGCGAGAAGAACCACTGACAGGAACGCAATGCCTCCAATACGTTTGGTTTTCATCTTACTAGGGATTTTAAAGTTAAACAAAAGTATATTCTATCTAAAGTTCAAGTTCCGTGTTGACGGTGGAGTGAAAGTACATCAGGGAGGCACAATGTCTGTCGACTTGTACGGGGCGTGTCTTTATCTTTCAGTTCTTGTGCTTTGTTAATGTGCTTTTCTTCCCAGGTTCTTTGTGTTTGTATGACGCTGCGAAGGTATGTTAAAAAACTAGTGGGTAGGGAGTAAAATTCTCTCAAAAAGGCGGACGTATGTTGCACTATTGCCTTTTAACGTGCCGTGTACCCGTCGCAGACCGTTCTGTCCGTGGAGGTTGGGGATTGTCGGGCAGAAGGCTCCTCCGGCGGAAGGGGGGCGTGGGTGTCTTCTGAATTCATGACAACGTGTAAATATTTATCGCCTCTCTCTTTTCAGACCTCTGTCTCTACGTTCGTACGGACGCGTCGCCACGCTCGTACGGACGCGTCCGCACGACGCTACGGACAGGCTCGTACGATGCTGCGGACACGTTCGTACGAAGGCCTTAAATAGTTTTGTTGTAACATGCTGACAAGTAGAGTGTAACATCAGTCCTTGCGTCTGCGTTTTATACCCCTTGCCGACCCGTCGGAGGGCGTCCGTATGTCCTGTTTTTTCGCATCACCGGACGGACATTTCCCGGAAATCAGGTCTTCCGCCTTCAAATACAGCCCCGTTCATGCCGGAAGCTGCGTGAAATCGTCGTATCTTTGCGCCCGTATAACAAAGAACATAGATGAAGACATTTCAAGAGTTAGGTGTTTCCGAGGAGATACTGAGAGCCATCACGGAGCTGGGGTATGAGAATCCCATGCCCGTACAAGAAGAAGTAATCCCTTATCTGCTGGGAAACGGGAATGACGTTGTAGCTCTAGCCCAAACCGGAACGGGAAAGACGGCTGCCTTCGGACTGCCGCTGATCCAGAAAATCGAAGTTAAGAACCGCGTGCCCCAGGCACTGGTCCTGTGCCCCACCCGTGAGCTGTGCCTCCAGATAGCAGGCGACCTCACTGACTATTCAAAATACGTGGACGGCCTGCGTGTGCTGCCCGTCTATGGCGGCTCGTCGATAGAGAGCCAGATACGCAACCTCAAGAAGGGGGTACACATCATCGTGGCGACTCCGGGCCGTCTGCTGGACCTCATGGAGCGTGGCACCGTGAAGCTCGGCACCATCCGTGACGTGGTGATGGACGAGGCGGACGAGATGCTCAACATGGGGTTCACCGACAGCATCAACGCCATCCTGGCGGATGTGCCCGAGGACCGCAACACGCTCCTCTTCTCCGCCACGATGAGTCCCGAGATAGCGCGCATCGCCAAGAACTACCTCCGAGACCCGAAGGAAATCACCATCGGCACACGGAACGAAGGGAACAAGAACGTGAACCACCTGTATTATATGGTGCATGCGAAGGACAAGTATCTCGCCCTGAAACGTATCGTCGACTACTACCCGCAAATCTACGGCATCATCTTCTGCCGTACCCGCAAGGAGACACAGGAGATAGCCGACAAGCTCATCCAGGACGGCTACAATGCCGACTCCCTGCACGGCGAGCTGTCGCAACAGCAGCGTGACCTGGTGATGCAGAAGTTCCGTCAGCGTCACCTGCAGCTGCTCGTCGCCACCGACGTGGCTGCCCGCGGACTCGACGTGGACGACCTGACGCATGTCATCCACTACGGACTGCCCGACGACACCGAGAGCTACACCCACCGCAGCGGACGTACGGGACGCGCCGGAAAGACGGGTACGTCCATCGCCATCATGAACCTGCGCGAGAAGGGACGCATGCGCGAAATAGAGAAGATAATCAACAAGAAGTTTGTGGCAGGAGAGATGCCCACCGGCAAGCAAATCTGCGAGAAACAGCTCATCAAGGTCATCGACGATATCGAAAAGGTGAAAGTCAACGAGGAGGAAATCGCCGACTTCCTGCCGGACATCTACCGCAAGCTGGACTGGCTGGGGAAGGAGGACATCATCAAGAGGATGGTCTCGCTGGAGGTCAACCGCTTCCTGGAGTACTACCGCAACGCACCTGAAATCGAGTCCGTGGCGGAACGTCGCGGCCGTGACGGCAAGGAGTCGCGGGGCGAGCGCAAGGGAGGGACGGCACGCCGTGCCGAGGAAGGCTACGTCCGCCTCTTCCTGAACCTGGGCAAGACGGACAACTTCTACGCCGCCCAAATCATCGACCTGGTGAACCGCAACGTGCGCGGCAAGAAGGTGAACATCGGTCGCATCGACCTGATGAAGAACTTCTCCTTCTTCGAGGTCGACGAGCGCCAGGCCGAGACCATCGTCCGTGCGCTCAACAAGGTGAAGGTTGATGGTCGCAAGGTGGTAGTCGAGGTAGCCGACGAGGCTGCCGGCAGTGAGGACGCACACCGCCCGTCGGCATCACGTGGCAACCGCCGCACGGAGCGGCGCGACGACCGTCCGGGAAAGACGTCGGCAAAGTCCGAGCCCTCCAGAAAGGCGAAGAAGGACAAGCCAAGCCGTGCCGAGCGGGGCTATACCGAGGCGCGTGGCCCCAAGAAGAAGGATGACTGGAAGCAGTTCTTCGACAAGGACCGCCCCTGGCAGGACGAGGAGCCCGACTTCAGCGAGGAAGGCTGGGCTTGGCGGAAGAAGCGGTAAAAGATAAACGCGGAAGCAGGACCGTCCGGAGACCTGTCTTCCGCGTTTTTGGTAGATTGTCATGGGATGATGGGAACGTCTTACAACAAGCGTTTACCGGCAGGGGTAAGTTCCCAGAATCCGCTCTTGTCGGTTCCTTGGCGTACAAGAATACCGCACTTTTTCATTTTTCTGAAAGCCCTTGTGACGGTGGCTTCAGAGATGGAAAGTTTCTCAGTTAGCTGCGTGTATGTGATGTAAATGTCCCCAGCGACAGCCCTGAGTATTTTCCGTTCTGTCTTTGTGAGCCTTACACCGTCATTAACACCATCATTTGCACCGTCATTTACACCGTCAGCTCTGTTCTTTTGTCCGGTCTCCCTGGCATAGAGCGTGAGCATGATGCCTCCCGGAACCAAGGTGTATTCAGGCGTCTTGCATCCATAATCGGCACAGGCTTCGCACATTTTCTCGATTCCTCTTCCCCAAGCTTCCACATATCCGGCGCGAAAGAAGGCATTGGCTATATTGGGGTTGTAAGGTTTTGAGCGGTGCCGTCTCATGAGCGTTTCCGGCGTCCATTCATGATTGAAGGCTATGTCGTTGCTGATATACATGGTACTGTCTTCTATTCGTACCTGTATAGGAACCAGTTCCCCATAGGCACAATGCATGATGCTGTTGTATAGAGCCTCTCTGACGGCCTCACGCGGGAAAGGATACGTCTCGATGCGTGTGTCCTTGTCATAGGAAATGTCTGCAATGAGGTACTTCGTATAAATCAGGTCAATCACTTTATCGGCCTGGAGAAAGAGGGACCCGTGTATCTCATCCTGGTATCTTAGCTCAGAGCCTTTGCCGAAGCGTCCGATTTTGATGTATGCTCCCGCAAACCACCGTTCAGGGTCCCGGTGAAACAGAAGTATGGCTGCACGTTTCAGTTTGTTTCCTGTGGTAAGTTTCAATCTGTCGAGCAGGTCCCCATTGTTCGTTTCGATATCTTCTCGTGTCATACGTCCGTTGCGCACAGCTTCTCTCCGGAAGATGGCAAAGCTTTCATAGTCCAAGTCGTCCGGAGATACCCCATCGACGGGTATGTCGTCCCAATGAGTCCCCGTTTTTCCAGTAAGAATGCCGTTAAGGCTGCCCCACGCAGTTGTTGGTTGGTGGCGCCACTCCGGTAGTAATATTCTCCGTGGAAGCTTATGGGGTAACTGCACTGTGGGACTCTTAGTTCGAGATAGTCTTTACCTTCGTGGCTGTGCAGAAGGACATCCACGAGGATTCCCAGGACATCTCTGACTTGATTGGGGATATCCTCTTGCAGCTTTTTGCTGTTGTTCACTCCTTTGAGGGTTCCGTTATCAGTGATACCGATATAAATACGTCCTCCTTGTGCATTTGCAAAGCCACAGACCCACTTTAAATAGTCGTCCCGCCAAGATTCCTTGTATTCTATATTTTGGCTTTCGTTCATTTCTTAAGGCTTATAGATGGATACAAAGGTAGTACTAATTGGTGTATCTGATATGGGTAGGGATGAAATCATGGTTCTTTTGTCTCTTCCTCCCCCTTCTCCGGCAGTCCGAGGAAGCGGCGGAGGCGGTCTCTCAGGTAGTGGTTGGCGTTGTTGATGTGCTTTTTGACGGTGTTGATGGTGATGTCGTACTGGGCGGCGATTTCTTTCTGAGACTTTCCTTCCAGGCTGGCGGAGTAGACGCGGCGGCAGGGGGTGGACAGTTCCTCAAAGGCGTCATTGACCATCTGGTAGACTTCCGCCTCGATCATCCGGGCGCTGATGTCATCCTCCAGCGGTTCGCCCGAGAGCATCTCGCGGTTGGCAAATTCCTGTTCGACAGACTGACGTTTGATGCGGTTGAGAAGGGTATTGTGGAAGGCGCGGAACAGGTAGGTCTTGAAGACGCTCTCGTTGCGGAATGTCTCCCGACGCTCCCACAGGCGGAGCCACACGTCCTGCAAGGCGTCGGATACGACCTCCTCGTCCGGCACATAGTGCATGCCGAAGTATTTCAGCTGGCTGTAATACTTCTCGTAGAGATGCCGGAATTGCTTGCTGTTCGTCAGGATGATAGCTTCCCCTTGAGCCGATAAATCCTTTTCCACCTGTTCTCTTTCGTTTTTAAAAGTCCAAAGATAGGGGCAATAAGTTGCAGGAAAGTTGCAGTACCTATTAATAAATACTAATTTTGCCGCTCTTTTAATGAAATGCACAAACACCGAACATCAATCAAGAAGATGAAAACATTTGAATTCAAGCCGAAGCTCTTCTCTACGCTCAAAGGCTACTCGAAGACTTCGCTGACGGCCGACATCATGGCGGGAGTCATTGTCGGCATTGTGGCTCTGCCGCTTGCCATCGCATTCGGTATCGCGTCGGGCGTGTCGCCTGAGAAAGGAATCATCACCGCTATTGTCGCCGGTTTCCTCGTGTCGTGTTTCGGGGGCAGCCGGGTGCAGATTGGCGGACCGACGGGAGCGTTCATCGTCATTGTCTACGGCATCATTGCACAGTACGGCGAGAGCGGACTGATGGTCGCCACGTTCATGGCGGGCGTGTTCCTCATCCTGCTGGGGCTGTTCCGCCTGGGGACCATCATCCGGTACATCCCTTATCCCATCGTGGTGGGTTTTACGAGCGGTATCGCGCTGACCATCTTCACCACGCAGGTGAAGGACCTCTTCGGGCTGAGCATCGACGAGGTGCCGGGCGACTTCGTCTCCAAGTGGGTGGTCTATGCCCACCATTTCCATACCATTGACCTGTGGTCGACACTTGTGGGTGTGCTCAGCGTGGTCATCATCGCCCTGACGCCCCGCTTCTCAAAGAAGATACCCGGTTCGCTCGTTGCCATCGTGGTCATGACGGTGGCAGTGTGGCTCCTGAAGACTTATGCCGGGGTCGACAGTGTGGCAACCATCGGCGACCGCTTCAGCATCAACTCCCAGCTGCCCGACGCCAATGTGCCGGTACTCACATGGGAGACCGTCAAGGACCTCATCTCGCCAGCCATCACCATTGCCATCCTCGGAGCCATCGAGTCGCTGCTCTCCGCCACGGTGGCGGACGGCGTCATCGGCGACAAGCATAACTCCAACCAGGAACTGGTCGGTCAGGGCATCGCCAACCTGTTCTCGCCCATCTTCGGCGGTATCCCTGCCACGGGAGCCATCGCCCGCACGATGACGAACATCAACAACGGCGGACGTACGCCTGTGGCCGGCATCGTGCACGCAGTGGTGCTCCTGCTCATCTTCCTCTTCCTCATGCCGCTGGCGCAATACATTCCCATGGCGTGCCTGGCCGGCGTACTGGTCGTCGTCTCCTACAACATGAGCGGCTGGCGCACGTTCAAGGAACTGCTCAACAACCCGAAGTCCGACGTCGGCGTCCTGCTGGTCACCTTCTTCCTTACCGTGGTGTTCGACCTCACAGTCGCCATCGAGGTCGGGCTGCTCATGGCGTGCCTCCTCTTCATGCGGCGTATGGCTGAGAGCACACAAATCTCCGTACTGACCGATGACATCGACCCGAACAGTGAGTCGGACATCGAGCTGCACGAGGAACACCTCGTCATCCCTGCCCGCGTGGAAGTGTATGAAATAAACGGACCCTACTTCTTCGGCATAGCCAACAAGTTCGAGGAAGAGATGATACGCATCGGCGACCGTCCGAAAGTGCGCATCATCCGCATGCGCAAGGTGCCCTTCATCGATTCCACGGGTATCCATAACCTGACGAACCTCTGCCGCATCAGCCAGCGCGAAGGCATCACCATCGTGCTCTCCGGAGTCAACCCCCGCGTGCATGCCACGCTGGAGAAAGCCGGGTTCTACGACCTGCTGGGGAAGGAAAACATCTGCGGCAACATCAACGAGGCCCTGGCGAAGGCACGTGAGCTGCTCCAGGAAGCCTAACCATCATCCAACATACAGACATGAGACTGACTGCTATCAAGACGACACATCCCCACTATCCCTTTGTGGAGGAGCTGTTTCTGGCGGCGTTCCCCGAGAGCGAACGTCGCCCGGTGGAGGCGCAACGCCTCAATGTGGACGGGAACGCCCGTTTCCGTTGTTACCTGCTCACGGAGGACGACGACGAGCGTCCCTTGGGCTTCATCACCGTGTGGGAGCTGGACGGCTTCTACTACGCGGAGCACTTTGCCATCGACCCCACGTTGCGCAACGGAGGCTATGGCTCGCGGGTGATGCAGCACCTGCTGGCAGAGCTCGACCGTCCGCTGGTGCTGGAAGTCGAGGTGCCGGAGGACGAACTGACGCGCCGGCGCGTGGCGTTCTACGAACGGCAGGGCTTCCGCATCTGCGACAAGGACTACGTGCAGCCCCCCTACCGCACCGGTGGCGCAGCACTGCCGCTCTATCTCATGGTGGCAGGCGATGCGTCGGCAGAACTGCCTGCCCTGGAGGACGTACGGAAGGGCATCTACCGGGAGGTCTACCGCGTGGACTGCTGAGTGCCTGCGGAGGATGACTCCCCGGACGTCGGTTCTTGAAAAAAGACAGCCCGCGTCTTCTCCCTCGAGCTGCCGGCAGCATCAGGCTGTCGGGGCGGAGGGAGAAGGCGCGGGCTGTCCCGTATTTGTCTGTCAGGCTGCCTACTTCTTGCGCAGCAGGGCGTTGAAGTCAGGTGCTGCCATCAGTTCCAGTGCCTTCTGCACGGTGGGTTCGGAGTGGTTGACTACCTGGTAGTACTCGCTCATGCCCCAGATGTCGCGGGCGATGAGTGCCTTGAGCTGGAGGTCGATGAGTGCTTTCGCCTTCTGGTAGCCAGCCTCGTCATACTTGGCGCCCACCTCGTTGCCGTCGGCTATGAGCGCCTGGCGCAGCGACTCGGGAACGGTGAACGAGCGGTCGAAGTCGGCGAACTTCTTGTAGGTCTTCTGTAGCTCATTGCGGTGTCCGTCGACATACTGGAGCGTAGCCTTGATGATGGCGCCCTTTGCCAGCAGCTGACGGTGGTAGTCCGACGAGCGGGTCGTGTCGATGGGGACGAAGTAGTCTGGCATGATGCCTCCGCCACCATAGACGGTGCGGCCGAGCTTCAGCGTGGTGCACTTCAGCGAGTCGGGGAAGTGGATGCTGTCGGCATTGGTCATCTCGCCGCGGTTGTAGCGGTTGATGAGGTCTGCGTTGTAGTTTTCCGGATTGTCGTACGGCTTCTGGATGCAGCGTCCCGAGGGCGTGTAGTAGCGTGCGATGGTGAGCCGTATCATGGAGCCGTCAGGCAGGTCGACGGGGCGTTGCACGAGTCCCTTGCCGAAGGAGCGTCTGCCGACCACGAGGGCACGGTCCCAGTCCTGCACGGACCCCGTGACAATCTCGGCAGCCGAAGCTGTGAACTCATCGACGAGGACAATCAGCTTGCCCGTGCGCATCTGTCCGTTGCCCAGGGCGCGGAACTCGTTGCGCGGGGAGCGGCGTCCCTCGGTGTAGACGATCATCTCGTCGCGCTCCAGGAACTGGTTGGCGAGGCCCACGGCAGCATTCAGGTAGCCGCCTCCGTTGCCTTGCAGGTCGAGCACGAGGTCGCGCATGCCCTGCTTTTTCAGACGCTTGAGGGCGTCCATGAACTCGTCGACGGTCGTTGCGCCGAAGTTGTTGATGCGCACGTAGCCGACGTGGTTGGGGTACATGTATACGGCGTCGATGCTATGGACGGGAATCTTGTCGCGTGTCACGGTGAAGTGCAGCGTCTCGGCGATGCCGCGGCGTACCACACCGAGGTTGACCTGGCTGCCCTTCGGTCCGCGGAGGCGGCGTACGATGGCCTCGTTCTTCATCTTCACGCCGGCGATGGCGGTGTCGTTGACGGAGATGATGCGGTCGCCCGGCAGCAGGCCTGCCTTCTCCGAAGGTCCGTCAGGGATGACCTGGATGACCATCAGCGTGTCCTCGTTCATGTTGAACTGGATGCCTATGCCCTCGAAGTTGCCCTCCAAGGGTTCGTTGAGGCGTTTCACCTCTTCCGCGTTGGCGTAGGTGGAGTGCGGGTCGAGCTGACGGAGCATCTCGATGATGGCGCTCTCCACGATCTTGTCTTCGTTCACCGGGTCGACATAGAGCTGCTGGATGGCGAACTCGGCTATCTGCAGCTTGCGGGCTGCTGAAAAGTCTTCCGGTTGTTGCTGCTGGGCCTGTGCGCCGATGGCGAGCCACAGCAGGCAGAGTGATAAAAGCTTTCTCATAGTTTGTTTGGTTTTTAACAACCGCCCGGAGGCAGTTGGCGAGCTTGCGCTCTGTTCATGGTAATCTTCTTGTCTGTTTCTTTCTTTATCATAAGGTCCGGCGGACGGGTCGTCGGGCTGCCGGCAGGGCAGGCAACCGACCGTACCGCCTTCGGTCATAGTTTCATGCCTTCGGGGAGGAAGCGGCTGACGTCCTTGCCGAAGCTGAGCAGTTCGCGCACGACGCTGGAGCTGATGCTGGTCAGCTCGGGCTCGGTGAACAGCAGGATGGTCTCGATGCCGGAGAGCTGCCGGTTGATGTCGGCGATGGTCTCCTCGTATTCGAAATCCTTCACCGTGCGGATGCCGCGGACGATGAAGCATGCCCCCATGCGGCGGGCGAAGTCAATGGTCAGGTCGCTGTAGGCCTCCACCTGCACGCGCGGCTCGTCGCGGTAAAGGTCGCGTATCATGTCGATGCGCTTCTCCATGGTGAACCACGTGCGTTTGTTCTCGTTGATGCCGATGCCGATGACCACCTCGTCCATGAAGGTGAGTGCACGGCGTACGACGGAGTAGTGTCCGATGGTAAACGGGTCGAACGTGCCCGGGAAGATGGCTCTTTTCATACGGTTTGGTCTGTTAGCTGATGGGGATGCGGGGTGCGGGCAGGCGGTCCGTCCCTGCACGGTTCGTTGTCTCCGGTTCAATCATTCGCGACGTCTTCCTCCACCACGAGGTTGTTGATGATGAAGTTCTGTCGTTCCATGGTGTTCTTGCCCATGTAGAACTCCAGCAGTTCCTTCACGGTGTCGGTCTTGCGCAGGGTGACTTGTTCCAGACGCATGTCCTTGCCGATGAAGTGCTTGAACTCGTCGGGCGAAATCTCGCCGAGACCCTTGAATCGCGTAATCTCCGGGTTCGGGCTGAGCTTGCGGATGGCAGCCACGCGCTCCTCCTCCGAATAGCAGTAGATGGTCTCGAACTCCGGCTTTCCCTTCCCCGGACGCTTGACCTTGTTGCGTACGCGGAAGAGGGGAGTCTGCAGGATGTAGACGTGTCCCTTCTTGATGAGGTCGGGGAAGAACTGGAGGAAGAACGTGATCATCAGCAGGCGGATGTGCATCCCGTCCACATCGGCATCCGTCGCCACGATGACCTTGTTGTAGCGCAGTCCGTCGATGCCGTCCTCGATGTTGAGGGCGGCCTGGAGGAGGTTGAACTCCTCGTTCTCATAGACCACCTTCTTCGTCAGTCCGTAGGAGTTGAGCGGCTTGCCCCGCAGGCTGAACACCGCCTGGGTGTTCACGTCGCGGCTCTTGGTGATGGAGCCGCTCGCCGAGTCGCCCTCGGTGATGAAGATGCAGCTCTCCTCCGTCTTGTCGCCCTTGGCGTCGTTGAAGTGTATGCGGCAGTCGCGCAGCTTGCGGTTGTGCAGGTTCGCCTTCTTGGCGCGTTCGCGTGCCAGCTTGGTGACGCCGGCAATCGCCTTGCGTTCCTTCTCCGACTCCTGGATTTTCTGGAGCATCACTTCCGCCACGTCCGAGTTGATGTGCAGGTAGTTGTCCACCTCCGTCTTGATGAAGTCGCCCACGAACTTGTTGAGGTTCGGTCCGTCGGGCGCCATCTTCAGTGAGCCGAGCTTCACCTTCGTCTGACTCTCGAACACGGGCTCCTGCACGTTGATGGCGATGGCGCCCACCAGTCCGTTGCGGATGTCGGCAAAGTCCATGTTCTTGTTGAAGAACTCCTTGATGGTGCGTGCCAGGTGCTCCTTGAACGCGCTCTGGTGCGTGCCGCCCTGGGTCGTATGCTGTCCGTTGACGAAGGAGTGGTACTCCTCGCCATACTGGTTCGTGTGTGTGAAGGCAATCTCGATGTCCTCCCCCTTCAGGTGTACGATGGGGTAGAGCGGTGTGGCGGTCATGGTGTCGTTGAGCAGGTCCACCAGTCCGTTGCGGGAGACGATGCGCCGGCCGTTGTAGATGATGGCGAGTCCCGTGTTGAGGTACGTGTAGTTGCGCAGCATCGTCTCGATGAACTCGGGGCGGAAGCTGTAGTGCTCGAAGAGCGTGTCGTCCGGTTCGAAAAAGATGTAGGTGCCCGTAGCCTCCTCGGTGTCGGTGGTCGTGTCGCTCTGCAGGATGCCCTTGGCAAAGACCGCCTCGCGCACCTTGCCGTCGCGGAAACTGCGCACCACGAAGCGGCTGCTCAGTGCGTTGACCGCCTTCACGCCTACGCCGTTGAGGCCGACGCTCTTCTTGAACGCCTTGCTGTCATACTTGCCTCCGGTGTTGAGCACGCTCACAGCCTCGATGAGCTTGCCCTGGGGGATGCCGCGCCCGTAGTCGCGCACGCTGACCCGCAGGTTGTCCTTCACGCGGACTTCGATTTTCTTCCCCGCGTGCATCTTGAACTCGTCGATGCTGTTGTCGATGACCTCCTTCAGCAGCACGTAGATGCCGTCCTCCGGATAACTGCCGTCGCCCAGCTTGCCGATGTACATGCCGGGTCGGGTCCGCACATGCTCCATGTCGCTCAGGTGCCGGATGTTGTCGTCGGTGTATTCAACCATTGGTGTTTCTTCCATAAGCACTGTATGTTGGGAGGAACGGGAGCCCGTTCCCCGGATTCAGATTTTCTTTTTGTATGCGCGCCGGCGCTTGTGCTGCCGGTTCTCGAAGTAATCCCACTGCCGCTGGACCGCCTCGTTGAGCTCCAGCTCGGGATTGCTCTCCGCCCACTTGTAGCCCTTCCGGTTGTAGACCTTGATGAGGTCGGAGAAGAGCAGTCCGTTGACGCCCTTGTTCTGGTACTCGGGCTTCACGGCGATGAGCAGCAGGTCGAGCGTGTCGGGGTGTTTGAGGAAAAGCGTCTTCAGCAGGTGTACCCAGCCGAAGGGGAACATCTTGCCCTTCGCTTTCTGCAGGGCACGCGAGAGCGAGGGCATCGTCACGCCCACCGCAATCAGTTCCCCCGCCTTGTCGGTGACCAGGGTCACCAGGTCGAGGTCGAGGATGGGCAGGTACATCTTCACGTACTGGTCAATCTGTCCCTGGCTGAGGGGGGAGTAGCCGTAGAGCGGGGCATACGCCTCGTTCACCAGCTCGAATATCTTTTGTCCATATTCCCGGGCGATTTTCTTGGCTGACCGGTACTTCCTGATTTCCAGTCCGTACTTCTGCTGCACCAGGGCGGCGATGCGGCGGTGCTTCTCCGGTTCCTCCTCGGGCACGCGGATGCGGTATTCCACCCAGTCGGCGTCCTTCTCCAGTCCGTATGCCTCCATGTGCGCGGGGTAGTAGGGGTAGTTGTAGATGGTCGCCATCGTACTCAGCTGGTCAAAGCCCTCAATGAGCATGCCCTCGGCGTCCATGTCGGTGAATCCCAGGGGGCCGTGCATGGTGTCCATGCCCCGTTGGCGTCCCCACTCCTCGACCGTGCGGAGCAGGGCCTCCGACACTTCCCGGTCGTCGATGAAGTCTATCCAGCCGAAGCGCACGTTCTTCACGCCCCACTTCTCGTTGGCGCGCCGGTTGATGATGGCTGCCACGCGCCCCGCCAGACGCCCGTCCTTGTAGGCGAGGAAGTAGTCTGCCTCGCAGAACTCAAAGGCGGCATTCTTCTGCGGATTGAACGTGTGGAGCATGTCGTCCAGCAGGTCGGGCACGGAGTATGGATTGTGTTTGTACAGCTCGTAGTTGAACCGGATGAACGTCTTGAGTTCCTTCGGCGTCGTCACTTTCTTGATTGTTATAGCCATTCTTCTTTAGTCTTTCACAAGCGTTTGAACGTGCAAAGATAGTGAATCGGACTTATTGTCTGTCTGTTTCGTCCGAAGAATTAGGAGCTTTTTTGCATTTGACGATGACTTTCCGTCCGTCGGCAAGGGTCGTGGCGAAGAGATAGATGTCGCCGCCCTCGCGCAGTTTGAGCCGGCGCCGCAGCTCCGCCACCGTCGACGGGAAGTTGCGCACCGTCAGGTTCGCCTGCCCGATGCCGTCGGTGAGGGCCTTCAGCTCCCGTTTGCCGAAGCCGGAGACCGCCTCGACGGTGAAGGCGCGTCCCGGGAACCCCTCGGCAGGGCGGTCCGACGTGTAGAGATGGCTGTTGGGGTGCAGCTTCGAGAGGCGGAAGCGGACGGCGGGCGAGCGGAACGCCCCTGCCTTGAGGAGCGAGGCGTTCGGTTCGTAGAGGTAGCTGCCCACTGCCGGGGCGAGCGGACAGGCGGCGGACTGCTCCTCGGCGGAGGTGAAGGCATAGCGTTGCACCCCGGCGGCGAAGTTCACGCAGTGGAACACCGGGCCCCCGTCCG
>ULWY01087053.1_pt1 | contig 23444 bp, 18 predicted proteins | sample 1960761 | NCBI WGS metagenome assembly ULWY01 (sample SAMEA4835824, study PRJEB28245) | human gut metagenome | biome: gut microbiome; material: fecal sample | place: Denmark | collected 2008 | reverse complement strand
GTCCGTAATCGGGAAAGAACGAACCGTTCTTACGGGTGATATAAACCAACATAGACGAAAATCCTGTAGTACCCGATCCGCCTTCCCATGTGCTAGGCTTGGTACGTCCAGAGTTACGATGACAACTACCGCACGAATAGCCGGCATAAACCGGACCTAATCCTGTGTCGCTTGTCAGGTTGACATCGCTGTATATCTTATCGCCTTTATCAAAACGTTTGGCGTAAGTTCCGCTCAGCCAGTCGGAACCAGTATCATAAGCGAAGGTAGATTTGGTGAAGACAGTAGCAGTACCAGCCGACAGTGCGTATCCGCCGGGGATGCTTATGTCTTGCACGTCAATCCCGTCATCGCTTTCGCACGAAGCGAGTATGGCTGCAGCGCATATTAAAGATATATATTTCATGTTTGAACAAATCATCATTCTCTTTTCTTAAGGATTGTTTTATTTACGGCACGAATATTACGTCTATACATGCCTAAAAGTAAGCCGGAGTTCTTCCAGCTTACTTTTATATATTTACCTTAAAAGCTCTCGTTCGATTTAGAAATCGAATGATTTGAAGCGTGCGGCAAAACTGTCACCACCTTTGTAAGATACAGTCCAATAGTCGTAAAGACTAGAAGCATCTTTCTTCAGCAAATAAGCAACTTGTTTCATGTAGTTACCCCAGCTCTTAGCGTTAGTGCTGTTGTAAACCAAGTATTCGTCGCCTTCGCCCTGAGCCTTATCGTTGAGAGTACGAGCCTTACCGTTGTAGAATGTAAGGAACTCAAGTGTATGGAAACCACGCACACCCTGTTTTGCTTCAATTTCTTTGTCGGTGTTATCGTCTGTCCAGTCAAGGTTGTCAAAGTTGCCAGAGTTCAAGATGTTAGCGATAGCTCCTGCATCAAGAGGCCAAGAGTCCATGTTAGGATCCAAGCCCTGATCGTCTACAGGACCGAAAAGGAATGCTTCGCTAGTTTCCCATGGTGCACGTGCTATCAACCACTGATCAGATACGGCCTTCAAGTTTTCATTTGTAGGATTTGCCTGGAATGTAGAAACCAAATCATAGAGCTTAGAGTTCTGTTCTTTCAGACTTCTGTAAGTAGGCAATATCACATTATCAACGTAATTGTTTACGATAGGAGCAAGCACTTCGTCCTGGTTAACGGCTGCTGTACCTTCCATGTATGTTTTAAGTTCGCCCAAAATATCTTCCAGATCAGCGCAACGAGTCTGAGCTGTTTTAGCTTCTGTGCAGTTAATATGATCGCGGAATGGGTTAGGAATATTCAAGATAGCTTTTGCAGCGGCGTCGATAGCTTCTCTTACTCTTGTATCCAATGAAGAATTGTTCTTACTAATCAATGCAGCCAACGAGTTCTGAGATACAGTACCGTCTAATGTGCCGTAATAAGAATTGCGGATAGAATAAATGTTGTTGCTATAGTCTTCGCGAGAGTGGAAGCTGTACCAAGATTCTACAGCCAGAAGAGCTTCGTGCTGCTTTCCTTCGTTATAGAGGTTCAACGGGTCACCGATTTTGCTTTCGCCTACTTCGTGAGCGATGTCTGAACAGCCGTCGATAATCTGTTCGATGCAAGTGAATGATTCGCCTGCGGCAACTTTCTCTTCTGTAGCACCCTTATCGTCACTGCATGATGTAAATGTCATAAGCAAGCCCATCAAGAAACTTCCTGCCAATAAAAAATTCTTTTTCATACCTATTTTTAATTATTTGATTTTATATTATTTATCTTTTTGTGAACCAGCCGATATAAGCGATACCGAACGACAACTCATTTTCGCTGTTGAACTTAGTAGTTCCAAATACTTTCTGAGTACCTATCTGGCGTGTAGTATAATCTGCCTTTACTACCAGATTAGGTAGAGCGTACCAATTTACTCCGGCTGTCCATTTGCTTACCTGCAGAATGTTCTGCATGGTCTGATTATCGTCGCCTTTCTGCTGAGGGTTATAATAGTCGTAACGAACAAACGGATAGATTACAGGGCACTTGCCTTTCTTGAAGAACTTGCTTACGTTTACGCCAAGTTCGCCTCCATAGCACAAGGCTGTCTTAGCGACGTGACGACGCACTCCAGTGGGATAGCTATTAGTGTTGCTCTTGTTTCCGGTAACCACATTACCTATAGCCGAGGCATTGTCGAGATTTCCCCAGATAACATTGGCACGTGCAGTAACGTACGGGTTTTTATACTGACCGTCGAACGAGAAGATTTTCAGAGCAGAACGACTGATTGAAGAGTATTTCCAACTCTTGTCGGCATTCTTCAGTACGTCATGGCAATAGTATGCAGAAGCCCCAAGTCGAAGTCCCGGCACACCTTTATAATCCAGACGAGCTACATAAGCCGGCGATGAGAAGTTATCCGATTCAAACAAGCCCTGCTTACCGCCCTGCACCCAGTTAAGCATACCGAAACCGTCAGGATTCAATCCGGCAACCACCATTGCCTGATAATCGAAGGTGGCATAACCTTTTCCGAACGTACCGAACACCGATACACCTGTTTCATGCCAAGTAGAGGGTAATATTGTTGTTTCGCCTTCCGGACGAGAAGTTCCGAAGAAATTGATTGGTTCATGATGAGAGTTGGTCAGTCCCAAAGGCACAATCATATGACCTACACGTACGTTGAAAGCCGGATTAATGAGACGAGTAATGTGGAATTGCTCCAGAGCTACCTCACCGCCTTTTTCCATCTCACGCTCATACTCCATGTTTTCTGTTCCACCGGGAGCACTTTCCATCTCCTGTTCTATGCCTACACCACCCGATTCGAATTCTATTTCGGCACCAAGCACCCACTTAGAGTTGAACTTATAATCGAGTGCCAACACGAAACGCGGAATAGCTATCGTACTTCTGTGTTCACGGGTATTACCGTAGTTCGCACCCGAAAAACGGTTCTTTCCATAATCCATAAAGCTGGCTACCATCTCACCGTATCCGCCGAAACGGAATTTCTCATAATCGTCAGTATAATTGGTCTGTTTGATTTTAGGCTGCGCCTCAGCCTTTACTTCCGATGCTGTAGCTACCTCTTTCTCTGTAGTTCCCGGTTCTGCTGCCAACGCTGGCAGGGCTGCCAACGAAAAGAGAGCTGTAGTCAGAATAATGTTTCTTTTTGCTTTCATTGCTTTCTCTTAATTTTTTCTGGTGCAAAATTAGAGACAAGCAAAAAGTGGGACAATACCCAAATTTTACGAAAAATAGCTTAAAAGAAACAATAAAGCATTAAAAAGTGTTCTAAGATTTAAGGAAGTTGGCAGATTTATTTATAACACACTGAATACAAATGAATTTACGTGCTTATAGTGTATTATCTCATTTAGAATATGCTCTAAAATATATACCATAATGTGGGTATAAACCTATACGGTGAATACCTTCTTAGCGGTAGCTACTATTGGGTAACCGAGGTAAATTTTAACAAAGACCGATACCGTCATTTACGGATTTTCTTCTTATATATTTCCGCTCTGCGCAGCACGTCGCGCACAAAGTTGTAGGTCTCCGTACCTCTGAAGTATCCATTCTTACATACGGGGTCTTGATAATATTCCTCATTGCTCTTCAGCAATACATAATGGTCTACGTGATGTTCCCATCTATAGCGGTTTCTGCCATATTTCTCTGCCAACGCCATGGCATCTGTTATGTGCCCCACCCCGGCATTATATGCAGCCAACACGAATTTGGTGCGTTCTTCCGCTTCGGGCACACGCTTAAATATGCTTTGCAGACGAGCGATGTATTCCACCCCGGCACGGATACTTTCTTCTGGGTCTTTCTCTTTTCCGCTAGGGATACCCATAGCACGACATGTGGCAGGCATAAGCTGCATAAGTCCCTTGGCTCCTGCCCATGATACTACGTCGGGGTTGAAGTTAGACTCTGCGAAACATAGCGAAGCAAGCAAACGCCAGTCCCACCCCACACGTGGAGCGTACTTACGGAACAGATGGTCGTAATGCGATATCTTTCCGTCTTTAATCGACAGTATAGCCGCACTATGCGGATGCTTGTTGAGTTCAAAATAACGTTTGGCGCTGATCTTGAATTCCGGCGAATTGATATTTTCCTTGTGCCACTTGTCGGCTGCCTGCGCCAGCAATGGCGAAGTCTTACGCACCGCCCACGATGAACGCTGATCAAAGCTGACAGGCAACGATACATTCAGGTTGGGATAATACGTACGGTTAAGTTTCGCCACTTCTTCGGTTGCCAAGGTATAGTCAATCTTTCCATCTGCCACCCACGAGATAAGTTCTTCTACCGACACACTATCCGCCGAAATCTCTTTCACGTTGATGCCGCCGCCCAACTCATCATTCAAATTACGCAATCTGGTCAGATGCGCCCCAGGAGTAGCATACACTTCCTTCCCTATCAGTTGGGTAACATCGGTAATAGCCGACTTGCTCTTCCGCTGAACCAGCACCTGATGGGTGATATTCTCTTCGCCACAATAAATTACGCTATCTTTAAGCGCATTGCTGATAGTAAGATTAAATGCTATAAGATCGCCCTTCCCGGCAAGCAAGCTATCGGTCATGGCCTTTACATTCTTCACTACCTTAATGTTCAATTTCACGCCAAGCGATGCGGCGAACTGCTGAGCCAACTCGTACTGAAAACCCATAGGCTCACCACGATAGCTGAAGTAAGATGTAGAAGAGTTCAGGGTGAGCACAGTAAGCTCTCCCTTTTGCTGTATGGCCGGAAGGTCGATAGCGCCTTCCTCGTTTCCGTTGCCATTGTGACAAGACGAGAATAGCGTCATCGCCACAACCATTGCCAAGAAGAAGCGGAACAGTTTCATCGTTCTAACATTTTTTCAATATATGTGGTAAGTATATCGATGGCCTTCTGATTAGTTCCACCGTTGGGAACGATGATATCGGCAAACTGTTTGGTAGGTTCTATAAATTGGTCGTGCATAGGTTTAAGCACATTACGGTATTTATCGATAAGCATTCCCAGCGGATGTCCGCGCTCTACAGTGTCGCGCGTTATCACACGCAGCAATCGTTCGTCGGGACTGGTTTCTACAAACACCTTCAGGTCCATCAAGTCGCGCAGACCCTTATCGTAAAGGCTCATAATACCTTCTACTATAATTACCTCCTTAGGTTCTACGTGTATGGTTTCGGGCAATCGAGTACATACTAAATAAGAATACGTAGGTTGCTCTATGGCTCTTCCATGACGAAGCTCGGCAATCTGCTGTCCGAAGAGAGTCCAATCGAACGCATCGGGATGGTCGAAATTAGTTTTCTTACGTTCTTCTAACGGCATGTCCGACTGGTCATTATAATACGAATCTTGAGGTATAACCGCTACAGAATCTTTCGGAAGACTTTCTACTATTTTACGCACCACGGTGGTTTTACCAGAGCCTGTTCCACCAGCAATTCCTATAATTATCATCTTGTATATTTTGAATTTTATGTTTTAATTTGCACTATATAGCATGAGCTAAATGCACAAATATACAATAAAATATAAAATAAGCAACTATGGTCAAGCACATTGTTTTATTTAAGCTAAAAGAAAGCCTTACGGCAGAAGCCAAATCGGAAGTAGCCAACTGTTTTAAGAATGCCATCGAAGCACTGCCAGCTTCCATTCCGTTTATACGCAAAGTATTTGTAGGAGTAAACATCAACGCTGCAGAGGCGTGGGACATCTGTCTTGAAAGTGAATTCGATAGTCTGGACGACGTAAAGGCATACGCTGTACACCCGGCTCACGTGGCTGCCGCCGGCATATTGAAAGATGCCAAAGCCGACCGCGCCTGCTGCGATTATGAATTCTAAAAACATCAAATCCACATGAAAAAGATAATCAATCCTTGGATAGGAACAGAAGGATACAACTGTTTCGGTTGCGCTCCCGATAATGAATGGGGCGTAAAGATGGAGTTCTACGAAGACGGTGACGACATAGTGAGCTACTGGCAGCCCGACGGACGTTTTCAAGGATGGCACAATACGCTGCACGGAGGTATTCAGGCTACCCTGCTCGACGAGATATGCGGATGGGTTATTATCCGGAAGTTACAGACAGCCGGCGTAACAAGTCGCATGGATACACGATACAAAAAGCCCGTGTACACTACCGACAAGCGCATCACTCTTAGAGCGCACATCACTGAACAACGCCGAAACATTGTAACGGTAGAGGCTTCGCTCTATAATGAAGCCGGAGAAGAATGCACGCACGCCGTATGTACTTACTTCGCTTTCCCGCCCGAAAAGGCGCATAAGGAAATGCACTTTGAGCACTGTAAGACAGAAGACGAATAACCGCCTATATTGCATGACAAAATGACGTCATCAACATTACAGAAAGAATAAAATGAAAGAAAACAAAAAGTTTTTCTGATATTTATTTGGAATAAAGAAATCCATTACATACTTTTGCAACAAACATAAGAACAAAACGAATAATATGATTATAAATATTCTACATCGCCATCATCATTGCACTAACGTAATAATACGGTAGCCGGATGGGTCGTATAGATATTTATCATAAGACATAACGAAAGAGGCTTGCCGTAGTGGTGAGCCTCTTTTTTTATATAGCACATTAACAAGAATACAAATTAAAAATACACATTGAATATGCTTAGAATTGCAGTACAATCAAAAGGCCGCTTGTTCGATGACACAATGAACTTATTGGCCGAAGCCGACATTAAATTGTCTACCTCTAAACGAACTCTGTTGACACAGTCTACCAACTTCCCTGTAGAAGTATTGTTCCTTCGCGATGATGATATTCCGCAAAGCGTGGCAAGCGGAGTTGCCGACATAGGTATAGTGGGAGAAAATGAATTCACAGAAAGAGATGAAGATGCCGAAATAATCTACCGCTTAGGATTCAGCAAGTGCCGATTGTCTCTCGCCATTCACAAAGAAGAAGACTATAACGACTTGTCTTGGTTCAACGGAAAGAAAATCGCCACTTCTTATCCTGCCATTCTACGCAAATTCTTGAACGATAATAATATCAACGCCGATATTCACGTTATCACCGGCTCTGTAGAAATCGCTCCGGGCATCGGCCTCAGCGACGCTATATTCGACATCGTTAGCTCCGGTTCTACCCTTATCAGCAACAATCTTAAGGAGGTGGAAGTAGTAATGAAGAGCGAGGCTCTGCTCATCGGACACAAGAACCTTTCGCCCGAAAAGAAAGAGATACTTCAGGAATTGCTGTTCCGCATAGAAGCGGTTAAGGCAGCCGAAGACAAGAAGTATGTACTTATGAACGCTCCTACCGACCGTCTGAAGGAAATAATCGAAGTACTTCCGGGTGTAAAGAGTCCTACCATCATGCCGCTGGCTACCGAAGGATGGAGCAGCGTGCACACCGTGCTCGACGAGAAACGTTTCTGGGAAATCATCGGCAAGCTGAAGGCACTCGGTGCACAGGGCATCTTGGTTCTCCCTATCGAAAAAATGATTCTATAATCTTCTAACTACCGAATGCTTTTATGAATATTATACGTTATCCCAACCGTAGCGACTGGGCTTTCATTCTGAAACGCTCCGCCCTAAAGACTGATTCGCTGCAAGACACCGTGAGAGAGATTCTCGACAAGGTGCGTACCGAAGGCGATAAGGCAGTAAAAGAATATGAAGAGAAGTTCGACCACGTGCAACTCGACTCATTGCGCGTAACCGAAGAGGAGTTTGAAGAAGCCGAAAAAGAGGTAGGCATAGAACTGAAAGCGGCAATCATGCTTGCGCTGAACAACATCCGCACATTCCACGCCGCACAGAAGTTCGAAGGCAAGAAGATACAGACCCTGCCGGGAGTTACTTGTTGGCAGAAGTCAGTAGCCATAGAGAAAGTGGGCTTATACGTTCCCGGCGGAACAGCTCCTTTATTCTCTACAGTGCTGATGCTTGCCACCCCTGCACAGATAGCCGGATGTAAGGAGATAGTGCTTTGCACACCTCCCAACCGTGAGGGAAAGGTACACCCCGCAGTGCTTTACGCTGCACGTGCCGCTGGAGTAAACAAGGTATTCAAAGCCGGAGGCGTGCAGGCCATCGGAGCTATGGCTTATGGCACAACCAGCATACCTAAGGTGTATAAGATATTCGGACCGGGCAATCAGTTCGTTACCGTAGCCAAGCAGCAGGTTTCGCTGCGCGATGTGGCTATTGATATGCCTGCCGGACCGTCGGAAGTGGCTGTATTGGCCGACGACAGTGCCAACCCTGTATATGTAGCAGCCGACCTTCTATCGCAAGCCGAACATGGTGCCGACAGTCAGGCTATGCTTATCACTACATCCGAGGCTTTGCTTGATGCCGTAACTGACGAGGTTGAGAAACAATTGGCAGCCCTTCCGCGTAAAGAGTTGGCTTCGCGCTCACTAGAATCGAGTAAGCTGATTTTAGTAAAAGATATGCAAGAAGCCATCTGCATGGTCAACGAATACGCTCCGGAACACCTTATCATCGAGACTCGAAACTATAACGAAGTGGCGGCGCAGATTATCAATGCCGGTTCTGTATTCCTTGGCTCGTACTCGCCCGAGAGTGCAGGCGACTATGCTTCGGGCACCAATCACACCCTGCCTACCAACGGATATGCCAAAGCTTATAGCGGTGTAAGCCTCGATAGCTTTATACGTAAAATCACTTTCCAGGAAATTACACGCGAAGGCATCGCCACACTGGGTCCCGCCATTCAGGTAATGGCAGCCAACGAGCACCTTGACGCTCACAAGAATGCAGTGACCGTGCGCCTCGAAAACAATAAATAAAAACGCAAATATCATGAAGTCTTTACAAGAATTGACACGTCCCAACATCTGGGCATTGAAGCCTTACTCGTCGGCACGCGATGAGTACAGCGGAAAAGAAGCCTCAGTGTTCTTGGATGCCAATGAAAATCCATATAATACGCCCAACAACCGCTACCCAGACCCGCTGCAGCGTGAACTGAAGAATCTTATCGCTCCCATAAAGGGTGTAAAGCCCAGCCAGGTTTTCTTGGGCAACGGTAGCGATGAGGCTATCGACTTGATTTACCGCTGCTTTACTCGTCCGCAGACCGACAACGTGGTGGCTATAGAACCTACTTACGGCATGTATAAGGTATGCGCCGACATCAATGATGTAGAGTATCGTCCCGTACAGCTCGATGCCAACTTCCAACTTTCGGCTGATAAGTTGCTTGCCGCATGCGACGCTAATACTAAGGTAATCTGGATATGCAGTCCCAACAACCCTTCAGGAAACAGTCTGAACCGCTCAGAAATACTGAAAATTCTTTCTTGCTTCGACGGATTGGTAGTGATAGACGAGGCATATTCCGACTTCTCATCCGAAAAGCCATTCCGCTTGGAACTCGACCAACACCCCAACATGATTATCCTCAACACATTCAGTAAGGCGTGGGGATGCGCAGCTATCCGCTTGGGCATGGCATTTGCCAGCGCAGACATCATCAGCATATTCAATAAGGTGAAATACCCATACAATGTGAACCGCCTTACCCAAGAAGAGGCACTGAAGATTATTCAGAAGCACTACGAAGTAAAACGATGGGTAAACTCACTGCTCGAAGAAAGAGCACGACTGATAGAAGAGTTCGGCAAGTTGGCTGTATGCAAGCACATCTACCCCACCGATGCCAACTTCTTCTTGGCAAAAGTAACCGATGCCCGTAAGATATACAATTACTTGGTAGATAAGGGCATCATAGTACGAAACCGAACCAACGTGACGTTATGCAAGGACTGCCTTCGCATAACCATAGGAACCCGCCCCGAAAACGATATGCTGATAGAGGCGCTGAATGAATATAAGGAGGCGTAACCATGAAGAAAAAAGTATTATTCATAGACCGCGATGGAACAATCGTGATAGAGCCGCCCGTAGACTATCAACTCGACGCTTTCGAGAAGTTGGAGTTTTATCCTAAAGCGATACGCAACCTTTATTTCATCCGTCAGAAGCTCGACTTCGAGTTCGCCATGGTAACCAACCAAGATGGCTTGGGTACTTCATCTTTCCCCGAAGATACGTTCTGGCCCGTGCATAATCTGGTGCTGAACACTCTGCGTAATGAGGGAGTGACATTCGACGAGATTTTCATAGACCGCAGCTTCCCGGAGGATAATGCCCCAACACGCAAGCCTCGCACAGGAATGCTGACTCGATACATTAATAATGAAGACTATGACTTGGCAGGAAGTTTCGTAATAGGCGACCGCGCTACTGATGTAGAGTTGGCAAAGAACTTGGGATGTAAAGCCATCTTGCTGCAAGATGACAAAGAGTGTCTGAAGGAAAAGAACCTGGAAGATGTATGCGTACTTGCCACTACCGACTGGGACCGCGTAGCCGAGTTTCTGTTTGCCGGAGAGCGCACAGCCGAAGTGCAACGCACTACCAAAGAGACTGATATACGCATCCGCCTGAACTTGGATGGCAACGGTACTTGCCACATCAACACAGGACTGGGATTCTTCGACCACATGCTGGAGCAGATAGGCAAGCACGGCGGCATCGACCTCGACATCACCGTAAAAGGCGACTTGGAAGTTGACGAGCACCACACCATAGAAGACACCGCTATAGCACTTGGAGAATGCATCTACCAAGCCTTAGGCAGCAAGAGAGGAATAGAGCGATACGGCTTCTGCCTCCCTATGGACGATTGCCTATGCCAGGTATCACTCGACTTCGGCGGTCGTGCCTGGCTGGTATGGGACGCAGAGTTCCACCGCGAAAAGATAGGCGACATGCCCACCGAAATGTTCCTTCACTTCTTCAAGTCGCTCAGCGACTCCGCTCGCATGAACCTAAACATCAAAGCCGAGGGTCAGAACGAACATCATAAGATAGAAGGCATCTTCAAGGCGTTGGCGCGAAGCATCAAAATGGCTGTCCGCCGAGATATATATCATTATGAAGTTCCCTCTAGTAAGGGATGTATTTAAAGAACATTCCCATCGCTCCGGTTGTTGGGCGATGGGAATGCATACCTCCTAATAGAATGGTGTGTGCATCAACTTTCATACACTTTTAAGAGTTTCAATCAATGCTCCCGCATGGGGAGTGACGCTCTTGTGGCGATGGCTCGTATCAATCAGGCTGTTTCAATCCACACTCCCGCATGGGGAGTGACATTCAATGGATTCAACGGTAACTTGATGGATGGTGTTTCAATCCACACTCCCGCATGGGGAGTGACCTTCTTTGTTAAAATCAAATTCGGGAATATCTAAAGTTTCAATCCACACTCCCGCATGGGGAGTGACTCTACTAAAAAAGAAAAAGTAACAGAAGTAACAGTTTCAATCCACACTCCCGCATGGGGAGTGACGTACGGTTGCGGTACAATGCACTACAAGGTAGCGTTTCAATCCACACTCCCGCATGGGGAGTGACATATCGTTACCCGATTGGTGAGAGCCACCCGAAAGTTTCAATCCACACTCCCGCATGGGGAGTGACCACCGTTTGCGAAGTAACTGTATTGCTCGATTCTGTTTCAATCCACACTCCCGCATGGGGAGTGACATTCGATAAGTTTTTTCTTTACTTCGTCCTCTAAGTTTCAATCCACACTCCCGCATGGGGAGTGACCGAATGTGTCGGCAGGTAGCCCGATTTCACACATGTTTCAATCCACACTCCCGCATGGGGAGTGACGACAAAGTCCCGAAATGGGCAGTTTTCCGCCTTGTTTCAATCCACACTCCCGCATGGGGAGTGACTTCTATTCTCCATCCGATTGATAAATATTTTTTTAGTTTCAATCCACACTCCCGCATGGGGAGTGACGAACCATTACAGCTCAACTCCTTCCTCACCTTATGTTTCAATCCACACTCCCGCATGGGGAGTGACACCAACTAGGTCTTTTTTGTTGTCTCTTATAAAGTTTCAATCCACACTCCCGCATGGGGAGTGACGTTAGCTCTTTTGTTCGCTGCTTCAATCTGTTTTGTTTCAATCCACACTCCCGCATGGGGAGTGACTTCTCAACATAGAACTTCTTCAGCTCATCTTCAGGTTTCAATCCACACTCCCGCATGGGGAGTGACACAATTCAAATAGAAATAGTATATTTGTATAGAGTTTCAATCCACACTCCCGCATGGGGAGTGACAAAACTTGTTTTGAGCATTGCACCGTTTATGGAGTTTCAATCCACACTCCCGCATGGGGAGTGACCATATGTAACAACATTTTTCTTTTCGTCTATTATAGTTTCAATCCACACTCCCGCATGGGGAGTGACCTCCTTTTTTGCTTAGTGATATAGACGTACTTGGTTTCAATCCACACTCCCGCATGGGGAGTGACTCATCTTCGGTTGCTGAGTTACTTATAACTTCCTGTTTCAATCCACACTCCCGCATGGGGAGTGACACTTCTGAGTTTATCCAGTTGTTGAAGATGTCAGTTTCAATCCACACTCCCGCATGGGGAGTGACAACAACTTCTGGACGCAACTCGGTGTAGGAATAGTTTCAATCCACACTCCCGCATGGGGAGTGACCTCATCACTGAGACAGCGACTCAAGCAAATAAAGGTTTCAATCCACACTCCCGCATGGGGAGTGACTAAACCAATCTGCATTACTAAGCTACCTAGGTAGTTTCAATCCACACTCCCGCATGGGGAGTGACAACTAAACTGGCTCAAGGGTCAAACCGAAACAGAAGTTTCAATCCACACTCCCGCATGGGGAGTGACTACTTTCGGGTACTTCATCACTCTAACAATAGATGTTTCAATCCACACTCCCGCATGGGGAGTGACACTACACTAAGCGGAGACGCGCAGATATTGCACGTTTCAATCCACACTCCCGCATGGGGAGTGACAGCGTTAGCGCGTTTGCCCTTTTGCTTATCCCACGGTTTCAATCCACACTCCCGCATGGGGAGTGACCGATAAGTAAGACGGCCTGCTGTAGCATAGCGGGGTTTCAATCCACACTCCCGCATGGGGAGTGACTAAGCGTAAAGGAGTTTTTCTCGCCGTTGTGTGTTTCAATCCACACTCCCGCATGGGGAGTGACTACGCGGCACTTCCTTATGGAGTGAGTTAGTAAAGTTTCAATCCACACTCCCGCATGGGGAGTGACGCTTTGGTGCTGGTTTGGTTGATAAGGAGGACGAAGTTTCAATCCACACTCCCGCATGGGGAGTGACAACATGCCACCCGTATCCTGATCGAGAATATTGTAGTTTCAATCCACACTCCCGCATGGGGAGTGACAGTTGCTGACACGAATCCGAGTATCAGCACAAAGTTTCAATCCACACTCCCGCATGGGGAGTGACGGCATTGCACCCAGAATTATTTGAGATAAGTATTGTTTCAATCCACACTCCCGCATGGGGAGTGACTATTGGACTTAATAAATAAACTTAACCGATAATGTTTCAATCCACACTCCCGCATGGGGAGTGACGGCTAAAGCCACCGCTACAAGCGAACTTGCGATAGTTTCAATCCACACTCCCGCATGGGGAGTGACCGCAATCCTTGTAAGAATCCAGCTGCATTACTTTGGTTTCAATCCACACTCCCGCATGGGGAGTGACTTCAATACAGCTTTTAATTTGGCGGCATATTGGCGTTTCAATCCACACTCCCGCATGGGGAGTGACTTAATGAAAATGATGTTATCAATCCGGTATTAAGTTTCAATCCACACTCCCGCATGGGGAGTGACCCTGCGTAGCCTCCTTCAAAAGGAACTACCGCACTGTTTCAATCCACACTCCCGCATGGGGAGTGACCTTGTGGAAGGAGGGTGTGAACGCCGGCAAGTTCAAGGTGTTTCAATCCACACTCCCGCATGGGGAGTGACTGCTTATGGGCAACACCGAGACGGCGAACCGCCAGTTTCAATCCACACTCCCGCATGGGGAGTGACCGAGCTGGGAGGACTTCGGCGGTGCAGGCAATGTGTTTCAATCCACACTCCCGCATGGGGAGTGACTGACTGTCGGTCTTTATCTGGTTCAGGACTTCCTGTTTCAATCCACACTCCCGCATGGGGAGTGACCGCATACAGGGAACGTCATCAACAACCTACCCGAGTTTCAATCCACACTCCCGCATGGGGAGTGACTGCGTAACATCTATGCATCTAATTTTCAGATGATAAACATACATTTTTTGCGAAAATAATATTTTTCAGACTAAAGCAAAATAATAAGGCTCAATTTTTACACAACTCACTAACAATCAAGAGGTGCGATATTTATGCAACAACTTGCAATGCTTTAGGTTCGCAACGTTAAATTATTAATTCAGAAGACACATCCAAAGATGCTGACTTCCCAAGAGTTTCTATATGTCTATTCCAATTCTTCCCTAAAAAATAAAAGCGAATGCTATCCAGTTCACTGTCGATTATAGAATTGATTTTTGATTTTAATATCAAAAACTGAGACTCTGTCAACACACATTCAAACACAGAGGCCTGAACTCGATGCCCATAATTAACACATTCTCTTGCTATTTTCCTCAAACGAGTTTTGCCTGATACGGAAGTAGTGTCTACATCATAAGTAACTAGTACAAACATACGATTTTATTTTATTAAAAATACAGGATAATCATCTATATCTTCTCGGATATATCTCGCCAACAACATTGCTTGAATGTAAGGAAGAAGCCCTATACTCACTTTCTCATTTAAATAAGGATGAGTAATCTGCTCCTTTTTCCTATTTTGCCAAGCCAATAAAATTGTCTTTCTGCCAGAATCTGTCATAACAATTCCTTCGTCACCCTGCTTAATAAAATCTCTTATAGTGATTTGTTTTCGGTTTATCAGAGAAAGAACTAATCTATCTCCTAAATACGCACGCAGTTCTTCCATTATATCCAAAGATAATGACGCACGTCCAGGCCTTAATGCATGCATAAACCCTACATATGGATCTAAACCAACAGTTTCTAAAGCGGATGTCATATCATTACATATAAGAGTATAGATAAAAGACAACATTGCATTGATAGCATCTTTAGGAGGACGACGATTACGCCCTTCAAAAACAAAATCTTCTTTTTGATTAAGAAGAAGGCGAGAAAAAACACCAAAGTAATAAGTGGCGGCTTCGCCCTCTATTCCTCTTACACTATCAATAGAATCAGCATTCTGTACTCTCCTCTTACACCGGAGCAGCTCTTCTGCTACCATTTCTATAGCCTCATCGCTTCCGTTATCTCGAATAAAACGACGCAAGATATTCCTATAGTTTTGTATTTTACCACCAATAAAGAGTTTACTGAGATGTAGAGCATAATCAGGATTATCGGAATTCTTGTATTGTGTTTTCCTCAACAAAACATTCCCCCTAGTCGGTCCTTGAGAACGACTTATATACCTTCCTTGTGGTGACAGAAAAGTCAGCGATACGTTATTGTCAGCACATAATTTCATTAGTCCAGGGCTTGCTCCCATATAACCGAAAGTAACGATTTGCTCTATGTTGTGAATGGGAATACGAAATATCTCGTTTTGCTTAACAGATATTACAACGTTTAGCCCATCTTTACTAAGATAAGCCTCTTGCGTGGTTACATATAATGTATTAAGTAATATCCTCATATAGATTCTTCTTTAAGTAGATTGAAACTTGAGTACAATCACTCATTTCCGGCATACAAACATCCACAAGAGAACAGTTCTTGCAGTGATGTTGTTTTACAGCTTTAGGCAATGCACCGGTTTTAAATATTTCATGCATTTGGTGGGCACATTGCATTGTTGTATGTCTTAAAGATTCAGAAATAGAGATGATTTCTCTATGCTTTACCTCATCATAATACAATGCTCCATATGGAATGTTAATGCCATACATTTCTTCAAGACACATAGTCTGAGCTGCCAATTGCACTTCATCTCTCTCGTCCGGTTTATGATGTCCCCTCTTGTATTCCACCGGATATGGTTTCCAATAACCTTTATACCGATTATGGGTAATGGCATCTTCTGGTGAATCGGAAGGAACAAGCTCTACTGCATCTGTTATGCCATACAGTCCTAATTCTTTAGAAGCAACATGAAGAGAGCGAAGCGTGATGACATTACCATTTTTCTGACGATAAAAAGGATTATCTACATTCTTGTGTAGAATTTGTCCTTCGGTCGTAAGCTTGTTCTCTGCCCATTGTTGTTCGATATGAATCAAAGCCCATTGTCGGGGGCAGAACATAAAGTGCTGAATCCCCGACAACATGAGCATTTCGTCTTCAGTATACATGGTAATGATACTAAATCAATTCTTCTACTGTTACGCCATTAGGCACAGAGTCTTTGTCAATTGTAACATTGTAATCGCTAAACGATCTTGGAGCAGCATCTGTTTTCTTCTCAATTTTTACCAAGTCGAACAATTTATTTGCAGGAGCATTACCAAGCATAGAGTCATGGCGGAACACTATTAATTTCTGTGCGCTCATTAAGCCACGTGCTGCAGAACGGTCAACATCGAACATATTCCTCAATGCCTCGAAGAAAAGCTGCAAGTCTTCTTCCGAAAAGCCAGTTTGTTTAGCAAGATTAGCAGAGATGAAACCGTGGCAAACATACAGCCCGTAAGGAACAGTAGCTTTACGTCCCATCGTTCTATTATCGCCTTTCTGCTTTTCTGCCTCCCCTTCTGTTGCAACAGCCATACGTGTAATAGAATGTTCGGCTGTTGCTATAGGATCAACAGAACGAGCGAAAGTAAACTGAATAGGGCCTCTTACTTGCCCTGCGTTTTTACCTGTTGACATAACAGCACCAAAAGTACGAATATCATAATAATTTTTACACATAAACATACGAGCTGCAGCTGTTTTATCTTTAGCATTCTTCACCTCTGTATCATCATGAGCTTTGTCAATCTCACAGTTAAGAACTGCCTTTTCCTTAATAAAAATGTCATAGCCATCTGATAAGTCCTTTGCAACTTGCACGTAATTGCGTACTTTACGTTTTAAACATACATCCGTTACTAAGCCCATACCTGTCTCTGCATCGACACGAGGAAGGTTTCCTGCATCAGGATCACCATTGGGATTACCATCTTGAACATCAAATATGTAAACAAAATCGATTCTATTATTAATTTCAGCCATAATACTTATAATTTAAACGTTAATATTTCAATCCTTATTTTCACCCTCTTTTTTAGTAAAGAAATCCTGCCGCTGATGATAGTATCCGATAAAGAATCTACCTTGGTCTTGAAGATCAAGATGTGCAGGAAAACCAGCTGCAGGAATTTTATCGATAATTTCTTGCTTCATTTTTTCGTAGAAAATCTTTCGACCTTCATTTGCTAACTTCTCCATATGGTGAGAAGACAAGTTTAGAATTGTAGCAAACACCGAAGCGGGTGTTGCACTTGCAGCATTCATATATCTTTCACGAATACTGTTGATTCCATTTGCATCTTCCTGAATTTTATCAAGAACTGCAAAAAGACGGCCACATAAGTAGCCCTGATTTGTGTTACTCTTGTCTAACATAATGTCTATTTTTTTGTTACTATCATTTATTCTATTGAGATATGCCTTTATAATTGCCATGCGAGCTATACGAATTTTATTATTTCCAGACTCAGCCCTTATTCTACGAACACATGCCGAAAATAAAGTGAACGGGTATGGTATTCCCTGAAATATACTTCTAACCAAGGCTTCTGGAAGATTAGGAGTCACTTCCGACTGTTTTCCGCTTAGAGTAACAGCAGAAAGAACATCCTTGATTCCCATGTAAGGTTTCTTGTCCTTACGAATATCTACTATCTCCATATCCTCAAAATGGCGAAGAATCTTTCCTGCAAAATCTTTTAAAGCGCATTCAGCCCAATACACAACAGCGATTCTTGCTGCATTTGGTGCAAGTCCTAGTATATAAAAACGATCATCTAATGATGTCTTTAAACTTCCAGAATAAATGGAAGTAAAGACTTTACGCACTTGTTCTATCTTAGCATTAGGATCATCATGTTCTTCTTCTGCATACCCTAATAAATCAAAGAGACTTTCTTCTGCTTGCTCTGCAACTTCTGTATTCGATGATGCCCAAAATACAAAAGTTCGATTGCCTACATTAAATTTATTATGAGAGCCTTTTTGTAACATGGCATTAAGAGCTGTGGTATAAGCAAATTCCGCTTTTTGAGATATCGGAGCATTACCACATTTCTTCTTACCATAAGAATCATAACCGGAATTAACCTGAAAAGACACAAGTTTAGCAGTAGCCTGACTTCCGGGAATCATTGTTGCGGTTGTTGTATCTACCGCCAGTCCTTTCTCTCCCGTTATCAAACAAATGTCATTCCCATCAATTGACTCTTCTGATTCTTCTAATTGTAATAGTTCTCTTTTTTCAGCTACAATTTTCAAGTCGCCATCTATCCTGAATGAAAAGGTAGAGAATTTCTTCGATAAGTTTTTCTTTATCTCTTCCCATAAATTATCATGCATAATAGAAGAAAGTATCTCTTCTTTACTTTGCTGATAGAACTTACATATAGCCGCCAACTCAGAACTGTCAGGATATATCTTATAAATAGAAGCCACCTTCTCTTTGAAGGCTATCAAACAGCTCTGCTCCTTTTCATTACGTTTACTCCTTAATTCTTGTAATGCTTTGTCAGCATCTTGATATGCTTTTTGCGCTTCTTCAGATTGGCTTGCTTGCTCCTTCAAATCATTAACTTCTTTTTCACTCTTTACCACATCATTATCCATGTCGGCGTAACCTAACACATAGGTACTATTATCGTATAAGTAATTAGCGGCAACAGCACTAGAACGTCCAACATGCTTCTTAACAAGATACATTCTTGCTTGATTCTTGTCCGTACGGCAATCTTCAAAACGGACAAACTTTCCTTCTTCTGAAATAACTATTATAAAACCAATCTCTTTTTCCTCCATTCCTGCAGCAGGAAGATTGCCACATCGATCATAATAATCATATAAAGCCTTTAATATCATCTTAAAATCTCCTCACTATTTAATGTTGGAACAATGATTACGCCGTTTTTCATTTGCGGACGATAAAACATAGGCTGAATATCCTTCTCGTTGGTAAAGTCCAAATCATAAAGCATGATACCCAAATCTTTAGTACCACCTTGTTCTTCTGATATCGGCGAAGTTAATATCTCTTCTTCTGGGTTGACAAGACGAAATGATGAAGAAAACTCACGAGTACCAAGATAAGGCTGATTGAAACATTGTCCCTTACTTGCTCTCCGTTCGAACATTTGGTAATATTTCATTGGGTTCTCATCTTTACCTGGTTCATGCAAGAACAAATCTCCTTCTGCTTTTCGCTTAGTAACAGAGCGGAATTCCATCTTTGCCCAAATTCGGTAACGTACATCCTTTAAAAGCAGACTATTTTTCTGCTGACGATTTCTAGGGTCATCGCAATAGACGCAATCAGATTTTACAGAAGCAACCTTTCCTACTTCATTACGTCTCACCGAAGTCCATTTAATAGGATTCAATACTTCTATCTTGGTAATCTGCCAATGAATAGCCGGTTTCCAAAATATCGCTTCAAATATAGCTCGTGCAGCAGATGGCGTAATTACGTCATAGCTAACACGCTCTACTTTCAACTCTGGCCGGGTGAAGCATGCCATGTCACCCCACACCTCCAAACAATATTCTTTATCTGTATATTCCATACCGTTATATATCTTTATTGTATTAATACTTCATTTGCCCAATTATTATCGATGCGCAAGCCTATATATTTATCGTACTGTTGCTTATAATCAATAACAAAGAGCCCTTCTTTTTTCTCACTAACTACTCCCATTTCCTGCAATATCTTAAAGTCTGCCATATTAATATTAACCATATACTTTGAAAGTTTCTTCATAAGCATATACGACGGCCCGTTTTCTAATAGTTGCTGTACAAGTTCCATACTGTTTCCCCAGCAAACAACAACATTCATCCCATTATCTTCTATCAACTGAAACTCTTTGGCAGCGGTTTCTAAATATAACTCTTTTGGATTATAAAGATAATGCTTCATGTCTTTTTTGTCAAAACTTTCTTTTCTGCAATATAATTGTCTGAAGTAAGAAGTCATCGTATCTGGAGCAAACCAATCCTGAGCACTACCAAGATTTAGCCTTGCACTATTTGCATCTTGCATATCCCCTTTGGGGAGATTATGTTCTTTAGACAAAGAGAATACGTAAGTGGTGCTTAACGTTTGTTTCCCCTCTCGATTGCAACGGCCTGCTGCTTGAAGTATAGAATCTAATCCCGCTTCCTGCCTAAAGACAACAGGAAAATCTATATCAACTCCCGCTTCTATCAACTGGGTAGAAACCACACGAATTATTTCATTCCTATCATCTTTCAGAGCTGTCTTTAGTTTTTCAATGGTCTCACTGAGATGTGCATGACACATCATCTTTGAAAGATGCAGAGTGATACCCTCTTTAGGTAATCGCTCGTAGAGCTCTTTTGCATCTCTACGAGTATTCACAATACAAAGCACTCGTTTATGCTCGCTCAACATATCCGCTACTTCATCATATGTCTTTCCATCATTATTGATGCTTAATTGTACTCTTCGCAACTTATCATGCAGTTTGAAATCGTCAGGAATAATTTCCGAGACATGGTCTATCCCACAGAATGCTGCCTTCGGGTTACATCCCTCAATCAATCCACTAAGTACAGGTTGACTTGCTGTTGTAAACAAGAAGGAAACATTAAATAATTTATTGTACGTTTTCAACGAATCTACGATAGGTTGAAGATAAGCCATCGAAAGTGTTTGCACCTCATCCAAGATAACCACGCTATTAACTATGTTATGAAGCTTCCTGCACACGGAAGGCTTATTACTAAACATTGATTCAAAAAGTTGTACATTGGTAGTAACAATAATCGGATAATCCCAATTCTCAGTCGCTAATTTAAGCTTCTCTTGAAGTTTTTCATCTTTAACTGATTCGGGATCTACGTTACTATGATGTTCCAATACATTTTCTTCGCCAAAGATACTTCTAAGAACAGATGCTGTCTGAACTATTATACTAGTATAAGGTATGGCTATAATTATTCTTTTCTGCCCGTTTTTAACGGCATGCTTCATAGCCCAAACCAATGAAGATAATGTTTTCCCTCCCCCTGTTGGCACTGTTAGACTATAGAAACCTTTAGCCGAATCAGCCATTTTAATGCATTGTTGCTGAACCTGATTTCTAATGACATTAACCCCGGAATTATCGGAATTAGCTTTTAAATCTTTAAGCTTATCTTCAAGTAACGGCAACAAATCCTCTAATGTTTTTTTACTTTGTCTTATTTCAAATGACTTTGCATCCATAAAAGATTCTGTATCGAGAAAATCAGCGTCGACCAAACAAGAATACAGCATACGAGAGAAGTGATGGAAATCATTAGCTTGCATAGAGAACAAAGGCTTATTCAGCTTAATTCTATCAATATTTGTATCGACTTCAACAGGTAACTCCTCATTTGAATTCTTTTCTATTTCTCTGTTAATTATAGTATCAATTTCATCCGAATCATGTAATCCAGAATGGTGGGATAAAATTTGATTTACCATATAATTATCAAAAGATTTACCATATAACTTACGCGCAATGATTCCTCCTACATAGGCATGATGTGTATTACCGCTTACTTTAATATTTGGCTCGTACCCACTCTCCTTTTTAATATACTGCTGAAATGCGTTTGATTCCTTTCCCTTATCATGAAGCTGTCCTAAAACCCTTCCCCATTCACTCATACCAAATTCACCTGCAAATTGCGAAGCAAAATTAGCGACACCATTAGAATGTTCTTCATTAGATTGAATTATCCAACATCCATCTGAATTTTGATATAAATGTGAAATAATAACTTGTTTTTCCATAATAGATTTTTATCTTTCATGCAAAATAAACAATTTATCTAATCTACACAAAGAAAAATCAACATTAAAGTACCGTACTTCACAACAAAAATGAGCTATACTAAAAATCACAAAAACAAAGGCAACAAAGCAATAATAATAACACTATACAACCTTATATATTTTCAGATTTTAGATGATGTAATAAACTGTATCTGCATTTCACATCATAATTATGAAATCGTCAATGCCTATTCTATCATTTATAACGCAAACCACAGCACGTATAAGCAGTAAACGTACAAATGCAATACAACAAACATGATTCCACTTTTGTATCAACAATGCGATTTATAATATTCCACCCAAGCATAATAGCCATAGAAACGGAAAAAAGGTACAAGCATTCAGCATTGCGAAAACGATTTTTAATATATTTGCAACCAAACTAACACATAAATCTTCTATCATGAGTAATATGAGAACATTATTGAGCCTTATCGTTTTTATCATAGCAGAATGCAACCTTGCGTTTGCACAACAGAATAATGCTGACGTATTTAAATTGAAAAAAGTAGATGGGCACTACGTTTTCAACGCACAAATAAATCAATCGGTAGAAAGTAGAATACTTGTGGAATCGGGCATACACGTTATGCTTATCGACTCTGCTTTTGCATTCAATCATCAAGAGGAGTTGCACTTGATGCTTGTTCCTCACCAAAGTGAGCAGAAAATGAATTTGGGCGGAAAACGGCATCGTATTACGCATAGGGCAAAGGGTAAAATCATGCTGAACGAAAAGACTCGGTACGAAGGCAAGATATTAATCTTAGCTGATTTATCTTCGTATTACGACATGGCTGTTCCTGTACAAAACTTGCATAACGCCACCGATAATTCTCGCATAGTTAAGCTGGACATGAAGAATTATACGCTGCAACTGATTGGTAAGGATGAGTATATTACGGAATGTCAGTCTGGTAAATCGTTCGACATAAATTATGACACGTATTTAAAGATGCCGGCCATCAAGGCTGAATTGACATTCAAGCAGGATGGTAGAAAGTTTTCTCTCGGCGGAAATTTTGTCTTAGACTTAGGAAACGGATCGTTTATCGCATTGATGAAACAGAGCCAAGCGGTGAAAGATTTCGTGAAAGAGAATGTGGGGCTTAAGTTGCAAAAGGGTTACAACAGGAAAGGGGACGTTGTGGCCGAAGCAATAGCTACTCAGCAAGCAAAGCTATGTGGCATAACTTTTAGAGATCAGATTGTGGTGATAACCGCCATGTTACCTAAATTCACTTCGGAAGGAAATATCGGTTTGAAGTTCTTCGACCGCTATGTAAGTATCTTCAATTTTGACGATTCGAAATTCGTAATATTCTAATCTGGCTTTCTTATTAGATATATACTTCTCTATAAGTATAGAGTAAATATCATATACACAAAGTAGCTGCTTAAAAGCACTGAAAAAAAGTTCCTATGTTTAAAATCGGAAGTGTCGGATAAC
>ULWY01014649.1_pt1 | contig 23503 bp, 17 predicted proteins | sample 1960761 | NCBI WGS metagenome assembly ULWY01 (sample SAMEA4835824, study PRJEB28245) | human gut metagenome | biome: gut microbiome; material: fecal sample | place: Denmark | collected 2008 | reverse complement strand
GAGCCGATGCGGGGCGCGTGGCGCTCACGCGTGGACCGGTGGTGTACTGCATAGAAGGCGTTGACAACGGCACGAGGCTGAACCAGATATCAGTCGATCCCGCGTCCGCGGCGTCCGCTGTGATCGGCAGCACCGACTTCTGCGGGGTGCCCGACATCACGCTCCCCGCGTTCCGTGACACCGCAAAGGCGGAAGGGCTTTACGTATCCGCCGACGCGATAAAAAAAGCGCCGATAAGCGCAAGATTCATTCCCTACTTTGCCTTTGCCAACCGCGGCAAAAGCGATATGCAGGTGTGGATCCGCCGGGCGTAAAAGGTATATAGACATGGGGGCTGTTAAAAACTCGATGTTTTTTACAGCCCCTCAAAAATGCCGGTCAGGATCCCGGCATTTTTGATGCGATCTTGGTCGGTTTTGCTGCCCCGTGTCTTTGTTTTTTGCTTTCTTGGCGGCAAAACGGCGGTGTTCAGCCGCCGAGACCAATGTCGTCGGGTGGTAAAAACTCAGAATGAGTTTTTACCACCCGTCTTTTTCCCCCCCGTAATATCCCGCCAATACGCACTGCTCTATCACCGATATCATCATATCCACGGGATCGCGGCAGTCGTTTTTGAGCCATTCCCCCACGACAGCCGATATCCCGTTGAGGTAATACGCCATCATGTATTCGCGGCGGTCGGAGGGCACACCGAAGCGCGAAAGGATCGGGTCTATTATACCGCGAAGCATATTCAGCGTTCCGTGCGTATCAAATGCATCCGGCATCCGCATTGCCACCGCATAAACGCGTCGGTTCTGCTTTACAAATTCAAGATACGGCGCAAGGTACTCCGGCGTAATGAACAAAAGCTCGTCTGTCCCCGCAGTGACGATACGCGAGCCGATATCGCTGTGCTCGCGGCCGAAGCACTCCCAAAACTTTTTTTGCAGTGCGCCGACGCTTTCATCAAGCAATTCGCGCGTATTTTCGTAGTGAAGGTAAAATGTCGAACGGTTCACTCCCGCCGCCTCGCATATCTCCCTTACGGTTATAAATTCAAAATCCTTTTTTTCAAGCAGTGCGAGCAAAGCCTCATCCATGCGCGCGGCAGTATTGAAGTATTTGCTTTCGTTCCTGTTCATGCTCATTTCAGCAGCCTCCTGCGGTAGCGTGGTCTTACCGGCTGGTCCATTTATTACGTATCTTTTTTGAATATACGGACATCCACACCGAAAATATTATCACAAGAGCAAACACGCCCGCGCCGGTAAGTGCGTTCATCATAAACCTGTATTCGATATCATCCGGCGAAAAGCGCGCAAGGAGCGCTGTCTGGAGTCCGAGCAGTGACATTGACGCGGAAATACAGTCGATCATTTTTGCGCCGTGGACGAGCGCGCCGGTCCCGGTGCGTGTTCCGACAAAGTTTATTATCGAAACGACTGCGGTATAAAAGGTGTGGAGCGCCGAAAGATAGATCATCGAGCCGGGATAATTGTATGAGCTGTTTTTTATCACCATCTGGAATATCATCACGCCCATAGGCAGATCGATCAACAGCACAAGGCGCGATATCTTTTCCATGCACCGGCACTCATACTCCGTGCGGTCACTGCGTCCCGCCGCATGGCGGAAGCACACCGCAACGCATGCTTTTAATGCGGCGAGTGCAGCATAATAAAATGCTATCGACAAAAACCATACCGACGACAGCCGCAGACCGGTAAAAACTCTGAACGCCGCATATACGGCGTTGGCGGCGATACCGCGAAGCATCACCGCACTGCGGCGGAAATCCCCGTCGTTCGCCATTCGCCGCGCCGTTTCGGTGTTGCCGAGCCTGCGAACAAGTCGGCTTTCGTGCACGGATGTGCGCAAATGCGCTATCGCTCCCGGAAGCCCCACGCACAGCGCGGTAAGCGAATATGCCGCCAGTGAATACACCGTGCACGCGATCCACGATGAGCTGTCCCCCGACCAAAGAAAGTAAAATGTAAGCGGAAACGACACAAGCGACAGCACTGTGAGCAGCCACGGCGCGGGATGCAGTATGCGGTACGCGGCACGCCGCCACACCTCGCGGTCCAAGGCTTACTTTTCCTCGCTTATCTCGCGCGCCAGCTCGATTATCTCGTAAGCGTATTTCTGCTTGCCGCGTGCAAGTATTTTGCGGTAGATCGGAAAATTAGCGCCCATTCCCGCCATGCCGAGGATGCCGACAGCTATTCCCACTATCATCATTGCAGTGCTGCCGTCGCCTATGACATTCATTGAAAGGCACATACCGACACCGAAAACAAGCGCGGAAACGATACCGAGCGTATAGGTGAAAACCGTTGCCGGAAGCTTTGCTTTGGCATCAAGTTTACGAAGCGCCACGACCTTTGAGGTCTTTTTGGGTGCGTACTCATTTGCAAGTTGTTCTGCGTAGATCTTATCTGTGTTCATGTTCTGAACCTCCCTTTTTTCTCTGTGCCATAATGATACACCTAAAAAGGGTCGGACGGAACAACAAAAAGACGCTTTTTTGTCTATTTGAACTTTGAAAGAAAAAATAAATCGCGCAGATGCAATATTATTATACCACCGGACCGTGCGATGCGCAATCATTTTTACCGCTCATATGTTGCATTTTTCCGCATTATGCGGTATAATTGAGCCGTAAGATCAAAAAACATGGAGAGCATCATGGAATACATTCTGATAACCGGCGCGTACGGTGGAATGGGCAGTGCCGCCGCGCAACTGCTTGCGGGACAGGGGTACGGCATATTTGCGCTTGACAGGCAGGTGGGCGCACCGGAAGAAAACATCATCCCGATAGAAGCCGACGTTACCGACGAGGAAAGCATCGCCAGCGCCGCCCGTCAGGTGCGCGAGGTGACCGACCGTCTTTTTGCCGTGATACATTTTGCCGGGATATACATGCTTGACTCGCTTGCGGAAATGGACAGCGCGGATTTCCGCCGCATATTCGATATAAACGTGCAGGGGGCTTTTCTTGTAAACAAAGCCTTTATACCGTTTCTCGGCAGCGGCAGTCGCATTATTATAACGACGAGCGAGCTGGCGCCGCTCGATCCGCTTCCCTTCACCGGCATTTATGCCGTGACAAAAGCGGCGCTCGACAAATATGCGTATTCGCTGCGGATGGAGCTGCAGCTTCTCGGTATCACTGTCTCGGTCATCCGCGCTGGCGCGGTGAAAACGGGAATGCTCGGCACTTCCACCGATGCGCTCGACCGCTTTTGTCAAAGGACCCGACTGTACCGTTACAATTCCAAGCGGTTTCGCCGCATCGTTGACAGCGTGGAAGCAAAATGCATCCCGCCGGAGCGGATAGCGGGCAAAGCGGCGGCAATTTTGAAAAAGAAAAAGCCCGCATTTGCATACAGCATAAACCGCAACCCGTTGCTGCTCATGCTGAACGCCCTGCCTCAAAGAACACAACTGTGGATAATACGCCGGGTGCTCAAATGAGCGCGAAGCGGCAAGGCAAAAATAAAAGAGGTATCTTAAAATGACCGAAATTATCGCGCGGCGCGAGTTTTCGCCGCTCTACATAGGATTTGACATTGCTTTTCTTTTGCTTTTTGCGGGGCTTTTGCTCATGAAAAAGAAATACATGACCGTGCTCGTCGGCTCGCTTGCGGGCTTGCTTTACATGCTTGTGGACTTCGGCATTTTTCACCTTGTATGCCATTCGCGCAGTATATCGGACGGGTACAGTCTTTTTTGGGTGCTTCTATGGATGTCGATGAGCTACGGCTTTACGAATTTTGCATGGATATGGCTGTGGATGTCACGGGACAGGCATTTGTTTGAATGGTCGTTCCTCATACTTCTTTGGTGGTTCGTCTGCCCGCAGCTTACAAAAACCTTCGCGCCCGACGGCATGGCAAACATAGTGATACAGCGCACGACAGGCGAATATCACGGCTACATGGCGCTGATACTGCTCGTCGGCTACCTCGGGCTTATCGTGTGGAATTTGCGCGTTCCCGACCGTCGCGAGCGGGTAAACATACCGTGGCTGCTTGCCATAGGGATTCTTGTGCAGTTCGGCTGGGAGGCGGGACTGCTCATAGGCGGGATACGCTCGGCGGGCTTTGCCACACTCGGCGAAAAGCTGCGCCCGCTCATCGTCAATTCCCTGCTTGAGACAAATCTCGGGATGCCGTATATATATCTGGTCTTCACAGCATACACCGCCCGCTTTACCGAACAGATGAAGCGCCGCGAGACAGCGCTTTCCATCCCCGCGCGCATACGCGAAAACAATGAAGAAAGAGTAGCGGAAAATCAGTAAAATAACCGGTGCTACTGCGCCTTGGGCGCGGCAGCACCGGTTATTTATTTGCTCAGTCTACAGCCGTGAAGGTAAGTATGACCGATGCAAAATCGGTCTTGAAGCGCGGGAGCGCGATACCGACATTGCGGAGCACTGCGCCGGGCAGGGTCAGGTCGAGCTCTTCGATATGGTAAGTGATATCATCGGCAAGTCCGGGGACCTTGAAGCGGGGCGCTACCGTGAGCGGGTTGAGCGCCTGGAAGTAGACCGTAACAGCGCGGCGTTTATCCTTGGATATGACCGTCTGCACCATTTCGTTGCAGTCGCCGTCAAAGGTGGTTTTTCCGCGGTAGAGGTCGCCTGTCTGCATAAGCTCTTCGATCGAGCGGTACTTTTCGATATCCGCGGGAATGCGTTCAAGCTCTGCCGTCGGGACCTTATTTACGTCAAACTCATATCCGTATGCGCCGAAATATGCAATGTTTCTTCTTGTATCCGCGTTGATGATACGTCCGTTGCGGATATTGGGAGAAAGCGAAACATGGTTGGAGGATGCGGATATCGGGTAGATGAGCTCGGTACCGTACTGGATGCGCGCACGGTCGTATGCATCGGTATTATCGGAGGTCCATATCTGCGGGAAGAATGTGAGCACAGCCGCGTCAAAGCGTCCGCCGCCGCCACAGCAACCCTCAAAGAATATCTCCGGGAAGGATTCGGTCAGGTAACGTGCAAGTTCATATACGCCGAGCACATAGCGGTGCTGGACCTCGCCCTGACGGTCTGCGGGGAGTGCGTGCGACCAGTTTTCGCACAGCGAGCGGTTCATATCCCATTTGATGTAATCGGCTCCGCTTGCGGCGATAACGTCATACATGACCTTCTTTATATAATCTACAACATCGGGACGTGCAAAGTCAAGCACGAGCTGATTGCGCGTCTGGCGCGGCGTGCCGTCCGGTGCGGCTATCGCCCAATCCGGATGCGCACGGTAAAGGTCGGAATCGGGGTTGACCATCTCCGGCTCTATCCAGAGTCCGAACTTCATGCCTCTCTGATGGCAGCGCTCTGCGATCGCTCCCAGACCTCCGGGGAGCTTTTCCTCATTTACGAACCAGTCGCCAAGTCCCGCACGGTCGCTGTTGCGGGCGCCGAACCAGCCGTCGTCAAGCACAAAGGTATCGATGCCGAGTCCCTCTATGCGGTCGATGGTATCAAACAGGCGGTCACGGTCAAAGGTGAAGTGCATTCCCTCCCAGCTGTTGAGAACAACGGGACGGCGCGCGTTGACCCAGCGCGGGTTGATGATATATTTACGCATAAAGTCATGGTAACGGCGTGTCATGCCGCCCATTCCCTCGTGGCTGTAGCAAAGGACAGCCTCGGGTGTTTCAAAGCTCTCGCCAGGCTCAAGCTTCCAATCAAAGCTCTCGGGGTTTATACCCATAGAGAGGCGGGCGCGGAAGGATTCATCTACCTCAACGCTGTCATAGTGCGAACCGCTGTATGTAAGGCTGGCGGCGTATACCTCGCCGTTCTCCTCGTCTGCTCCGGGACGGCGCAGTACGACGAGCGGAGCGTGATGGTGACTGGAGGTACCACGAATGTTTCCTACCGATACTCTGCCCTGTATCAGACGGCTGACCTGGGGATAGCGCTCGCCGTTGTGGCGGCCCTGGTAGGTTATCATTTCAAAATCGCAATCATAGAAATCGAGAGTTATCGAAAGCGCACGCTCAAGGTGGATAGCACCGGCGGTCGTATTTACCGTCTCCGCACGGCGGGTGATGATATCTTCATCCTCGTATACGGTGTAAAAGAGGTATACGGTAAGTCCCGAAACATCGTCCTTAAGGGTTATCTTAAGCGTTTCACCGCCGCGCGCCATCGGAATACCGGAGCGGATAGCGGGCTTTTCGGTGAGAATTTCGTATGAATCATACTTCAGTGCAAACGCGCGGTTGCCGCGGGCGTCAACAGCCGAAAGAGCCGGCTCGCGGAAGTCGCCGAGGTAAGGCGTGGCGTATTCCTGCAATACGTAGCAGGTTTTGCGCTTTGTTCCCGGAATATTGGTGTTGCAGGATGATGCAATGTCGGGATTGTAATACGAAAGATCCGCTTCGGGCAGGCGCTCGCCGTAATATGCATGGTAGAGGTAGCCTTCCGGCGTTACCCTCATAATATACGAAGATTTTTTGCCAGAGAGGAAAAATGATCTGCATTTTTCACAGTACTTGATGCTCATGTGAGTCTCCTTTGTTTTCCGGACGCCCGGAGGAATTCACCGCCGTCCGGCTATTATTTTACTACGGTGTATATTAATTATACCATTATTTCGTTGGTTTTTCAATAGAAAATCCCGCCCCGGAACTAAAAAATGTGCTGAATTTTGTCCCGGAACGCGATATGATATTTTCCACGTCATGGCAGTCAACTCCCCGGAAGAGATAGCGGAATCGAGAAGCTGCTCCTGCATACCTTCAAACCCAAGGTTGGAAAAAAATCCGAGCCTCAAACCAACACGCCATTGCTTAAATAACGCAAACGATCCGGACGTTTCTACGGGTAAGAGACTGTTCGGATCGTTTATATGTGGTGTTGATCGCGGAGATGAAAAAGAGATCACAGGAAAGTAATGCCGCTACAATAACCCCACAATAATCGCATCTGACAGATTGACACAGAGAGGAAAATATATTATAATAAAATTAATACTTATACCTTTTTATCATAGCGCGAAAACGATCAACGGAACGGCAAGATAGTATTCTGAAATGCAACCGCGACCAACACGGGGGAGATACATATGGATAATAAAAGTATTCAAATATATGTTGCCCTGAAGCACATGGGCAACATTGCGAAAAAGGTAAAAGAATACCCTCTCGTACTCGGCAAGACACCGCGCACGTTTCGCGAGCTTATCGAAGAGTCGGTAAAATCTTGTGTAGATGCGTACAAAGTACGCGCAAACAATGCAAAAGACCCTGCGCCGCTTACGGACGAGCAGTTTGAAGGGATGCGCGAGATAGGCAAATTTGCTTTTGGCGTGCATTACAACGAAAACGAGCCGGACGAGGCAAAAGCCATCCAAACGGCGCTCGATGCGGTGACGGATGGGCTTGTACGCGTATTCAAGGGCAACAGCGAAATTACCGATCTTGACACAGAGGTCGAAATAACCGAAGGCGATGTATTTACATTCGTAAGACTAACAATGCTTTCGGGCAGAATGTGGTAAAGGGGGAAAACAGAATGGCGGATAAGCACGAAGAAGCCGCAAGGAAGGAAGCTCTCGCGGCCAAATATGCGGATATTGTACGCAAGCGCGAGGAAACGCTCAAAGAGCGTTTGAGCAATGCGCAATATGATTTTTTCAAAAATCAAGAGGAACCCGGTGATCAGACAATATATTCACGTCTTGAAACGGCTATGAGAGATCCGCACACCGTTCCATCGGAATACGTATCAAAGAAATTGGGATGGCTTTTCGATCATGCGATCCCAAGCCGCGACAAGGATGTCATTTTGTACTTCGCGGACAGGCTGCAGGATTATCCCTACTCCGATCATTACGAGAGAAGATCGTTCAGAGCAAAAGAAAACGGAACATACGCTTCGAAACTTACATATATTATTCGCGGATATAGCTCGACGTACATGACTCTGATCGACGAGCCGATCGAAAAGATTTTGAACAGAGAGATATCCGAAGATGCTCAAGCCTTTCTTGATGAATATGCTTGGCGCGGATGCGGATATACGGGTTGGCAGGTTGCATACGCGCTTGACCATCACAATAGCAAGGCGGAAGAAGCGGTTAGACGTATTCTGACCGAAGAAAACAATTCGGGAATGATAACGAACGAGCTTGTGCGGGGCGTTCTGTTTAGTCACCGATCTGATTTTCACGAGCTTCTCGGCAAATTACTTCTTGCCGCAAGACTTCAAGAGGGGCTTCGTCAAGTTATCTGCGAAAACGCAGACTACGGTACAAAAGCAGGCTTTCTCACCATACTGAAGGTAATTGCCGAAAATAATCTGATCCGCTTCTCATCCGTTAAGCGTGCTGTCGGTACTTGGCTCGGAATACTCACGGAAGAATCACGCGATCTTGAGCATATCAGCGAAAAGAGTGTTCGTCTGATCATCGATTGCATTGAAAACGAAAGTGTTCGTGAGGAATGCCTTGCATCCGAGGACGCGATGAAAATATATATCGCCCTTTGGAGCTATGGATTTGACGACATTAATGATGCTATCCTAAAAATCATTTATATCGCAGATAACGGTTCTATACATCAATTGCTTGTGGCGGGTTATTTTGCCGCAAATCTCGACCAGCCTCATATATCGAATCATATAGCAAAGATCGTATTGAAGCAGCATTACGATAAAGACGAGGTTCTTGCCGTATGGCTTCCCTGCTTTATGCCCACAAGGTCCTCTGAATTGTGTGCCGCTATGAGATACGACAAGCCCATAGAGTACAGCACTTGGTTTGAAAGCAAGGCAGAAGTGAACGATAATTATTTGCTCATGAAAAAGCTGTATTCTTCTTTTTTGGGAAAGAGCAAAACGTACTCTCCCTGCGTTTTTCCGTGGTATGAAGTGTCTATCAAAAAGAGCGACTTTGCCGAAATTCTTTGCACCCTGGCAGCTCTGTCGGGAGATAACGCAAAGATCGACGAAGCATGTAGCCTTATAAAAGAATGCGACTCCGATCGCAGACAGTCTTGCTTTTTTACCCTGCTTCGTGATCCACGGACTCCACTTCAACGCAAAACCATGCTTGAGGGTCTTGCAGATCGCGAAACCTATACCCGCAAATCGGCTCACAATATTGCTTCAAAAATGAAGCTTACGGCTGATGAATATCGCTTTATCGAGGACTATCTGCGCTTCAAGGGCGCGGATATCCGTAAATACGTTATAGATCTTTTGCTTAAGCAAAGCGATGCCGAGCTTACCGCGTGCATAGGTCGACTTCTTGAAAGCAGCAAAGAAGAAGTACGCCTTGGCGGGCTTGATATGCTGTTACAGCTAAAAAAGGATGTAAAGCGCAGTAAAATCACCGATTCTTTCGCAAGCATTCTTTCCGAAAGAGCCAAGGCGGACAACCTTCCTTCAAAGGAAAAGGTATTACTTGAGTCTCTTGTTCCCGACGAAACGGGAATCAAATCCGAAGAGGCGGCTTTGTTTACCGCGGGGGACAAATATCTGCCTCGGGAATTTGATACGGAGTATATCGAGCTATGCGCAAAGACCTTTGCAGAGTATTTCCCCGAGTCAAAATTGCCGGAGCTTATCCGCGGCAAAAAGGGCGGCTTTGACCTCTTTGGCAAGATCAGATCCGCGTTGACCGATAACGTTGCTTGCAAGTCCTCCATTGTTGCCGCTATGGACTTGATGTCGCTTTCAAAATTTATTGAAGCACACAAAACCGACTCATTTATCTGCCGGGACGGAGAGACCATGCTGCTCGGTAACATTCATTATTCTCATCATTTTGTCGATAAAGATGGAAAGCTGCCTCTTTTGACGTTATGGCGAGAATGGAGCAAGACAAACGACATCACAAACAAGCGTATTGTACGTGCGCTTGTGCTTTCCCACGCGTATAAACAAAAAACGCGCTATTCCAAGACTTGTGTTGAGTCGGTCAGAACCGTATTCGGTACGGGCTTTGAATGCGGCAAAGAACTTCCCCACTCAGCTATTATGGAGATGGTTCTTAACCATATGCTCGGTAGCATACCCGCGGAAGAGCTTGAACGTCTTGCCTCCGCGCTCGCAATGTGGTTCATCGCGTGTGTGCCCGATGATATGGTTATGATCCACGCTCCGGCACAGCAAAAGCTTCCCGCTAAGCTTGAGATGGCTCATTTGCTTGCACACGAGCAGCTCAACCTTGTTTACGGATGGTTGAATTGCAAAAACACTTCTACCCTCAAAAACACATTCCCGCTTGCGGTGGCTTCTGCCGAACGTTGTTTAACGGCTTTTAAGAATATCCCCGATGAAGAAACGAAGGTCGAACATTCCTATTACTACGTTGACAACTCGTGCACCCGTGTTCTGCACGAGCCGTATGAACGTACATATTATGGTTCAATCCAACCTCTTGTCGGCGTAAATGCATATATATTTGCGGCTTATCAAGGCATTATTACAGAGGCACAGTTGTTTGAGTTCTTGCTCGCTGCCGATAATATCCGTGAATCAATGGGGACAGTAACCGCTGTTGCAACGACCTATTACGAAAAGGGCAAATTGATCTCCGCCCACGATTCCTATAATAGTATTCGCAATACATATAAGGTCAGGGAGTTCCTGGGCAAAGCGGATGCACCGAGCGCGGAAGATATAAAGCTCATTGAATATGTTGCTCATATTTACGAAATCGTTATTCCCGTCGTTCTTGCGTCTGAGTTAAAGCGCGGCGATAGCCCTGCAACCTATACCAAGGGTATCTACGGCATCGCGCGTGTTTACGGTGCTAAATATCTTTCGGAGATATTGGCTGCCACGGGTAACGATACCCTTGACAGAACCGCATATTACGGATGGGGCGAAGCAAATGACCGCCGAGGATCGCTCTCCTATCTTCTCTCCGTTTGTATTCCGTCCGACGAGGATTCGGTAGATACGCTTCGCGCGGCTCTTGCGGGAAAGAAGATCACCACCAAGCGTTTAATCGAAGCGGCGCTGTTTTCTCCCGAGTGGATACCGATAATTGGCAAATATCTTGAAATTGAATCATTTGAATCGGTGTGCTATTACTTTATGGCGCATATGAACGAAAAGTTCGACGATAAGCGCAAGGCTATGATCGCAAGATTCACCCCGCTTTCGGATGATGAGCTCAATCTTGGCGCGTTTGATGTGAACTGGTTCCGTTCGGCTTACGATTCTATCGGCGAAAAGGAATTTGATCTGATCTATGATGCCGCCAAGTATATTTCCGATGGTGCAAAGCACTCCCGCGCGAGAAAATATGCGGATGCGACACTTGGTAAACTCGATGTAGACGAGACCGAAAAGACTGTTTCCGATAAGCGTAATAAGGATCTTTTGATGGCATATGCGCTCATACCGCTTACGGGCGAGGACGATATTTGCCGCCGCTATCTCTATATTCAAAAATTCCGCAAGGAAAGCAAACAGTTCGGTCCACAGCGCGCAGCAAATGAAGGCAAAGCCGTTGAAATGGCACTTACCAATCTTGCCATCAATGCCGGCTATTCCGATACGATGCAGCTTACCTTGCGTATGGAGACCAAGGTGATCGACGATAATCGCGCACTTTTTGAAGAACAGATCGTCGAGGGTGTTTCCTTTAAGATCACGCTTAATGAAAACGGCAAGGCGGCTCTTGGTTGCGCAAAGGACGGCAAGACGCTCAAGAGCGTTCCCGCCAAGCTGAAAAAGAACGAAACCGTTTTGGCACTAACCGCTATGGTGAAAACACTCACCGAGCAGTACAGACGCACAAGAGTGATGTTTGAAAGAGCGATGGAAGACAGTACCGCATTTACGTTCGGCGAGCTTTCTGCTTTGTCGGCACACCCCGTTGTTTATCCGATGCTCAAAAATCTCGTACTGATCAGCGGCGCTGCCGTCGGCTTCCTTGCCGAAAACGGACTTGTTAATGATAATGGAGCGATACAGGTGCTTGATGATAGCGCGGAGGTCAGGATCGCGCATCCTTTCGATCTGTACAGCAAGGGCTGTTGGAGAGATTATCAGAAGTATCTCTTTGATAATAAGATCGCACAGCCTTTCCGTCAGGTATTCCGTGAGTTGTATGTGAAGACCGCCGAGGAAATGGATATGTTCCATTCTCTCAGATATGCCGGAAATCAGATACAGCCCGCCAAAACGGTCGGTGCGCTCAAGAGTCGCCGTTGGGTAGCGGATGTCGAGAACGGTCTGCAAAAGGTATATTACAAGGAAAATATCGTAGCGCAGATATATGCGCTTGCCGATTGGTTCTCGCCCGCGGACATCGAAGCGCCCACTCTTGAATGGGTCTGCTTTACCGATAGAAAGACAGGTGAGTCGATCAAGATCGCGAATATTCCCGATATCGTATTCTCGGAGGTCATGCGTGACGTTGATCTTGCGGTCAGCGTAGCACACGCAGGCGGTGTCGATCCCGAAACGAGCCATTCCACGATGGAAATGCGCGTGGCAATCCTTTCCTTTGTTCTGCCTATGTTCCGCATAGCAAACGTAAAGGTAGAAGGTCATCACGCTATCGTGGAAGGCAAGCTTGCGGAGTATTCGATCCACCTCGGAAGCGGTGTCGTGCATCAGCTCGGCGGTGCAATGATCCCCGTCCTGCCCGTACATTCACAGCATCGTGGAAAGATATTCTTGCCCTTTGTGGATGACGACCCCAAGACGGCAGAGATCATATCAAAAGTCCTTCTGTTCGCAGAGGACGATAAGATCAAGGACCCGATGATATTGTCGAATATCAGTAAGTAACATCGTAGACGAACACGATCGCTGCCACATTGCCCGTGAGCATGGAGGTGTTCCCTTCCCAACAACACAACTTGACTGCGTCAACCGCTACAAAAGCTATTGCTTGGGTCTGTAAAAATCAGCTTGGCATACGTGCGGCAAGAACGCGAGCCAAGGAGAGCGAGCGATTATACGAAAAGATCAGCGAGGACTTCCGCCACGGCATAGCAAAAGAAAAAAGCTCTATAATAAAAGTTGGGGTTCTCGCAGATAGGCAAAGAAAAAGCCTTCCAAAAAAAGGAAGCGGCTTGTGTTGTAACTATGGCACAAGCCGTTTTTCTGTCGTAGTGGAATAAACTGTGGTCAAAAAAGATACTCCCCTGATACGGTTTGCCGCCGCATCAAAGGAGTATTTTGTCATGTCAAATCGTACGTTGTGTATCCGAAATCTCTAACTTTGTTTTGCAATGAATGAAATCGTTTTAGCGTATTGTTCGGAGAGAAAAATTCGATCAGTTTATTGCGGGGCAAAAACTTGATCATGATAGGTTGGGGGTTAGCATAGAATGTGAAACTCAAATAGCTGATCTCTCGCTCACCAACACATTTTTCACTGCTTTGATGATTTGTTTCTTTGAAATTTTCGGCGCAAACCGAAAAATCAATAAACACGCCGTTTTTTAGCAAAATGCCTTTGGATGTTATTTCTGCAATTTCGTCTTCCGTATATGCTTCGTGATCGCTAAAATACTCATCCGGTAAACGCCCCATATTTCAAATTCCCTTTCGTATTCGTTAGACCAATTATATCACAAAAGGTGTTTCTTTTCAAGATTTTTGGTGGTCGTTTCGGGATTTTTCGCTCGTACAATACTCATTCGACCCACAATCAAGGTCTTTTGCAAAACAAATTTTGCAGTGCAGTAAGGTTGCATAACAGGAGTGTCGGGAAATAGGCACTCTTTTTTACGGTTTGCCAAAATCAACTGCGGTTTGTTTTTCGTAAATTCCACCTCCATTGAAATCAACCGCTGTTTGTGTTATAATTAAACCAGCAAAAGCGGCTTGGGGGCAAATAATTTCAAAGGAGAAAATAATATGAGTGTTGAGATAATAGGAAAGCAAATCGCATCATTGCGCAAAGAAAAAGGCGTAAAGCAGGAAGAACTCGCAAAATACGTCGGCGTCAGCACGCAGGCTGTATCAAAATGGGAAAACGGCGGTGTGCCTGATGTAGAACTGATACCCAAAATCGCAGATTTCTTTTCTGTTTCCATTGACAACCTTTTTAACAGAAATATTTCCAACGACAATCTTCAATCGGTTCTGATGAAAAAAATAGCTGAGGCTCCGTATGATCGAAAGTTCAAAATCGCCTTCAATTTTTGCTGGGATATAGAACGCGCGCTTATGCGGCATCCCGAATATATCGATAAAGGCAGTATTGAGAATTATGAAAAAGAAATAGGCTGTAGCGATCAACACTATTCATCAATTATACGCAACGATGGCTTTACACGCATGGGAATTGCCAACCGCAGTCAATATTTTTTGATTGTTCCGAATCCCCGCAGTACAAACGATGCTTACTTCAAAGGGATAAATTATCCCGCCTTTTTTAAGGATATGTCGGATAAAGCTTTTTTTGATGCCTGTGTTTTTCTGAATCAGCGCGACTCAAAGAAAGCTTTCACGCCGATGCTGCTTGTCAAAAAACTCGGCATAGATGTCGAAAAGGCAAATGAAATACTGAAAACACTAAAAAAATATCATCTCGTTTCTACTTCTCAGGTTGAAATGGATGACGAATTGCAAACAGTATATCAATTCCGTCCGACACCGTCATTTGTAGCTTTGCTGATTTTTGCAAGAGAAATCATCGATATACCTGAGATTTTTGCATATAATTTTCAAGGAAGAACAGAGCCGTATTTCAAGCAAGACTGAAACCTGACGTAATAAGGGCTGACCCATTTCGGCATGGCCGAAATATACGGTCAGCCCTTAAAATTTGCGGTGCAGCAGGCAAAGAAAACGGGTTCGGATTCCCGTCGGAACATCACGGAACGGCTGTCGGGTCAAGCAGGAACTTCTCAATGCCCTGCGTGCTTTGTGCGGTATTCGCCGGGCGTGATGCCTGCATATTTGCGGAAGGTTCTTGAAAAATGACTTTGCGATGAAAAGCCGAGATAGGAGGAGATTGCCGCAAGAGATTTGTCGGTATAACGGAGCAGGCGTTTTGCCTCCTCCGTTTTCTCTTTCAGAATGTAGTCCGAAAGGGTTGTGCCGGTCTCCTTATGAAAACGCGCTGACAGATGCGTGCGGCTGATATAAAGCGAAGCGGCGATCTGCTCTGTTGTGATCGGCTCGGAGAGGTGATGCTGAATATAGTTTGAAACCGCCGCGATCAGCTGCGACGGGTCGCTTCCGATGTGCAGACGTTCAACGCGCGCGGTATAGTCCGAAATCATATGGAATTGCAGATTGGTGATCTCCTCCGCCGTGTTCATCAGCTCGCAACGCTGAATGTATCGATCGGAAAGCATCAGCGCATCATCTGCATCCATTCCTCCTCGGATTGCGGCACGCGATGCAAGCGTGACGGACACTATAAACATATTCTTCATCTGGCGCAGTTGGTCAAAGGCGATGACTCCTCCCCTGATCGCAGGCGCATTTTTTGCCCATTCCGAAAGCGCCGCCGTATCGCCCTTGCGGATCATGCTCATCAGCGTTTGTTCGAGCGACAGCGTGTTATGCAAATCTGCCGGATACTTTGTCGGGGCATCCGTTTTTTCAGCTGCCATTTGCGAAGAAAGGTTTGTTTGCAATTCGTCATAAATCGTCAGGTCGGCAAGCGAGACTTTCTCTCCGTTGAGAATGTAGTTGACGGCGCAGAGCGTCTGCATCACGCTTTCAAGCGGCATAGGAACGATGCTTTTCATCCCGGCGACAAAATCATCGGTGTCGTCGGGCGGGACATCGGCAAGAAACGCGAGCGAACGCAGTTCCGCGTCGCTGACCGTTACCTGTCTTGTCGGTCCCATGACAATTCTTGTTTTTCCGCACTTTACAACGCCGTAATACTGAAACTGCGCGGTCATATAGTAACCGATATTCTTCTCTATGGCAAAAATTTCGTTTTTGCAGATTTCCATAGGATCGCGCGGAAGCCTGCCGACAAAGGAATAATAAACAAGCTCGTCACCGTCGAAAATCCGCACGGGAATGCCCGAAAGCCCCGCAATCACAGAACAAAGATATTCAAGATCAATATTTTCCATTCTCATCACCTCAATTCAATACAATTATACCACAATCAATACAATAATGCAATACAAAAATGTCACCTGATGATATAATTGTAGCAGAATAAAATCGGGAGGGGTCTATATATGAAAAATAAGGCTACCGAACTTACTAAAAAAGAAAAGTCCGCTCTTTTGCAGGGCACGGACTTTATGTACACACACGGCGTTCCGCGGCTGGGCATTCCGCCTCTCGCAATGGCGGATGGACCGCACGGACTGCGCAAGCAGATCGGCGGCGGGGATAACGGAGTCTCCGAAAGCGAGCCTGCAACCGCATTCCCGACGGCGGCATGCGTGGCATCCTCGTGGAATCCCGAAAATGCCGAAAAAATCGGGCGGGCAATCGGCGAGGAATGTCGCTATTACGGGGTGCATATGCTTCTCGGCCCCGGACTGAACATCAAGCGCAACCCGCTTTGCGGCAGAAATTTTGAATATTACAGCGAAGACCCGCTCCTTGCGGGAAAGTTCGGCGCGGCGTTCGTGCGCGGCGTACAGTCCATGGGCGTGAGTGCCTGCCTGAAGCACTTTGCGCTCAACAACCAGGAAAACTTCCGTTTTGTCGGAAATTCGGTTGTAGACGAAAGAGCCATACGGGAGATTTATCTGAAACCGTTTGAAACAGCCGTGAAGGAAGGCAAGCCCGGCGCGGTCATGTCGTCCTATAACCGGATCAACGGCACCTTTGCTTCCGAAAACAAATGGCTTCTGACCGATGTTCTCCGCACGGAGTGGGGCTTTGACGGTATCGTGATGAGCGACTGGGGCGGCACGCATGACCGCATTGACGGAATCCGTGCCGGAGAGGACCTCGAAATGCCGGGCGATACGGCAGTCAGCCTGAAAAAGGTTTATGACGCGCTTTCAGATGGCAGCCTTTCCGAGGATGAAGCCAATGCCTGCGTTTCGCGCATCCTTGCGGCGACGGAAAGGTTCGCAACCGTGTCAAAAACTAAAAATTTTGACCGCGACGGTCACTCGGAGCTTGCCGCCGAAGTTGCGGCGGACAGCGCGGTGCTGATGAAGAATGACGGCACACTTCCGCTTGACAGCACAAAGCCGCTTTGTGTCATCGGTGAGCTGTTTGAAAAAATGCGCTATCAGGGCTCCGGCAGTTCGATGATCTCGCCGACAAAGGTTGTTACGCACAAAGATGCCTTTGACGTACGCGGGATAAAATACGGGTATGCGCGTGGGTACAGCGCAGGGGTCGATCCCGCAGAAGGTAAGCCGATTGCGGAAGCGGTTGCCCTCGCGGAAAAATATGATACCGTTCTTCTCTATCTCGGGCTTACCGACCTTGCCGAAAGTGAGGGCGGCGATCGGATACATATGCGCCTTCCGGACGATCAGCTGGCGCTTGCCGACGCTTTGATAAAAACGGGCAAAAAGATTGTCATCGTGCTTTCGGGCGGATCGCCTGTGGAGCTTCCGTTGGCAGACGGTGTTAACGCCATTCTGAATCTGTATCTGCCGGGACAATGCGGTGGCGAAGCGGGGGCAAGTCTGATTTTCGGCGAAGCCAATCCCTCCGGCAAGCTGGCGGAGACTTGGTACAAACACTATGCAGATGTTCCTTACGGCGAAGAATACAGCAAAAAAGCAAACGAGTTTTACAAGGAGAGCGTTTTCGTCGGCTACCGCTATGCGAAAACAGCGAAGGTCAGTCCCGCTTTCTCGTTCGGCTTCGGACTGTCCTATACGGCTTTTGAATACAAAAATCTTGCCGTCACAAAGGAAAACAGCGTCGTCACCGTTACGCTGACCGTTCGCAACACGGGCAATCGCAACGGTGCGGAGGTTGTCCAGCTTTATGTGAAAAGCAATGAAAATTCTGCTGTTTTCAAGCCGGAAAGCGAACTTCGCGCCTTTGCAAAGGTATATCTGAAAGCGGGAGAAGAAAAAGCTGTCCGTCTCTCGTTTGCTTTGTCGGAGCTTTCTTTTGGGAACGTCAAAGAGAACGCATGGACGCTTGAAAACGGAGAATATACAATTGAAGTCGGCGCGTCGAGCGAGGATATCCGCCTGACCTCACCGCTGACGGTGACCGTTGGCGAAGTGCCGGAATCGCCGTATGACATCGGTATAAACGAAAAAATGAAGGGTGCCGCACGCATCGGAAACACCGAATTTGCCGACTTGCTCGGCAAACCGCTCCCCGATGAGCCACCCGTATTGCCCCTGACCATGGAAAGCCGCTTCTGCGATTTTCAGAAAACGTTTATGGGCAGAATTCTTTATAACGCCGTGTGCGGAGTCGCAAAGCGTCAGCTGAAAAAGGCAAAGAAGCTTCCTGCGGGACCGGAACGGGACAACCGGATCAAGGGCGCTATCTTCCTGCAACGGATCTTTGACACCAACTGTATGCGATCGCTTTCCCTTTCAGCGGGAAAATCCATGCCGTGGAACATTGCGGAGGGCTTTGTACAGCTCGGAAACGGGCATCTCATCCGCGGCGTTGCCGCAATGTGTAAATCCTACAAAATCAAAGGAGCGGACAAAAAATGAAAAACGAAATGCTATCTGCAAAGCTGTTTGACAGCCGGATCCATTCGCAGAATGTCACAGGCAAAGAAAAATGGCTCGGGTATCTGCTCGGTCCCTGCGGCGCGCTCCTGCTCAACGCCGTGCTTGCAACCTATCTGAATGTCTACTATACCGATGTTCTGAAACTGACCACCGTCTGGGGCGGTGCGTTTCTTGTTGTGTTCCCGCTTGTCTCCAAAATTATAGACGCAATCACAAATGTCATTATGGGCTATATCATCGACCGCACAAAGACAAAACAGGGCAAGGCGCGCCCTTGGCTGCTTCTCTCGGCTCCGCTTGTTGCACTGACGGGGATTCTGCTTTTCACCGTTCCGAACGCGGGCGAGACGGTACAGGTCATCTGGGTCATGCTCTCTTATAACCTGTTTTATTCGTTTGCATATACCATCTACAATATGTCGCACAACCTGATGTGCCCGCTCTCCACGCGCAACACCATCCAGCGCGGCGGTCTTTCGGTGTTCAATCAGATTTCCACCATTATGATGAGCGGCATTATTGTGGCGCTGATTTTCCCAATGGCAGTTATGCCGATGCTCGGCGTGGATCAGACCAAATGGATTCTCGTGATGAGCGTTCTTTCCATCCTTTCTCTGCCGCTGACGCTCCTTGAATATTACTTTACCAAAGAGCGCGTGACGGAGGAGCAGTCCGGCTCGGAAGAAAAAAAGCTGCCTTTTCTGACGCAGCTGAAAATAGTGCTGACCGACAAATATATGATTCTGATGTTTGTCTATTTCTTCATCTATACTCTCGGCACATCGCTGAAAAATATCGGTCTTGTTTATTATTGCAATTATGTCCTCGGCACATATAACGACGGCGTGACGCAGACGATGATTTCTGTCATCGGCGGCATTCCCATGGGCATCGGCATCTTTGCCGTGTGGCCGCTGGCAAAGAAATTCGGCAAGCGGAATGTGACGCTTGCGGGATTTATCCTCTATGCGATCGGCAGTGCAATCTGTTGGGCTGTGCCAACGAATATGGCGGTTGTACTTGTCGGGCAGTTTATAAAAAACATCGGCGGGCTTCCCTGCGCTTATGTCTTTATGGCGCTCTTTGCAGACGGACTTGACCATCTGGAATGGAAAAGCGGCATGCGCTCGGACGGAGTGGCAATGTCAATATATAATATTCTCGCTGTGGCAACCGTCGGTGTTGCAACCAGTCTTTTCAATGCGCTGATCTCCAAAGCCGGATATGTTGCCCCGAAGCTGGTGGACGGTGTGACCGTTGCCGCGCAGCAGTCGCAGGCAGTTAAAAATATGATAACTTTCTCGTTTGTGGGGCTTGAAACGATCACCGGCATCATCCTTGCCGTTTTGCTGATTTTCCTGTCCGTTGAAAAAACGCTATCCCGCAAGCAGGCAAAGATCAGAGAATATCAGAGGGCGGAAGCGGCTGCACGCGGTGAGGAATGGGTCGCGCCAGAAGTCCGTGCGGCAGAGGAGGAAGCAACCTATCTGCGCGAAAACGAGCTTGCCTTTGAAACGGCTCTGAAGGACAAATGCGCAGCAAAAGGGCTGGATTTTGAAAAGGAGCTTGCTGACTATCAAAAGGCGGTAGCGGAAAAAGCGGCAAAGACGGCGGAAAAGAAGCGCCTTGCCGAAGAAAAAGAGAAGTCAAAAGCCGAGAAAGCAAAGGCACGCAAAGAGGAAAAACTTGCCGCGCTCTCTCCCGAAAAGCGCCTGAAAAAAGAGCAAAAGGAAGCAAAACGCGCCGAAGCAGAGGAAGCCGCATGGCAGCGTGAGCTTGCCGCGGGTGAAGCGTACAGAGCGAAAGTCAAAGCGGAACTGGAAGCAAAGGGAGTGTGAGAAATGAAAGCGATAAGCCTCAGAACCGAATACCTTGTAAATCCGATCGGCATTGACATCCACCATCCCCGCCTGATGTGGAACTGCGATGGCGGCACAAAGCAGACGGCATACCGTATTGTTGCAAAAACCGATGAACAGATTGTCTGGGACAGCGGAAAGGTTTCCTCGGATCGTATGCACGCGGATTACCCGAACCATCTTGCGAGCCATCAGCGTGTGGAATGGAGCGTTACTCTTTGGAATGAAACCGACTCGGAGGGCGAACCTTCCGAAACGGCGTTTTTTGAAACGGGGCTTTTGTCGGCAAGCGATTTTACCGCAAAATGGATCAGCGGCAACTACCGCGTAAACAAGAAAAAGCGTTACCCTGTCGACTGCTTCAAAAAAGAGTTCTCCGCGCACAATGTTGCAAAAGCAAGGCTGTATATCACCGCCTGCGGGCTGTATGAGGCGAGGATCAACGGCAAACGCGTCGGTAATTTCGTGCTTGCTCCGGGGCACACCGATTACACAAAGCGCATTCAGCTGCAGACTTATGACGTTACCGAACTGCTTGAAAACGGCGAAAACATTATCACGGTCGAACTTGCCGACGGTTGGTACCGCGGTTCGTGCGGCGCATGGGGGCTTCGCAACCAATACGGAATGCAGACGAAGTTATATGCCCAGCTTGAAATCACGGATAAGAGCGGAAACAAAGCGGTCATCGGCTCGGATAAGACATGGGCGTGGTCGGACGACGGCAACATCCGCTTTGCAGATAACAAGGACGGCGAGATAGTCGAGGCGTGGCGCGAGCCTTCATACGGCGGCTTTGCCAAGGAAACCAAATGCGACATTACGCCCGTTTCATCGAATAATGTTCCCGTTACCGAGCATGAAAGATTTTCCGTTCAAAAGGTGATTACCACGCCGGGCGGCGCAAAAGTCCTCGACTTCGGGCAGAATATCGCGGGTTGTATTTCGTTTGCCGTAAACGCGAAAAAAGGACAGAAAATCAAGCTCCGTTTCGGCGAAATGTTTGACGAAAACGGCGAATTTACGCAAAAGAATTTTCAGTGCGCCAACAAAAAGCGCACAAGAGTGACGCCGCTTCAACAAATCGAGTATTACTGTAAGGATGGGCTGAACGAATATAAGACGAAGTTTGCGATTTTCGGGTTTCAGTATGTTTTGATTGAATCCGATGTCGAGTGGAAAAAGGAAGATTTTACGGCTGTCTCGGTCTGCTCCGATATGGAAGAAACGCTTTCATTCGACAGCAGCAACGAGCTGCTCAACAAACTTGTGGAAGCGACGCGCTGGTCGGCAAAAAACAATCACGCCGACGTGCCCACCGACTGCCCGACGAGAGAACGGCACGGCTGGACGGGTGACGCGCAGATCTTCTGCAATACGGCATCGTATCTGTTCAATTATGCACCGTTTGCGCGGAAGTATGTTCAAGATATGATCGACGGGCAACGCAAAAACGGGAAATTCCGTCAGATTACCCCTAAGGGCGGTATCGATTTCTATATGGATTTTATGGATGGCTCGGCAGGCTGGTCGGACGCGGGAGTTCTGATTCCGTATCGCATTTACAAGCGTTACGGCGACAAAAAAATACTGGAAAACAGCTATGACGCCATGAAAAAGTATGCCGATTTCAAGATCAAAACGCTCGGCAAGTGGTACCCGACGGCAGTCCGAACGGGAATCGACCGCAAATACAAAAAGTATATTTCCAATTACGGTCAGTCTTACGGCGAATGGGCGGAGCCGACCGAAGTGCATATCACGGGCTTCAAGGATTTTGCGTGTCCGCATCCCGAAGAAACAACGGCATATATCGTTTATCTGTTACAGACAATGGCTGAAATAGCCGAAGTTTTGGGCAAGCAGGACGATAAAAAACGCTTTTCGGAATACGCCGAAAAGGCGAAAATCGGCTACGGCAAACTGATAGAATGTCCGAAGTTTTCACTTGATACCGACAGACAGGCAAAGCTCGTCCGACCGCTTTACATGGGGCTTTTGAATGAAAAGCAAGCCGAATTTGCAAAAAAACGCCTGATTACCGCACTTGAACACTACGATTGGCGGCTCGGCACGGGATTTTTGTCCACACCGTTTATTCTTTATGTTCTTGAGGAAATCAACACGGCATATGCATACAGGCTTCTCGAAAATGAGCAGATGCCCGGCTGGCTCTTCATGCCGAAAATGAACGCCAATACGATTTGGGAAAGCTGGGAAGGAACGCAGGCGCAGGGCGGTATTGCATCGCTCGACCACTATTCAAAGGGCGCGGTTCTGGAATGGGTCGTTTCCGAAATGTGCGGAATTCAGGTGTCGGGCGAAAATGAATTTAAGATAGCCCCGAAGGTCGGCGGACACTTTATGTTTGCAAAATGCGAATACCAAAGTGTTTACGGCAAAATCAAAAGCGGCTGGGAAAGAAGAAACGGCAAAGCGGTTTACACGATTTCTGTCCCCGCCAACACGAGGGCAAAAGTTATTTTGCCGGACGGCGAAAAAACGCTCACGGCAGGCGAATATGAATTTACGGTAGACTGAAATGGCAGTGAAAAAGTTAGCGGAAAATACCTATCGGATTTCGGAATGGGGCGCATTCGGCCCTGTTAAAATGTATTTGCTTATCGGGAACGAACGGGCGTTGCTGATTGCGGAGATGAAGAAGGAGATTGCGGAAATCAAGGCAGGCGAGAAGGCGATAAATAAGGGCTGACCGAGGTCAGCCCTTAAAAAGTGCGGTGCGGTAGGCAAAGAAAAAGAAACAACAAGCTTAATGGATTTTTCTCCTTGGATATTTAAGCCCAAAAGCCCCCCTTAACGGCGACTTTTTCGACAGACTGTGAAAAGCAGTCCTTGCGGACTGCTTTTCTGTATAGATATGCGATATATGACGGGAAAACATACTACGTCCGGCAAACCATTAGTTTCTGTGCCTTATCGAGAATTGTTCCGGATATCGCGTTTATGCGATAGGTCCACTGCGTTCTGCCGTCGTTGAAAATGAATTGATAGTACGGTGTCTTGATTCCGCCGTCTACAAGCTCTTCTGCGGTAAACAC
>ULWY01010673.1_pt1 | contig 23856 bp, 28 predicted proteins | sample 1960761 | NCBI WGS metagenome assembly ULWY01 (sample SAMEA4835824, study PRJEB28245) | human gut metagenome | biome: gut microbiome; material: fecal sample | place: Denmark | collected 2008 | reverse complement strand
TTATTAATATATCTAATAATTAAAAATAACGATGTAATTAAAGAAATATCTAAAACAACATTTTTTACTTTTAAATCCATATTACTAAGGTGTGTTATGTATAGTAAGTAACATGTTAAAGGGAAAAATAAAAAAACACATAATAAAAATATATTTTCAAATATTGGCATATTAACACCTCTTATTTTGAATATATAATTTTATTATGTCGAATTTTGTCGAAATATGAAAAAAATGACATATTTTGTCATTTAATCTCATCAATATACTTTTTTAATTGTTTTGACTCAGGTCCTAAAATTATTTTTAATTGATTATCAATTTCAACAATACCTTTAGCACCTAATTTTTGAATGCCCTCTTTATTAGCCTTACTAACATCTTTTAAAGTAACTTTAAATCTAGATAAATTAATTTCAGTATCAATAATATTATCCTTACCACCTAAATATTCAACTAATTTGTTGAAATCTAGACCAGCATCCTTTTTATTAGCTTTTAAAATAGCTAGTAAAATTATTAATAAAATTACGGCTATAATAACATATTCCATTTTTATCACCAGTATTATTATATAACATAGATTAGAAAAAAGAAAGATATTTTAGTTGATACTACATATAATTATATAGGTATTTATAAACACAAAATAAAAAGTTTTGAATACTTTATATTAGAAATAGATAAAGAGGTGGGTACTATGACTACTAATCGTTGTATTAAGAACTTATTAAAACTAATATGTCTATTACAAGATAATTCAAAAGATGAATGCTTTTGTGATGAAGGATGCACTAGACCTTTTTTAGGACCTACTATTAATTGTATTTGTTATAATACGAGAGTTATTACTTTATATAATAAAAAAGGTACTTTACTTACTGGTAGTTATCTAAATAGTAATGGACAAAGTGAAGTTAGTTCTTTATTTAGAGTTGAACATATTAATGATAATTGTGTAACTCTTAGGGTATTATATAAAGACAATAATAATTATATTGCTAGTAACAGTTTTATTAATGTTAATTTAGGATGTATATGTGCTATTCAATGTATAGAAGATGCTGTAGTTTCTAATTTATAGAAAGGAGGTTTAGATTATGGGTTGTGAAGAAAAGAAAAGTACTTGTTGTTTAGCTGATGTATTAAGAAAAATTTTAGTACTTCAAAAACAAGATTTTGATAATGAAAGTTATTCTGGTTGTGATAAACCTTTTTTAGGACCAGTATGTAGTACAGTTTGTTATAATACTAGACCAATTACATTATACAATTGTTGTACTGGTAGTGCATGGAGTTTTCCTTATACAACAGCAACTGGACAAACTAGCCAATCTACTGTATTTAGAATTGAAGCTTTAGATGATTGTTGCTGTACATGTAGAATACTATATGCAAATGAAGAAGGAAATGGATATGTTAGCACAAATCAATTCTTTACACTTGATTTAAATTGTGTAGGTGCTATGCAATGTCTTGCTGATACTTATGTAGAATTGTGTTAAGTAGAAAAATAACTTATTAAAAAAGATTGTTTAGACAATCTTTTTAATTTTTATTAATTTGAAAGTCTATTATATCAGATATTGGAATAATATCATTATCAAGTGTAATTATATTATTAGATGTTTTAGCTATTAAACTGGTATTATATACTTTATTTGGAGTTTTTATAGTTACTGGGATGTTATAGGAATAACCAAATCCAGAAAAGACTTCTTCTATTTTATCTATAATTGTAGGTATTTGATAATCATTATCTTCATTTTCTTTTGTCAAATAACATACTGTTTTATTATTATTTATTTTTTTTGTTATTTTATTTTGATAGACTTTAGGTAGTTTTTTCATAAAATATTCTCCTTTTGTAATATTTTATGAAATTGAAAGATAAAAATTGATTGATTTTGGTATAATATATTAATGAAAGACGGTGATATTAGATGTCTAAATATAAAATTAATTTAAAGATAGTTATTCCTATTATATTAATGGCTATTATTAGTATTATTACTATTTATAGTGCTTTAACTTATACTTCTAAATCTTTAGGTAATTTGGCTTTAAAACAAGGTGTTTGGTATTTAGTTGGAGGAATATTAGTAATTATATTATTAAAATTAAGGAACGAGTATTTATATAGGCATACTTGGTTTTTATATATATTTGGAAATATATTATTACTGGGTTTATTGTTATTTGCAACACCTATTAATAATAGTAAGTGTTGGTTAGTAATACCGGGAATTGGTAGTATTCAACCAAGTGAATTTATGAAAGTATTTATTATGCTTACTTTAGCTACTATGATTCATAAATTTAGGTGTGATTATAAAAATCCAACTATAAAGGAAGAATTTATATTTATTTTGAAAACATTTGGTATTGTACTTATTCCTTCGGTTCTTACTTTTTTACAACCTGATACTGGGGCTGTTATTATATATTTGGTTATTTATTTGGTAATGATGTTTGCATCTGGTATTAGATTTAGTTGGTTTATAATAGCTTTAGTTATATTAGGAGTTGTTGGAGCTACAACACTTGGTCTATATTTCTTTAAAGAAGATGTTTTTATTAAAATATTTGGTAGTTCAATTTATTATCGACTAGAAAGATTATTTGATTGGCAAACTGGTTCTGGGTTACAACTTGAAAATGCTTTAGCAGCAATTGGTTCAGCTGGGTTATTTGGACATGGTTTTAATAAGACACCAATTTACTTTCCGGAGTCTTCCACAGACTTTATATTTGCTGTTTTTGCATCTAATTTTGGTTTAGTTGGGGTTATTATTTTACTTGGTATTATAATTTATTTTGATGTTAATATTGTTAAGTTAGCTAGAAGAAGGATTGATGATACTGATAAATATATATTAATGGGTATTATTGCAATGCTTTTGTTTCAACAAGTACAAAATATTGGTATGACTGTTGGATTATTACCTATTACAGGTATTACTCTTCCCTTTATATCTTATGGTGGATCTAGTTTACTTTCTTATATGTTGATAGTTGGAATAATTTTAAATATATCAATGGAAAAAAATAAGAGGTATAAATATAAATAAAAAAAGACTATTTATATTTCGGTTGTATTATAAATAGTCTTTTTTGTTATTAAAATTAGTGAGTTTCATTTGAGTCTGGATTTTTCTTCTCATATTGTTCTTGGCTCATTTTTTTAATTCCCTCAATTCCTTCAGTTTCATACACTTTCTTGTAATTATCGTATCCAGAGTTTAAAATTTGAGATAATTTCTTTTGATCTTCTGATTCATATCCCATATAAATAATTTTATCTATTTGATTATGATTAAAGGCACAAGACATACTAGTATCAATAATTCCTTCTGGGTATACGCAACCACCATATTCATACATCTTCTTTTCTGGTTGTATAGGTTTTCCTTCTTTTATTTGAACTTTATTTGGAAAGATACAATAACTTGTTACCATTACATACTTCTTTCCACCTTTCAACAATACAACTGTACCAATAGGTAAAAATCTTTCTTTCATATTTATTCTCCTTTATATAATTATATTTCACCAAATCCAGATTCTTCATCATCTGATAGCTATTAAAAATTCTTGTAAGTGTACTTGAGCTATTGTATTTTTCTATCATATCGGCTTGTTTTTCAAGTGTTAAACTTAAATCAACAATATTTTCTTTAATAATTGTAGCGTATGTATTTAAGTTTTCCAAATTAAATTATCTATTATAATAACTTAGGAAATTTGTAATCATGGATATACCATTACTGTTACTTGTAATAATATCTTCGATTTTTGTTGTGGCATTTTTTACTTGATTAATTTGTTCTAATATTTCTTCAAATGGAGTAGCCATTGTAGCACCATTTATTTTAATTGTTTCAGCCTGGCTTTCTTCTTTTGCCTGATTTACTAAGCTTATGATATTATCATATTCTTGGGCAGCGTTTTGAATTGCTACGCAGCCAGCTTTTACTGAATATATGTCAATAGCCATCTATTTGTCATTTTCTTTCAAAATATAACAAATAGAGAAATGTCTCTTTCTCTATTTGTTATACATTGCAGTGCAATGTATAATGATTTTATTTTTCCTGACTGTATTTTAATGATTCATCTACTGCCAAACGTAAGTTAGTGGCACTTAGTTTCATATCTTGCATTGCTTCTGGTATATCTGCTCCATAGTAACTTTCCCAATTATTTCTAACTTGATCTGACCAAGTAGTTTCAATACCATTTGGAATGTTTCTTTTAATTGCAGCATCTAATGTCTCCATTGCTGATTCAATATCATTAACAATGCTGTCAATTTGGGCAGCATCTTCAGTGGCTGCTCCTGGATTAATTGTTAAATTCATTTATACTCATCACCTTTCTCTTTATTAATAAATTAATGCATTGAAGATGACAAACCTTCGATAAGACTGTTGAAGTTTGTCTTTTGCATTCCCATGTATTCTTCTGCATCATCAATTGTTTGAGCTAAACCCTTAAAAACATCTTCTTTAGCTTGGAATTTTGTTAATAAATCATTAGCTGGATCTCCTTGAATATCACCTGAAGTAATTTCATTAATTAAGTTTTGTAACCTTGCTAATTTATTTTTGTAATCTTCTCCAGCTGTTTCTAAGGCATTTCTTAAATCATTTAATGCTGACTCTTCTACATGAATTCTCATTCGTGCACCTCCTATTATTTTTGTAAGAATATTTGCTCTTAAAACAAATTCATATCCTTATAATTAAATTATAGTATTTTTGACTTGATAAAGCAATTATTTTTTATTTTCTTGTCAATTATATGTCAAGTATTATCAAAAAAAAACATACAGCTTATCACTGCATGTTTAGTAATTATATTTCACTGAATCCAGATCCATCATCATCCATATTTGGTTCCGAATCATCAAATTCAAAATTTGAATCATCTTCATTCCATTCATCAGCTAGGATTCCATCATTTTCATTTGATGTCTCATTCCAATCTTCAGTATTATCATCACTTTCACTAGAATCTTCATCATTGTCATTATTTTTCTTGTTATCCATATATATTTTGGCACCTACTCCAACGGCTGCTGCTGCACCTAGACCACCCAATATTGGAATTACTCCACTGCCACCACCTGATGAATGCTTTTTAGTTGATGTTACTCCTGATAAATCAGTTGGAATAGTATAAATGTCCTCATTATCATCTGGTAAAGATGTAATTTGATCATCTCCTGGCTTTTCATCTGTTAATATTTCAATTGGTTCATCTTGACTAGCAGATATTCCACTATTTGTAAATGTATAATTGCCCTTACCATTATTTGATGATAAACCACCATGACTTACTCCACTGCTTCCTTTATTGTCACTAATTGTTGGTGGATTGTCTGGTTTTGGTTTATTTTCAAATGTTTTATCAGAATCCTTAGTATCTGTATCTTTTGATGGTTCTGTTTTTCCTTTATCAGGGCTTGAATTATCATCCGACTTACCAGTATCTGTTTTTCCTGTATCAGTTGTTTCTGTATTTGTATTTGTCTCTTCAACTGTCTTTGATGAATTAAATTGGTCGTCGGCAGCAACAGTTGGTGAGTATGGGATAACCGGTGGAGATGGTGGATCTTCTGGATTAGTATCATCTCCATCAATTTCCTCTTTTTTGTCTTTAATAAAGCTATCTATATCCTTACCACTAGCAATAAAATCTTTAAATGTGCTAACATCCCAGTTTTTAATTTCTCTATATTTTTCTTCATTTTTTTCTTTGAAGGCTATTAATCTACTGTCAAATCGGCTTGCACGGTTAGCTGCATTTTCATTCCAATAATTTACTCCAAGTTTATCATACAAAGACAAACCACCAGGTTTATCTGCTAAAAAAATATTTTTACTTAAGTTAATTTCGGTAGTACCAGTGTCATATTCTGTAAGAGCGTCATCAATTTCGGTGATTATTGATATTATGTTGTCAAAGCTTACACTTAACATATCGCTATTAACAGTATTAACTTCTATATCTAACTTTGTGCTTGAGTTCCATTCTCCATTATATAGTCGTGACATTCGATATATAACTTCATCAAATAAATATCTAGATTGGGTTGCAAAATCTGCATACTCCTTTGGCAGACCATAATTTTTACAATCAACTTTATTAGCTTCATCGCATCTATACCCTTTTATTTCTTCCCAAAGTGCTTCCTCATCATCTTTTAGGCCATCCTGTCCTGTCCTTAACTTGTCCAAGCCTTCTGAGATTTTTTTTTCATTATATATTATAGTATTTATAGTATTAGTATTCGATTTTATTTGTATCACATTTACTGTATCTTTTCCTGACTCCATAGTATTTCTCCTTTTTTATTTGCCATTTTTACCATTGTTCATCTGTCTCATCTGGCTTTGTTTTCATAGTGTCAATCATTGTCTGTAAATTTTTATTACTAATACTAGCCTCTTGTATTGCATACATAAAATCATATCTCAAAAGAAGTATTTCTTCTTCAAGGGCTTCAAGCATGAATTTCATACTGCGATAACCTATTGTGAGATTTTCGGGTGTTAGACAATCATCTTTAATGTCTGGTATATTATATAGTCCATCAAAAAAACCACTATTGTTAAAAATATCAATTATCTTGTTCAGAGCATTTGTGCGGTTGTTAAGGCTCCATTGAGCGGCTTTCTTTCTAGATTCTGGGTAGACTTTTTCTTCTGACATTTTATCATTCCTTTCTTACCTTTATATTTTTAATCTATATTTTTATTTTTGTACTCATTCTATTGTTAGCTTACTTATGTTTTTATTATACTATTGTTCATTATTTATTTCAATTGTATTTACAGTTTATGACACTTTAATTTACATTTTTAAGACATCTTCATAAACTTGTTTTAGTTGTTCTCCTACTTTTTTAATATCTCTTTCTTCGGCTACTTTATACGCTTTTTCTCCTACTTTTGGTAGTTTTCCTGTAATTACTTTTTTTATTTTATCTTCAAATTCATCTATTGTTTTAGCTTTATATACGTTTACTCCGTCTTCTAACATTTCTTCAAATATTGGTATATCTCTAATTATAGCTGTTGTTTTACATGCACAAGCTTCTATTATTGGTATACCTTCTGTTTCTTCATATGTTGGGAATAAGTATATATCACAACCATTCATGGCATCTTTTATTACTTGCTGTTCAACATAGCCGGCGAATGTTAAATTATCTAATTTTGTATTTACTGCTTTTCTTACATCTTCTGTTGCGGCAGCAAGTGGACTGTAACCAAACCAAATGAATTTATATTCTGGTAGACGTTTTGCTAGTTCTACAAAGTCCACTATTCCTTTTCTGGTTATGTAAAGTCCTATACCTATTATTACTTTGTCTTCTGTTGTATAGTTATATTTTTTTCTAAAACGTTTACCGGATTCTTCATCTTTTTTAAATAAATCTAATTCTATACCATTTGATATGGCATATATTTTCTTTTTTATACCATACCCTTCTAGTAATCTTTTTGAATATGGAGTTGGAGTTACTATTACATCTCCTAGATTATAACATTTAATTAACCAGTTTTTAAATAAGTGAGATGTTTGTTTAGCAAGAATAAAACCATTTTTATAATCTTCTTCTGTACTATGAGCATGATAGACAACTTTTTTTCCTAGACGGTGAGCTTTTTTAGCTAGATGATATGATCTTGGACCATAAAAGTTAATATGAATAATATCGTAATCATCTTTTAAATTTGTTGTGTATTCTACATTAACACTTTCTAAAGCCTTCATTTGATGTTTTATGGCTTTACCAAGTCCTGAATTTTTAGTCATTTTTTGTCCTTCTGTATATAATAATACTTTCATGTTACCTCCATTATTTTACTCTACGTCCGCAATGGCCACAGAATATTCCGGTTACTGGGCTACCACAGGTTCCACAGTAATTATTGGTAATTACTAATGGTCTATTATTGGTCGCTATAAATTTTAATTTTTTGATTGATATTATGTACATAAAAATTATAAATATAAAGAAAACTAATATAAATACTGGCTGTGATGAAAAGCAACAGAAATCATATGTTCCATGTAATACTGTTGGTATTAATAAACTCTTTATAAAGTTTCTTTTCGCTAGTTGTTTTTGGTTTTGTAACTCGGCTATTTTAGCAAGACTTAAATAGTAACCCATAAATAATCCGTCACAAGCATGACCTGGTACTGCTAAAAGTCCTCTTAAAACTCCTACTTTTGCTCCATATGCAAAATCATTAACACCAAAAATATATAAAACATTTTCAAAAGCTGCAAAACCTAATGCTACAAAGACAGAATAGACAATTATGTCATACAATTCATCAAATTCTTTATTTTTATAGGCCATATTATAAACCATAAATAATTTAGATCCTTCTTCTATTAATGCTATTCCTATAAAAGCATGCAAAAGTACTTCAATAAAATTGGCTTTGGTAACATCTATATCGACAAATGGAATAAATTTACCTAAGAGTTCAGAGACATAAACTGTTAAAAAACAAGAAACTATTCCTAATATAAATAATTGGGCTAATAATTTAGCTGGTTCTTTATTCTTATCTTTTTTATTAACGTATGTTGCGATTATAAAAACTGGTAAAAGTGCTATTACTATTAATATGTATTCCATATATGCCTCCTACTATATATTTGATTATAACATTATTCTTTAGTAAATAAAAGATTAGTTTTTATATTGTTTTCACTACGTTAATTGAAGGTTAACAAAAAATTGTTTTTTATACTTCGCAATTGTATAATTGATTTAGTTGATATGGTTTTATGTCTTATGATACCAATGAAAATTATAATTAGTGAAAGGAGTTCATTATGGAAGAAGAATTATCCGAACTATCGACAAATTGTCGACGTTCTCCTAATGCAGAGCCTTTTAAGCTTTGGTTTGCTAGATTAGCTGAGGAAAGAATACAAGAAGTTATTAATCCGGAGCTTTCGATTGAAAGAACTAAACAAACTTATTTACAAAATTGATATTCTGAGGAATGGACTAATGCACGTTTGAATGGGATACCTGTAATAAATAAATTAACAGGCGAATGAAAAAGAAGTTGTCACTTCAAAAAACTCTTTAGATTTTACTAGAAAATGTCAAATCGAAAACAAATAAAAAAAAAGACTCGTGGCGGAACACGAAGTCAAAATATAATATTAAAAATCACAATTGGTGATTTTTTTATTAGTAAAATAAAAACGTTGACTAATCAACGTTAAATTCAATATGGTGGAGCATAGCGGGATCGAACCGCTGACCTCCACGGTGCAAACGTGGCGCTCTCCCAGCTGAGCTAATGCCCCATAACTAACTATTTAATCACAGTCAGCAATAAGATTATAGCATAGCATTTTTTGATATGTCAACTTTTTTTATAAAATTTCTCTAAAAATTCCTTTTCCAAGTAGTATTTATCTCTTTGTTTAATAAGATGTCTTTTATTTCTATGAAAACTTTTAGGACTATTTATTATTATACTTTTAGAAAAATTATATTTATTAAGATATCTTTCTAAAAGAAATTTATTATAAAATAATTCTATTTTCTTATATTCTTTAGTTATTTTATATAGAAGAAAAATAATGATTATGAGTAGATTTATATTTATATTTTCTCTATTTATTAGAACTAAGATAATTACAGTTATGTAGCTTATTAATATTTCTAAATAAAGACTTGATCTAAAGGATAGTTTTAGAGAAAAAAATAAATTGATCAACTTACCACCATCTAATGGATATACAGGTAAAAGATTAAATATTAAGATACTATAGTGATAAAGTATTATTAATTCTTTGTTGTTTGGTAATAAATTTAGAAGTATAAAATAAGCAATAAATTGAAATACTGGTCCAGCTATTAAGATAATTAATTCTTTATATATTGGAATATTTAGAGACATATTAAATTTTGATATACCACCTAACGGATATATTACTATTTTTTCTACTTCTACACCTAATATTTTAGCAAATAGAAAATGACCTAGTTCGTGGATGATTATTAAGAAACTTATTATAAAAAAGATATTAAAGGAGGCTGTTAGAACGGCTATAAGAGCAAAAATATATACTAAGTAATCTATTTCAATATATTTAAATATATTTTTGATAGTCTAAATACTTCCCATCTTTTGAAAATACTAAATATAATTTATCTTTCTTTACCTCCCCTATTAGTTTTCCTTTTTCAACATAGTCATATAATTTTAAATTAATAGCGTCTACATTTGAATAGAATACTTCTATGCCATCAATTTGTTCAATAATAATAGTTGTACCATAATCTTCTTTTTCACCTAAAAAGACAACCACTCCTGATTCTAAGGCAGGTACCATATAATTTTTATCTACGGTTAAGACACACCCATCTTTGTATGTATTATGCTTTTTATAAGTTAATTTTTCATTAAATACTGGCTTTTCTTCTTGAATAACTTTTTCTATTGGTAGGACACTACCAAAATACTTTTGATAAAGCTCTTTGGCTTTACCAAATTTAAAATTATTTTCATAAACATTTTTAACTATAATATTTTTAATTGTCTTATTACTTTTTATTGCTATTAGTGATATTAATACTATGATAATTGTTAACATAGAACGAGTTAAAAAATTACGTATATTTTTTTTAAGTACTAGTTTTTTCTTTACTGTTTTGTTACCCATAAAATTCTCCTTTAGTTTACTTAGTTAATTTTATGAGCAAAAAAAATAAATATACGCTAATTTATATTTATTTTTTTGTATTTTGATGGAAGATTAGAAATTATTAATAAAAGTATTTCTCCATAAATTATATTTAATATTAAACTGTGTACTATTTTATATAATAGTCTAGTTAGAGTTATTGGTACTAAATTAAAACAGATAATTATTAAGGCATTTATAGTTTCATAAAGTGTAATAATTATAATTATTTGAATTATTATATTTAAGTAATTTATTTCGAAATTTTTAGAAATAAATTTAGTTATAAGAGCAATTATAAAAAATATAACAGCATTATAAAATAAGAGATTTGTATATAATAAGTCGTATATTAATCCAGTTATTATGACAGTTATAAAGTACTTTTTTTCACATTTCTTATAAAATGGATATATTATAAAAATACTTATTAATGTTAATAATGGAGTAAAAAGGGAAAGGTTATTTACAGCATAAGGAAGAAAGTTTGAAAGAATTCCATCTAGGATGATGGAGATAATTATTATTAGCGTTGGAAGCATTATTCTTTCTCCTTTAAGACTGTTACATAGTGAATATTATTAAAGTCTTGATTTGTTTTTATGTATAGTGTTTGACTAAGATTGTATTTATCACTTTCTACTTTTTCTACTGTTCCTATATAGATACCGGCAGGAAATTGTTCACCTAGACCTGATGTTACAACTTGACTATTCTTTTCTATATTAGCTGTTTTATCAACCCATACTACTTTTAAAAGATTCCTCTTTTGATCATACCCATTCAAAATAGCGTATATATCTTTATCATTACATTTGATAGAAACACTTACTTTATAATTAACATCATCTGCTGTTATTAATTTTACTTCACTAGAATTTGTATATACTTTGGTAATTTTACCTACTAAGCCATTTTTTGTTATGACAGCCATATTTTTCTTTAGTCCTGATTTTTTTCCTTTATCAATACTTATAGTATTAAACCAATAACTTTTATTTCTAGATAAAATTGTTGCATTAACTGGAGTAAATTCTGTTAATGTTTTATTTAAATCTAAGACATCTTTTAATTCTTCTATTTCCTTTTCTAATGATTCATTAATATTTTTTTGGATAAGATAGCTTTCACTTTGATCAATGTTTTTATCAGTATTTAGTGCTGTAAATGGATACATGAATACTTTATTAGTAAAGCTTGCAATATCTTTGAAAAACACTTCAATACTGGTTGGCTGTCTTGTTAGAAAAAGAGAAATAAAAATTAATATGATAGATAAAAGTACAATTGATACTGTAAGTAATTTATTGTTTTTTTTATTTTTCTTCTTGTACATATATAATCATCCCATTCCTTCTTATTATATTATATTTTTGTTTTTCTTACAATTAGTGATTTAGGATATTGTTATGTTCATAGAAACTGTAAAAGGAATCGTCTCCTACTATAATATGATCTATTATAGGTATACCTTGAACATTTCCTATTTCAACTAATGTTTTTGTAAAAACTAAATCTGCTTTACTTGGCCTTAAGTCATTACTTGGATGATTATGCATACAAACAATACCTGAAGCACTTAACTTGTAAGCCTCTTTAAAAACTTCTCTTGGATGAGTTATACTCTTATTAATAGTTCCCATAAATAATAATTTCCTTTCAATTAATTCTTGTTTTTCATTAAAATATAGACAATAAAATAGCTCTTGCTTTTTATCTATAAAAAGATACCTTGTGTCTTCCCAAATGGCCTTTGGATTATTCAGTTTTTTTCGACTAATATTTTGTTTATAATTAAGCCTTTTTCCTAGTTCTATGGCCGCTAAAAGTTCAATGGCTTTTACTTCTCCTATTCCTTTTATTTTTGTTAACATACTAATATTTAAATCTTTAAAAGTAGTTATGGGATATTCTGTTAAAATAGTTAAAGCTAGGTCTGAAACATTTTGGTTTTTAGTACCTGTTTTTAAAATTATTGATAATAAGTCTTTATCAGTTACATTGCTTATCCCATATTCTTTTACTTTTTCTCTTGGTCTTTCACTCTTTGGAAAATCTTTTATTTTATAATGGATAATTATCACCTCATTATATTATTAGATTTTCTTTTACTTTTTCTTTATTAATTCTTCATAATTTGCTAATACTACTTCTTCAATGGTTAATATTTCTGATTCTTTATTAGTACTATTAATTAATAGGTCGAACTGAGTTACATTGTTGTAGAATTCTTCATTTGAGATATTTTGCTCTTTTACATAAGTCTGATATCCCTTCTTTTCATAGATTTTTTTTATTTTTTGTGCGTTTTTATTATCTCTTGTAATTCCTAAATAGACATAATGCTTGTCTTTTACAGAATCAATTGCTTTTACTGAAATGTCTTTTGTATTTTCATTTAGACTATCAGTTGATGAATAGACTCCTTCTTGAATGAAGTAGTATGTTTTCCCAGCACTAAAGTTATTAGCAATTTTTTCTTGATAGGCGTTATTAAAAATTACGGCTGTTAGAGTACCGGATATAATTGCTACAAGAGCTATTAAAAATGTTTTTTTCATATTATCACCAGTATTATCATAACAAGTATTATTATCTATTTATGTCGAAAAAAAAGAAGCTTTAATGCTTCTTAATTTGTTTTTTCTAATAGTAATTGTAATTTTTCTTTTTCTTCTTTTAGTTTTTTTCTATCTAATTCAACTATATTACTTGGAGCTTTATTTACGTAGTTTGCGTTTGAAAGAAGTTTTTCACGTCTTTCGATTGATTGTTTTAATTTATTTATTTCTTCTTCTAGAACTTTTGTATCGATGTGTTCTTGTTCAAAGAAATAAGTAATATTTATATTAGATGATTTATAATTACATGTTACCATATTGTCTGGGTCATCACTTGTTAAATTTTTTTCACCAATTTTTAATTGAGAGGCAAATATTTTTATCAACTCTTCTTTTTTACATTCAAAATTAACTAGAGCTTCTTTTGTTATTTTATTTGAAGCTTTTAAATTTCTTATTGCAACAATATCTTCTAAAACACTTTCTAATTCTTCTGTTTCTTCTTTATAGATATCCTTTTTGTTTACACTTGGGTAGGTGGAAATCATAATTGACTCTGATTCTTTTATTGGTAGTTTTTGGTATATTTCTTCTGTTACATATGGCATAAATGGATGTAGTAATTTTAAGATATCTGTTAGGGTATCTAAAAGTACTGTTTTGGTTGTTTCTGTCATATTTGCTTTTGTTAATTCAATGTACCAATCACAGAAGTCTTCCCAAATAAAGCTATAAAGTTCATTTCCTACGTTATGGAATTCATATTTATCCATGTTTTTAGTAACATTTTTGATTAGTTGATTTTTTTTGGTTAGAATCCATTTATCATATAGGGTTAATTCTTCAGGAATAATGGTTCTTTCTTTTAAGTCTTCTATATTCATTAGAACGAAACGAGACGCATTCCATAATTTGTTAATAAAGTTCCATGATGATTTAACTTTTTCTTCATCGTATCTTAAATCCATTCCTGGTGCTGAGTTAGTGGTTAGGAAGAAACGTAGTGCATCACAACCATATTCATCAATAACATCCATTGGGTCAACACCATTGCCTAGTGATTTAGACATTTTACGTCCCTCTTTATCTCTTATAAGTCCATGGATTAAGCAGTCTTTAAATGGTCTTTTTCCCATGAATTCTAGTGATTGGAATGTCATTCTATTTACCCAAAATGGAATGATATCATAACCAGTTACTAAAACATTATTTGGAAAATATCTGTCTAATAATTCTGTACTATCTGGCCAACCTAATGTTGAAAAAGGCCATAGTGCACTAGAAAACCAAGTGTCTAAAACATCCGGATCTTGTACCCATCCTTCACCAGGTGATGTGGTTTGAACTTTTATTTTATCATCTTTATACCAAGCTGGTATTCTATGTCCCCACCATAATTGACGTGATATACACCAATCATAGGTTATTTCCATCCAATGGTTCATAACTTTTTCATATCTAGCTGGAACAAAGTTTACTTTCTTGTCTTTATCTTTTTGATTTTCTAAAACACGATCTGCTAATGGACGCATTTTTACGAACCATTGTTTTGATAAATAAGGTTCTACTACAGCGTTGCTTCTTTCACTATGACCAACTGAGTGAACCATTGGTTCTACTTTTATTAATAGATTGTCTTTTTCTAAGTCTTCTACTAATTTTAAACGGCATTCCTCTCTAGTTAGTCCTTTATATTTTCCAGCATTTTCATTCATTGTAGCATTTGGATTCATTACTACTACTCTTTCTAGGTTATGGCGATTTCCTACTTCAAAGTCGTTTGGATCATGAGCTGGAGTTATTTTAACAACACCTGTTCCAAATTCTGGATCAGCGTGTTCATCACCAATGATCGGAATTAGTTTATTTACAACTGGAAGGATTACATTTTTACCAATTAAATGTTTATATCTTTTATCAGTTGGGTTAACAGCAACAGCTGTATCTCCAAATAATGTTTCAGGACGTGTTGTTGCAACATCTAAATATTCTTCGCTTCCTTCAATGTAATATTTTATGTGATAAAAAGCGCCTTTATCTTCTTTATAGATAACTTCCTCAGCAGAAAGTGCTGTCATTTGTTCTGGATCCCAGTTAATTATTCTTTCTCCTCTATAGATTAAGCCTTTGTTGTATAGTCTTATGAATACTTCATTTACAGCATGACTTAGGCCTTCATCTAAAGTAAATCTTTCTTTAGAATAGTCAACCGATAATCCGAGTTTTGCCCATTGTTCGTGGATGGTATTTGCATACTCGTCTTTCCAAGCCCAAGCTTGTTCTAGCCAATCTTCTCTTTTCATACTTCTTGGTCTTATTCCTTGTTCTTTAAGACGTTTATCTATTTTTGCTTGAGTAGCAATTCCGGCATGGTCCATTCCTGGTAACCATAAGCAGTCAAAACCATTCATTCTCTTATATCGAATAATTATATCTTGTAATGTAGTGTCCCATGCATGACCAATATGTAGTTTTCCAGTAACATTTGGTGGTGGTATTACTATACAAAATGGTTCTTTTGAACTTTTTGTATCTGATTTAAAGTAATTTTTACTTTTCCAATTTTCATACTTATCTTTTTCTACTTCGATATGATTGTATTTTTTATCTAACATATATATCACTCCTTTTTTATAAAATAAAAAGATTTCATCCAAAAGGACGAAATCTTCGTGGTACCACCTTATTTTCTACTACAATTGTAGTAGCTTAATATCAATAACGGAATTATCCGGGATTACTTACTAAATTTCAGAAATCATGCTCCTCTGCTACCTTCATTACTTGTTCTTATTCATTTGCACCAACCATGAACTCTCTTAAAAGAATCTTGTAATTACTCCTCAGATTCATTGCATCTATTTGGTATTATAGACTACTTTTTCTTATTTTTCAATATTTTTTCTTGTTTATTCGTCTGTTTTTAATTCAGCATCATATAAATGACGATATTCTTCACTATTCTTTAATAGTTCTTTATGTGTTCCTTCGGCAACTATTTTTCCATCATCTACAAGTAATATTCTGTCACTGTCAATTACAGTACTTAATCTATGTGCAATTATTAGTATTGTGTATTCATTTTTCATATTATCGATAGCTTTCTTGATACTTGCTTGAGTTTCATTGTCAAGTGCAGATGTTGCTTCATCAAATAGTATTATTTCTGTTTTCTGAACTAGAGCTCTGGCTATTGCTAGACGTTGTCTTTCTCCTCCTGATAAGTTTACTCCACCTTCACCAACTATTGTATCATAACCATCCGGTAGTGAATTTATAAATTTATCAAGGCATGCTGTCTTACAAGCCTTTTTCATTTCTTCGTCTGTTAAATCATCTTTAACAAGACGCAAATTATCCCTGATACTCATATTGAAAATATATGGATTTTGACTTATTATGGTAATATTTCCTCGAATAGAGTCCTTATCCAAATCTTTGATACTAATTCCATCTATTGTAATGTCACCTTTTTTGATATCATACATTTTACATAAAAGACTAAAAACTGTAGTTTTGCCAGCACCTGATTTTCCAACAAAGGCTACTGTTGAATTAGCATTTATTTTAAAGCTCATATTTTTAATGATATCTTGTCCGTCTTTGTATCCGAAAGTAACATTTTTAAATTCAAAATCACCATAGGCCTTTCCTAAATGTTTTAAACCAAACCTTTCTTTAGTAAATTCTTGGCTGTCCATAATGCTAAATACTCTTTCTGATGATAAGTTAAAATCTTTTATTTTTTCCATTAACTGACTTACAAAATAAACGATTGATGTTAGTCTACCTAGATAGTTATTTATTACTAAAGCATTTGGTATGGTTAACATATTTTGTGTTATTAAAAAAACACAAAGTATAATATTTCCTGTTGAAAATATATCTGTAATTGATGCGGAAAATAAAATGTAATTTCTACTTATTTCATCTGTTTTATAACGTTGACTATTTAAATCTATTATTCTGCTATTTAATTCTTTTATAAAACTTCCTTCGGCATTTAACATTTTTATGTCATGTGCACCGCGTACTAACTCTCCAATAAATCCTGATACTTTTTCATTCTTCTTTCTATACTTTTTATCTTCATCATTTACAATAGTAACACGTTTTTTTTCAATGATAAAAATTACACAAACCATCAAGAGTAGATAAAGGAAAACTATTTTACTAATTATAAATATAGCTAGAAAGATTCCAATATTTGTTAGTATGTTTGCTAGATAAACGTTCAAAACAACGAATATGTCAGCAATTTTACTGGCATCGCCTGTCAGACGTTGGATGAAAAGTCCTGATCCTTTTTCGTCTAAACTTTGGTTTTCTATTTTTAATATTTCTGCTCCTAAAGTTGTTTCAATTCTACTATAGGTTTCTCGATATATTTGTTGTCTAAAATAACCAGTTATATAATTTGTAAAATTTCTTAATAATTCAATGATTAAAATTATAAAGCCAATTAGTAAAACCTGATCTAGTTTATTGTCTGTTAATTTTACAATTGCCTTTGCTCCTAATATTGGGATTACTAGGTTTATAAAAATAAATACTATATTAAATATTATGTAGCCGATTATAAATTTTTTTTGCCCTTTACCATATATCCAAGCTTTTTTTAAATTTTCCCAAAACTCTTTCACTGATTTCACTTCCTACTTTACTTAGTTTATTATATTATAATTTACTATGTTTGTAAATTGATATTCTTTTGATTTGTATGTTAGAATATGTATAGGAGGGATTTTATGAAAACTGTTAATAATACGCAAACTGTTAAGCGTGATGATTATATTACGTGGGATGAATATTTTATTGGAATCGCTAAATTATCTTCTTTAAGAAGTAAGGATCCTAGTACACAAGTTGGTTGCTGTATAGTTAGTAAAGATAATAGAATTTTATCTGTTGGCTATAATGGTGCTCCTAATGGATTTGATGATGATATATTTCCATGGGGAAGAGTTGGCGAAAGATTAGAAACTAAGTATATGTATGTTTGTCATAGTGAATTGAATGCTATTTTAAATTATCGTGGAAGTATGTTAGACTTGCAAGGAGCAAAAATATATGTACGTTATTTTCCTTGTAATGAATGCGCTAAGGCTATTATTCAATCTGGTATTAAAGAAGTTATTTATTCTCATTCATATGATTATGATAATCATAGTGATGAAATGGAAGCTTCTATTAGAATGTTTAAAAAGTGTGGTGTTAAATATCGTAAATTTGAAGCAACTAATAAGAAAAAAATTATTCTATCTTTAAATGATTAATTTTTTTCAGTATAAGAATATAAAAAAACACTCTGTTCTTGAAGAAATGCTTATCTCTTCTATTTGGAGTGTTTTTTTGTTTGTGGTACCTTTTTATTTTTTATTTTATCTCTAGTTAATTTTTTCTACTTCGTTATAACTTTTTCCTTTTAAATCTATAACAGATTTTTTTATAACTAATTTTTTTTGTAACTGTCCGGTGTTTTCATTGGCAACTTTTTCGTTTGTAACTATTTTTTCAATATTACTCCAGCCGTCAATTATTTTACCAAATGCAGCATATTGTCCATCTAGATATTCTGATTTATCTAGCATTATAAAAAACTGGCTTCCCGCAGTATCATTTGAATCGGAAGTTCTGGCCATTGATACGATTCCCTTTTCATGTTTTAGGTTGTTTTCATAACCATTTGCTGAAAATTCTCCTTTTATTGTGTAACCTGGTCCACCTGTTCCTGTACCAGTTGGATCACCACCTTGTAAAACAAATCCTGGTACTAATCGATGAAATGTGTTGTTATCATAAAATCCTTTTTTTACTAATGATATAAAATTGGCTACTGTATTCGGTGCAATGTCTGGGTATAGTTCCATAACGATTGAACCGTAATTTTCTATGTACATAGCAACTACAGGATTTTGTGTTTCATACTGTGGTAATTCTAATTCATTGGTATCTTCTTTGTAGTTGATGTTTAGTAAATCTTCTTTTATTGTAGTTTGTGCGTTTTCACTTTTACAGCCAGTTATAATTAGCATTATTAATATAATAGGAAATATCATTAGTAGTTTTTTATTTTTCATTTGAGTTACTCCTTTTAATTATATCTCGTGCAGCTATAAGTCCAGTTGCTGCCGCTGTGACAATATTACCAGCTTTTCCCGCTCCATCTCCAATAAAGTAAATATTATCTTCCTTTAGTTTAAAATTATTGTCTGTTTCAATTTCATTGCTAAAAAATTTTATTTCTGGACCATATAATAATGTGTCATCATTTGCAACTCCAGGAATTATTTTATCTAATGTTTCTAGTCCTTCTAAGATGTTGGTTATTATTCTGTGGGGCATAACTAATGCTAGATCTCCAGCAACACAATCTTTTAAAGTTGGCTCTATAAAGCCTTTATTAAGTCGATGCCATTCACTTCTTCGACCATTTTTTAGGTCTTTAAGTGATTGAATAATTGGTTTACCATCTCCTAGAACATTAGCTATTCTAGCTATTGATTCACCATATAGTCTGGTATTTGTAACGGGTTCTGTTAAGTTTACTTTTGTGATGAAAGCAAAGTTGGTATTATTACTTTTGATATCTTTTAATGCATGGCCATTTACACATATGTAGCCATAATAATTTTCTTTGGATACAAAACCTCCTGGGTTTGTACAGAACGTTCTAACTTCATCACCATATGTTGTAGTTTTAATAAATATTGTAGGGTCGTATATGACATTTGTTATTTCTTCCATAATTTCCTTTCTCACTTCTACTCGTACGCCTATTTCAATACTTTGTGAAAGGTATGGAATATTATGTTTATCTGAAAATTCTTGTATCCATTTTGCTCCTGTTCTTCCTGGTGCTATAACTACATTTTTAGCAGTCAATGTTGTTTTTTTAGTTCCAGTCAAATAATGTATTATATGTTCATTTTCATTTATCATTTCTACATCTGTAACATCAGCTTTTTCTATTAGTTTTACACCTTTTTCGGTTAGAAATCGACAAATTTCTTCTATATATTCTGGTAAATGATCACTCCCTAAATGTTTTTGTTTAATTATTAAAAGTTTGGCTCCAGCAACTGTAACTTTTCTTTTTATGTCTGATGCAAAGTCAAAATTACTTGGATAAACTTCAGCGTCCATGTGAAATTTATTAAATATTTCTTCTGTTTCATCAATTAACTTATATGCCGCACTTTCACTCATGTATTTTGTAAGATCACTTTTGCCTAGTTTTGGAATAAAGTTTAATTTTCCATCAGAAAATGTTCCCGCACCACCATAGCCTGATAAAATGGCACATGGATTACAATTTTGGCATGGTGTGCCAAATTTATTCATGGGACAAACGCGTCTTTTTACAAACAATCCTCTATCTAAAATTGCTATTTTTAATTTTGAATTGTTTGTTATTAGTTCATAGGCTGTAAATAGTCCTGCTGGACCCGCACCTACTATTACTACATCATATTTCATTCTATCACCTGATATTATTTTATCATAACTTTTATTTTTTTACTAATAATATTAAATATATGATACAATATAATTGGTGGTATAATATGACAAGAGAAGAATTGAACAAAGTTAAACAGGCTGAAATTTTAAACGAAGAAAAAAGAGAAAAAAGAAAAAAAGGCGTACTTCTTTGTTTGAAAATCATTATCATTATTATTTCTATATTTTCTATTTTCTATCTCTTAAATACATATATATTTACAAAGGGCGTTATTGTTAAGGAACAAAGAGTTATTAGTAAAAAAATCCCTAATAATTTTTCCGGACTTAAGATTGTTCAATTTTCTGACTTACACTATGGCTCTACTATTTTTATAGATGATGTAAAAAATCTTGTTAAATTAATTAATTCTAGAAATCCAGATATTGTAGTATTCACAGGTGACTTGATTGATTCAAAATATAAAATTTCTGCTAAGGAACGTGAAAAACTGATTACTGAACTGGCAAAAATAAAAGCTAACATAGGTAAATATTCCGTTTATGGTGATGAAGATAATGATGAATATACAACTATTATTAAGCAAGCAAATTTTACTCTTTTAAATAATTCATATGATTTGGTTTATGATGATGCAAATTTGCCAATTATTGTCATTGGAGTTTCTAGTCTATTAAATAACAGTTACAATATTGATGCGGCATTTAGTTATTTTAATGAGGCAACAAGTAATTCCAATTTATATAAAATTGTTATTTTTCACGAACCTGATTTAACTGATTATATTTTAGAGAAAAATAAAGCCGATTTGTTACTGGCAGGGCATTCTCATAATGGAAATATAAATTTGCCTCTTATTGATATTGGTATAAAGTATGATGGAGCAAAAAAGTATTCAAAAGAAATGTATCAGCTAGATGGAGCAAAATTATATATTTCTTCTGGTGTTGGCACTAATGGCTCTGGTATCAGATTTTTATGTCAGCCTAGTATAAACTTTTTTAGATTATCAAGCAATTAGTTTTTTAAATCTTTGAAGGATTGAATCCTTCTTTTTTATTTTCTTTTCATATATTTTTATTTTTCCAATTTCTTTTTTGTCTAGGTATATCGTTATCTTTCCTACACTATTGTCCTTACTTTTTTTGTTATTTATGCTTATTAGTGTCTTTATTTTATTTATTTCTGATTTTTGTAGTGGATACATGAATGATTCTTTTAGGTACACTGGATGTTCAAAATACTCTTTGTCTATTTTAAAGCTTTTGTTGTCTAATATTACATAGTTTTTGTACTTATTAAAGATTTCTTCATATAAACTTTCATGGGTGCTATACTCATTACCATCATTTAATGTTACGACAGTTAAATTAAGATTACCATTGCTAGCTGTTGTTACTAATGTCTTACCTGCACTTGGTGTATAACCATTTTTTCCACCTGTACATTTTGAATAGTTATTAAGTAATTTGTTTCTGTTGTACCATAAATATGTTTTTTTCCCTGTTGATACCTCATATTTTTTCGTTGATGTTATTTCACGATATAATTTATTTTGATAGGCATACTTTGATAGTAAGGCCATATCATATGCAGTTGAATAGTTTTGAGTTTCTTCATCTAATCCATGTGGATTTGAAAATGCACTGTTTTTCATTCCAATCTTTTGTGCTTTTTTATTCATTAACTCAACGAATTTTTCTTCACTTCCAGATACTGCTACTGCTAAAACTTCGGCAGCATCATTTCCAGATCGTAATAAAAGTCCATATAATAAATCTTTTATCTTTATTTGCTCTCCCACCTCTAGATAAATGCTGGTGCCATACATTTTTAAAACTTCTTCTCCTACTTTTACTTTTTTTTCGATATTAGCGTTTTCCAATACAACTATTGCAGTTAATATTTTAGTAGTTGAGGCAATTAGTTTTTTTTCTGTGGCGTTCTTTTCATATAGCACTTTACCAGAGTCAATATCCATTACTATAGTAGAATTTGAAGATGCTTTTTTACCGTTAGTTTGCATAGGAATAATTATCAAAAGAAAGCATGTTAGTATTAAAATCATTTTTTTCAAAGAAAATCACCTAAAAAATTATATGCAAAATGATAGTTAATTATTTTATCTTATAATTTTTTACTATAAATTGAACTATTAAGTCGGAATTTTATATTATTTTTATAATAATATAAATGAGGTGATTGTTATTTTTAATCAATTTAATTTACTTAAAGATAAATTTGAAAAGGTTAAGCGCCTAGGTTGGATTGAATCTACTAGCAATGGCAGAGGCAATATTGGCATGACTTTCGAGAGAGCTATTGGTATTACTCCTAATCAATTCGAAATTCCAGACTTTGCCGGCATTGAAATTAAAACTAAGCAAGAATTTTCAACTCCTTATATCACTTTATTTAGTGCAACTTTTGATGGTGCTTATTTATTTGAAATGAAAAGGATTACAAATTCATATGGCATAGATGATTCAAAAATGCCTGGGTGCAAAACTTTTTATACTGTTGTTAATGCTAAAAGATTTACATATTTAGATAATGGACTAAAGCTAAAAATAGATGTTGATTATTCCAATAAGAAAGTTTATCTTTGTGTGTTTGATATTAATAACCGATTAATTGAAAGACAAAGTTATTGGTCGTTTGAACTACTCAAAGAAAAACTGGAAAGAAAATTACAATATCTTGCTTTAGTAAACGCTAAAAGAAAGTTTGTCAATGGTAAAGAATATTTCTACTATTATAATATAGCATTCATGAAACTTAAAGGATTTGAATATTTCTTGAAACTGCTTGCTGATGGTAATATTAAAATTTACTTCAAAGTTGGAGTTTATAGATCTGGTTCTAGAGTTGGTAAATACTGCGATCATGGGACTGGATTTGATATTAGAAGTGATGATTTAAGGAAATTATTTTCTATAATAGTATGATTGGGATTCATGTTAAAGTAAATTTATCTTATAAGTAAAAAAATAGCGTACAAAAAGGTACGTTATTTTTTATAAATCTATTATGTATTTATTAGGTAGCTTTGTGAAAAGCATAATAAAAACGTTGATTTCTCAACGTTAAACTCAT
>ULWY01039469.1_pt1 | contig 24194 bp, 20 predicted proteins | sample 1960761 | NCBI WGS metagenome assembly ULWY01 (sample SAMEA4835824, study PRJEB28245) | human gut metagenome | biome: gut microbiome; material: fecal sample | place: Denmark | collected 2008 | reverse complement strand
TTCTTTCCCTTGTCAGTCACCGTAAAGGGCATCCACACATCGCCGTAGCCCCCCTTCACGGCACGTATGAAGTAGGTCATGTTTTCCTGCGGCGCAAACGACGTTTGGTATTGATACGCCGTAAGATTGCCGTGCCTGTCCATGTAGGAAGTGCAGTACAGCGAGTCCTTAATCATCGTGCTGTCGCTTTCGTGAAGCGAAAGGTGTACGTCGTCCAATGCAGTGCCGAGAAATTCATCCTCCACACTGCCCGAAACAGTTACGTTCTGGGCAAATGATGATTCTACAGAACAGAATAAGAAAGACAATAAAAGATAAAATCTCATTTTATATGGCATATATTTTTTTCGATATGAAATTAGAAAAAATGAATAACCAACTTTAAAATAATATAGATGTTGCCATCTTGATACATTTCAAGATGGCAACAATTTTATTCACATCTAAAATACGGTTTTACAACCCCACCTTCTGTTTTTGTACGTTGGCGACATACACCGGTTGTAACGACAGAATGAGTACCATCATATGATACACTGTACACACATGTCTGGCCATCTGAAGTACATACATCAACAGCATAAACATCCATACCTTCTATTGAGGCCATTTCCTCGCATGAAAGGCATTGTGAAGTATTCAAAACAAATCTTTTGAGTTTCTTCATAATATTTTCCATTTATGGGTTACACAATTACACTGTCTCTTCTGCAGTTCGCGAATCTGCTCCCAATGGCGTAGTGCTTCGGCCATTGATATCTTGCAAGATATTTTTCTCTGTTATGTCAGTATTTACAATCATTGCTAAATCTTCCAACTCATACTCTTTAGGAAGTTTATGTCCATTCACCAAGATTGTAGGAGTTTCTATTAGTGACGTTTTATGTCTCCAGGAACGATGTCTTTCCATTTCCCTTTCTATTATTTCAGAATGTATGTCAGCCTTATCTCTTGTGATAATCGTCTCATAATTGAATTTCTCTTTTGTGTACCATAGATCAAATCTGCGAAGAGCCTCCTTTTCTGAATTATTAAGATAACAAAATATAAGATACCTGCTACAATCTTCTAAATCCTCATTAAATGAAGAAAAAATGTACTGCACCTTGAAGTCACTCTCATTCGTCTTTAAAAACTTTTCTACACGTTTATGCATTCTGGCACATGGATTGCAATGAGGATTGCTCAATATTGTAATTATTGTTTTAGCCTTAGGATTACCGAAAATGATTGAAGAGTCATTGGGCGTGGTCTCATAAAATTCGCTCTGCTCAATGAGAGTCTTAGCCACAATGCCATTTGCCTTAAGGGCACGATACTGTTGCACTGCATGCATACGCTCCATCTCTGTCACATAAGTCGACGCATATTGATGCACAGCCATAATACAGACTGCAAATACTATGCAGGACAGCAAGCCATTGACTAAATTCAAAGCAAACGGGACTGTATGGCTTGAAACTATTGCAGTTATACCCATTGTCCATATGATTGTCTGCACTATGACACACAACACACACCAACTTTTAGCGATGCGCCATTGATAGTAGATGCTCCACACTCCATAAAGCATGGCTACCCAATTGAAGACTGCAATAAAACCGTATGATGCAGGAATGAGTGAAAGAAGAAGGATGTTGGCCATGAAATAGCCCAGACCAACCTCGCTCCAACTGATGCCGAAGACTTTTGCTTTTGGTCCGTCAAGCACGCTGTTGCAGTCTGCGTGATGGAACAAGCTGCAAATCCGGTCTCCATAACGGCTTTCCTGAAATAGTTGCTTTTCCATAAGCATCGCACAAACAAGGATGCCTAATGAACTTAACAGGATGTGACAAATCTCGAACACTCCGATGTTTTCGAAATTGCTTATCATTCCGATGACCACAGCCGTAATCAATAGGACAGGAATGCTGTATGCTTTGCCGATTGCTACCAGTTCGTTACGCTGATGTTCCTTATAATCAGGTTCTGCGGCATCTGTTGTTTCTTGCACCACAAGGGCGTTGGCAGTCCACATCCGTCTGAACATATCATGATCGACCGTCGTCTTCTTGCCATGCTGCAGAAATGTAAATGTGTTGGTATCACAGTCCAAGCCTATTACAAAATCACCGTGGATGTGCAGTATGCAAGGATAATTCAGGCTCGAAAGATCTTTGCTTTTAATGCGCACTCCAAGTGTCCTAACACCATATACATCCAGCATCTTTTTCAGACCAAACATATTATACTTGTGCGGATGCTCTTGGTATAGCGTCCGAACGAAATGCTTCGTATAGTTTATATCTAAGGCGTCTAAAAAATATTCAAGTATTGTCTTCATTTTGATATATATGATTTTAATTCATCTGGTGACATACAGCATATCTTAATAAACTCTTCTCTGAGTTTTCTGGCATCATCTGTTGACTGGTAGTTTGAGTTTATTCCCCTCGGATGATACAAATGGAAGAGTTCACCAGAGGGTATGTAGCACACTTTATGGCCAAGAATTCTCACCCGGTGCAAACGTTCTGCGTCTTCCGGTCCCCATCCAGTAAAGCGTTCGTTTTCTCCGCCACATTGCAAATACCGCTGTTTATGAACAATGTAAGCACCACCGCATAGTTTGCGTCCAAGAAAAGACTTCATTCTAAGGTTGTGCAAATATTCAAAGTCCAACTTGCGGCGTATTTGTTTGGAAAGTTGTTCCGGTAACATGACAAAGCGCCCATCGTATGGATACGATATAGTAGCACCCTGCTTCATCAGCTGCAAAGCTCCAAATATCTGGTTATAGTCCACGAGGACATCCGTGTCCCAAATTGCCACAGTCTCTGTTGGAGCCATACGAAGAAGTTCATTGATGTAATGCGTTCTATGAAAGACGGTATTTTTGTCTTCTATAAATAGGTATTCCACATTATTCATACAATCTATTTCGTTGACATGTGGCAGTGCATCTGCCTCTAAAACGATGATATGGCATTGCATGACGGCAAGAAACTCGATTACCGTCAACAAATTTTCTTTTCTCTCCTCACTGTCAATGCGCACAGGAATGACGAAAGTAAGGAATTCACATATTTGTGGATGCATATTCATATCTTGCATGTACATATTTTCAATGCATTATGTAATATCTCGTCTTCTGACGGGAACGTTGTACTATCACAGGTTACTTTGCAGTTTCTCAGGATGTTTTCCACCATTGTTGGGTAAAATGCGTGTTCGCTCATACTGATAAGCATTTCGTATAACTCAGCCCCTAAAGGTGCATCGTCTATAACCTCACCAACCCAATCCAGATAGTAAATAGAGTGTTCTTTTATTATAGCAAGCTGGTCTGCATTGGTCTCCGCATCCTTCTCCAACTGCAATACACGCCACCAAAGATAGACACCTATACCTGTCATGCCATAGAAATCAATATCTATGTCCGGATGTCTGTTAATTAGACCTATCATTTGTTCATCAATATGTGGCAGATAATCTGAAGATACTATGGATGTAGAATGTACCTGTAAAATCTGTACTGTCTCTTGTACATTTCGTATCATCTCCGTCTGCGTATATCGTTCTTCATACTGTTTACGAACAGCATCCGAAGCAACATGACAAGCTGTATTGTCTGATAATAACAAATCCATTTTTGAAGCTATCTGAGACACAAATTCATCCTCATTGAAATTTTCCTCGTCAATATGCACCCGCAATTCAGGAGTTGCGTCAAGCATTTCTGCCAATCCTGTGGAATCCGTGCCGATAACAGGGATGCCATGGCGCATCATCTCAATAGCTGTATAACTGCATTGCTCATGGAATGAAGGCATTACACCTATATAAGCGGAGCTGTAAACTTTGTCCACATCGTCACTTTGCATTTTGCCAAGAAATGATACATGTCCCTGAATTTTTCTGCACTGCTCCATATAAGGCTGGAAGTCTCCATCACCGACTATCACAAGCTGTATGTCGGCATGCTTTTCGACAATCTTTTCAAACGCACTTATCAAGTATTTAAGTCCTTTAATCTCATCCAGCCGTCCGACATACAGGACATTACGTCTAACATGCTTACCGTCATACGAAAAAGGCCTCTTGCACAAAGTGTCGCCAAATCCATTGTAAACAAGGTGCATCTTATATGCTGACACACTGTAATCATCGGCAAGGATATCCTTTGTATGTCTTGACAATACAAGTACAGCATCAGCCAAATGCAAAAACACTCTTTCGTTTTTAAAGCTTGATAATACGCCTCTTTCCTTGTCATCACTTGGCTCGTGGCCTGAAGCAACAATCTTTCTCATACGCTGGACATTACCGTTCAACTCGAAACACCAGCTCATATAATGTACTGTCAACACGATACTGCTGTTGACATACCATGCCTTAAGCAACAAGGCCAATGGATAATGCTGAAAGTAATTGAATTGGAACACAATTTTGTCGTTCCTGTCGGCCTCAATGCTTCTTACAAGTAAATAGAATATGGTACGGCTGTATATCTCGTTTTCCACGTTAGAATGTTGTGAGGGAATAAGATAATGCCGAATTCCGTTGTCGTCATCAGTTATAATAAATTCTTTTGCGTCTGCATGCATTTCAACAATAAAAACCTTCGTAGAAAACATAGCAGATAGACCATGAGACAATTGCCTGACATATGTACCAATACCATAACCAGCGGCTCTACTTGCATTATTAAATATAAATATTTTTGTCATAAGAAAATGTCTTTAAAAATGTAGTATGCAGATCCACCGTCTATCCCAATATGATTTTCAACATATTCACTTATTGCAAATGATGGTTCATTAATTATATCAAATACAGCAGTTGTAGGATCAGACTTCGTCTGGTATCCAGCTACAGACGGCAATTCAGAGAGATACCGGCTATCAAACGTCAATAGAGACTGATCAGTAGATTGCCTCAACATAATATAAAGTTGCAATCCAGCAATTCCGGTACGCACAGAACAATCTGCGATGCGTCGAGGATCGTGCTCCATAATTTTTGCATCGATTTCATAAAGCGCTGCATTCAAATCGCAATTTATAAGTCCCTTTTTATACAGTAGCGTAATGCCATAACCGATACCGGCCAACCCATATTCGAGCCCAACAGGTAAATCAGCATGAACATTTTCATATATCTGTTGAAGTAAATCCCATGCGAAATCCTTCAATACTTTATCGTTGTACTTATCAGCATAAGCATATAATGCAACAACAAGCCCCATTTTGCCATGAAACAGTCCTATGTCTTTAATACAAGGGCCTTTCAAAATGATATAATTAATTATATTATTAATATTTATATTCATATTCTTTTTGCTATAATATTGCTTTTACGACAGCCTTAAATATGCTTGAATATTTGTATAAATCTAATCACTGCTACAAAAGTGCATTTTACTTAGGTGGCAATATGACTACAACTGCATACTTATAATAGGTAGTTTTAATATTTAAGAGATTTTTTTAACATTTCTACTCTATATAGAAAACCATCTACGCATATGCTACAAATAATCATATTCCTTTTTCAATGTCTTTCAATGCTCATAAAATAAATTCTCTGTACAACATCTGAAATAATCAATAGTCTTCTTCAGTCCCTCCTTCAAGCTGATATGGGGTTCCCACCCATTAAGAACTTTATGTGCCAAAGTTATGTCCGGACATCTACGACATGGATCATCAGACGGTAGACTACAATAACATATTTTAGAACCAGAATGTACAAGACCGATAACTTCCTCAGCAAGATGAGAGATTGTGACTTCTTCAGGATTGCCGATATTAACAGGACCAGTAAAATCATCGTCCGTATCCATCATTCTGATCATCCCTTCAATCAAATCATCGACATACTGGAAAGAACGTGTCTGCGTGCCGTCGCCGTAAATCGTTATATCTTTGTTGTTCAAGGCCTGCAGAATGAAATTCGAAATGACTCGGCCATCATTCTGCGCCATATTGGGACCATATGTATTGAAGATTCTTATTATCTTAACTTTTACCGCAAATTGTCTATGATAATCCAGGCAAAGACTCTCAGCACACCGTTTACCTTCATCGTAGCAAGAACGTATACCGTTTATATTAACATTGCCATAATATGATTCACGCTGAGGATGTTCCTTAGGATCTCCGTAAACCTCACTTGTAGAAGCCTGAAGAATTTTGCATCCATGAATACGCGCCAATTCAAGCATATTCATTGTTCCTACAACAGACGTCTGCGTAGTTTTTACAGGATTGTGCTGATAATGCACAGGAGATGCAGGACAAGCAAGATTGTATATTTCATCGACTTTATTTTCAAAAAAAATGGGATCAGCTATGTCGTGCCGTATGAACCTGAAATTTGGATATGTGTCAAACATACCAAGATGTTCAATCTGGCCTGTGGACAAATCATCCAAACACATTACTTTATGCCCGTCTTTAAGCAAACGCAGACATAAGTGACTTCCTATGAAACCTAATCCGCCGGTAACGACTATAGCTTTTTCCATAATTACACAAAAAATTAAATCATTTACACATCATCAACTTTCGCCTATGATGTCTTCATAACTATCAATATTCAAACGTTGCAGTCTGTACACTACCGTCTGGCATGGTTACATTGACTTTATATGCACCTCTTCCATAATCATCCAAATTGAAAGTTAAAGAATCACTACCATCAACAGGGATAAATTCTGTACTATTTACTTCTGAATCATTCAATTTGACTGAAACGGAAAGCACATTGTTACCATCATGCGTAAGCTCAAGCAGTCCATTAGAATAGAGTTTTCCTGAAATTGATTCAGAATTATGCGAATACGGCTTAATTCCATTATTATTGCGACCTTCATCATCATCCCCAGCCACGTGAAAATCAAGCCAAAACAAAACGGAAAGTGAATCACTAGTTGTTTCTGCTCTCACGTTGGTTGGCAAGCTCATACCTAATAACATTAATGCAACAAGTACAATGTTTTTCATTATTCAATTAATTTTTATTTTAGTTAAACATATTGCAATATTATACCTTTCAGATTTAATCTACAAATAAATATTACAATTTAAAATATAAAAGTCTGATTTACAAGCATTAAAAATTATTGTGTAAGATAAATTGTAACACTACCTATAGACAAAAAACTCTAGTGATAGAAGCAATACAACAACTTTGAGCGTTCACGGTAAGAATTTTGAGCACTCGAAGTCATCTCTGCGAGCACTCGTAAAACAATCAAAGTTTAAATCAACTCTTTATCCCAATTGCCAAAACAGAAAAATTACATACTTTTGCAGAAAAGAACACAAGTATGGAAAAAATCAAATACATATTCTTAATCCTATCTGTAATAAATATTCTTTCATGCTCAAATTGCGACATACAAGATAAACTTGAAGATATAAGCACATACGTGTGTACTAATCCAGACAGTGCAAGAAAAGAACTAAATAAAATAAAAAGATCGGAACTCACAACCGAAGAACTTCTTGCACATCATGCACTTCTTTCATGCGAAAGTGAATATCTTAAAAGATGCACAGTAAACGACTCTACACTAAATTTAGCAAAAACGTATTTTATTGATGGCAAAAATGGAACAAAATCCCAACAAATGGAGGCCGAACTTTTGTACATATACAAAGAGATATACAATAAACCAGCAGAAGCATTAGAAAAACTTCTGAATATGGAAAAACAAATAGATGCATTATCATCACCACATTTCAAAGGCATACTGGAAAGTTTTATTTTAATAATATACTATAATAGTCACGAATACCATAAAATGCTTGAACATGCTTATAAAGAACTTAAATATGCAAAAGAAGGCAAACTTATCTCAAAAATTGCAAATAGCAAAATACATATTGGCATTGCTTATAATAACACGAACAAACTAGATTCAGCTTATATATATTATTCAACTTATAAAGGACATGAAAAGGACATAGATTCTGCAACATTATCAATCGCATATCACAACATGGCTATAATAATCGATATGATGAAGACAAAAGAAAGAAAAAACATAGAAGAATTCTTACTCAAATCCTTATCATTCAATAACAACAGAAAAGACAGTGCAAGAATATACATGCAAATTGCAGATTACTATTACAATATTAATAAAAAAGAAAAAGCCGACAGTTTCCTAAATATCTTTTACAAAAGCATTCGAAAAAATGATTATGATTCTTATTACAATATATCAAAAACTCTTAACGACTATTACGGAAAAGTTGGAAATATAGATTCGTCAAATAAGTACAAAGGAGAAATGCTTAAATACCGCATAAAGCGCGATTCCGCAATAAGGGCATATCGAGTTACAGAAATAACGCATCAAAGTGAGATGGAAGAAATTGAAGAGGAATCGCAGACAAAGATTGCGACAATTTCCATCATTTCTGTTGTCGCTATTGGAGCACTATTGTGGGGTATCGCTGTATATAGGGGCAAGAGGAACAAACTGAGGAAGGAATATAGCGACAACGTGGAGAAGTTGCATAAGATTCAAGAAGAGCTTGAGGAGGCTAAAGAAAAGGAAAGAGCATCAAGAAGAGCTATTGCTTCAGAATCTCAAAGACACAGGTTTGAAGTTAAAAGGCTGACGGACATGGCTGACATTTACAGCATGAAAGTATTAGCAATGCTGACAAAGAACGGCTGTACTGACTTCAAACCCACAGCCGCCATATCCGAACAGTTCTATACCAGCATAAACAACGTATACTGCAAAACGGATAAAGGGAAAGACTTTGTAAAAAAGATTACAGAGGCTTGTCCAAGCATAAAAGATCGTGAATTATTCATCTGCTTACTGTACAGAGAAGGAATCAATAACGAAAAAACAATATCAAATATCCTGAACGTTACAGACGGCACATTCAGAACCATCAAAAGCAGATTGAAAAAGAAGCTGGAAGAAGTACCAGAGAATTGTTATATAAATGAAATCCTAAAATCCATAGGACAGTAAGAAAGTCTACTGTCTCCTTATCGACGAATACAAACCAAAGGCCGAAACAGCACAATGCAGGTTGTCGTCACTCATGTACCTTCCCCTGCTCCATCAAGCAATCACGAATCTTGAAAAGCACGTTTATAGGTCCTGAGAAATTTCTGTTGGCATAATATAGCTGAGCAAGATGTGAAAGCTGTGCAACGCTTACCTTTACGCTCTTGATATATTGTCCGTGACCCAAGTCAACCTCATCGTCGTACTCATGTTCGTTGAACCATTTGACAAGTTCATCGACTTCTTCTTTAGTATATGTAGGTTTGTAGTTGTTCATAATCATTATTTTTTAGTTTTGTTTCTTTCTGTGAGCAATTTCACCATTATGCGCGCAGCCTTTGTCGATGCACCGGCTGGTCCGAGAATCTTATGCAGAGCTGAATAGTCGACACGCATTCCATCAAGGCGTGAACCGCCAGGAAGTATCATTTTCAATTCAGAACGAAGATTATCTACATTCATTCTGTCGGCAACAAGTTCTGTCACAGCCTCCTTGTTGAGTATGAGATTTACAAGAGATATGTACGGCACATGCAGAAAGAGCTTGCGCAGGAACGAAATGAGTTTACCGGCACGTATGTAGTAGCAGACAACCTGAGGTACTGAAAGTATGGCAGTTTCGAGAGTTGCCGTACCAGAAGTAACTAGTGCCGCTGTGGAATGGCGAAGGATTCTGTACGTCTGTCCAAAAACGAGCTTCACGTCAGCACCTTCAGGTATGAATTGACCATAGTAGTCCTTATCTATTCCTGGTGCACCGGCCACAACAAGCTGATAATCGCGGAATGCAGAAGCAGCCTCGATCATCTGCGGAAGATTGTCTTTGATTTCCTGTTTTCGACTTCCGGCAAGAAGAGCAATGACAGGCTTTGAGGACAGTCCGTTGGTTCGGGTGAAATCCGTAAATGTATCGGATGCGGACTTGTCAAGATATTCCTGAACAGCATCGACACATGGATTGCCAACATAATGAATGGGATAATCGTGGCTACGATAGAAATCCACTTCGAAAGGCAAGATGGAAAACATCTCGGACACACACTTGCGTATGGTCTTGATGCGGTACTCCTTCCATGCCCATATTTTAGGAGAAATATAATAATAGACCGGTATGGACGTATTTGCAGAAATATACTCCGCGATGCTGAGATTGAAGCCCGGATAGTCAACAAGTATAACAACATCCGGATTCCAGGCAACAATGTCTTTTTTGCAACGGCTCATGTTCGACAATATAGTGCGCAGGTGCATGACAACCGGAATGAAGCCCATGTAGGCCAAATCGCGGTAGTGGCGTACAAGAGTTCCACCAACGGCCTGCATCTTGTCGCCTCCGTAGAAACGGAAGTCTGCAGCTGAATCTTCAGCACGAAGTGCCTTCATGAGGTTGGAAGCATGCAAATCGCCTGACGCCTCACCAGCTATAATATAATATTTCATCTCTATATGTATAAGAAAATGATTAATTCAGTAAATGATGAAAGCTACATCGACAATGCCTTATCAAGTTCGCTGAGATATGAATAGTCCGTCATGTCGAGCTTTAGAGGAGTAACGGACACAAAACCGTCGCCCAATGCCGATGTATCGGTTTCAGAATCGTCATCGTCCCCGGTGAATTGTCCAGTGAGCCAATAGTATGTCCATCCCTTTGGATGTACAGACTTCTGCCATTCGTTTGTCCAACTGCCTCCAGACATGCGACATACCTTCATACCACGGAACTCATGAAGAGAAGGGAAATTGACATTCAGACAAATACCCTCAGGAAGAGGACGTGCAAGCACTAAAGAAACGATGCGCCTGACGTAGGGACGCAAAGGCTCAAAATCCGCATCTGGAGAAGTGAAACAACTTGAAAAACCAATAGAAGAGATATGTTTCATGCATCCTTCAAGAACAAGGCCCATTGTTCCAGAATAGTGAACATTGACAGACGAATTATCCCCATGGTTTACACCTCCCAAAACGAGGTCAGGCTTACGCGCAACAACTGTTTCAAGCGCCAGCTTGATGCAATCGGTCGGTGTACCTGAACAAGAATAGACCTCCATGTCCGGCTCCACTGATTCAGGTTCGATTCGTATAGGTGTTCTCGACGTGATGGACATGGCCGCTCCCGAACGCGGAGATTCAGGTGCTACAACTACAATATGTCCGAAATCCTTGACAGCATCGGCAAGAAAGCGTATGCCCTTGGCCTGCAGACCGTCATCGTTGGATATAAGAATGAGAGGTTTTTCGTTGTCAGTCATCATAAAAGAATTATAAACAAATGAATGGCTGTACTTATCCAATTGCGAAGCAACAGTACAGCAGACCATGACGCAAAGAGCGCCAACTGTCATACAAAAATACTGTTTTTTCAACAGAGACGGAATGATAAATGCTGTGAATATGCAAGGCAAATACCTTTTAAGCATATTCACAGCCCATATATATAAAAAGAAACCGTCTGCCGAAACCACGACAGACGGTTATATATAAATTCAAATCGACAAATTATTACTGATTCTGTTTCTCGTCAACAGCGGCAATCTTTGCCTCGATTTCCTGAAGGTCGGACTTAAGTTTCTCAATCTTGCGATTGATTTCGTCAACAAGTCCGCTTCCGCTCTTTGAAGAAAGGTTGAGGAATCCGAGGTTGTTCTCGTATGTCTTGATTTCGTTCTTCAGAATCTCATACTGACGTGTGAGCTTGTCGCGCAGACGTCCTGTATCATTGCCCATCTCCTGCTTGAAGCGGTCAAGTCTTCTGCGTGATGCAGTCATGTTGGCGGCCTTGAAGAGACGATCGATCTGTTCTCTGTAAGCATTGTATAAAGTATCCTTTTCTTTGAAAGGAACATGACCGATGGCATTCCATTCGTCCTGCAAAGTGCGAATCTGTTCTCTGAGTTCCTTCTCGTCAACGCCATCTGTTGCTACAGACTTAATCTTTTCGATAAGAGCCTTCTTCTTTTCGAGATTCTCAAGCTGCTCGCCCTTTACAGAAGAAGTAGCCTTGTTCTTAGCTTCGAAGAATGCATCGCAAGCTCCGATGAAACGCTGCCAGAGAGCATCGCTGTACTTCTTAGGAACTGTACCGATTTCTTTCCAATCCTTCTGAAGTTTGATAAGTACATCCGAAGTAGCCTTCCAGTCAGTGCTGTCCTTGAGAGCCTCAGCCTTTTCACAAAGTTCGCGCTTAAGCTTGAGATTTGCATTAAGACTGTCCTTAACACCCTTGAAGAATTCAGACTTGCGCTTGAAGAAATTGTCGCATGCTGCACGGAAACGTTCAAAAATCTTCACGTTCATCTTCTGAGGTGCAAAACCGATTGTCTTCCATTTGGCCTGCAATGAAGTAATCTGTTCTGTGCAAGCATTCCACTCGGCGAAAGTCTTCAGACTGTCGAGGTCCATACCTTCTATAACTTCGCAGATGGCAGTCTTCTGATCGAGATTCATCTGCTCCTGTTCCTTTCTCTTTTCGAAATGCTCCTGATGTCTCTTGTTGACAGCAGTAGAAGCGGCCTTGAATCTAGCCCAGATTTCCTCGCGAAGCTCACGAGCAACAGGGCCGATTTCACGGAACTCCTGATGCAGTTTCTGAAGCTGATGGAAAGCAGATATTACATCCGGTTCGTCAGCAAGCTTCTCTGCAGCTTCGCACAATGCAGTCTTGAGTTCGAGATTCTTCTTGAAATCGTATGCTCTGAATTCGTTGTTGAGCTTAAGTGTATCATAGAACTGCTCAACATTGGCCTGATATGTTTTCCATAGATCAGTAGCCTTTTCTGCAGGAACATCCTTTATTTCGTTCCACTCCTTCTGAAGAGCCTTGAAGTCGTTGTAAGACTTGTTGACTTCATCAGGATTAGCCAAAATGGCCTTGATCTTTTCAATTATTTCGAGTTTCTTGTTGTAATTGTTTTCCTTTTCGCGTTCCTGTTCCTGGATCTGTTCGTTGCGTTTTTCACGTATGATAGCCATCTGTTCCTTGAATTCCGGTTCTTCGGCATTGACAGCAGGCATGTATTCATCAGGGTTGCCCCCCTCTTCGAGGTACTTCTTGTAGCTCTCCTCGCTCTGAGTCTTATGAAGTCTGTAGAAACAACTCTTGAGCGCTTCCAGTTCCTGTCGCGAGATAGGTTCGTTGCCGGAGGCAAGCTGTTTCAATCGTTCGATCACTTCTGCCTTGCTGTTCATCTGAACAGTGACATGCTTTCCTTCCGTATCAGCAGCGCTCACATTGTCATCGCCTTCAGATACATTGTTTGTACTTTCATTGGCATCACATGCGGGTTCTGCAACAATCGAGTTTTCTGCCGACTGCTCAACCTGAGGCATATCTTCGGCATTCTGAATGTCCGTCATCACTTTGATTTTAAGTTAGTAAATCTATAAAAAAATAATTTATATTCTGTTTCACATTGAGCCACAAACTTATAAATTAAAATTCAGTTTTCATATTTTTTGACAATATTTTTGTATAAGTGGCCAATTTTTATGCAAGCAGGAAGCCTACGTTCCCTGCTTGCATGCTCGTTATACATAAAGAACAGATGCAGTCTAGTTACGGCGAATGTCCTTTTCTGCCATATTTGTCAGTTCGATAAAGTCCTCAACAGAAAGCTGTTCAGGACGACGATTCATGATTTCGAGAGACAGCAAAGGTGAGTCCTTGCCGACAATCTGCTTCATGCCGTTGCGGAGCATCTTACGACGCATTGAAAATACAGCCTTGACTATACGACGGAAAAGCACATCATCGCATCCCAACGATGTGCGCGAATTGCGTTTGAGGCAGACAACGGCGCTCTTGACCTTAGGAGGCGGATTGAATACATTTTCATGAACTGTAAAAAGATATTCTATGTCATACCATGCCTGAAGCATTACGCTAAGCACGCCATAGGCCTTACTGCCCGGTGCGGCACACATGCGCTCAGCAACTTCTTTCTGAATCATGCCGGTACAGCACGGAATCAGTTCGCGGTTATCAAGCATCTTAAAGAATATCTGACTGGAAATATTGTAAGGATAATTGCCTGTAAGGACAAAACTGCGCCCTCCAAATACTGAGGCAAGATCCATCTGAAGAAAGTCCTGCTGGATTATGTTGTCGCCCAACTCAGGAAAATGTTCATAAAGATAAGGCACAGACTCAAAATCGATTTCTACAACTTTAAGCTCGCGATTCTTCTTTAAAAGAAACTGTGTAAGCACTCCTGTACCAGGACCGACCTCCAACACGGGTATGGAAGGGCAAACATCAACAGTATCGGCTATGGACGAAGCAACATTCATATCTGTAAGGAAATGCTGCCCCAGAAATTTCTTCGGCTTTACTACATTCATAGAATATTCCAAATAATATAAAAAATTACAAGGCTTAGGTATACAGCCATAAAAGGAAACGGCCAAACCTAACCGACGGCAAAGATATGGATTTTTCACTAGTTTTCAGTTATAAAGAGCAAAACGTCTGTTTTATAGTGCTGTAAAAAAACGACGAACGGACGAACTGCTGTCATATCGTCAAAAGAATATGCACACTTATCAACACGATATAAAAGATGCCGGAAAAAGAACAACATACATCAAGACTGCGGACAACAATAAAAATAAATGTAAAAATGGCAATCACAGCACGTCTGTTATAGATTCAATGGGAATAAATGCCTATATTTGAATTAGATAACATACCAACAAACAACAAGATGATATTTTTCCACAGACATAGGCACAAATCCCATCGGAATGGCTCAACCTTGCAGACAACTGTATTTGCCATAGTTGCCGTCGCAACAGTGTTTCTACCTGATATCTATATATGGGACAACTATATAAGGAATACAACCGAAACATTCGGAGCAATCATGTGGTGGACACCAGCATCACTGATTGTATGCACAATGCTTATGTGGAAATCAGGAAGATGGCACAACCTTCTGCTCAGAACATTTTTCGGTCTGGCTCTGTGTACGGTACTTCCCAAACTGATATTCACAATCATATCTGTTGTTGGACGAGGACTTGCCACCGTATGGCCTCCGTTGGGTTATGTTGCAGATATTGCGGCTGTAGTGATTGCCTACGCAAGTCTGTGTGCATTTGCATACGGTCTTACAATAGGATGGAGAAAACTTACAATAAAAGAAGACACTCTGACGTTCGACAATCTTCCCAAGGCTTTCGACGGATATAAGATACTGCAATTCTCAGATTTGCACGTAGGAACATTCAGAAGCGACAAGAAGTTCGTCAAGAAGCTGGTTAAAGCCATCAATTCACAGAATGCAGACCTAATCGTATTCACAGGCGACCTGGTGAACGTACATCCGGGAGAACTGCACCCTTACTTGAATGTGCTCAACAATCTACATGCAAGGGACGGCATATACTCGATTCTCGGTAATCACGACTACTGCGAATACAGGCATTACAGGGCCAAGGACGGAGCCAGCAAGAATGTGGACAAACTGAAAAAAATGGAAATGGATTTCGGATGGAACCTGCTTCTGAATGAATTTACAACAATAGAAAGAGACCGTGAAAAAATCACACTTATCGGTGTTGAGAACTACGGCAAACCTCCTTTCAAATCATACAGCGACCTGGCAAAGGCCATGGATGGCACGGATAAAAAAGGATTCAAAATCCTGCTAAGCCACGATCCGGCACACTGGAACAGTGAAATTACAACGGACACCGACATAGATTTAACCCTATCAGGCCATACTCATGCCATGCAGCTGCGCATAGGGCGTTTCTCGCCTGCAAAATGGAGTTCAAAGGAATGGGGAGGCATATACAGAAAAGGCAGACAGGTGCTTTGTGTTTCGTCGGGAATAGGCGGAACCATGCCGTTCAGACTGGGAGCATGGCCGGAAATAAACGTAATAACCCTTAAGAGAAGTATATGAAATGTATACCAACTGCTAATAGGTGTATACTTATGCACCATAACCAACTACATGTTTGGTCAATTAGCGAAAATGGAATATATTTGCATTTAAGCCATAAAGAAAACGGCTGATTCCGACACGGAACAAATGCAGAAAAGAAGGCTATTGACAACAATAATAACAGCACGAACTTGAAACTTGATACAACAACGGCAAAAAATGCCATAAACATAGTACTGCCGATAGTGCTCGGAGGAGGAATCCTTTACTGGATGTATAGAGGGTTTGACTTCGGCAAACTCAGCGATGTCTGCATGCACGAAATGGACTGGTGGTGGATGGGATTTTCACTGATATTCGGAGTAACGGCACAGATGTTCAGAGGACTCAGATGGAAACTGGCGCTGGAACCGCTGGGAGAAAAGCCTAGAACAGCAAACTGCATCGATGCAATATTCATTTCGTATGCATCCAGCATAATTATACCACGTATCGGCGAGGTATCGAGATGTGGCATTCTGAAACAATATGACGGCACGTCGTTCTCCAAATCTCTAGGAACAGTGGTTACAGAAAGAGTCATCGACTCCATACTGGTCATGGTGATGACAGTTGTAACCTTCCTGCTGCAGATAAGGATGTTCAGCACGTTCTTCGACAAGACCGGCACAAATCTGAACAGCATTACCGAAAGATTTACGACTACAGGATACATTGTCACAGCAATATGCGGAGCGGCGGCAATATTCTTCATCTGGTTCCTGACAAAAAGGATTGCAGTGTTTGCAAAGGTCAAGGAAATGATGGGAAACATGAAAGCCGGAATCCTGTCGCTGAAAGACGTAAAAAACAAATGGCTTTTCACGGCATATACGCTGTTGATATGGATAAGCTATTTCCTGCATTTCTACATTACATTCAACTGTTTCGGATTTACTACGGACTTAAGCATATCAGTAGCCCTCGTGGCTTTCGTAGTGGGCAGTATAGCAGTGATTGTACCAACCCCAAACGGTGCCGGACCTTGGCATTTCGCAGTAAAGACCATATTGGTTCTCAACGGTGTCGGCGAAGACGATGCTGTAACATTTGCACTGATCGTACATACCATACAAACTTCACTGACTGCTCTGCTAGGCGTTTACGCAATACTGGCACTGCAAGGAAGAAAAATCAGGAAAGAAATCAAAGAACAAACAGGACAACCCTTTAACAAATAACGATATGGAAATATATGAATTGGAACCACAAAATGTGTGGCGCAACTTTTATTCTCTGACCCAGATTCCACGTCCATCAGGACACACAGAAAAAGTGGCACAGTTCTTGGTAGACTTCGCCAAGAAAAACGGCGCTGAAGCTTTTATAGACAATGCAGGAAACGTTGTTATGAGAAAGAAGGCTACAGCCGGATATGAGAACAGAAAGACTGCAATACTTCAGGCACACATGGACATGGTGCCTCAGAAGGCAAAAGACAGCAACCACAACTTTGAGCAGGATCCTATACAGACCTACATAGATGGCGAATGGGTAAAGGCAAAGGGCACAACACTGGGTTCAGACAACGGAATGGGTGTTGCAGCCGCAATGTCTATAATTGAAGATACTACTCTCGAGCATGGACCGATAGAGGTTCTTATCACAAATGATGAGGAAACCGGCATGTACGGTGCATTCGGACTCGAAAAGGACACTCTCAAAGGCAAGCTGCTTCTCAATCTGGATTCTGAAACAGAAGGAGAAATAACTATAGGATGTGCAGGCGGAATGGACGTTGTATGCTCTATGGAGTATCAGGAAATCAACGTCAACAAAGAAGGCATGCAGGCTTACAAAATCGACATTAAAGGTCTCAGGGGCGGACACTCCGGTCTTGAAATCAATGAAGGCAGAGCAAATGCCAACAAGCTTATGGCACGCCTGCTGTTCGCAGCAGTCAATACCGGCTGTGCATGGTTGTGCTCATGGCATGGCGGCAACATGAGAAATGCTATACCAAGAGACAGCGAAGCGGTTGTATTGGTTCCGCAGGCAAAAGAAGAGGAGTTCAAAGCTCTCGTTGAGAAGAGCCACAAGCTGTTCAACGAAGAATTCGATCTGATTGAAAACGGCAACATACATCTCAGTGCTGAAAAATGCGATGCTCCTGAAAAAGCTGTTCCTGAAGATGTACAGGAAAACCTGATCAATGCTGTGATGGCTGCACATGACGGTGTTCTGCGTATGACACCTTCTATTCCAGAAGTAGTAGAAACATCTTCAAACCTTGCGATAATTTCTATCGACGGAGGAAAAGCAGAAATAGCGATATTGGCAAGAAGTTCACGCAACAGCATGAAACTTTACCTCTGCAACTCTCTTATGTCCTGCTTCTCAATGGCCGGCATGAAAGTGAAATTCGAAGGAGGATATGACGGCTGGCAGCCTAACACAAAATCAGAACTCGTGAAGCTCATGTCGAATGTATACTCAAAAATGTTCGGCAACGAACCTAAAATACAGGTTTGTCACGCAGGACTGGAATGCGGTATAATCGGTGCTACATATACAGACATGGATATGGCATCATTCGGCCCGACACTCATGTCGCCTCACACTCCTGATGAAAGATGTCTCATACCGACTGTAGGCAAGTTCTACAACTATGTGACAGAGATTCTCAAGAATATCCCGGAGGAATAAAACAACGTGAACTGAATCATCAACCCTAAACAAACAGAACCGGCATCATGGCATACAATCCGAATAAAGAACTGAAGCTGTACTATTCGATAAGCGAAGTGGCACAGATGTTCAATGTCTCGGAAACTCTTCTGAGATATTGGGAAAAAGAATTCCCAAACATTGCACCCAAAAAGGCAGGAAGAGGCATCAGACAATACACCAAAGAGGACATTGAAGAAGTCAGATTGGTATATCATCTGGTAAAGGAACGAGGCATGACGCTATCTGGTGCGCGTTCTGTGATAAAGAGGGACAAAGGCGGTACCAACAGGCAGATTGAGGTGATAGAGAAACTGAAAGCAATCAAGGAAGAGCTTCAGGCTATAAACAAATCACTCAATGGACTGACATAGCGTTTATTTCCGCCAAGCTACAGAATCAAAGCCGTGCCGCATACGACGTATGCGATACGGCTTTTTTCATGCGATGTTACATGTTTACAAAAAACAAGCCGGCCTCCAAATCAAAAGATACATCTTGGAGTCCGGCTTGATAATTTAATGAACGTATTGACGCAATATCAATGCTTATGTCATAACAAGCATCAAATACGTGCAACAGTCTTAATATCTGGAATTTTCTTCAAATTGTCAATAATTACTTCTACATCGTCCGTATCGTGAACATAAACCTGAACACGTCCTTCAAAAAGTCCATCATCCGACTCTATCTCCAATTTACGGATGTTGACATTGAGAAGTTTTGAAATCACCTGCGTAATCTGATTAAGAAGACCTACTTTATCAATTCCCTTCATATATATATTTACAGGGAACAGAAGCACCTTGTTGGTATTCCATTTAGCAGCCAAAACCCTATTGCCGTGACTGCTTTTCAGACGTATGGCTGTAGGACACTGGAGCTTGTGTATTGCTATATGGTTGTTGTCATCTATAAATCCCATAACCGGGTCACCAGGAATAGGTTTGCAGCAATCCGACAGTGTGTACTGACCACTGATAGTATCCTCAGTCAGGATAAGAGTCTGCTTGCGGTCTATAGGCTTTGTAGACTTTTCAATCTTCTGTTCTGGAGTCTTATCCGCATGCTTGCGTCCAAACTTAAAAAGATTCTTAAACGAAAGTGAAAGCACTCCGCTCTGCCTGCCACGCAATGCGTCAGCATCTTCCGGACCAAGAACGACCTGTTTCTTACCTAAAGCAGAATAGAAAGCATCGACTTTGCTCATGCCATGCTTACTGCACAGCTTTTCGACATTTATAGAGTTCTTCTGAATGTCTTCCTTCTTAAAGAAGTCATCCAAAATCGCTTCACCGGCCTTACGGGCATCTCGTTCTTCACGACGCAGGATGGAAAGAATCTTTGCAGTAGCCTTAGCTGTAGTAGCAATATTGAGCCAAGACTCCTGAACATACTGAGACTTGGACGTAAGTATCTCCACCTGGTCACCGCTCTCAAGCTTGTGGCTCATAGGTACAAGCTTGTGGTTGACCTTTGCACCAATGCAATGACTTCCTACAAACGTGTGTATGGAGAAAGCAAAGTCGAGTGCCGTACTTCCTGCCGGAAGCGTGCACAACTCGCCTTTTGGAGTAAAGACGAAAATTTCAGATGCAAAAAGATTGAGTTTGATGGTTTCAAGAAAGTCCATTGCATCCGGCTGAGGATCATCAAGTATTTCCTTGATGGTTGTCAACCATTTGTCGAGTTCGCTTTCACTAGCCTGCTCTGTCTTGTCGCCTTCCTTATATTTCCAATGGGCGGCAAATCCCTTTTCCGCAATTTCGTCCATACGACGGCTACGGATCTGCACCTCTATCCATTCTCCCTTATGGCTCATGAGGGTGACATGGAGCGCCTGATAACCGTTGGCCTTAGGATGGCTTACCCAATCGCGCAGACGATCTGGATGCGACTTATATATCTTGCATATTGCAACATATATGTTAAAGCATTCCCTATATTCTTCTTCGAGGTCCGCAGTATCGAATATGATTCTTACAGCAAGTATATCGTAAATTTCCTCGAATGTTATATGCTTGTTCTGCATCTTGCACCATATAGAATATGGAGACTTGATGCGGGCCTTGATTTCATACTTAAGACCCATACGGTCAAGACTGGCCCTTATTGGAGCTGTGAACTCATCAAAGACGGTGTTTCTCTCGGCTTCCGTAACAGCAAGCTTATCGATGATCTGCGCATACTCGTCTGGATGCTCGTATTTGAAACTGAGATCCTCCAGTTCGGTTTTTATGGTATTAAGTCCCAAACGATTTGCCAGCGGAGCATATATGTACAGCGTTTCACCAGCTATCTTATACTGCTTGTTGACCGGTTGCGAACCGAGTGTACGCATATTGTGCAGTCTATCGGCAATCTTTATAAGGATAACTCTGATGTCTTCGCTCATAGTCAAAAGAAGCTTCTTGAAATTCTCAGCTTGAGCAGAAGCATGATCACCGAATATGCCTCCGGAAATCTTTGTCAATCCGTCAACAATGCGCGCAACCTTCTCACCGAACATGTTTTGAATATCATCGACAGTATAGTCGGTATCTTCGACAACATCGTGCAGGAGTGCGGCGCATATAGACGTGGAACCAAGTCCTATTTCCGTACACGTAATCTGCGCAACGGCAATAGGATGCATGATATAGGGTTCGCCAGAAAGACGTCTGACGCCCTTATGTGCATGCCTTGCAAAGTTGAAGGCCTTGGTAATCACCTCCACCTTCTTACGGTGCCGGCTTGCAATATAAGAATCAAGAAGGTTCTGAAACGCTTCATTAACCATCTTTTCTTCATTCTCTTCTTTTGTAAGTAGCTCTTCCATAAGACCGGTAATTAATGACTATTTTGTCAAACGTTAAACATCACCAATGCTGATATCCATAAGGACACTTACATAGTAAACGATGCACGATATCAGACATCACAAGCCTATCAGCGTACACGTATTCTCTGTCCTGGACGTATCATAGTACCTCTGATGCCGTTGAGACGTCTCAATTTAGAAACAGTTGTTCCGTTTCGTTTAGCAATTTCCGACAGTGTATCGCCCTTTCTAACCTTAACTGTTTTAGCGCGTGTACGTGAAGACTTCTTTGTGCTCTGCTTTTGATTGTCTACAGTTTCCGAGACATCTGCAGTCACAGAACGTCTCATCTGTACATTGTCAAGCTTCATTGCATATATGCTGTCTTCATTCATGATGAATTTCTCGATATATGCCTGAGGTAAGCGCAAAGCATAATCAGCCGGTACGATATCATGTCTATACTGCGGATTCAGAGCACGAAGCTGTTCGACTGTAACTCCGCATCCGTGAGCAATCTGATCAAGATGCACTTCCTTTGAAACCACTACCGTATCTGTTTCCATAGGAAGGTGAGCTTCCATTGGTCTTATTCCGTGCTTGCAATAATAGTTCATTATATAATTGGCGGCAATGAATGCCGGAACGTAGCCACGTGTTTCCCTAGGAAGATATGCATATACAGTCCAATAATCTGTGCGCAGGGAATCTTTTGAAGATCTTGCTATAGCCTTGTCTACGTTGCCTTCACCACAGTTATATGCGGCAATGGCCAATCCCCAATCACCGAAGCGGTTGTAAAGATCGCGCAAATATTTGGCTGCGGCATAGCTGGACTTAACAGGATCGCGTCTTTCGTCAACAAGTGTATTGACTTCCAGTCCATAACGTTTTGCGGTAGGCACCATAAACTGCCAAAGTCCAGCAGCTCCCACTCTCGAAACAGCTGTCGGACGTAATGCAGATTCTATAACTGGAAGATATTTCAGCTCCAATGGAACTCCATACATCTCGAGCGCCTCCTCAAATATAGGAACATAGAAATTAATGTTTCCCAACATGACGGCAACAGAGTTACGGAGATCCATACAATACTTATCTATGAACTTTAGCGTAACATTGTTGATTGGCATCTCTATATTTGTAGGTATACGTGAAAGTCTCTGTATGAGTATGCTGTCGTTGTACGGCAGATCCTCAACAACTTCACGTCCCTCAGACAACCCATTGGCAACACCGTATTCGCTTAAGATTGTGTCTGCATCAGTTGTCATTCCATCAGGCATATCAAATGCCTCTATCTCACCGGTTTTGTCATTACGCACCTCAATCGTGTTCTGGGCCATTGCTCCACCGAACAGGCACGCCGACATAAACAATATTGCAATTCTCTTTTTCATATTCTGTCCTTTCAAAAGTTCAAACTGCACTGTATGCCATAAGAATTTGAACTTAATGATCTTATATTATTATCAAATCTGTTATGCTTGTCATTTATTATAGCCGGCTGAACTTTCATACTCAAATCACGGCTGATATCGAAGCTGGACAATTCAGCATCTACATAGGCATCAACTATGGAAAGAAGATAGACACCTATTATACAGAAAATGCTGAGGTCGCGATATCTTCTGTAATAGTTCTTTTTGTTCTGGAACAATGTTTTCAGACGTTCCATATTAGCATCAATATCATAGCTTGGCGGAAGGAAATTCTCATAGCTGTTGGTGTTTGGATCATCATCCATAATATCAATATATGCCTGAGAATAATCTCTATACATCGTGTTGTTCCAGCTGAGAGCGTACGCACATCCCACAAAAGCTCCATAAACTATCGGAAGTTTCCAATATTTACGGTTGTAAATTTGTCCACCTCCGGGGAAGACAACGGCATACCACATGGCACGCTTCGGATCCGGAATCCAGCGCTCGGTTTTGATCACCTCACCTGTGACATAAGCAGAATCTGCCTTCAACGAAGCTATGGAAGCTGAATCTGCAGTATAAACCAAAGAGTCATTGGACAAACTGTCAACGCGTGCACCAGCAGAAGCGATAGTGTCACCTGCGATCCCGACAATACTGTCGTTGACAGCAAAATCACCGCGCGACAACGTATCAGAAACAACGGAGTCTGCCACTTCGGAATCCGAACCATACAGTTGCCCCCATAAGCCTGCAACAGGTTCTGATGCCGAAAAATCAAATGCAAATGAACTGAAAAAAGTGCAGATGCATCCGACAACAATCAACAAACAACGTCTATATAAATGTCTCATTTGGATTACTATAAAAAATATGGATTTGCCGCATCAGAACCATACAGGTCATTACATCGGCATAAATACCATAAGAAAAAAATAAAATTACGGTCACCTGATACGCTGACCGTAATTATACAATATCAATGTTCACTCTGCTGTACAAGCAGCGATTATCCTCTTCAACTCTTCTGCATCTGCAAAAGATATGCTGATTTTTCCTCCTCCTTTTGGAGTACATGAAATCTGCACCTTGGCTCCGATACGTTCCGAAAGGCGACTGCGCATACCAACATACTCTTCAGGAAGAGATTTTGCTGCAGTTGTCTTCACATGTTTATATTCGCCGTTTTCGTTGATTTCCTTTATGAGTTCCTCAACCTTACGCACCGAATACCCCTTCTGCTGTATCTCTCTGAAAAGCTTCAGCTGAAGTTTAGGGTCTTCTAGTGAAAGCAGGGCACGTGCATGTCCCATGTCGATTTCATGGTTCTGCAAAGCGACCTG